>Ga0187855_10004514_pt1 | contig 10018 bp, 9 predicted proteins | sample June2016WEW_8_10_2_FD_132969 | JGI IMG/M metagenome (GOLD analysis project Ga0187855, IMG submission 132969) | Peatland microbial communities from SPRUCE experiment site at the Marcell Experimental Forest, Minnesota, USA - June2016WEW_8_10 | ecosystem: Environmental > Terrestrial > Soil >... | reverse complement strand
ATTCGCCGAAGCCTGTGAGCAGGCCGGCCTTGTCTTCGTCGGTCCGCCCGCCGGGGCAATCCGCGCCATGGGGCTCAAGGATCGCGCCAAGGCGCTTATGGAAAAGGCCGGGGTCCCGATTGTGCCCGGCTATCACGGCGAACGTCAGGACACCGATTTTCTCGAGAAGAAGGCCGACGCGATCGGTTATCCGGTGCTGATTAAGCCGGTTGCCGGCGGCGGCGGCCGCGGGCTGCGCCGTGTCGACAAGAAGGCCGACTTCAAAAATGCCCTCGAAGGCGCGGTCCGGGAGGTGGCGGCGGCGTTCGGCTCCGGTCGCGTCTTGATCGAGAAATATATCGCTGCGCCCCGTCACGTCGAAATCCAGGTTTTCGCCGACGGGCATGGCAACATCGTCCATCTCGGCGAGCGCGATTGCTCGTTGCAGCGCCGCCACCAGAAGGTCATCGAGGAAACGCCCGCGCCGGGCATGACGCCGCAGCTGCGGGCGCAGATGGGCGCCGCCGCGGTCGAGGCGGCAAGGGCCGTCGGCTATCGCGGCGCCGGCACCGTTGAGTTCGTGGCCGATGGCACCAAGGGACTGCGGGCGGACGGTTTCTGGTTCATCGAAATGAACACACGGCTCCAGGTCGAACACCCGGTGACGGAGGAGGTCACGGGTCTCGATCTCGTCGCTTGGCAATTCCAAGTCGCCGCGGGTGAAAAGTTGCCGCTCGCCCAGGCAGAGGTCCAGTTCGACGGGCACGCGATCGAGGCGCGGGTTTACGCCGAGGATCCGGAGAACGACTTCCTGCCGTCGACCGGCACGATCGTGGGGTTGGATTTGCCCGGCGATATTCGCGTGGAAAGCGGGGTCGAAGCCGGCGGCGAAGTAACGCCTTTCTACGACCCCATGATCGCCAAGCTGATTGCGCACGCGCGCACGCGGCAAGAAGCTCTCGACCGGCTGACGGACGCGCTCGATCACACGCTGGTTGCCGGCGTGCGCAGTAACGTGGCCTTTCTCGGCGCGCTCTGCCGCGCGCCGGATTTCCGGAAAGGCACGGTCGATACCGGTTTCATCGATCGCAATCTCGGCGCGCTCGCCGCCGTACCACAGGGTCGTGATCGCGCTGCTGCGGCGATGGGCGTCGCCCGCCTGCTGACGCGCGCCGAGATGAGCGAGGCATTTGGCGATGCCGGCGGCGCGCCGCCTCGTGATGGCGGGTTTCAGCACGATTCGCCGTGGGCGGCGTGCGACGGCTTTCAGCTCGGCGGCACACGCTCGATTATGGTTCCAGTGCTCATCGACGGGGAGAGTGCCGACGCGACGGCCACCTATGGCAAGGGCGGGATAAAAGTTACGATCGATAATACGGCGCCGTCGATCGATGCGAAAGCGTTCGACGCCGAGGAGGAGGTCTATGTTCTGCGCCACGGCCGCCAGACCCGCGTCCGCCTGAAGGATGTTGCGGCAGCGGCCGCGGAAGCTGGCGCCGGCGACGGTGTCGTCAAGGCGCCGATGCACGGCAGGGTCCTGGAACTCTTTGTCGGCGGTGGCGAGTCCGTCCACGGCGGTCAGCGCCTTGCCGTGATCGAGGCGATGAAGATGGAGCATACGCTGCGTGCGCCGTTTGCCGGCGTCGTCGTCGAGGTTGCCGTCGGGCCGGGCGCCCAAGTTGTGGAAGGCGCGCAGATTATGGTGATCGAAAGGGGTGCGGAAGGATAGTCTGGAAGCATGGCGCTCCATCTCATCAAGCTTTGCGTCGGCTGTGACTCGGTCCGCGACCTCGAGACCTGGATCAAGCAAAAGCTCAAGGAGAAGCGCAGGCGCGGCCAAAAGCCGGAACACGTGCATACGACGCGCATGGTACCGAAGCGCGCCGCAGAGCTTGTCGATGGCGGCTCGCTCTATTGGGTGATCCGCGGCGAGATCGCGTGCCGCGAGCGCATCATCGATGTCAGGCCGTTCCGCGACAAGGAGGGCGTCGGTCGCTGCGCGCTGGTGCTTGATCCCAAGGTGGTTCTCGTCGCGCCGCGTCCGTTTCGCGCCTTTCAGGGCTGGCGCTACCTGGCGGTGAAGGATGCCCCGCGCGACCTCGAGAAGGCGGCGCCGGGCGCCGCCGCGATGCCGGAAAAATTACGGCGAGAGCTGCGCGAACTCGGCCTGATGTGAGTGCGGCGATCCTTCGGCGCGCGCCACGTAGCGCAGGCGAAGGCAGTCACCTAAAATCTGCCGCAACGGCCGGCGGCCGCAGGCGCGTGGAGTGAGACGATGATCATCGGCAACGAGCAGGATGTGACCAAAGCGGTGCTGAGCGAGCTTGAACGAGCGCCCAATCCGCGCTTCCGCGAGATCATGTCAGCCTTCGTTCGGCACCTGCACGATTTCGCCCGCGAAGTGAAGTTGACCGAGCAGGAGTTTCAGACGGCGATCGTTTACATTAATGCGCTCGGCAAGCATAGCAACGATAACCACAACGAAGCGGTGCTGATGGCGGGGTCACTCGGCTTGTCGGCGCTCGTCTGTCTCCTCAACAACGGCGATCATGGGCAGACCGAGACTGATGCCAGCCAGCTTGGTCCGTTCTGGCGCATGAATTCACCGCTGACGCCGAACGGCGGCTCGATCGTGCGCTCACCGACGCCGGGTCCGGCGCTTTTCGTCGACGGCTATTACCGCGATGTTCACGGCCAGCCCGTCGAAGGCGCGGAGGTCGATATCTGGCACTCTTCGCCGGAAGGCTTTTACGAAAACCAGGACCCGAGCCAATCCGACATGAATCTGCGCGGCAAGTTTATCACCGACGCGGAAGGTCATATCGGTTTCCGCAGCGTCAAGCCGGCCGGCTATCCGATTCCGATCGATGGCCCGGTGGGCGAACTTTTACGCGCGCAGCGCCGGCACAATATGCGCCCGGCGCATTTGCATTTTCTGGCTTACAAGATCGGCTTCAAAACATTGGTTTCGCAGGTCTATGCGCCCGACGACAAATATATCGATAGCGACGTACAGTTCGGCGTCACCCGCCATTTGCTTGGGAGGTTTGTACGGCATGAGGCCGGGCCGGCGCCCGCCGCCGACGTCACGCCACCATGGTATTCGCTCACCCATAACTTCGTCATGGAAGCCGGCACGGCGCGGCTGCCAAAGCCGCCGATCACCGGCAAGGCGGCGGGCGAGCGACCGCAAATTCTCCATCTCGAATCGGCGTAAGTCGGGCGGCCTATACCGCGACGTTATCGATCAGCCGCGTCTTGCCGATGCGGGCGGCGACCAGGAGGCGGAGCGGCCGTTCCTTGGCCGAGGCAACGGGAGCAAGTGTTTCGGCGTGGCGCGCTTCGAGATAATCGAGCGCGAAGCCGGCCCGCGTGATCATGACGCGGCCCTCGTCGAGGACGGAAGAGATCGGCTTGCCTGCGGCGATTTTTTTCGCGCTTTCAGCGAGCACACGGTGGAGCACCGCGGCCGCGGCGCGCTCGTCCGACGAAAGGTTGCGGTTGCGCGAAGAGAGCGCGAGTCCGTCCACCTCGCGCACGATCGGCGCGCCGACGATGCGGGTTTTCAGGCCGAGATCGCGCGCGAGCCGCGTAATCACCTTGAGCTGCTGATAATCCTTCTCGCCGAACACGGCGATGTCCGGCCCGCATTGGATCAGGAGCTTGGCGACCACGGTAGCGACCCCGGTGAAGAAGTGCGGCCGGTAGGCATCCTCGAGGCCGGCCGTGGCCGGGCCGTCCGGTACGATGTGCGTCGCAAAGCCGGACGGATACATAGTTTCAACGGCGGGCGCCCAGACCAGATCGGCCCTCAGGGCGCGGAGCGCCGCGACATCGGCAGCGAACGTTCGCGGATAGGTGGCGAGGTCCTCGTGCGGGGCGAATTGCGTCGGGTTAACGAAGATCGACACGACCACGCGATCGGCGCGTCTTTGCGCGATTCGAACGAGCGCGAGATGGCCGGCGTGCAGCGCCCCCATGGTCGGCACGAGCGCGATCGTATCCCGCCGCCCGCGCCACTGAGCCAGCACGCGGGCAAGTGCCGGCAAGGTCCGGATAACGCGGGGCCGCCGATGCTCCGATGCTGAGAAACTTCCAGTCATGGTGACGTTGCCGCGCAAGCATACACTGCGCGTTCGCCGTGCGCCGTGTGGTTAATGATTAACTTATCGAGCACGATGCTGTATCTTGACGCTGCGCGTTGCAAGCCGGAGAAGGGATCGCCCCGCAGAGGTTGCCGCTCGATGTTAATGCAAGCTGATGTTGGCAAGCCGGTTTCGGCGCATGTCATTGTGCTTGGCAACGAAAAAGGCGGTTCGGGAAAGTCGACCACGGCCATGCATGTTGCTGTGGCGCTGCTGCAGGCCGGTCAGCGCGTCGCCACGATAGACCTCGATTCGCGCCAGCGCAGCTTTACGCATTACGTGGAAAACCGGCGTGACTGGGCCGCGCGGGCCGGCGTCAAGCTCGAGCATCCCCGGCATTATTGTGTTGCACGCGGTTTTGGCGCGCGGCTCGATGAAATCGAGGCGCAGGAATTTGGCGCCTTCGCCGAAGCGGTGAGCGCGGTCGAGAGCAGCTACGATTTCGTCGTTATCGACACGCCGGGCAGCGATTCGTACCTGATGCGGCTGGCCCATTCGATGGCCGATACCCTGATTACCCCGCTTAACGACAGCTTCGTCGATTTCGATGTGCTCGGCGTCGTCGATCCGACCACCTTCGGGGTGACCGGCGTCAGCCACTACGCCGAAATGGTGCGTGAGGCGCGCCGGCAACGCCGCTTGGTCGATGGCGGCTTGACCGACTGGGTGGTCGTACGCAACCGCCTGTCGGCGCTGGGATCGCGCAATAAGCGGTTGGTCGGAACCGGAGTCGATGTCCTTGCCAAGGAGCTCGGCTTTCGCGCGATCGATGGCTTTGCCGAACGGGTTGTCTATCGTGAGTTCTTCCCGCGCGGACTGACCGCGCTCGATGAAGTCGACGAGACGACAAACGGCCCACGCGCTAGTCCCGCGCACACGACCGCCCGCGACGAGGTGAAGAACCTGATCGAGGCGCTTAAGCTGCCGATCAACGAGCGCGGCAGGCGGCGCGCCGCTGCGCGAGCGGAATGGATCGCCGCCGCCGGCAAGCCGCTCGACACCCACGATCTGCTGGCCGATTGAAGCGTTCCGCCGCCCATTGCGCCTGTTCGCCGAGGAGGCCACCTTATAGCGAGAGGTTTTGACCTTGCCGCGAAGGGCTCCGCAATGAGCAAAGACCGGTCCGGTGGCACGCCGGCGCCGAGCCATGACCCGACCCAATCCAGAGCGCCCGACCCGGGTTCGCCGGCCTCTTCACGCGCGGAGCTTGAGGCGTTCCTCGCTCGCGTCAACACGCTCGACCCGGCGGTCAAGGCCGGCGGGCGCGGACGGCTGGTTTTTGCGCTTGATGCGACCATGAGCCGGCAGCCGACCTGGGATCAGGCCTGCGTGCTGCAGGCCGAGATGTTCCGCGAAGCGGCCGCCGGCGGCGGCCTCGATATCCAGCTCGTTTATTATCGCGGACTTGCCGAATGCCGCGCCTCGCCCTGGGTCGCCGAGCCGCAGCGGCTCGGCGAACTGATGACGCGCATCGACTGCCGCGGCGGTCATACTCAAATCGCCAAGGTCCTCGCTCACGCACGGCGCGAAAATGACAACGCCAAGATCGGTGCGCTGGTGTTCATCGGCGACGCCATGGAGGAAGCACTTGACGACTTATGCGCCCGGGCCGGCGAGCTTGGCCTGCGCAACGTGCCGGCTTTCATGTTCCAGGAAGGCTACGATCCGGTGTGCGAGCAGGCCTTTCGCGAAATAGCCCGGATGACGCGTGGAGCCTATTGCCACTTCGCGCCCGGGGCCGCGCATGAGCTCGGCGAGCTGTTGCGCGCGGCGGCGGCTTATGCTGCTGGCGGTATGAAAGCCCTCGCCGATCTCCAAGCGAGGCACTCAACCGGTGCGGTCAGGCTGATCGAGCAGCTCAAATAGCTATGCCGCTACTTTTCGGTATCGTCGTCCTCATTCTGCTGTTGTGGGCGGTCAATGCATTCTCCAAGGCCGATCCGAAGCAGGCGGCACGGCTGTTGCGCTATATCGGTGGCGTGGCGGCGCTGATCTTTGCCCTGTTTCTTCTCCTTCGCGGCGAGATCGCGCTTGCCGTTCCGGTCGGCGCCGTCGGGCTTGGCTGGCTCGGCTGGCTGACGCTATGGCCGGCGAGTTTCGGAGGCCGTACGCAAAAACGTCCGGGCCAGGTCTCGCGCGTACGCTCGCCCTTTCTCGAGATGGAGCTGGATCACGACAGCGGCGCCATGCGTGGCCGCATTCTCGCCGGGCGCTATGCGGGCTACGCGCTCGATGCGCTCGATCCGCAGACCCTCATCGGTCTGATTGGTGAGATCGACAACGACAGCCGCCAGCTATTGATGGCTTATCTTGACCGCAGGGAGCCCCGCTGGCGTGAACACGCGCAAGGTGATGCGGGAGCGAGGCAGGCGAGCAGCGCTGCGCGCGGCAAAATGACTGAAGAGGAGGCTTATCAAATCCTTGGCCTTCAGCCCGGGGCTGGCGCGCAGGAAATCGGTCGTGCTCACCGATCCCTCATGAAGAAACTGCATCCCGACCAAGGGGGGTCGACGTATCTTGCGGCTCGCGTCAATGAGGCCAAGGATGTTCTGCTTCGCAGCCATCGCTGAGATTCCTTGAAGGGATCCTCGCGTGGCGCCCCATCCGTCAATGACGTCTCGTCGCGCGTCCCCGTTCGCCGGGACTTCGTTTATTCGAGTATGATCTTCCGAGAACCGGAATCCGTTTTTCGAGTTCATGCGCTAGTTTCTCACAGCCATGCAGTCGATATCGCTGCGCTTGAGCTGTTTGCAGGCAGCTTCTGCGGTTGCCTTGTCGAAGCCGGCGAAGCGCGCCCGGTAGAGGACCCTGTCGCCTTTTTGCACGCGCTCGGTGAACGCGTCCGCGGCGGCAAGCATGGCGGGGGCCTTGAACTGCGCGGCGCTCAGGTGCTGCTTGGCCTCGTCTTCGCCCTCGAAGGCACCAATCTGGATGAGCCACCCGCCGTGCGCGCGGGTCTGCGGCATGGCGGGTTGAGGCTTTGCGAGATCGCCCGTGGCCGCTTCGGTTCTGGCGGAAACGACAATCGAGGCAGGCTCCGTCGACGCGACCACGATTGTGCTCGGCGCAGCCAGCAATTGTGAAGCCGGCGGTGTGTGGACGACCGGCGCGGCGGCCGGTTGGGGGGAGGGAGCAGCGACCGGCACCAGTGTGGGCATCGGCGCGAGCGATGCCGTCTGCACCGGTGCGGTGCGATAAGAGATCGTCTTCACCAGGACCGGCTGAATCGGATCATTGGATCCGGCCGCCGGGCGGTTATTTGCACTTGCCGTGGGTGCCGGGTCGGGGCGCGACGACAGCGGCGTCTTTGCTAACGCCGCCGGTTGCGGCTCGCCGCCTTGTTCAGCTTTCTCCGCGACCGCCGGTGCGGTGTGCCGCAGCGCGGCCTCTTTGAGGTGCGCGTTGATCAATTCGCGCATATGAGCGTCGCGCTGGGATGCTGAATGGCCGCCGAGCACCACGGCGACGATATAGCGGCCGTCGCGGTGCACCGAAGTGACGAGATTGAAGCCCGAGGCTCGGGTATATCCCGTTTTGATGCCGTCGACGCCGCCGACCACGCCCAGCAGGTGGTTGTGATTGCGCATCGCCATGCCGTGGTAGACGAACTCTTCCGTGGAGAAGTATCTGTAATAGTGCGGGAAGCGCTCTTGGATGGCGCGCCCGAGCAGGGCCTGGTCGCGCGCGGTACTGATCTGATCATCGTCGGGCAGGCCGGATGCGTTCACGTAGGTGGTGCGGCTCATCCCCAATGCGTGGGCCTTTTGCGTCATGATCTCGGCGAACGCGTCTTCGTCACCGCCAAGATTCTCGGCAATCGCGACGGCAGCATCGTTCGCCGATTTCGTAACCACCGCCTTGATGGCATCTTGGACCGCGATGGTCTGGCCGGGTTTCAGCCCGAGTTTTGTCGGTGCCTGCTCGGCCGCGTGCTCGGAAACCTTGAGCGGCGTATCGAGCCTGATCTTGCCGGCGTCGAGCCGCTCGAATAGCAGGTAGAGCGTCATGATCTTGGTCAGCGAGGCCGGATGGCGCAACGCGTCGGCGCTGGTTTCGTGCAGCACCTTGCCGGTGTTGCCGTCAACGACGATCGAGGCAAACGGCGGCGAATAGCTCTCGGCGTGAGCGCGAGAGTGGACGCCTGCCGCATGGCGTATGAAATGCACGTGGGCGCGATAATGATGGCGGGCGTCGGCTGAATCGCTGGTGAAGATGAGACCTGCTGCGACAGCGCCGACGCCCACGACGCCCCAACGAAGCCCAGACAAGGCTCCAGAACCAAACTGACCCATTACGCCCCCCGTCCTTGACGCACCTGGAGCTCCTCTGGCGGGAGCCCACCCTGTTGCTCCTTCGGGACGATGTCCCCGGGGCAAGCGGCCGGCTCGGCCTCCCGTCCGATGGCGAGGCATCCCCCGACCAAGGACCGGTCGTCACGCGAACGACACAGTCAAACACGCTAGGATAACGCTGTTGCGAAAGCGTTAACCCACTGCGCGGTCGAATTGTGCACTGCGGGAAATCGTTGAGCTTTTTGTGCAGTGCACTATAACGATGATTGACGTTGGAAAGGGCCTTTTCAAGGCAAAGGGTCGACTGAGGTTAAATCCTAGCCACCGGCAGGCCGCCTGCCGACGAGGAGTACCATGGATCAGATGAACAAGTTCGGCCAAGACAGCATGGGTATGGCACTGAATTCATTCGGCGCCTGGACCAAGAACGTGCAAGCCATAGCATCCGAGGTTGCCGACTATTCGAAGAAGGCATTCGAGGACTCTGCCGCCGCGTGGGAAAAGTTCATTGGCGCGAAGAGCGTGGAAAAGGCCATGGAGGTGCAGAACGAGTACCTCAAATCCTCCCATGAGGATTTCATCGCCCAATCGACCAAGCTCGGCGAGCTTTACGTCGATCTCGCCAAGGCGGCTTACAAGCCGTTCGAAGGCATGCTCGCAAAGACCGCCGCGATGAAGTGATGAGCGCGGCAAGCCAAGTCGCGCGAGAGCCCGGCTTTATTCAGCAGCCGCGCTGGCTGCATTGTATTGGTGGCAGTGATTCGGTGTCGCGGGGAGAGGGCTCTCGTCGGCGTGCTCGCCGCGTCGCTTTACGCCTTCGACAGGACGGCTTCGATTGCCGCCGCGATCCTGGCGAGGCTTTGCTCAATGCGTCCGAGGCGGAAGGCGATGTGTTCGAGCGCGTACGCTGCCCGTTTGTCGGCTGAGGGCATGCTCTGGGCGTCGTAATCCGGGACGAATTCCTGCTCCAGGTCGCGGAGGAGCTTCGCGCGGCGTGGGGAGTCGACCATGTTTTTCTCCTGTGTCCCTGCCGCGATGAATATCCGAGTCGGTGGGCGGCACCAAACCGGCAAACCGGGGGAAAAGCCGCGTAGCTGCCGAACTTCCCTTTGCATGCCGGTACGGCGTGACCGTGGGACGGAACGCGGAAAGATGGCAGGGTTTTTGCGATGGATACCCCGTCATCGATCTGGAACGTGAGCCGTGCCAAATCTATGATAGTGTGTTGAGGATTGCCGGGGGAGTGAGAGCCTTGCGGACGACACCGCGGTCCAGCGATCGCGCAACACCGGGTCTGGACGATAGACGAAGCAATGTCGCCGAATGACAACCGCACCAGCGATTTTCCCGTCCGCCTGGCGGATGACGACCGCAAGCGCAAAGGCGATCAGAGCGGACCCGGGACCGCGGTCATCACCAAGACGAAGCCGCAGACCAAGCGGCCGAACCTCTATCGCGTCCTGCTGCTCAACGACGACTACACGCCGATGGAGTTCGTGGTTCACGTGCTCGAGCGCTTCTTCAACAAGGACAGCGAGACGGCACATCGGATCATGATGCATGTCCACCAGCATGGAATCGGCGAATGCGGGGTCTTTACCT
>Ga0187855_10004513_pt1 | contig 10019 bp, 6 predicted proteins | sample June2016WEW_8_10_2_FD_132969 | JGI IMG/M metagenome (GOLD analysis project Ga0187855, IMG submission 132969) | Peatland microbial communities from SPRUCE experiment site at the Marcell Experimental Forest, Minnesota, USA - June2016WEW_8_10 | ecosystem: Environmental > Terrestrial > Soil >... | reverse complement strand
GCAGGATCGCCTCAAGCGGCTCGCGGCCCGCCTGGGAAAGAGCTGAGGACATTTCTGGCTGGCCTGACATAGGCAGCGAGGTTACTCCGCGCCCTGCGCCACTGCACGCTGATAGGACGCCATGTGGGCTTCGGCGGAGGCCTCCCAGGTGAATTCCTGGGACCGGGCGTGCCCGGCCTCGCCGAGGGATTCAGCCGGGCCGGGTCGTCGAGCAGGCCGCGCAGCGCCGCCTGGATGTCCTCGGCGTCGGGCTCGGTGTAGGCGACCGCGTCCCCGCCGACCTCCGGCAGCGACGTCCGGTGCGTGGTGAGCACCGGCGCGCCACAGGCCATGGCCTCCAGCACGGGCAGGCCGAAACCCTCGCCCCGGCTCGGGAACGCCACCACGAGCGCGCCGCCGAGGAAGCCGGGCAGGTCGGTGAAACGCAGGTAGCCCGGGCGGACCAGGCGCAGGTGCGCGGGGACCGCGGCGACCGCCTCGTCGACCTCCTCGCTCCAGCCACTGCCGCCGGCGAGCACCAGCGCGGGCGGGTCGGGCAGGTCCGCCACGGCGCCGGCCCAGCCGCTGATCAGCGCGGGGACGTTCTTGCGCGGCTCCAGGCCGCCCAGGTAGGCCACGTACGGCTTGCCGTGCAGCCCCAGCCGGTCGGACACCTGGCGCATCCGCTCCGGGGTGGGCCGGTGGAACAGCGCGTGGTCCACCCCGTGGTAGGCCACGTCGATCCGGGTCGGGTCGGCACCCAGCACGCGGACCAGTTCGTCCCGCGTGGCCTTGGACGGGACCAGCAGCCGGGTGGCCCGCCGGGCCGCAGTGCGGATCGCGGACTTGAAGAAGGTCGCCGCCACCGGGTTGTGCGCGTCCGGCTCGGTGAAGTACGTCAGATCGTGGATGGTCGAGACGACAGGCACGCCGGGCCGCAGCGGCATCGTGTAGTGCGGTGCGTGCAGGACGTCGGCGTTGACCTGCTGGGCGACGAGGGGCAGGCCGGTCTGCTCCCAGGCCAGCCGGGCCGGCCGGTGCGCGATCGCCGTCGGGCCGGCCACGATACTCGCGTCGGTCACGAGCCTGCCGTACCGCTCTTCGTCAGCACGCTGGCACGCCACCGCGAGTTCCGCTCCGGCTGAGCCCAGCGCGGCGATCAGGCCATCAACGTAACGGCCGAGCGCGCCCCGGTCCGCCGGCACGGCGGTCGCGTCAACCAGCACCCGAGGTGCCACGAGCAGTCTTTCTCCTTCCGCCCGCCAGCGGGCCCGTGCTGCCAAATATTGTGCTGCTAGTGCCGAGTAGCCAGATAGCTGGCCGAATCAGCATTACTGAATGTCGCGTCAGGACCGAGCGTACGCCCTCCGCCGACCTGCCGGTGAGCATCGGCGCTCATGTCCCGCGCGGCTGCGGCCGAGGCCGGCGGCGTCGTCGCGGCCAGCATGGTCTAGACCATGCTACGACCCCGCTGGCCGCACCAGAAGGGCCTGGCTACGGCGAACCGGTCGGCGACGGGGTGGCCTTCGCCGACGGCGACGAGTGGCTCTGGGCGGCCTTCTGAGCCTGGTCCAGCGCCTTCTTCATGAGCGCGGTGTACTTACCGTAGCTAGCGAAATCCCCGGTCTTGAGGGCCGCCTGGGCCTTCGCGTAATCTGACTCGGCCTGGCCCAGGTACCCGCGCACGCTCGCGCTGGCCGATCCCGGCCCGCCACCGGAGCCCGTCGAGCCTGTCGAGCCTGTCGAGCCTGTCGAGCCGGACGAGCCGGACGACAGGCCCGGGATCACCTGGCTGAGCGCGCCGGACAGGGTGGGCGCGAACCCGACGTTCCCGTCGAAGGAGACCGCGACCCGTTTCAGCACGGGGTACGACCCGGAGGTGCTGCCGCCCGTGGCGCCGGCCGCCTGGATGTAGACCGGTTCCTCGTAGACGAGCGCGCCGCCGACCGGGAGCGTGATCAGGTTGCCCTCGATGACCTTGGACCCGTTCTGCCGGTACAGCGACAGCTGGGAGGAGATCGTGGGGTCCGACTCGAACGTGCTCTGCACCTGCTGCGGGCCGAGGATGGCGGTGTCCTGGGGCAACTGGAGGACCCGGATCGTGCCGTAGTCGGGCGACTGGGGGTTGCTGTCCACTGCCATGTACGCCGCGAGGTTCTGCCTCCCGCGCTGGACCAGCGGGGAGGTCAGCGAGAACTGGGCCGACGCGCCGGGCATCTGCATGGTCTGGTAGTACGGCGGCTGACTGGCCGGCTGCGAGCTATTCGAGGAGCCTGGGTTGTCCGGCACGGCCCAGAAGTTCTGGCCGCCGTAGAAGGACTGGGCGGACAGGACGTGGTACTGGGTCAGGATCTGGCGCTGCACCTCGAACAGGTCCGGCGGGTACCGCAGGTGCGGCATCAGGGCCGCGGGGATGTCCGACTTGGGCTTGATAATGCCGGGGAACGCGTTCATCCAGGTGCGCAGGATCGGGTCGCCGGCATCCCACGCGTACAGCGTCACGCTGCCGGTGTAGGCGTTCACCACCGCCTTGACCGAGTTCCGGATGTAGTTGATGTCGCCGGTGGGCTGGCCGGCCACGGTGCCGCCTGGGGCGTCACTGGTCGCCGTGGCCTGCGCCATGCTCACCCGCTGCGAGTAGGGGTACAGGCCGGTGGTGGTGTAGCCGTCCACCACCCAGAGGATCTGCCCGTTGGCGACGACCGGGTAGGGGTTGCCGTCCAGGGTGAGGAACGGCGCCACCTTGCCCACCCGGGCCAGTGGCTGCTGGTCATAGAGGATCTTCGACTGGCTGTTGATCGCTCCGGACAGCAGGATGTTCAGCTCACGGAACTTGATCGTGTAGAGCAGCCGGTTGAGCGGCGAGCCCACGTCCACGCCGCCGCTGCCGTGGTATGTGTTGTTCTGCTGGCCGCCGCCGGCCGTGCCGGACGGATAGTCCAGCTCCTGCTTGCGGCCGCCCGGCGGCCCGCCGACGATCGCGTAGGTGTTCTGCTGCTCGCCGAAGTACACCCGGGGCTGCTGCAGGCCCAGGTTCCCGTGCGGCGGGATGTCGCTCTCCTCGAACGACGGGTTGCCGTTGTCCTGGACCGTGTTGGCGGTGGCCGCGACCACCCCGAAACCGTGCGTGTACACCAGGTGGGTATTGATCCAGTTGCCCTGGCCGGGCGGGGGTCCGCCCATGCCGCGCACCGCCACGACGGTGTCCTGCGGCAGCGGGCCCGTCCCGGGCAGCTTGTAGCGGTCCATGGCCAGGTTGGACGGGAACTGGTAGTAGCTCTTGACCTGCTGCAGCTGCTGGAAGGTCGGTGACACCACGTCGGGATCGAGCAGCCGCATCCCCTTGAGGGTGCTGACCTCGGCATCCAGCATGGACTGCGGCACGTCGGTGGTGGCCGAGTACGGGGTGATCCGGACCGTGGACGAGTTCAGCCCGTAGGCCTGCCGGGTGGTGGCGATCTCCCGCCTGATGTACGGGGTCTCCTTGGCCAGCTCGTTCGGCTTGACCACGAACTGCTGGATGATCGCCGGGTACAGGCCGCCGATGAGGATCGCGGAGAGCACCAGCAGCCCGAACCCGACCGCGGGGAGCATCGCGCTGCGCCGGGCCGCTCCGGCGAAGAACAGCAGGGCGCACAGGACGGCGATGATCGCGAGGACGGTCTTGGCCGGCAGCACCGCGTTGACGTCGGTGTACGAGGCGCCGGTGGTGACCGCGCCGCGCTGGGAGAAGTCGATGCCGTACCGGTCGATCCAGTACGCCACGGCCTTGAGTAGCACGAACACGCCGAACAGCACGAACAGGTGGGCCTGCGCCGCCATCGTCACCCGCGGGTGGCGCCCCTGCATGCGCAGCCCGCCGTACAGGTAGTGCACCAGTGCGGCCAGCACCAGGGAGAGCAGCACCGCGGCGAAGAGGTAGCTCAGCACCATCCGGATGAACGGGTAGGTGAAGATGAAAAACGAAAGATCGATGCCGAACTGGGGATCTTTTTTCCCAAACGGAACCTGGTTGGCGAACAGCAGCCAGGTGCGCCACGAGCCCGCGGCGGTGATGCCGGAGATGACGCCAATGAGGCCGAGCACTATCCCCAGCAGGAGCCGGCGGTGCGGGTCGATGGCCATCCGGTAGGCGTCCCCGCCCTGGCCTGGCGCGGGCACCGGCCGGTAGACGGGCCGCAGCCGGTAGGCCAGCGCGGCGTTCGCCCCGGTGACCACGGCCATGAACAGCCCGGCCACGAAGAACATCGCCCAGCGGGTGCCGTAGGTGGTGCTGAACACCGACGAGTAGTGGATGGCCCGGTACCACAGGAAATCGGTCCAGACCCCGGCCACGATCGCAATCAGCACCAGGAAGGCGATCACGGCCACGATGACGGGGAGGACCAGCCGGGGCCAGCGGAGCAGCGCGAGCGGCGGCCGCCCAGCAGGCTGCCGGGCTGATCCGGACCGGAAGGACACCGCACTCCCCTCACACGCTGTTGGGCGCCGCATCACGGCACCGCATTACCGCACTCGGACATGACCGGCACACCATTCCTCAGCCGGACCTCAACCGGTCAGGCATGCTGAGCCATGCGGCGCCAATGTACCCCGATCAGGGCGGCCAGGCGTCACCGGCGCCGGCGCGGTGATCATGCAACGGTCAGGTGGCGGTCAGCAGGCGCCCAGGACCCGGGCTTTCAGCGCCGGGGCATTCAGCAGCCGGGAGCGCTGCGGCCGGCCTTGAGGGCGGCCAGGTCGTTGATGGCCTGGCGGAGCGTGGCCACCTTGACCAGGCGCAGCCCGGCCGGCACCGCCCCGGTGGTGTCTGAGCAGTTGGCCGCCGGGGTGAGGAAGATGGTCGCCCCGGCCGCGCGGGCGCCCGCCATCTTCTGCTGGATGCCGCCGATCGCGGACACCGCGCCGTCGGCCGAGATCTCCCCGGTGCCCGCGACGAACCTCCCGCCGGTCAGGTTGCCGGGGGTCAGCTTGTCCACGATGCCGAGGGCGAACATCGTCCCGGCGCTGGGCCCGCCGATGTCTCCCACCTTGATCTTGATGGGGAAGGGGAAGCGGTAGCTCTCCTGGACGTACACCCCGACGACGGAGTGCCCCTGGACGTTCGCGGTCTTCAGCCGGACCTGCCCGGTCTTGCCGTGACGGACGATGGTGAGGGTCACCACCGACCCCGGGGCGTGCGTGCGGATCAGGGTGCCGGTGTCGTGGGTGCAGCCGACGGGGGTGCCGTCCACCGCGGTGATGGTGTCGCCTGCGTGCAGCACGCCTGCGGCCGGGAGGCCCTTCTCGGTCTGCGTGACGGTGTCGACGGTGGTGAAGTGGATCCCGAGCGTGCACAGGGCCGCGGCCTGGGCGGTCTCCTGCGAGTTGGCCATCTGCTCGGTGTCCTGCTGGACGACCTGCTGCTCCGACTGACCGGCCGGGAACAGCTCCTGCTCGGGAACGACCGCGGTGTGCGGGGTCAGCCAGGCACGCAGCGCGGTGAACACGTTGAACCCGTTGCCGGGGCCGCCCAGGAAGGACACCGTCACCAGGTTGAGGTGCCCGGTGGTCGGGTACGTGCGGTGCCCGGCGATGCTGATCAGCGGGCCGCCTGAGGTCTTGCCCAGGGTGTTCAGCGTCGGGCCGGGCGAGAGGATCACGTAGGGCACCGGCACCAGCGCCGCGATGAGAGCCGCCACGACCACGCCGATCCCGGCCACCGCGAGCGTTACCGTGCGCCGCGACACGCGGCCTCCTGTGGTGCGCCCGGCACGGGCAGACGAGGGGATGTGCGGTGGGCCACGGGGTGAAGACTACGCACTGTTGACCCATTCGCTCTCGCCGTCGCCGAATACCTGGTGCTTCCAGACCGGCACGCTGTGCTTGAGCTCGTCGATCAGGGCGCGGCAGGCGGTGAAGGCCTCGGCGCGGTGCGGGCAGGAGACCGCGACCACCACGGCCAGGTCGCCCACGGCCAGGTCGCCCACCCGGTGCACGGCCGCGATCGCGGTGACGTCAAAGCCAGCGACGATCTTCTCGCACACCCCGCGCATCTCGGCCGCGGCCGACGGGTGCGCACTGTAGGACAGGTACCGGACTTCTCGGCCATGATCATGGTTCCGTACCGCCCCGGTGAACAGGGCGATGCCACCCGCCGAAGGGTCGGCCACGGCGTCGTGCACCTCGTCCACGGACAGCGGGGTCTCCCGCACTTCGGCGAGCCTGATCACAGTCACGGAGCCAAGGTAGCCCCTCAACCCGGGCGGCTGGACCAGGGGCGTTGAGGTTTTCGTTGCGGAGAAAAGGCGCGGCGGAGCCGGGCGCGAAGCCGCCTGCGCGTCAGGTGCTGCGCTTGCGGCGGCGGGCCACCTCCCGCACGATGGCCGCGGTGCCGATCACGGCTACGGTGGCCCCGGCCGCCGTGATCGTCGCTTCCTTGCGGGGCAGCCGGCGCCCGGCCACGGCATGGTGCCCGGCCCGCTGCTTCAGCAACTCGACGAGGGCCGCCGCGTTGTCGTAGGCGGGCCGCCAGCCCGCTTCGCGCAGCGCCTGGCACTCGACCACCCACGGATAGACCATGTAGCGCAGGTCAGCGACCGGGGCCGGGGTGATGCCCAGCCGGTGCAGCCGCTGCGCCGTGCCGAACGTCAGCCCGGCGGGCAGCTCGACCCGGCGCAGCCCGCTGAGCTCCTCGACCTCTTCTTCTTCCAGCCAGCCGTCGCAGCCGACCGCGAACGACCCGTCGATCTTCCCGGTCACCGCCAGCTCGAGGGCGGACACCAGGTCCTCGATGTGGCAGAACTGCCAGCGCGGCGCGCAGCCTTTCACGGTGAGCAGCCGGGGGGACTCGAAATGCCGGGTGACGAGGGTATCCACCCCCTCGCCGACCAGCGCGGCCGGGCGGACCACGGTGATGGCCATTCCCGGGTGGGAGCGCGGCGACCGCTGGGCCAGGTGCTCGATCTCGAGCAGGTCGCCGGCCACGCTGCCGTCGTGATCCACGCCCAGCGGCGCGTCCTCCGGCATCGGCACCGGGTTGTCCGGCTCGGCCCCGTAGACCATGGCGCTGGTGACCAGGATCACCCGGCCGACCCGCCCGGCGGCCGCCGAGGTGAGCACGGTCTGCGCGGCACGCACGTTAAAAGCCCGGCGGGCCCGGTCGTCGGTGTCCGCCGACATGTCGATGTCGGTGTGCACCAGGACGTCTACCCCGCTCAGCCGGCCGGCCAGGGCGGGGTCGCGGACGTCGGCCAGCCGCCACGTCACGCCGACCACATCCCCGCGGTGGTCATCGATCGCGATGACCCGGCGCACCGCGGGTGAGGCCGCGAGCCGCAGGGCCAGGGCATGGCCCAGACCACGCGCCGCCCCGGTGATGGCCACGACGGGGCGTGGCTCCTGATCAGTGCGCTCGCGGCGAACCTGGGCCCGTGCAGTGCTCAACGTGTGCCGCTCCCGGGATAACGTGGCGGTTGTGACCCTTCCATCCTGCCTGAGAGGTCGCGGAGATGGCTGATCCTCCCTTCGGCTTTGGTCTGCCCGGCGGTTCCGGGGGTTCTGGCGGATCCAGCGGATCCGGCGGCTCCGGGGGCTCCGGAGGCGGTTCCGGGGACAATCCGGGCGGTAACCCTCTCGGGCCGCTCGGTGACCCGCAGCAGTTCGCGGACGCCCTGCGGCAGTTCGCCGACCTGATGGCCTGGCAAGGCGGCCCGGTCAACTGGGACCTGGCCAAGAACGTGGCCCGGCAGACGGTCGCGGCCGAGGGCGACCCGAGCGTGCTGGACGCCGACCGCAAGAAGATCGTGGAGGCCGTCCAGCTCGCGGACCTGTGGCTGAACGAGGCGACCTCGTTCCCCAGTGGAGTCCGCACCGCGCAGGCCTGGAGCCGGTCGGAGTGGGTCGAGGCGACGCTGCCCGTGTGGTCCGCCCTCTGCGACCCGATCGCCGAGAAGGCCGTGGACGCCCTGGGCGGCATGATCAACGCCAACCCGGAGGAGCTGGGCGGCGAGCTGCCCGCTGAGCTGAGTTCCGCGCTGCAGGCGGTCACCGGCGGGCTGGGCGGCATGGCCGGGCTCACCGGCGGCCTCGGCGCCATGATGCGCCGGATCGGCGGGATGATGGTCGGCGGCCAGACCGGGGCCGCGGTCGGCGGCCTGGCCCGCGAGGTGGTCAGCTCCACGGACGTGGGTCTCCCCCTGGGCCCGGAGGGCGTGGCCGCGCTGCTGCCCGCCGGGGTAGCGGACTTCGGCCAGGGCCTGTCGATCAGCACGGAGGAGATCCGGATCTTCCTCGCGCTGCGTGAGGCGGCCCACCACCGGCTGTTCGCACACGTGCCGTGGCTGCGTTCGCGGCTGCTGGCCGCGGTGGAGGACTACGCCCGGGGCATCACCGTGGACGCCTCGGCGCTGCGCGACGCCATGCCGCAGATTGACCCCTCCAACCCGGATGCGCTGCGCGAGGCGCTGTCCGACGCCAGCATGTTCCAGCCCGAGGACACGCCCCAGCAGAAGGCGGCCCTGGCCCGGCTGGAGACCCTGCTCGCGCTGGTTGAGGGCTGGGTCGCCACCGTGGTGGAGGACGCGGCCGACGACCGGCTGCCGCAGGCGGGTGCGCTCGCCGAGGCCATCCGGCGCCGCCGGGCCACCGGCGGACCCGCGGAACGCACGTTCGCGACCCTGGTCGGGCTGGAACTGCGGCCGCGGCGGCTGCGCGAGGCGGCCGAGATCTGGCGGCGGCTCACCGACGTCCGCGGGTCGCAGGGCCGGGACGCGCTGTGGACCCACCCGGACCTGATGCCTACGGCCGAGGACTTCGACGACCCGGAAGGGTTCGTGGCCGGGCGGCCCGCGCTGGACATGTCCGCGCTGGATCAGGAACTGTCTGAGCTGGACGACGAACTCGGCGAGACTGGCCCGGATGACGGGCCGGGCGATGACGGGCCGGGCGATGACGGCCCGGAGCACCCCGGGGCCGGCTGACTCGCCGCCCGCACGGCAGCGGGCAGAAAGTCTGCTGTCCACAGGCGGTGCACGAAGAGTGGGCTGGTCGGGGGCGGCGAGGGCGGCTGGTGGTCCGGGAATTCACCGCCATCCCCTGTTGTATGCACAACGGCGCTCCGCAGCGTCCCCAGGAAATCCACAAACCTGTCCACAGGCAGCTTTGACGGGACGGCTCGCCCCCGCTTACCCTCGCCGGCACGGGTCCCCCGGGTGGCGGGCCGCCGTCACTCCCGGGGAAGGGGGCGAACGACTCGCCGGGGAGCCGCGGCAGTGCCTGGCTAAGTGGCGCCTGGTGTTCACGGGTGCCTGGTCTATTCGTGCCTGGTTCACTGCCGTACCCGGGGGGACCGCACCGTCTGCGTCATTCCATGATCCTGGGCACCTGATGCTGCCATTTCGCAGTAGTTGCCCAGGATCAAGGAAGTCAGCGAGGGCGATGCCAGGGGTGTGCGACAGATTTGTAGGTAACCAAGGTCATTGCAAACCGGGTTGTTCACACACGGGCGGAAACAGTCAGCCAGTTGGGCGATGGCCGGGATCGACTGGGTCTGTGATGTCTCGGCGTCCAGGCTGAACGGCCAGCAGGTTAAATAACAAGCTAAGGCAGGTCAGGAGGGGCGAATCACGGTCAGCGTGAACGGCTTGTCGCCGGCCGCGTGCGCGACGGCGTCGTTCACGTCGTTCCTGAAGATCGCCGCCTCATTCGCCCGGGCCGCCCCGTTGACCTGTCCGCCGTGGTCACCAACTCACTCGGCCGGGCGCACGCCCGGCGGGTCGCCGGGGCGGTCACGACGACTGACGGGCCCTCCCGCTCGTTTGCTCAGCCTTGCCCGGCTACGCGTCAGATGAAAAACACGCAACTGTGCGGCTGCCTGGGAGGCGGCCCCGGCCGCACCCGGGCGGCTGGCCTGCCGCTGTGAGAAGCCCGCTCAGGGGGCTGCCGCGCCGAAGACCAGGACGCCCGGCTCAGCCGCGGTCGTGGAGGGTCACCTGATAGCCGTCGGGGTCCGCGAACGTGAAAGTGCGGCCGAACGGCCCGTCGACGGGCGCTGAGACGAT
>Ga0187855_10004512_pt1 | contig 10022 bp, 5 predicted proteins | sample June2016WEW_8_10_2_FD_132969 | JGI IMG/M metagenome (GOLD analysis project Ga0187855, IMG submission 132969) | Peatland microbial communities from SPRUCE experiment site at the Marcell Experimental Forest, Minnesota, USA - June2016WEW_8_10 | ecosystem: Environmental > Terrestrial > Soil >... | reverse complement strand
TTTCTCGTTTCTCGTTCGCACGGGAGCACCAAACGAGAAACGATGAACGAGAAACGATATCCGGGCTCACAATCCGAGCTTCTTGTCGAGCTCGGCTGTGACTTGCTGGCGGATTTGTGGATTGGTGACTACGTTTCTGATTCCGTAGCTGTAGAAGTCGCCGTAGAGGGCGTCGGCGGCGGCTAGGGCCAGATTGTAGGCGATGCGGGCGTTTTCGGTGCTCATGCGCGACCAGTTTTGACGCAGGTCTTCTAGGCGCGGGATTTGATGCGATTCCGCTAGCTCACGCAGACGGTCGCGCGCGGCGGTGGAGAGTGTGTCGCCGGAGAGTTTTTGGGCTAATCCTTCCTGTAGCCAGGCGGGGGCTGGGGGACCTCCGGCTGAGAGATTGGTGATGCAGGCGTGGACCAGTTCATGCGCCAGCCGACGGCGGATTTCAGGGCTCACGTCGGTCCCGTCCATCCAGGAAATGTGGATGCGCCCGTCGTATTGGCCGCCGCTCCACTCGGCCGCGCCGGTGGTGCGAAGATAGGCTTCGCGGCTCTGCACGATGGCGACAATCCGTTCGTCGGCCCAGCATCCCAGCAGGCTGGATACGCGGCTGAACTCTTGATCGAGCGTGGCGACAACGGCGCGCGCGGTGTCGGCCGGAAGCGTTTGTCCTTCGTAACGCAAGGCGACATGCAGGCCGTACAGTTTGTCGCCGCTGCGATCCGCCTGGGATTCGCGGCGGACTTTGTCGTAAATGCGTTGCAGGGCGTCGTTTGGCGTGAGGTCAAGCGATTGCTGCCAATAATCCAGCGCGGTGCGGGATTGATCGGCGCGGTATGCGGCCAGGCCGGCTAACAACAGCAGATCGGGATTTTTGGCATCGCGCTTGAGCAGCGGTTCCAGAATTTCGAGCGCGCGCGTGGGCTGATTGGCTTCGATCAACTGGCTGGCTTTTTGCAGCGCTGGATCGCCTGAGCGAGCCACCACTTTCTTCGATTCCGCCTCGACTGGATTTAGCGCGCGGGATGAATCGAGTGAGGCTGCGGCGTTGCGCTGCTGTTCGAATTGATCGACATTCGAAAGCGCCGAGGCTGGCACGTAGCCGATTACGGCTTGGCCATTGACGGTAGCTGAGATTTTGAAACAATCCGATCCGTCGGCCACGCGGAAACGCACTTCCACGGGGGTTCCAGCAGGTAGCGTGGCGATGGCTTCGTCGGAAGCCTCGCAACCCGAGCGGAGCGGAGTCTGGTCCTGCTTAACGGCCAACGCTGCGAGTAAAACAAGCCCGTGCGGCAGCATGTCTCGATACTAGCGTTTTTGTCGTAAGAAGTCGCTTGGGTGAAAGCCTTACGAGGCTATGTCCGGTAGAGCTGTCGGCTAGCTCTTCCGGCGAGATCTGAGCACCAGGAGCGCTCCGGAAAGAAGGGCCAAGGCAGAAACGCCAGAGGCCGGATCAATCTCGGGTGCAACAGTTATTGCGCCGGCGGCGATTCCCGCGGTTGCAATCAAGAGTAAAGAGAATCCAACGAATTTTGCCATTGTCCATTTCCTCCAGTATTTCTGTTTAGCTAGCACGTATACAGCCCTAGCCAAGATTGAATCAGCGTAGCATGGGTTGTAGATCTTTGCAAGAAAAAGTCCCAACGAAAGTCCTATGGGTACTGTTGTGCTTCAGGCTTTCTTAAGGTCGAGGCTTCACACTGGGGTTTCATGACTCGATTTGCAGGCCTGAGCCTGGTTTTGCTGTTCCTGGTGTCTCCCATTTTTGCTCAAACGACGCTTCTGCGCGGCTCGGTGACCGATCAGAGCGGGGCTATTGTTCCTGGGGCGAAAGTAGCGCTGACAGGTCCGGATGGAAGCGTGAAGACCGCGCTGACGGACGACAAGGGTTCCTATATTTTCGCGGGATTGTCGCCAGCCCAATATACTGTGACCGGATCGGCGCCGGATCTTGCGACGTCGCAGCCAGTCAAGATATCGCTCCAGCCCGGCGCGCAGACATTGAATCTTCAGCTCGAAGTGCTATCCACGGCTGAGCATGTGACGGTGGAGGAGAATTCCGGGCCCTCCGTGAGCACCGACGTAGCCAACAACGCCAGCGCCCTGGTGCTGCGCGGTGACGATTTGCAGGCTTTAGCCGACGATCCCGACGATTTGCTGGCGGATTTGCAGGCGCTGGCGGGTCCTTCGGCTGGGCCTAGCGGAGGGTCCATATTCGTCGACGGATTCAGCGGCGGCGAACTGCCTCCTAAAGAATCGATTCGGGAGATCCGGATCAATCAGAATCCGTTTTCGCCGGAGTATGACAAGCTCGGCTACGGGAGGATCGAGATATTCACGAAACCGGGCACGGATCGCTACCACGGCACGGTGAATTACAACTACGCGAACGACATCTGGAACTCGCGCAATCCTTATTCGGCCGAGAAGGCGCCGCTATTGTTGAACGAGTTGGAGGGCGATGCCAGTGGACCCATCAACAAGCGCACATCCTTCAATCTGGATGCGCAACGGAACACGGTTGACAACGGCTCCATCACCAACGCGGTGACGTTGAATCCCGAGACATTGGCTATCCAGCCGTTTTTCAGCATCTTCAAGGTGCCGCAGCGCTTCACGCGGGTGAGTCCGCGGATCGATTATCAACTGAATGACACGAACACTTTGATATTTCGCTATTCCTTCACGCACTCCGATATCAACGGGACCGGGATTGGTGGCTTCGACCTGACATCGCGCGGATACGATTACCAATACACCAACCAGACGGTGCAGGTGACGGACACGGCGGTATTCGGATCGAGCATCAACGAGACGCGCTTCCAATATTTCCGCAGCGCGCAGCAGAGGATCGCCTCGAGCGAGGAACCGGAGATCCAGGTGCTGGGAGCTTTCAACGAAGGCGGATCGCAACTGGGGCGCTCCTTCGACACGCAGAATTACTACGAGCTGCAGAACTACACTACGATTCCCAAGGGCGCGCATGTGTGGAAATTCGGCGTCCGGCTGCGCGGTCAAACGGACGACAATGTCTCGCCGCTGGATTTCAATGGGACATTCACGTTCAGCTCAATCGAGCAGTATCAGCAAACGCTCAAGTTGCAGCAGCAGGGATATTCGCCGGCTGAAATCCGCGCGATGGGCGGTGGGGCCAGCCAGTTTACGATCAATGCGGGAATGCCGGAGCTGGCACTGCATCAGGTGGACATGGGAGCGTTCATGGGCGACGATTGGCGGGTAAGGCCGAACGTCACGGTGAGCGCCGGTTTGCGCTACGAGACACAGAGCAATATTCATGACTGGCGGGATTTCGCACCGCGCATTGCGATCGCGTGGGCACCGGGAGCGGCTGGCTCGAATTCCAAGGCGAAGACGGTGATCCGCGCGGGATACGGAATCTTTTACGATCGCTTCGCGCTGGCGAACACTCTGACGGCCGATCGTTACAACGGAAAGGTTCAGCAGCAGTTCGTGGTAACCAATCCGGATTTCTTCCCCAATATTCCTTCGATCGAGGGATTGCAATCCACTCCGCAGGCGATTCAGGAAATCAGCTCGCACTTGCGCGCGCCGTATATCATGCAGTCGTCGGTGACGGTGGAGCGCCAGTTGCCGGCTCATACTACGCTGGCGGTGACTTATACGAATTCTCACGGTCTGCACGAACTGCGGTCGGACGACATCAATACACCTCTGCCGGGCACGTACAATCCAAATGTTCCGGGAAGCGGCGTGTTTCCCTTTGGACAACCTGGAGGACAAGCAGGGCCCGTTTTTCTGATGGAATCCTCGGGACTGTATAACCAAAATCAGTTGATCACCAACGTGAACTCCAGGGTGAACTCGGGTTTTTCCCTTTTTGGCTTCTATGTATTGAACAAGGCCATGAGTAATACGGATGGCCTGAGCACCATCCCGGCGAACCCATATAACTTCGCGGGTGAATACGGGCCGGCGTCGACGGACGTGCGGCATCGCGTGACGGCCGGAGGGTCCATCAACTTCCGCTGGAATATTCGTCTGAGCCCTTTTGCTACGGTGCAATCCGGACCGCCGTTCAATATCACCACGGGGAGCGATGTCTATGGGACCACCATATTCAATGCCCGGCCTGGCATTGCGACGGATCCGAACAAGCCTGGATTGATCGAGACGCAATACGGGCTGCTGGATCCGAATCCGACGCCCGATGAAAAACTGCTGCCGCGCAATTTCGGGCGCGGGCCTGGACTGATCAGCGTGAATTTGCGATTGGGTAAGACATTTGGATTCGGGGGCGAGCGCGCCGGGTCAAGAGGTTCGCAGGGTGGAGGCGGGGGTGGTGGGAATCCAAGCATGTTGGCCAGCGGTCGGGGGCTTGGATCGTTCATTGGTCCGCCAACCACCAACCAACGTTACAACCTGAGCGTTTCCATATCGGCGCGCAATCTTTTGAATCACACCAATCCCGGACCCATCATTGGAGATATCACCTCGCCGTTATTCGGCCACGCGAACCAGATGTACGGCGGCCTGAACGGCGAGGGATTTTCCGAGAATGCGAATAACCGAAGGCTGGAGTTGCAGTGTCGCTTCACGTTCTAGCGAACGCTGCAGCGGTTGTTCGGTTATTCGGTTGTTCGGTTATTCGGTTGGTCAGAAGACTATCCGGGCGCCGAATTGAATCTGGCGCTCGGCCGTCGCGGTGCCGGTGGAAATACCAAAATTCGATGCGCCGATTATCTCGCCCGGTGTCGCAAAAGTGGCGTGGTTGAATATGTTGAAGAACTCAGCACGGAGCTGCACCAGTATCCTTTCGGTGATCTTCGTGTCTTTGACCACGGAAAAATCAAGATTCCACCACCCCGGACCGGTGAACGTATTGCGGCCCAAATTTCCTGGGGTGGGCAGCACCGCCTGACCGTTCACCGGGCTGGTGACGGTGGGTAGCCCGAAGAATCCATCCCCGACGCCGCTATTCGCAATCACTGAATTCGAGAAGAATTGCGGGCCGCTTCCGACGCTGGTGCTCAGCGTTGGCTTCTGCAGCAAGAATGGCCTGGCGCCGAAACCGTCGAAAATGTCATATCCGTATTGGAGGCTGCCATAGGGACCGGCAACGGTGAACGGAAAACCCGTTTGGGCGCTGTATATTCCCAGCACTTTCCAACCGTCCGTCAGGCGCTTCGGAAGACGCGTCAATGCCTGGCGAAGGGGCGGGTCGTATTCGAAGTTGGCGACAAACCTCTGGGAGACGCTATAGCTTGCACGTGCGCGCTCGCAACTCACGCATTGGGGATTGTTCTGGCTGATGCCACCGCTCACGCCGCCGGAGCTCCATACCGCGTCGGCGTCGGTCATGTCTTTCGCAAAGGTGTAATTGGCTTGGAACTGCAGGCCGTGCGAGGTGGAGATCTTGCGTGCCTGCAGTTGCAGGCCGTTGTAGGTGGAGTGGGCGCCGTTGTAGAACACCTGGAGCTCGCCCAGGCCGGGGGTTATGTTGCTGTAGGGCGTATATTGCGACTCAGCACCGCTGAACCCATTGGGATAGGTTTGGTTATAGAGGGCAACGCCGTTATTGGCGACGTAGGAGGCTTGAGCGGCTATACCTCCAGCGAACTCATGCTCCAGCGTCAAGTTGGCGCTGATCGTGTAGCCGTTTCTAAGCCCGTCGGAAGGATAATCCCCGCCTAGCGGACCTAGCAGTGCCGCGTAGGGCGCGATATTGACTGGCGTGTTGGGCGGAATCGATTTTGAGTTCCCGTTGGCCGCGATTGGCTGGCCCGTAGTGCTGGTCAGCACAGGGAGCGCGACCGATTGCGGCGTCAGCGAATAATTGGCATTGGGCAAATAATTCAGTGAAGCAAGCGGGAAATTCACTAAGGCCTGATCCGGGTAAACGGTGGGGATCGCATTCGTGAAAAGCGCGAACCCGCCTCGCAGAACCGTCTTGTCCGCCAGGTTAACCGCAAAACCAAATCGAGGGTCGAAGTTCCCGGCAACATAATCCGGCTTCCACAGAGGCGTGGGGTTTACGACAAAATGGCCGTAAAGGCTACCGTAGTCGGCAGGCCCCGCGAAGCGATCACCGACCTCCGAGGGAACGGATGCGTATTCGTAGCGCAGACCTAAGTTCAGTGTGATTCTTCGATTGACTCTGAAGTCGTCCTGAATGTAGCCGGCCAGCGTCCAACGGCGCAGACCCCACCACACCCCACCCCCTCCGCTCGGGCCGTAACCAGGCACTGTGGTCGCGCGGGCATAGGTAACGTCATCGCCTTCCATCATGCTGACGAGCCCGCTCGGGCTGGGTGCGCCCACGGCCAAGGCGGGCCCTCCGTTGGTGGAAGGGATTGCCGCAGTTAGGGGAGTGCCGGCGTTGAAGTCAAACACGCCGCTGGGGCCGATGGATGTCACGCCCGTGCCATTGTCCCATTCCCTGCGAAATTCCCCGCCGATGTTGAACGTGTGGCGGCCCTTCGTCCAGGTGAAGTTGTCTTTGTAATCGAACAGGGTGGTGACATATTTGGTTTCGAACGTGTCCGGCCCCCAGCCCTGCAGGCTGCCATCCAGGAAGTTGGTGGCGGTGGTGTTTTCCTCGGCCGATGCCTCGGGCACACCTTCAATGCCTCGGTTGAGGGTGAAAGTGAAGACATTAACCAAGGTGGGTGAGAAAAGGTGGGTATCGCTTACGGCGTAGTTACGCGCGTCACCGATATTACTCGTTGAAAAGTTTGAGCCACCCAGCTCCGCCGCCCACGGATCCGTTTCCTTAGCCGTGTTGTTTATGTACGAGGCACGGACAAAGACCGTGTCTTTTTCAAAATGGTGATCCACGCGCGCTGACCACTGGTTGTCAATGGTCGGCTGCGAGAACATGAAGTTGAAGGTGTTAGCCCCATACAGTCCGTTCGGCTGATTGGGCAACGGATACTTATTGAGAATCTGCTGGGAAACGGCATTCAACGGCACCTGCAGCTGGTTAACTCCCCCGTTCGCCATAGTGACTGCGACTTGGCCGTTCCGCTCCGCTGGGGTAGGGACGGCGACGATGTCCGGCTCGCCCAATTCCTGCCGGAGACCGGCATACTCGAAAAAGAAGAACGTCTTGTCTTTCTTGATGGGACCTCCGAACGTGGTGCCGAATTCATTTCGCTTGAATGGCGGCACGCTGGTGGCGAAGAAGTTGCGCGCATCGAAATCGTTGTTGCGCACGAACTCAAACGCGCTGCCGTGAAACCCGTTGGTGCCGGTTTTGCTCACGATCTGCGTGATGGTTCCGGCGCCCTGCCCGTATTGCGCGGAGTAGTTGTTAGAAAGGACCTTGAATTCGGCAATCGCATCGAGGTTGAAATTGGTGAACTGAATGGTGCCCATCTCCGCGTCGCTGACATCGGCGTTATCCAAAGTTCCTACCTGAGTTTCACCACGATTGCCGTTACTGATCCACTGCGGGCCCATCCATCCCATGGAACCGGTGTCTTGGGCCATGCCTGGCTGCATCATGACAAGTCCCGATATGTTTCTCCCATTGAGCGGAAGAGTCTGCACTTGCTCTTCCGACACCAATCCGCCGATGGTTCCATCCATGGTGTTGAGTAGCGGCGGCGCGGCATTCACCTCTACGGTAGACTCGACCCCTACCACCGACAGCTTGAAATCCACCTGGCGCTGCTGGCTCACGTCGAGGGTGATCCCGGCCGCGTTTCCGGTCTTGAATCCGCCGCCCTCCGCTGTGATGTTATAAGTGCCGACGCCAAGATTCGGAATCGTATATGTTCCGGCGCTGCTGGTCTTAGTGGATTGCGAGATGCCCGTCTCGACGCGTGTCGCGGTGATTTTGGCGTCGGGAATCACGGCTCCGCTTGGATCTGTGACGGTGCCCACGATGGTGCCCGTGGCCTGCGCCCAAATGGAAGAAGGCAGAAGCAGAGCGATCGCCAGCAGACACCAACCGGCGCTTCTCAATTGCTTTGTCAATGAACGTAAAGGCTCAACGGCGAGCACACGTGTTGCGCGCTCTTGATATGTGACCATACCTCGCTCCTTTGGGGGGCGTCGCTGACTGAACAGTGAAAGCGAGCTCACTACGCCCTGAATGGCGTCAGTATAAATCGAGAAAACGACTGGTGTCAATTGTTTTGTGCGTGAAGCGTGGAGCTTTGTGTCAAGAGGGCATTTCGGGCACTCGTGCGACGCCAACGTGGGCAATCCAGCCCGATTTGGCATTGCTCACGCTGCTATGAATTATGGAAGGGTCCAGAGTTCACTCGTATAGTCCGGCCTTCGATTTTATCAGCCAATCGATTGCTCCCTCGCAGTGAATCGATAAACCATCGAGCAATTGGCGGCCACAATTCGGAACTGGGAGGTCGGTGGTTCGAATCCACCCGCCCCGACCAATCCTTTCAATAATTTACAGGTAGTGGCGGGCCAAAGCAGCCCCGCCAACTGAGTCTAAGCCGAGCCGGCAAACGTCTATTTATTCAAGTAGAGCCTTCGACGGGAAATCAGCCCTATGATGAGGGCTAATCCTAGGACGCCCGTCATCGCCGGTTCAGGCGTTACGACTGTCCCGCCTGTAATGGTCAGCGTCCCTCCGGAATTATCGAACGCGATTAGATCACCCTCGGCGTCGGACAGCGATGTGGCCGAGCCGAAATCGATGCTCACCGGTCCTGGGCTTGCGCCAGGCGCGATCGTGAACAGCACGTGTCCGAGCCCAACTTCGTCGCCATCTGCGATCGCCTTGTTCGTGAAATCGGCCGTGACATCGCCGGCTTGAGCGTCTTGCGCGGTGGACGGCGGATTTTCAAGGATGCTACCAGTCACTGGCGCGGCCAGCAGTGAATCGCCTGCGAAGATATACGGCGCTGCCACCGTATTGATGGTGATATCGGTGAAAATGACGTCCGTATCGGAGGTGGTGACTTCAAAGTTGAACCCCGCGACATTAAAATCGCCGCCAGTATCCGTCAACACCACATCGAACGATCCACTACCCCCAGCGCTGGCGGAGCCCGGCGTCATCGAAAAAACCAGGTCCGCGCGTGCCGCTCCTGTTCCCATCACGCACGCCACGGCACATGCCGCCGTGAGCCATAGTCGCCTCAGCCGAACTGAATGCATTCCTCTCGCCTCCTCAATCACGATCGCTCAGGGCTGGTTCGTCCCGTTGCGCTGAGCTACAATTTGCACGTCCAGGACATTTACAACGCCGTCGCCGTTCATGTCGGCGAACTGATTGTAGGGCAGGGCGCGCGCCTGATTCACCAACACCTCATCTTGCGCATTGACTGTACCGTCGTCGTTAAAATCACCCCAGAGTATTTTCAAGTTCTGGCTGTAGCCCGCTCCTAATCCCAGCGCGTTGCTCATCGAGTCCTTCAAAGAATTAACGCCCGACCCGGCCAGTATAGCCGTGAATTTACCGAGCGCCAATGGACTAATAGTCCAGGTAAGGGTGGTAGTACCGAGCCCGGTAAAGCGCGTGGTTGTAATGCCGGTGCCGCTTAGGCTATTGATGTTGCCGGTGGTGATGGGTTCCGAGAAAGTTACTTGCACTCCCGTGATCTCCCATGGCAAACGGTTGCGCGTGGAACCAATCATCGCGTAGTTGCCCACCGTACCGAATAGAACATTAAACGAAACCACCGTTGGCCCCGAACTCACGGTGAGCGTTGCCGCCGTGGTGGTGGCCCCGCCGCACGTATCGGTGAACACGGCGCGGTACTGGTTTCCGTTCTCGCCGGCGGTGGTGGTGAAGCTCAGCGTCGTGGACGTTGCGCCTGTAATGTTGCTGAACGTGGTCCCACCGTTGGTGCTCACCTGCCACTGCACGGTCGGCGTTGGTTGTCCGCTGGCCCCCGCGGTGAATGTCGCGGGTTGCCCGCTGGTCACCGTTTGGTTTAACGGGTTCAACGTAATCACAGGTGCGGTGTTTACCGTCAGCAGCGCAGGATTGGTGTTCGAGGATCCAGCCGTGTTGGTGAAGACCGCGCGGTATTGGCTTCCGTTCTGGCCGGCGGACGTGGTAAAGCTCAGGGTTG
>Ga0187855_10004510_pt1 | contig 10022 bp, 12 predicted proteins | sample June2016WEW_8_10_2_FD_132969 | JGI IMG/M metagenome (GOLD analysis project Ga0187855, IMG submission 132969) | Peatland microbial communities from SPRUCE experiment site at the Marcell Experimental Forest, Minnesota, USA - June2016WEW_8_10 | ecosystem: Environmental > Terrestrial > Soil >... | reverse complement strand
TCGGCGATCAGTCTATAGGGAGTCGTACACCAGCGCCACAAACGTGTTCGGCTTGATCGCGCCCTTCGCCCACACCGCATCCAGATCCGCCGTCGGCTTTGCAGCCACGGCCTGATCGACGGTGTCGCCCGACGACTTCAGTTTCACCACACGATCTGCCACCGTCCCGAGCATCTCGCGGTACCGCTGCAGCGCCGCCTTGTCTCCCAGAGCGCCATGCCCAGGGACAATCTTCGTCCGCTCATCGGCCAGCGCCAGCACCTGATCCACGCCGCGCATCATCCCGTTGATCGTGCCGCCGCTCGACAGATCGATCAGCGGATACATCCCGTTGAACCACAGGTCGCCGGTGTGGATCACGTTGCCGCGATTGAAATGGATGAAGATGTCCGAATCGGTGTGCGCGTCGGGTGTGTGGACGAGGTCCGCCCGATCGTTGTTCACCCACAGCGTCTCCGTATCGGTGAAGGTCGCCTGGGGCAGCGCGGCGTCCGGCGCAGCGGAGAAATGTACGTCGTAAGCCGCCATATACTGCGGTTTCGAAAGACGCACGCGGGTATTGTCCTGGGCGACAATGAACGCGCCCTCCGTGTGCATCTCCGCATTGCCGTCGGTGTGGTCGAAGTGCCAGTGCGTGTTGATGAGCATCTTCGGTCGATTCGCATCCAGCTTGCTCAGTGCGTCCACCAGATGATGCGTCCCCGTCGAGATGCCCGAATCGATGAGCAGGCCGCCGTCCGGCCCGGTTTGAAAGACGATGTTCCCGCCCACCCCCTGCAGCAGAAAGATTGTGTCGGTCAGCTTCGTCGTTTTGATTGTCTCGTTCGCGGCCGCCGTGCGCAGCTGCTGCGGCAAGCTGGGATTCGGCTGCACCGCGGGGTTGGTATTTGCTGCCGCGGGAGTCTGCGCAGCGCCCGCGCTCGGAGCGGAGGCGGCCTGCGCCAGCAGGTTTCCGCGCGTCAGCCAGGCAGCCGCCGTCGCCATACCGGATCCGATGAGAAAATCACGACGCGTCTTCATAAGCGAGTCTCGACAGAAAGAACCATAACGGATCAGACGACTAAAACAGCCCCGGCGGCAAGTTGAGCCCGCCCAGCATGCCCTGCACGTTGGATTTGACGATCTCGTCGGCCCGCCGGCCGGCTTCGTTCACCGCCGCCGCTATCAGATCCTCCAGCATCTCCACGTCGGCGTTCGGCCCGGTGAGGCTGCTCACCGCCGCCGGATCGATGCTTATCTTCAATACTTCCTTCTTGCCGTTCATCTTCACCGTAACCGCGCCGCCGCCCGACGAGGCTTCCACCACCGTCGCGGCCAGCTTTTGCTGGATCTGCTCCTGCATCTGCTTCGCCTGTCCCAGCATTTCCTGAAGTTTCAAAGGATTCAGCATCGGTCCTTCAATCTTTCCGCCATTCTGTGTGATTCAGTTCTTGTCCCGGAGGTCCAGTACGCTGCGGATATCCGCCTTGAACAGCTCTTTGGTCTTCTGCACCAGCGGATTCTCCATCGCCGCTGACTGCGCGCTGCCGGCAATCGGTGGCGGGGGGTCCTTTACGGCGGCTTTCGCCCCGTTCTCACTCGGCACGAACGCGATCTTCTGCGTCGCCCCCATCGCCCGCATCGTCTTGCGGCAGATCGCCTCGGCTTCGGCATTCACGGTCAGCGCCAGCATCGTCTTTCCCACCGCCAGCTGCACCTGAATCGCGTTGACCTGCTGTGCCCAGGCGCCCTGATGGACAAGGTTGGCCGCCGTCTCGTGCCCTTCGCGACCCAGCGCCGCACACACCGCCTCGCGGATCCGATCCAGATCCGGCGGCGCATCCGGGGCCAGGGCCAGCGCACCGTCGGTCGCCTCGGGGAGTGGCTCTGCCAGACCCACCGCTGCTGGAGGCTTGGCTTCCGCCGCTGCGCGGCCGACACTCTCTGCCGGAGACAGCGCCCTTGCCGCCGGTTCGGCGACTCCGCTCTCACCCGAAACCTTGCGCTCCCGATCCGCCTCGAACGGCGACGGTCGCGGCGCAACAACCCCTGCGCTCTGCGCCCGGGTCCCTGCACCCTGCGCTCTGTGCTCTGTGCCATGTGCCGCACTCTGCGCCCTGTGCTCCGTACCTTGCACTGTGCCCTGAGCCCGGAGCCCGGTGCCCTGTCCTTGCATTCCGCTCAGCAGCTCCTCCACCGGCAGCAGCCGCTGCAGGTGTACCAGCTTCACCAGTCCCAGCTCCAGGTGGAAGCGCTGCTCCTGGCGGTAATTCAGGTCGTCGAAGGTCCGCAGCATCACCTGCAGGAACCGCGTCAGATCCTCTTCTGAAAACAGCAGGGCCGAGCGTGCCGCCCGGGCCCGCTCGTCGGCCGAAATCTGCAGCAGATCGGTATTCTCGCCGCCGATCCGCGCCATCAGCGCATTCCGCAGATACCGCACAAACTGACGCGCCAGCGCCGACGGACCGTTGCCCGCGTTCAGCAGAGCGTTCAATTCTTCGATCACGCCGGACGTCTGCCCCGCGCTGATCTGCTCCATCAGGCGCTCGAAGACGGTGTTCGGCACCGAGCCCATGAGCTCGCGAATCTGCTCGGCCTCGAGGCGCGGTCTGCCCCCCAACAGGGGAGCCGAAGCGATGGCCTGATCCATGATCGACAGCGCATCGCGCATCGATCCATCGCCGGCCTCGGCCAGCAGCGGCAGCGCCGCGTCCTCCGCGTCAATCTGTTCCTGCTCAGCAATCGAGCGCAACTGCGCCAGGATGTCGTCGAACTTCACAGCGTGAAAGCTGAAGTGCTGGCAGCGCGACCGGATCGTCTGCGGGATGTCCTCCGGCTGCGTGGTCGCCATCATGAAAACCACGTGATCCGGAGGCTCCTCCAGAGTCTTCAGCAGGGCATTGAACGCGGCATCGGTGATCTGGTGCGCCTCGTCGAGTATCCATATTTTGTATCGATCCCGCGCCGGCCGGTAGCGCGCCGCCTCGCGCAGCTCGCGCACCTCGTCAATGCCGCGGTTGGTCGCCGCATCGATCTCCAGTACATCCACAGCGTTGCCGGCGCGGATCTCCGTGCAGGAATCGCACACGCCGCACGGCTCCTGGTCCGGCCGCCCCGGGGTCCCGACCGCGGTCCGGCAGTTCAGCGCCATCGCCAGGATGCGCGCAATCGTCGTCTTCCCGATCCCGCGATGCCCGGAGAAGATGTACCCATGAGCGATCCGCCCCTGCTCCAGCGCATTGAGCAGGGTGCGGGTCACGTGTTCCTGCCCGGCCACGTCGGCAAAGCGTTGCGGGCGATACTTCCGAGCCAGAACCTGATAGGCCATCGAATGCTGATTGTAACGCGCGGGCCCCGCGCTTCACTTTCCTAACAAGCAGTCTGTCTTCACGGTTTCAGACCGGTCGCTGGGCTGCGCTTGTGGAAAAGACGGTACCAGCTCGCGAACCTCTTGCGCAGGGGGCCGGCATTCGGTTTAAGATGGGGTCAAAAAAAATCGCCGGAAATTATCAGGCGGTGACAATTCGGTTAAGCATTCTCACATTTGCCGTGGTACGGTTCTCTTCAGACCCGATACCGACCGTAGACCGTTTTAGTTGTTCTTGTACGAACGCTGACTCTGAAAACTGCCTGGGAGTAGGACCTTTGTATCTAATCGACCGCACGATCCGATTTGTGCGTGGATTTCTCCTGAGCTTCGGCCCCCAGGGAATCAAGCGACGTGTCTGGGATCGGGAATACCGCAAAAATATGTGGAAGTTCCGCGACCACACGGCCGGGGACTGCGTGTACCCTCACCTCGAAAGCCATACCCGGCAGGGCAGCATCCTGGATCTGGGCTGCGGCTCAGGCAACACCGCCACGGAGCTTTCTGACTCGGCCTACGGCTCGTATCTCGGCGTCGATATTTCCCAGGCCGCCCTGGAAAAAGCTTCCACACGCACAATAGCGTGCGGCCGGGAGGAAAAGAATCGCTTTGCCCGCGCCGACTTCCTGGAGTGGCAACCGCCGGGCGAACAATTCGACGTGATTCTTTTCCGCGAATCGATGTATCACGTCCCCCTGAGCAAAGTGAAAGTCCTCCTCGAGCGCTATTCGAGCTACCTGAAGGATGGCGGAGTCTTTATCGTCAGAGTTTTTGCGGCCAGCAAGGAAACGGCTGAAAACAAGCACCGCCCGACAGCGATGCTGCGCATCATCGAAGACGAATTCGACGTCGTCGATAAGCGTCGCTACGAAACCAGCGGCCGCCCCACCGTGCTGGTCTTCCGGCCCAGGCAGCGGGACGACATCGAAAAGGCCGGCTAGATTTCTTAACGCGCGATGGTCGTCACCAGATTTCCAAGCCCGGCGGCCGCAGCGAGACTTGCTATGGCTTTGTCTGAGGTGACTAGCCGGCCTTTCCTTTTGTAAGCCAGGCCCAACAGGCAGGCGCCGGTAATTTGCTGGTGTCCGCTCAAGTGGCTTTGAAAGGGAGCGGTGGCTTCCGCAACACCTATATCATCGCGCCAAAACTCATGACCAACGTGTCTCAGACTCTCTTCCAGCACCTCAAGGGCCTGCGCGGGCCGGATCACGTTTCTCGACGCCGATGGATTGCAGACGATACGCACAAATCCTGCCTGCGTGAAGGGACAGGTGGCCCAGCCCTTACGGGCATTCGCGAGGAACCACTGCTGCGCGGCCGAGTGATAGACAGAATCCTCCGTGAGCAGCGCCACCAGCACATTCACATCGAGCAACGATACCGGCATCAGCGAATCTTGCGCAGATCCTGTTCGCTGTCCAGCGTGCGAACCAGTTCCGGAGTTATGGTCGGAGTAGCGGCAGAACGGGTGAATACACGCAGACCGTTCTCAACGTGAGTCGGGGCCGGCCGCGTAATGCCCCGTCGAAGCAGGTCCGATGCAGCCCGTCCGAGAGGAACCCCCCGATTCCCGGCGTACTCCTTTACCTGCTCCAACACATCGTCATCAATCGTCAGCGTCGTGCGCATGATGAGGTTATGATGCTCCAAATGCAAATCGATGTCAAACGATGGATGAGTCATCGCCTATGAATAATGATGCAATCGGCCTCTGCTATCGCCTCGCCGTCTCTGCGGACATTCCCCGTCTGGGGCCGCTCATTGAGGCCTCCGTCCGCGGCCTGCAGGCGCAGGACTACTCGCCCTCCCAGATAGATCAGGCGCTGGGCACATGGCTGGGTCTGGACACGCGGCTGATCGCGGACCGGACCTACTTTGTGGTCGAAGCGCCGCACGACCCCGCCGGCCCTGACACCTGTGGCGGCCTCGTGGCCTGCGGCGGCTGGTCCCGTCGCAAAACTCCCTACGGCAGCGACCACCGCCCCGGCCGCGACGATGCTTTGCTGGACCCCAGCACCGACGCCGCCAAAATTCGCGCCTTCTTCGTGCATCCGGCCTGGGCGCGACGCGGCATCGGCACCCGCATCCTCGAGCTTTGCGAGCAGGCCGCGCAAGCCGAGGGCTTCACGCGCTTCGAAATGGGCGCTACGCTTACCGGCATCCCCCTCTACCGCCGCCACAGCTACGTTGAAGGCGAGCGCATCGATCTGCCCCTGGCCAACGGCGAGGTGCTCCCCATCGTGAAAATGACGAAGCAGATTTGAGCGCGGCGGCGCTCCAGTCGCTGGCATCAACGAAGAGGAATTTCCATCGGCTGATCTCCGGTTCCTGGGTTCCGGCACGTGATCAGAACAACAGTCTCATCGCGCCCTCTGCCGATCGCTGCATCATTCAGCCCATTTCCGCAGGGCATTGCTCCGAGCGTGACTTCCTTTTCAACCAGAGGAAACCAACGGGGATTCTTGTAAATGACATAGCCGAAGTACGGCGTTCCGCCCCAAATACTGTACCGCTGGAAGATTCGATAAGAAGCCGTGGGCGAGATACGGCCTTCCGCAACCGGGAAAAACCTGCTCGTGCGCAAAGAAAGCACCAGCAGAAGCCCGGGTCCGGCAGCAATCAGGCCCATGACCGGCATGGCCAAGCCAAGGACGGATACAAGGCGGCTCTTGCGCCATACCGCGATCATCGTCGCCAGGTACGCAAGGCAGGAGATGCAGTCAATGGCGTACGGCGCCACAACACTCGCCAGCGAGTATCCGGTTGCGAGCTGGATGGGCGCCAGCACGACCGCGAGCAGTAGAAGCGCCGTCAGGCTGGCTCTCCGCCGGGAGGCGTTGCGCAGCAGAAGCCACGCTGCCCATACGAAGACAACCACCACCGCCGCGAATTCCAGAAGGACGACCGTACGCGTACCCTCCTTTCCTTCAGGCTACGGGGTTAACGCCGCCCGCAGGAGACCCAGCATCATCTCTTCGCCTTCCTGCTCTTCCCGGTGGCGTTCCGGCGTTTGCCGGCGACAGCCTTCTTCTTCGCCGCTCTGGCCCGCCGGCGAATCTCCTCCGGCGAATACATGCTCTTGCGGCAATGCGCCGATCCACAGTTGCACCGCGCCTCGTCGTCGTCGCCGTCGTAGAGGTAGTAGTCGTAGGTCAGCTCCTCGCCCGCCGCGATGTTGCGCATGGCCACGATCCACACCCGCCCGTCAATCTCTTCCGTTTCGCAGTTGGGATCGCAGGAGTGGTTGATGAACATCGCCGTCCCGTGCCCGTCGATCACCGTCTTCCCATCGCCCACGCCAAATAGATACGTGGTCGGCGAATGCTCGTACTTCACATCCGCGTCTTCTTTCGAGATGCGCGGCCCGGTGTACTCCACCACCCGTGCGTCTTTGCGAATGGGCGCCATCGTGTAACAGCCCGCTGCATGAATCGCCGACGAGCGAATGATCAGGCTCATACCCGACCAGGATATCAATTCCCAGGCCTCTTTCTCACCGATCCGGCGTCTAAAATAAGAGGAAATGCTGCTGCGCTGCTCCATCGCCGCCTCCGTCGTTCTGCTTTCGCTGTCCGTCGCAGCTCAGCAGCAGGACAATTCCGCGCCGGCGCAACAAAATTCACCCGCCTCGACCATCCCGTCAACAACCCAGAAGAAGGACCAGCCGAAGAAGAGCACTGCCGAGCAGAATCCCTTCCCGGAGGCGCAATCGCAGGCCGCCGCGCATCAGGGAGACCAGCAGGACAACGCGGCACCCTCGGCTCCGCAGCCCCAAACCGCGCCGCCAGGCGGATCGCCCAACAAACCCTCTGCCGGCCAGAACCCGTTCCCCGAAGCACAGTCCGAAAAGGCCGCGCGCGAGGGCCAGCGGGACACTTCCGCACCCTCCGCCCATCCGAATTCCCCCGACGACCAGAACTACAGCTCCAGCCAGGTCAAGGGCCTCGATATGCCTACCACCGACGATGCGCCGCCGCCGGGTGTCGTCACCGAGCTGCCCTGGAATCCGAAGCTCGCTAAGAAAGACGCGCAGATCGGTGATTTCTACCTCGAGTCGGGCAACTGGAGGGGCGCGTACGAGCGCTTTACCGAGGCGAACCGCTCCGACCCTGGCAATGCCGAAGCTGTCTTCGGCCTGGCTGAAGCGGCCCGCCACCTGAGCCACACTGACGAAGCGCTCCGCAACTACCGTCTGTATCTCAGCGCGCTGCCCAACGGCCCGCACGCCAAAGAGGTTCGCAAGGCCCTGAAAGAAATGGGTGCCGCACCTCCCTCGTAACCGGGCACCCGGTGGTATAGTTCCCCCAATTAGATTTCACTTTGCCCTGCGGCCCTTTATGCACCCCGTTCTCCAGCAGGTCTTTGACCTCTACCGCCCGGAACTAACGGGCAAGTCGACGGAATGGTGCCAGCTGCATCCCCGCCAGGACGACCGCCTGTGGAGCGCCCAGGAGGTCATCGAGCACCTTGTACTCACCTGCCGCAGCTCCAGTCGCGTGCTGGAGAAGCGCCTCGAGCGCGGCCGGCCCACCGTCGATCACGGCACCCCGGTCCAATGGCTTCTGCAGATGGTCATGCTCTCGTTCGGCCAGATGCCGCGCGGCGCGCCCGCGCCGATCTTTGCGCGGCCCGACCAGCTGCATTGGCCCCCCATGATCGGGCCCGAGCTCCTCGAGCTTCTCCGCCAGGAAATCGACAGGATGGACTCGCTCATCGACCGCTGCCGCCACCGCTTCGGCCTCCAGCGCATTGCCTCCCATTTCGTCCTCGGCCCGCTGCGCGCCGATCAGTGGCGACGCTTCCACGTCATCCACATCCGCCATCATCTCGACCAGCTGCACCGTCTTGAAAAATCCGTCGCCGAGCCCTTCTCCCAGGAAGCGCACCCCCTCCGCGCGTAGCGCCCCGTTGCCCCGTCCCTGAATCCTCTCAGTACTTCGATTTGAACGCGTACGTCAGCCCCATCGTGAACTGGAACGAATTGCGTTTCGTCGGCGGCTCGGTCGCCGGCGGATCGTTCAGATAACTGTCCAGCGTTCCCATCGAAAAGCTGAAATTTTTGTAGGCCGGGAACGCGAACGTGTCCGTCTCCTGCGCCGAGTACGCCCGCTCAACGTTGTAAGCAGGCACAAACTGCAATTCCTGCGCGAACGTCACCAGCTTCAGCTTCAGCAGATAACTGGCCGAGAACGTCGACCCGATCAGATTCTGGTTGGCCGACGATGCCCCGCTGATGAAATCCTGCTTCTCGTACTGCGCCGTTGCTTTCAGATCCGCTTCCTGCTCTGGCGTCTTCAGCGCCGTCCAGCCAAGCCCACCCCCATAGATCTGCTGCAGGTTCAGATCCTGGCCGTAGTTGTGGTCGAAGGCCGTTTGCGCCAGTAGGAAGAGCCGCGGAGAGAAATACTCGTCGCGCTCGGCGTCAAGGTGCGAAATCGACGACTTGGTCACGCTGGCAGGCGTGAAGACGCCTCCGCTCGTAAACGCCGGCTGCGTAATCTTGCCGAACGATCCGCTGAAGTCCGCCGAGGTGCGGTTCCGCGAATCCAGCCACGCCACCGTCGGGATCACCCTGACCAGCCCGACGCTTCCCGACACCGCATACTGATCCTGGGTCGCGCTCACCAGCGTCGCTCCCGCTGTCGCCGCGCCATTCCAGCCCGTAAAGAAGCCCGGCTCGTGATTCAGCTGCTTGTCCAGCTCTGCACTTCCCACGATAACCGCGGCATCCTTCACCGGAATCGCCGCCGGGGTGCCCTCCCCGTTCGTCGTGCGGACGGTGAGCGCTCCGTTGGCCACGTCGATGCTGCCTGCCGGCAGTTTCTCCGTAGCCTTCTTGCCGCGATTCTTCGTCTGCGCGTTCAGCACCAGAAAGTTCTCGCCCGCGTGCAGCTCCTTGATCTTGTCCCACGTCAGATTCACGTCGCCGAGCGGGTCGCAATGGAACGTCACCGTCCCGCCCGCCTCCTCCACCAGCTTTCCGTGCAGCGTGTCGCCGTTGCTCAGCACCAGCGTGTCGGGCGCAGGAGCGTCGGCAGCGGGTTTCGCATTCTTGTCGGCGGCGTGCAGATACAAGGGCGTCACGGCCAGCGGTAACAGCATCATGAAAACGAAATGGCGAAAACGGGGGAGCAGACTCATGGACCAGGGTCCTCCTTATGAAGATGAAGCTTGAAGATAAATGATTGCGTTTCCGCATGCTCCGATGCGAGCCGGGCGTGCAGGTGTTGCAGCAACCGCTGGACGCGCCGCCCAATTTTCCTGACAATAAAACTATGGCCCTGACCCGTGAACAGGCTCTCGACTACTTCCGCTCCGACGATCTCATCGGCCTGGGCATGGAGGCGGACGCTGTCCGCAAACGGCTGCACCCGGAAGGCGTCGTTACCTACATCATCGATCGCAACATTAACTATACGAATTTCTGCACCGAATACTGCACCTTCTGCGCCTTCTATCGCCCCCTCAAAGGCAAGCAGTCGAGTGAAGGCTACATCCTCGACTTCGAAACCATCTACGCGAAGATCGCCGAAACCCTCGAGATGGGCGGCACCGGCGTGCTCATGCAGGGCGGCCTGCATCCCGATCTGAAGATCGACTGGTTCGAGCGCCTGCTGCGCGGCATCAAGCAGCGCTTCCCCTCGATCTGGCTGCACTGCTTCTCGGCTTCCGAAAT
>Ga0187855_10004503_pt1 | contig 10033 bp, 8 predicted proteins | sample June2016WEW_8_10_2_FD_132969 | JGI IMG/M metagenome (GOLD analysis project Ga0187855, IMG submission 132969) | Peatland microbial communities from SPRUCE experiment site at the Marcell Experimental Forest, Minnesota, USA - June2016WEW_8_10 | ecosystem: Environmental > Terrestrial > Soil >... | reverse complement strand
GATGGATATGCCGCAACCAGACCGGGCGCTCCAGGAGGCGTTCCGGGTCCTGAAGCCCGGCGGCTTTCTGCAGTTCTCCATCACGCATCCCTGTTTCGATCCACCTTATCGACGACTGGTGCGAGATAGCGAAGGCCGCGCATGCGCTCTCGAAGTGGGCCGTTACTTCGAGAACACAGACGGGCGCATCGACCGGTGGCTGTTCTCCGCGGCGCCGCCCACCGCCAAAGCGGGCCTGCCGCAATTTCAGGTGCCTCGCTTCCACCAGCCATTATCGGCGTGGTTCAACGCCGTTCTGGATGCCGGCTTTCAGATCGAGCGTGTCGCCGAGCCGTTCGCGGATAGCGAAACAGCAGCCCGGTTCCCGGTGGTGGCCGACACGCGCGTGGCCGCCTATTTCCTCCACATGCGGTGCCGCAAGCCCGCATAGGCGGTTTGCAACTCGGGCGTTGTCCGTTATACAGTGGGCGCGAAGGAGACGTACGGCCATGGAGCAGGACCGCAGGACATTCTTGGGTACGGCGCTGGCGGCGCCGCTTTTTATTCCGCGCCGGGCATGGGGCGCCAACGATCGCATCGCTTATGGACTCATCGGGGCCGGCGGGCGCGGCCGCTATCTGAACCACAATTTTCAGAAGCTGGGCGCGGCGTGCGTGGCCGTTGCCGAAGTCTATGAGCCGTACATGCAGCACGCGTTGCAGGATTCTCCGGACGCTAAATCCTACCCGGATTATCACGATCTGCTGGCGCAGAGCGGGATCGACGCCGTGGTAGTGGCTACGCCGGACCACCAGCATTGCCCGTGCCTGCTGGCGGCGATTGCGGCGGGCAAGGACGTATACCTGGAGAAGCCCATGTCGCATTCGCTCGAGCAAAGCCGCGAAATGGTGCAGGCCGTCCGCAAGACCAAGCAGATCGTGCAGGTCGGCATGCAGCGGCGCAGCGCGGAATCCATCATCAAGGCGAAGCAGTTGGTGGATAGCGGCGTTCTGGGGAAGATCACATTGGTGAAGCCGATGTGGAACTGGAACGTTGCGCATGAGCTGGACAACACTCCGCTGCCGGGAAAGCTCGACTGGACGCGCTTCCTGGGTCCGGCCAAGGACCGCGAACTGCAGCCCATGCGGTTCCGCTCGTGGCGATACTTCTGGGATTACTCGGGCGGCAACATGACCGACCAGGGCACGCATCTGATGGACGTAGTGCAGTGGTTCACAAACGCCGGCACGGCGAAATCGGCCATCTGCTACGGCCAGACCGCCAAGACCATCGGCTCGGAAGTGCCGGACGTGTTTTGCGCAGTCTTCGAATACGCCGGGTTTATGGCCACCTGGACACTCAATTACACGAACTCCTACGACAACAACTGGTCGATCCAGTTCCAGGGCGATCAGGGCACCATGATCATCAGCGACGAGGGATACAAGGTCTGGAAGGAGCCGTGGCCGAAGAACCAGCAGCCGGTCCAGAGCTTCGAAGCGCCCGTCCCGATCGAGCCGCACATACAGAACTTCCTGGACTGCGTGAAGTCGCGGAAGGAACCGAACGCGCCGGTCGAGGTGGGCGCGAGCGCGGTATCCGCGCCGCATCTGGCGAACGTGGCGTTCCACAACGACCGGCGGATGTACTTAAACGCGGATGCGGGGAAGGCCACCGAACGGCCGGAAGGATAGTGATCGCTTACGGGTTGAGTTGGCGCTGCCCAGAAACCGACGCTGGGAAGTTAGGCGAGCTTCGCTCGCCTGCGCGGGCAGGAGTGCCCGCGAGGCAGGCACGAGTGCCTGCGCCACGAGGCGGTGCGAGGTTTCCGACATTGGTAACGGACCGCCCCGGTTCGCTTGCGCTTAATTAAGCCCGGATGCCGGGAAGGCTACCGAACGGCCGGAAGGGTAGCGATCGCTACGGGTTGAGTTGCCGCTCGATCTTAGCGAGGCGCCGGGCCAGATCGTCGATGGCGCGTTGTTGGGCGGCCGGCCTGCGTGGCTGACATTTCGCTGTCGAGGCGTTCGCCGGTGGTGAGGGATTTGCCGATGCCGGCGAGCTGGAATTCAAACGCGGTGAAGCGGGCATCCAAGCGTTCCCAAGCGGCGCCCGACCTAATCGAACCGCCGCTCGACGTGACCCCAACGTCCGCCCAGTTCTTCGCGTAACCGAGCGAAGGCGCGGTCCAAGTGGTCTCCGACCTCTTGCAACCTTTCAAGCAGGACATGGTTGTTGGCGCTGAGGGCGTCGCGGACGGTGTGGTTCACTATTCGCCGGATTTGTTCGAGGTCCTCTTGGGTCATGGCTGCCAATCTCTCTAGGGCCGAATCTCAGTCCACCTTCTCCACGGGTGCGATGCGGCGCATCACTTCTTTCACCTTGCGGGCATAGTCGGCGCTCCCATTGTAGGTCTTCAATTTCCCATCCACATCCTTGTTCCGGTACAACACGGAGTTAGCCAAGGAGGACGCTACAGAGTGTATACAAGCGCTCGCGGATGAGAATGCCGCGCGGCCGGAATCCCAGCCGAAGAGGTTATTGTTCCTGGCGGATTTGCCGCCGGTGGATTCCACGAAGGAGATGCTGGGCAGCAGGCGCCAGTCCAGGGCGTAGGCGTCCGAGGCTTCCAAAAAAACGGGGGAGAGTTTGGCGGCGGGACAATTGCCCTGCGCGAAGAAGGAGCGCAGGGAGGCGAGTCTGGGGTCTCTAACAGGTTCGTTGCGATGTTCGGCGGTGGCTGGCTTCGCGGAATCCGCGTGGGTTCCGGCTACGGGCATGGACACCACACCGGCAAATACGGCCAACCCGTTCGAAAACAATTTTCGCATTACCGAAAATACCTCGTTTCTCAGATTTGGTTTAAAAGAACGGCCCAGTTCACAGGGCCGAAGAAAATTCAGGGTACGGGCGCAAGGCCCAAATCAGCGGCGTGCGGTTGTGTCAAGCATAAGCGCCCATTATAGCACCCTCAGGATGACGGATGCTCCGCGCAAACCGGTGTGGTGCTTTAGAGCACCATCAGCAGGATGCGGAAGAATGCCGGGGGAACACTTCCTTGCAGTTGTGGCTTTGCAAGTTGCTGAAAACACGTGGGGTTGATTCTGAGCGCGGGCGTCAGAAAGCGGTGTTTCCGCGTCTTTCCGAACCTGCTTGCACATTCCCGGCATGGCGCTAAGATCGAGTGCATGGCTTTCAAGCTGACCATTCCCACCTTTGCCGAAGGCGGCCTCATCCCTAAACTGCATACCTGCGAGGGGGCGGATATATCACCCTCTCTGGAGTGGACCGGCGAGCCACCCGAAACACGCAGCCTGACGCTCATTGTGGACGATCCAGATGCTCCGGCCGGAACCTGGAACCACTGGCTGCTTTACGATCTTTCACCTTCGGTGCGGTCGTTGGCGCAGGGATATAAGCCCGGCAAGCTGGGCCAGAGCGGCGCCAACGATTTCGGCCGTTCGGGATACAGTGGACCGTGTCCTCCCAAAGGTCATGGGCCGCATCGATACTTCTTCAAGCTTTACGCGCTGGACGTGCCGTCCTTGGGATTGCCGGCGGGCGCGCACCGGGCCGAAATCGATAAGGCCATGCGAGGCCACATCCTCGCCGAAGCTCAGTACATGGGCCGGTATGAGAGAAGGTAGGCGCGAGGTGCCCGCCCTCGCTCTACACCGGCAGCCGCAGGCGCGCCACGCAGCCGGCGCGGTCTTCCCGATTCTCCAGCACCAGGGTACCGCCGTGCGCCTCGGCGATCTGCCGGCTGAGCACCAATCCGATGCCCGATCCTCCGGGCTTGGTCGTAAAGAAGGGGACGAACAGGTTGGTGGTGTTCGAGATGCCGGGGCCTTCATCCTCGATGGCCACCTCCACGTGCGAGCCGTTGCGCGACCACGCCACCTGCACGCCGCCTCCGGTGATCAGCGAGGCATCCGTGGCGTTGCGCAGCAGGTTGATAAGCACCTGTTCCAACTGGTCCGGGTCGCCTTGAATGAACATATCCGGACCGGACCGTATGCCCACGGTCAATCTGGTCTCCAGGCTGACCACGCGCTGCACCCACGGACGGATCTCCATCGGTTGCAATTGCGGAGCCGGCAGCTTGGCCAGCCTTGCATAAGCGCCGATAAAGCGGCTGAGGGCTTCCGAGCGCGTGGAGATCACGCTCAGCCCGCGCCGCATGTCGTCCTCCCAATCGGTAGGCAGCGGGCGTCGCGCCAGCAAGCTGCCAAGACTCCCCGCGATCGATTTGATGGGCGTTAGAGAGTTGTTCAATTCATGTCCGAGCACGCGCACCAGCCGCTGCCAGGCCTGCAGTTCCTGCTCGCGCAAGGGCCGCGTGAGATCCGAAATCACCAGCAATTGTAAAGGCAGGCCATGTTCGCGGATGGTGCTCCGCCGCATACCCCAGCGCCCCGCGCCGCCCGGGAAGTTCATCTGAAACGTTTGTTGCGGTTCTCCTTCCAGGCAGCCTCCCAGGTTTAATTCCGCGGCGCTCGAGCCAAGCAGCCGTTCGGCCGGCCCCGAGAGCAGGCGCTCTCCCGCGCGGTTCACCAGGCGCAGCACGCGTTGATGGTCGAAGGCGAAGACGGCTACATCGATCTCCGACATAACGGTGCGCAGCAGGTTGGTGGCTTCGAGCGCGCCCAGACGCTGTTCGCGCAGCGTGCCGCCGAGCGTGTTGACCTCGCGCATGACTTCGCCCAGGGCGTCGTCGAAAGCTCCCGCCCGTCCGCGCACGGAGAAGTCGCCTTCGCGCAGGGCGGAAAGCAGGTTGGAGAGGGTTTGCAGCGGGAAGACGACGCGTTCTCGCACCGCCATGGCGAAGCCGAACCACAGCCCCACGATCATGACGGTCAGGGTCCATTGAACTTTTGCGGAAGGGGCGGGATCGCGCAGCCACAGCATGAAGAGGGCTACGAGCGAGCCCGGCATACCGGCCATGATCGCCATCATGACGATGCGGCCTTCGTACTTCATGTGCCGGCGACGGGATTTGCGGGGTGTCATGGAGAGGCCGCCAGAGGGAAGACCGGGTTGACAGACGAAAGCGTCTGTCCCACTGCCGGGTTGACAGACGAAAGCGTCTGTCCCACTGGCTCAAAGGCCATAGCGCTGCAATCGCCGGTACAGGGCGCTGCGGCTCAGCCCCAGCGCGTTGGCCGCGTGACTGACATTGCCATTGAAGCGCTGCAAGGCCTTCTTGATGAGGAGCCCTTCCACTTCTTCGAGGCTCATGTCTTCCAACCGGGGAGAGCCATCGCGAGCCGGCCGCAACCCCAGATCGTTGGCCTTGACGCAGGGGCCCTGAGTCATCAGCACGGCGCGCTCGACCGCGTGGTCCAACTCGCGTATGTTGCCCGGCCAGGGGTGCGCCAGCAGCGCCTTCATGGCGACATCCTCGAAGCCGCTGAGGCTCTTGCGATAATGCTCGGCATGCTGCCGCAGGAAATGCACTGCCAGCAGCGGGATATCCTCGCGCCGTTCCCGCAGCGGCGGCAGCCGGATCTCGATGGTGTTCAGTCGGAACAACAGGTCCTGGCGGAAGCGCCCACCGGTCACTTCGACGTTCAGGTCCGAATTGGTGGCCGAGAGGATGCGCACATCCACCTTGCGCGTTTTGGAAGAGCCTACGCGCTCGAACTCTCCGGTCTCCAGAACGCGCAGGAGCTTGGCTTGCAGGTTAGCCGAGATGTTGGCGATCTCATCCAGGAAGAGCGTGCCGCCGTCCGCCATCTCGAAGCGGCCGACGCGATCCGTCTTGGCGTCCGTGAACGCGCCTTTCACATGCCCGAATAATTCGCTTTCGAATACGCCTTCGGAAAGCCCGCCGGTGTTGACCGTGAGCATGGGCTTGGAAGTCCGTAGGGAGCACGAATGCAGCGATTGCGCCACCAGTCCCTTGCCGGTGCCGTTCTCGCCGGTGATCAGGACGTTGGCGTCGGAGGGGCCCACGCGGGAGATCATCTCCAGGACAGGCTGCATTGCGTTGGACTGGGCGATCAGGCTAGGAAACTGCTCGGAGCGCAACAGGCGGTTCTCGGCTTCCAGAATCTGCCCTTTGCGCAGCGCGCGGCCGAGTTCGATCTGAGTGCCCAGGATGGCGGAAAGGCGGGCATTATCCCAGGGCTTCTGTATGAAGTCGCGGGCTCCGCGGCGCATGGCCTCGACGGCGAGGTCCACGCTGCCCCAGGCAGTCATCACGATCACAGGCAGCGTGCTGTCCAGCGTCATCAGCCGGTTCAGCAGATCGAGCCCTTCCTGGCCTGAAGTGGTGTCGCGCGTGTAGTTGAGGTCCATCACCACCGCGTCGAACTCGCGGGATTCGACGGCTTCGAGGATGCCGGCGGGCGAATTGACGGCCTCCGCTTGATACCCTTCGCCCTTGATGAGGAAGCGCAGGGCTTCGAGCACGTCCGGCTGGTCGTCGGCGATCAGGATACGCGGGACGTAGCTATCGGTCAGTCTCATGCGGCAGTTAACACTATTGTCGCATTTTAGCCGCAATTGCTCTACCACTTCTAAACGACTGAGAAGGGTAGAGATAAGACGTTGAGGTGTCCGATTTTGGGACGAGACCGTTCGCGATTGGAAATACGCGCCCGACTAGCGGCGGCAGAAGTGCCGCCGGGCAGGCAAGAGTGCCTGCGCCACGGGGAAACGGCGGACTAAGGAACCAGCACCCTTACACCGTAGGCGATGGTTCCAGTGGTCGAGTCCGTAAAGGCGAGAGTGACCGTCGCGGTCTGCGAAGTGCCCGTGCCAGTGAAGCTGAAGCTCTTAAACGGGGAGCCATCCGAGGAGGGACAGGTGGCACCGCCTCCGTTGGACAATTTCGCGGAAGAAGTGAGGGTCGTCAGAACCAGACTGGCGTTCGTGGGCAGGTTGGTGCTGGTCTTGTTCTGGATCTTCACTGCCTGAGTGTACAGGTTGCCGGATGCGTGCTCAATTTTACCCTTGGTCACGGTCACCTGTGAGTTGACCTGCTTGCACCCGACAGGTATGGTGACCGGAGGGCTGGTGGCGCTTCCGATAGTCACGATGACATTGGGGTCACCGGTAGGCACGAGCGCAGGCAGAGTGAAGTTGATCTGGTCGGTCGCCAGCGCTCCAGGCGCGAGCCCCGAGAAGCTGATCGTGGCGGCCTTTCCTCCGACAGTAAGCGCCGGCGCGCCCACGGTGACGTAGAGCGGCGGGGGATTGGGAGTGATCTCGCCCGTTGCAATGGCAGGATTCGTGGGGCCAAGCCCGATGCCGTAAGTGAGGAGTACATCGCCACCATTCGCCGGGTTCGAGGTACCGATCAGATTGGGGCCGCTAAAGAACTCGCCGGTGCCCGATCCGCTCCCATTTAAGGAAACCAAGGCGGGGCTATAAGTCGCGAGGCTAACCGAGAAAGGCGCGGAGTGACTGCCGTCCACGGTCACGGTGAGGTGGCCGGCCCCTATGGCGGCTTCCCACGGCACCTGTATGTTCAATTGAGCGGCAGAGGTGAAAGTGACCGGGCAGTCGATTCCGTTCAGAACGACGGTAGTAGGATTAGTGCCCGCGAGATTGGCGCCGAAGACCGAAGCCAACACGCCGGGAGAAAGATGCGGCTGGAAAGAGAAGCCGTTCGCGACGGCGCTGACGGTGGGCTGTGCGAGCGCCGAAACGGTGGCGATCAGGGCGACCAGGGAGTAACGTACAGAGTTCTTCAATGAAGCCTCCGAGCTTAAAAGGTGGGACCATTGTACGGTAGACTCGGCAGTGCGGGCAAGAGGAAGAGGGGTCCTATTAGGCCTACCGGTTACGCCTACCGGATAACGACAAAGCCGGTCTCCACGTGATCGGAAAGCACCCAGTTCCAGACCACGCGAGCGTGGCCGGCCGCTTCCGGATGCCGGAAGGTCACGTCTGTGCCGAGCGCCAGCAGACCGTGGCGATGGCTAATGCGGAAGCCAGATGTGCTGACGTCCAGGAGTTCCGCATCGAGTTCACGGGGCGAAAGGGTTTTGAGGGTCAGACGGACCGGCCCAGATGCGGGACGCCGAGGTTCGCGCCTGCGTTCGGCCCCATTCCCAGCGGCGTTGCTAGTGTTCGGGAGATCCGATGTTTGCATGTTGCTGTTCCTATTCAGTTCATCGTTCGAGGCGAGCCGGTGTGACATAGGGGGAACGGCTTATCTGGCTGCCGAAAATCAGGTAGTGTTGCGGCGAACTGAAGTTTGCCGCGCACGCTCTTCGGAAATCCAACGCTGGAAGTTAGTTAGGCGAGCAAAGCTCGCCGGCGCCGGCAGGAGTGCCGGCGCGGCAGGCATGAGTGCCTGCGCTACGGCCGCTGGCTAGCGTCCATCTCAGCCACGCTCTGCGCGACGGATGCAGGGAACAGGGCCTTCACCCACCGCGGATTGCGCCACTCGGGGGCGGTCTTGATGACCGACTCGAAATCTTTGAGGGCATCGGCGGTTTGGTGCGCTTGCCAGCGAGCTACGGCGCGACCCATGATGGGCGAGTTCCACGAGGTGACGGCGGCAGCGGCGGACGTGAAGCGGCGACTGGCATCATCGAAGCGACGCTCGTTCAACTCGTTCCACGCCACAGAGGTTTGCAGGCTCAGATTCCCTGGGCGATTCGCCGCCGCCTGGCGGAGCACGGCACGGGACATATCGTAATTCGCGGCGCGATAGCACCACCATCCCAGGCGTCCCAGGGCCTCGTGAGCGATGCTGTTACGATTCTGTCCCTGGGCTTCCGCGACGATGGTGTTGGCAGGCGCCGCGTTTCCAATCATGAGCATCAGACCCGCCAATTCAACGCGCGACTCGGTTGCCAGCGCGGGGCTGGTAGGCCTGGCGATATTCAGCCAAGCCGCGAAATCGGTGGGCATGTTCGGAGATAAGTTGGTTGCCGACAAGGAATCGGCGTAGCCGCGCACCAGGTCGATATCAAAGACGTTCCGTTCGAGCAGCTTCCGATAGGCAGCCGCCGCGTCGGAAAAATTCGCAAGGGCGAACTGCGCTCGGGCCAAAGTGGTCAACGGCCCGCGCTGGTCTGGCTGCAACTCCAGCGATTGGGTAGCCAGGTTCGCAGCTTGCCGATATTGATGCTTGGCCAAGGCCCCGGCGGCGAGGCGGTCCGCGAGAATGCGCACCTCGTCCGCGGCCTGCGGATACATGTCCTTGAGCTTGCGACAGGTGTCGGCGGCGCCGGCGAAGTCCGATGTCTGGAACTGCGCTTCCGCGAGGATCTTCAAGGAGTCGGCCTGGTTGGGCTGAAGATCCAGGGATGCGTTTGCCAGCTTGATCGCTTTATCGTACTGCTCGGTGCGGAGAGCCTGCTGCGCCAGCGAATCGGCATACAAGCGGATGCCATCGGCGAAGGCTGGAGAGTCCGGGAGCAATTTGCGGTAGGTCGCGGTGGCGGCCGCATAATCGCCCAGCGCGAACTTAGCTATCGCGAGAACTTCCAGGGCGCGCGGTTGATCGGGCTTCAGATCCAGGGACTGGGTGGCCAGCTTGGCGGCCTCCTCGTATTGCTTGATTCGCTCGGCTTCCCGCTTGCGTTTTTCCTTTACCGGAAGAGATGGATAGGGCGCTGCCAGGGCGGCTTGAAGAGAACGCCAGCCGCGCTCGGCGAGAAAGATGTAAGCCAGCGGGAAAGGCGTAGTGCGGGTCCACCGCGGCAACTGATCGGCCGCGATCATCTTACGGATCTGGTCGATGCGCTCGGAATTCGACGGGTGCGAGCGAAAGTAGCCTTCGAGAGTTTGGCGCGCGACGTCCGATAGTTCTTCCTGCGGCGTGGCGGCGCGGTCGTTCTTGGCTGGGTATAGGCGGGCGAAAGCTTCGAACATTTGGATGGCGCCTTGCGGGGAGTAGGAAGCGGCGGCGGCCAGTTTGGTTCCCTCGCGATCCGCCTCGAGCTCCTGATTCTTGCTGTAGCCCGCCACGAAGATTTCGACTGGCAGCGCGACCAATCCGCCTAAGGGCGCACGGCGCAGGGCCGCCTGCACCTGGATGCGCTCGGCGCAGTGGTAGTGATCGATATGCTCGATTTCGTGCCCGAGGACGGCG
>Ga0187855_10004500_pt1 | contig 10034 bp, 6 predicted proteins | sample June2016WEW_8_10_2_FD_132969 | JGI IMG/M metagenome (GOLD analysis project Ga0187855, IMG submission 132969) | Peatland microbial communities from SPRUCE experiment site at the Marcell Experimental Forest, Minnesota, USA - June2016WEW_8_10 | ecosystem: Environmental > Terrestrial > Soil >... | reverse complement strand
CCCCGAGACCTGCGAGTGGTGCGGGTTGCAGTCTCTCTGCCGCATCCAGGAAATGCAAGGCACGATCGGTCACGAAGACGCGGACTCCCCGGAGAGCAGCGATGAGTAAAGCATCGGCGACATTCGCACCGCCAGATCAGGCAGAGCGGGATAAGGCACTCGATCCGCATCAGTCAGCGCTGGTGCGTGCGCCCGCGGGATCGGGTAAAACGACGCTGCTAACGGAACGGTTTCTCCGCCTGCTGGCCGAAGTCGACGACCCCTCCGAAGTTGTGGCCATCACCTTCACGGAGGCCGCGGCGGCTGAGATGCGCAACCGCGTTCTCGACAGACTTCGCGAGAACGAGCCCGATCCCGCCGCCCGCCATGCTCTCGAGCATTCCGCACAACTGGGCTGGAATCTTCTCGAGATTCCTACGCAACTGCGCATCTCCACGATCGACGCATTCTGCCGGGAGTTGGCGCTGCAGCAGCCATTGGTCTCAGGGCTGGGCGGCGGCCTCGATATTGCGGAGCGGCCGGCCGAACTTTACAGGCGGGCGGCGCAATGCACTCTCGATCAGATTGGCGCGCGCGATGCGGGCTTGAGCGAGGCGATTGAACGGCTGCTGCTCTGGCGCGATAACGGCTGGAAGGAGATTGAGGATCTGCTCGCCGGGATGCTGGAGAACCGCGACCGGTGGATGCACGAATTCTTGCTGAATCGCGATCCGGACTGGGACTCCCTGCGTGCCAGCCTGGAACGGACACTGCTGCGAGGCAGTGACGGCGATTCGTCTGCGGCGAGATATTCCGACCCGGAGTGGGAGATCGTGCGGGCATGCTTCGTGCTGCTTCGCCGCGCCGCCGCGGAACTCCGAGTGATCTTCAGCGAAACCGGTAGAGTTGATTTCACCGAGGTCGCGCAGATTGCCCTGACCGTATTGAAGGGCGCCGATGACGCTGCGCTGGCGGTCGCAGATGGAATCCGGCACTTGCTGGTCGACGAGTTTCAGGACACCAGCCGCCGCCAGCATCAACTACTGGCGAATCTCGTCCGGGCCTGGCCCGATCGCGAGGGGCGCACCTGCTTCGTTGTTGGCGACCCGATGCAATCGATTTATTTCTTTCGCGACGCCGATGCGGAACTTTTCCCGCGCGTTGAACGGCGAGGGCTGGAAATTCCTGACGACCAGCCGCTCCGCTTCGAGCCAGTACAGCTCAGTGCCAATTTCCGCAGTGCTGCTGAGCTCGTCGAGCAGACCAACAACGCGTTTGCTGAGGTTTTTGCGAAAGACGACGGCAGCGGTGTGCGGTTTGCTCCGGCCCAGCCGGCGCGCGACAGTTTAGCAAAGGCCGGACCTCACCTGGTCGCCGCGCGCGAGCCGCGCATGCGCCTGCATGTGGAAATTGTGCCGGGCAATGTACGCGGCCTGCAAAAGAAAGAAATCGCCGCAGAGCGCGAGGCAGCGCATCAAGCGCAGATTCGGCAGATCGTCGAATTGGTTCAGGAGCATCTCCTGCGCATCGAGCGGGCTCGTGCGGAAGGCGAAAAGTATCGAGTCGCCATCCTTGGCCGGGCGCGCAAAGCGCTGGCGCCGATCGCCGCCGCGTTGCGTGAAGCCGGAATCGCGTTTCTCGCGGTGGAACTCGAGGAACTGAGAGACCGGCCCGAGATTATGGATGCGCTCGCCTTGGCGCGTGCGCTCCTCAATGCAGAGGATCGCGTGGCCTGGCTCGGCGTTTTGCGCGCGCCGTGGTGCGGGCTCTCCCTGGCCGATTTGCACGTGCTGGTAAGCGCGGACGACAAGCTATTGCAGACTCGCCCGGTCCCGGAGTTATTGCGCGAGCGAATCCATCTGCTGAGCGAGGGGGGACGCGAGGCTGCAGAGCGCGTAAGGAGTGCGTTCGAATTTGCAGAACGCCTGCGGTTCGCGCAGCCCACTATTTCGACGGCGACCTGGCTGGAGCAGGTCTGGCTGCGGCTGGGTGGCGCGCAGTGCGTCGACGCCGCGGCGCGGGCCAATCTCGATCTGCTTTGGGGCAGCATCGATCGCTTGCCGGATGGAGAAACCGATCTTTTGGGGCCTGCGCTCGACGCAGCACTTAAGGATTTGAAAGCCGAGCCGGATCCTGCGGCCGACAGCGATTGCGGCGTGCAGTTGATGACCATTCACAAGTCAAAAGGGCTGGAGTTCGAGATCGTGATCGTGCCCGAATTGCAGGCCCGCGAAGAAACCACGCACGGCGATTTGCTTTCGTGGCTGGAGCGCGGGCTAAGCGGCGAGGATGATTCCGACCAGGTGACTGAGTTTTTGATTGCCCCGCTGAAGGCGAAAGGCAATCAAAGCGGAAAGGCCAGGAAATTTGTCGAACACGCGCGCCGCGAACGCGAAAAGCAGGAGATGCGGCGGCTTCTCTACGTTGCGGCGACACGCGCCAAAGAGGAGCTGCATTTGTTTGCGCGCGCCGAATATAAGACCGAGAAAGGTGGGTCGCTGGTTTTGGCAAATCCGCCCAATAGTCTGCTGGCCACGGCATGGCCGGCTTTCGAAGCAGAGATCCGGCGGCAGTTCGAGACCTGGCGAGCAGCAGACAGAGAGGGTTGCGTCGCCATCGCGGCGCAGGAAGAGATGCCAAAGACGAATGGCGCAGGGAGGCGGCCGGCGATGCTTCGCCGCTTGCCCCCGGGGTTTGCGATGCGGATCGAATCGGACCGTGGAGCATCTGAAGAGGCGCCGTTCGGAGCGGGTCGTCTTTATGAGCGGCACGAAGGCGGGTTGCTGTCTCGTTCTCTGGGCCGCGCCGGGCATCTGTTTCTCGAAGAACTGACACGGCGAATGGCCGCGCAGCCGCGGCAGGATGCTCTCGCCGGGTTGCCCGGACTCGTGCCGCGAGTCACCGCACAAATCCGTTCGTCAGGCGTGGATGCAAAGCAGGCCGAGCGGATTGCCAGGCAGGCTCTGGAGTTGGCACAGCGGGCGGCAGCCGATCCGGCCGGGGAGTGGATTCTGGCGCCGCACGCGGAAGCGAGCAGCGAAGTGCGCTGGACTGGAGTTATCGATGGAAACCTGCGCACGGTGCAGGTGGATCGCGTCTTTCGCGCGGGAGCAGCGCCCGGAGCCGGTTCGATGCCTGAGGGCGCAGGCGTCTGGTGGATCCTCGATTACAAGATGGCGTACGAGGAAGGCATCGTTGCATTAGCCGCGCTTCCGGAGTTCCGGCGCATGTTCGCGCCGCAGATCGAAGCCTACGCCAGGGTTCTGCGCAACCTGCGAGGAGACGAAGTGCAGGTGCGCGGTGGGCTATATTATCCGCGCATGGGGCTGCTCGATTGGTGGGAACTTTAAGAGAACGTGATTCGTGATCCGGGACCGTCAGGGACTCTCCGTCCATCGGCGGTCACACCTTGCAGAGTTCTTCGGCCAACACGTCGCGATGCGAAAGCACGAGTTTCTCCGCGTTGCGCAGTAAGAACGCATAGGCGGCGACGGAGGCAGCGGCGAGCGGACCGAAGACCCACGCGGCCAGCCAAGGCTGGTGCAGGTAGCGGCAGAGCAGCACCACCGGCACCTGCAAGAGCACGCTGCCAAACAGCACGAAGAGAATGATGATCCCGCTGGTCCGATTGGTAGGAGTTCCGCGTTTTTGGCGCGCCTGGCCGGGAGTAAAGCGGTGCGGCGCCTGAACCGAGCGAACGGTGCCCAGGACCACATTGATCATAATGACAAAGATGGCCCAGAAGGCCGTGGAGACCTCGGTGGCGAGAGGTATGGGCGCACGCTTCAGGAAGGAAACCAGCGCCCAGGCAATGATCGCTTCGGAGACCGTCAAGATCAGGCTGGAGATGTTCTTGGCCACGATCACGTCGCGCATGCGAATGGGCGCCAGCAGGTAGACCTGCACGCCGAGTCCATCGGCCCCGAAGATGTTATAGAGGCTGGCAAGAGCGCCCAGCAGCACATAGGCAATCGCGGCGGGCAGAAAAAGCGTGGGGTGCAGTGCGAATTGGCCGCGATTGAGAATCACGATGAACACGAGCGGGGTGATTAACCCGACAAACTGAACAGTATTGCCACGAAATACCAGCCACTCTTTGCGCAAACACGCGCCGACCACCGGAGGAAAGGCGAGGCGGGCGGTTTGCGGGAGCGCAGACGCCGGCGAAGGCCGCGCGGCACTTTCCTGCAGGAGCCTTTTCGGATGCTGGCGCGATTTGCCGGGGGCGCTCATCGCGGCACTGTCGCTGAAGTATTCGCCTTGAAACTGCTTGCGCAGGCGGAAGGCAAAGATAGCGGCAAAAAGAGCCGTTGAGGCCAATAAGGCGGCGAACGGGGCAAGCGCGGCCAGTGGATGCGAGGAGTGGAGAATGGCGTTGGCGGCGTATGCCGGAGGCAGCCAATGCGCGGATGAATGGCCATTTAGAAGAAGCGGCATGGACCAGCCGCGAGGCGCACCTTGAACGCGCGGCGCGTAGCGTTGGACATTCAGCAGTTGCAGGCTGACGATAGAAAGCCCCATCAAGAGACCGAAGAGCTCGCGGAAGCGGCGGTTGGCAAGCAGGCGCTCCAACCAGGCGCCAATCATGCGAGTCAGGAAGATGTTCATCAACGCGTAAACCGCCAACACCAGCAGCGCGGGCAGAGCCAGAGATGGCCGGGCTACGCCGATTCCAATCGCCGCCGCCAACAAAGACAGGCAGCCCACGATGGTGCTCGCGGTCAGGAGGCCGATCAGTGTGCGCAGGACAAAATAGCGCCCGAACCGCAGCGGGTAGCGGATCAGCGACGAGGGATCGAATTTGGTGACGGACGCTGCGATGCTGAGGCCGTTGATGGCGACGAATTGCCAACCCACGACGACGGCGGCCAGCAATGTTTGCAGCCTTTGCGGGTGGTGCTCGGAGATGGCCTCCCATGCCCAGAAGCCGCTGCCTGCGACCGGGCCAATCACCATCACGGCGACGATGGGCCAAAAGATCAACTGCATGAGGATGACGAGGGCAAAACCGATCGCCTGGCGCGTGGTGCGAGGCTTCCTGCGAAACATGCTGTTCACAAACATGCGCCAGCGCATCCAGGCAACGGCGAGAATCTGCGTGCTTGCCGGAATCGGCGCCCCTGAAACGGAAAGAGTGGCGCCGTCAGTCAGCTCAACCACGACAGCTCCTGCTCCGGAGCCCTGGCAGCCGGATTCCCTTCCCGATCGGTCCCGACAATCTCGAGGAAGATCTCCTCGAGGCTGCGCCAAGCGCCGTCCGCGGGTGCGATGCTCGGTCCCCTGTCTCCGAGGCGGCCCATGCCGGCGCGAAGCTCTTCGAGCGAGCCCTGAGCCACCAGCCGGCCGCGATGAATGATGGCGACGTGCGAGCAAAGGCGCTCGACAATTTCCAGCACGTGCGAAGTGAGAAAAATTGTGACACCGCGCGCAATCATCCTCTGCAGCATGGTCTTCAGCGTGCCGGCGGCGACCGCATCTACCCCCTCGAAGGGCTCGTCGAGAAAAAGAATCTTGGGCCCGTGAATCACAGCGGCGGCGAGCGCAAGCTTTTTTTGCATGCCATGGGAGAAATCGGCGATGAGTTTCTTGTCTTCGCCTGCCAGTTGCATGTATTCGAGCAGCTCGCCGGTGCGCTGCAACGTGGTGACGCGATCCAGACCGTACATGCGGCCGACGAAGCGCAGATACTCCTCCGCGGTCAGCCGGCCGAACAGCGCCATCCCTTCCGGCACGACGCCGATCTGGCGCTTGATCTCGGCCGAGTTGGCGGCAAAATCAGCGCCCAAAATGCGAATGTTGCCGGAGGTCGGCGCCAGCAAGCCGGTGAGCATCTTGATGGTTGTGGATTTGCCCGCGCCATTGGGACCGAGAAACCCGAAGAACTGGCCCGCGGCAACCTGCAGGTTCACGTCCTGAACCGCGGTGAAGTCGCCAAAGCGACGGGTGAGTGCCGTGGTGTCAATGGCGGGAATGGTCATGATGATCCCAACGCGAGACAAGTATCGCTGTCAACGCGTCTGCTCATCAATTCTATCGGCTTGCGCAGTTGAACGGTTATATCCAAGATTCTTTCGCAGCATCACAGAGCAATCGGAGCCGACGATCCGTTATCATAGTGAGGACGGAAGTTTGTTCACCTCAATTCCCCAGGAGGATGTTTCCCCATGACAGATCCCGTCAAGAAGACGACGAAGAAAGCTGCAACCACCGCAACCAAAACAAAAACTCCGGCAAGGGCAAGCACGAAGAAAAGCGCCGCAACCAATGGCCGCAACTCAAATGTGACCGAGATCGGGATTTCGCACGAACAGATCGCAATGCTCGCGCACAGATATTGGGCCGAGCGTGGCGGTCAGGACGGACATCACGAAGAGGATTGGTTCCGCGCCGAACAGGCGCTGCGCGGAAAAGCGTCCTGAAAGCCGTCTTCATCCTATAAATGAATGATCCTTTCGGGGTCGCGCTCTGTGGCGTCCGAAAGGATCGATTTCTTATGCGTTCTTCGGCTAAGAGCGCTACTGCAGGTTGGCCATCAGGCTCTCAAGCGCTTGCCGGGGTGGACGCGTGACAGACTCGGGCAGGGTGGCCAACGGTTCCTCCACCATACTCAACTGATCGATGAATGTCGGCTTCTGGGTATCAATATAGAAGACGCCGGTGAGAATCTCGCCCTTCTCCTGCGCTTCCATCAACGTACGCACCGCATTGGCCTTGTCCGTTGGGTCGTAGTCTTCAAGCAGCTTGCGCAGGCGAAGCTGCGAGCCGTCATGCATCTCGACGTCGTAGACCTGGCCGGAGTCGTAATCGACCTCGATATCTTCGAAGCTGGGGACGAAACCGATCTCGTTGATCGGCTCGTCGTTCTCCTGCAGGAACTTATAGCTCTTGGTCGATCCTTCGTGATCGTTGAAGGTGACGCACGGGCTGATCACGTCGAGCATCACCGTGCCTTTGTGCGAGATGGCGGCTTTGAGCATGGCGAGCAACTGCTTCTTGTCGCCGGAGAAAGAGCGGCCGACGAACGTCGCGCCCAGTTGAATTGCCATGGCGCAGGTGTCGATGGGCGGCAGCTCATTGATGACCCCGGTTTTGAGCTTGGAACCGATGTCGGCGGTCGCCGAGAACTGGCCCTTGGTCAGTCCGTACACGCCGTTGTCTTCGATGATGTAAATCATGGGCAAATTGCGGCGCATGAGATGGATAAACTGTCCCACGCCGATGGAAGCGGTGTCGCCATCGCCAGAGACGCCGAGAGCGGTCATGGTGCTGTTGGCCAGCACGGCTCCCGTGGTGACGCTGGGCATGCGGCCGTGCACGCTGTTGAAGCTGAACGAGCGGTTCATGAAGTAGGCGGGACTCTTCGAAGAGCAGCCGATGCCGCTCATCTTCATCACGCGCTCGGGCTGCACGCCCATCTCAAACATGGCGTCGATGATGCGCTCGGAGATCGCGTTGTGGCCGCACCCGGCGCAGAGCGTAGTCTTGCCGCCGCGGTATTCGATAACGGGAAGGCCGATGTGATTGAGTTTGGGACCCGGAGTTGCTGTTGCCATATTTCCCTCAAGGGCTAACGCCCCAAATTCTCGATTTCCGGGCACGAGTTACGATGTGCCCTTGCAAAATGCCGAGCCGGCTTACAGGCCCTCTCTGGCGGCAAACTCTTCGGTGATCGTCCGTGCATCAATGGGCAATCCGTTATAAAAGAGAATGCTGCGCAGCTTCGCCACCTGGTCGCCGGGGAGGTCAAGCTTGAGCAAGCTGGCCAGTTGCGCGTCGCGATTCTGCTCCACCACGTATACGCGCTCGTGGCTGGCCACGAAGTCGTGAATCTCGTGGGCAAACGGAAAGGCGCGGATGCGCATGTAATCCACGGCAAGCTTGTGCTCTTTCTCGATTTGATCGAGGCTCTCGCGCAAAGCGAAATCGGTCGAGCCAAAGGCCAGGAATCCGATCTTCGATTTTCCGTCGCGTGTCACCACAGGCGCGGGAACAGATTTGCGCGCATTCTCGAATTTCCGCGCCAGGCGATCCATGACTTTCTGGTATTCGTCAGGTTTTTCGGTGTAACCGGCGGCGTCGGTGTGTCCCGAGCCGCGAGTGAAGTAAGCGGCCTTGGGATGCGGGGTCCCCGGCAGCGTACGCCAGCCTATGGCATCGCCGTCGACATCGCGGTAGCGCGCAAAAGTTCCGCCGCGCTTTTCCAGCTCTTCGGCCGTGAGGACTTTGCCGCGGTCCAGCGGCTTGTCGGGATACGCGAACGGCTCCGACATCCAGTTGTTCATGCCCAGATCCAGATCTGTGAGCACGAAGACCGGCGTCTGGAAACGCTCCGCGAGATCGAATGCCGCATAGCCAAATTCGAAGCACTCTTTCACGTTGCCGGGCAGCAGAACCAGATGCTTGGTATCGCCGTGCGAGAGGAACGCCGTCGAGAGCAGATCGGCCTGGGAGGTGCGCGTAGGCATACCCGTCGAGGGGCCGGTGCGCTGCACATCGAAGATCACCCCAGGAATCTCTGCGTAGTATCCCAATCCGGAAAACTCCGCCATCAGCGAGATGCCCGGGCCTGAGGTGGATGTCATGGCGCGCGCGCCGGCCCAGCCGGCACCCAGCACCATGCCGATTGCCGCCAACTCGTCTTCGGCCTGCACCACGGCAAAGGTCGCCTTGCCATCCTCGGTGACGCGGAACTTCTTGAGCAGATCGGTGGTCGCCTCAATCAGCGAAGTCGATGGCGTAATGGGATACCACGCCACGACGGTGACGCCGGCGAAAACCGCGCCCATGCCGCAGGCTGCATTGCCATCGATGATGATCTTGCCGGCGGTCTGATTCATCCGCTCGATAAAGAACGGATCACGCTTGGTGAAATTGACCCTTGCGTACTCGTAGCCCGTCTGCACTGCCCCAAAGTTCAGGTCGAAGACCTTCTGCTTTTTGGCGAACTGCCGTTGCACGCTCTTCTCAATGACAGCGAGGTCGATGTTGAGAAGCTGGGCCACTACGCCGACGTAGACCATATTCTTGACGAGCTTGCGCAGCTTGGCCTCGGGACACATCGCCTGGGTCAATTTGTCAAAGGGAACCGGATAACACACGACATCATCGCGGTAGGTGCTCAGATTCAGATACTCTTCGTAGATGGCCACGCCGCCCGATTGCACCGACATCATGTCGTCCTTCGCAGTTTCGGGATTCAGCGCAACAAGGACGTCGATTTCGCGCTTGCGCGCAACATAATTGTCTTGGCTGGCGCGGATGGTGTACCAGGTGGGCAGACCGGCGATGTTCGACGGGAACAGGTTCTTACCGCTGACGGGAACACCCATTCCGAAGATGCTTTTCAGCAGCACGCTGTTCGCAGATTGCGAACCCGACCCATTCACCGTAGCAACGATAATGCTGAAGTCGTTCACGACGCGCGGACGCGCGCTGGTTACGCCCTGATCATGACTCAGGGCCAAGTTTCCTGACGCCATTTGGCGGGATTCCCTTCGCGTAGAATCTGATAAATCAGCGGGCTCCAATTGGAATTGCCCCACATGTGATTATAGTCACTTTCAGAATGCAACGTCCCATACTGCACACCAAAGGTAACCCCCTATGGAATCCGCACTTACACTGGCAGGAGAGTTGTAGATGCGACAGAATCGGACACCGTTCCTCTGACCCTTCTTCTGGGGAAATTGAGTGCCCGGGCCGCGCTGCTCATCTCAGGCAAGCCGAGTGCTAATGGCTGACAGCTGACAGCTGCTTTTCCGAATCGCACCGCCAGCGCAGCAGCAGGGCCACAGCGATGACGATGAGCGCCAGCGTCAGACCGATCCAGAGCCCGTAGATCCCCCACCTCAGTCCAAAGCAAAGAAAGAATCCGAGAGGCAGGCCCAGCACCCAGTAACCCACCAGGTTGGCCCACATGGGTGCGCGCGTCTCGCCCAGGCCGCGCAGCGAGCCGGTGGACACGATCTGGATGGCGTCGAAGATTTCAAATGTCGCGACAATGACGAGCAGCGCCGGTCCCACCGCGAGCACGCGGGCGTCGCGCGTGTAGAGCT
>Ga0187855_10004499_pt1 | contig 10035 bp, 7 predicted proteins | sample June2016WEW_8_10_2_FD_132969 | JGI IMG/M metagenome (GOLD analysis project Ga0187855, IMG submission 132969) | Peatland microbial communities from SPRUCE experiment site at the Marcell Experimental Forest, Minnesota, USA - June2016WEW_8_10 | ecosystem: Environmental > Terrestrial > Soil >... | reverse complement strand
CCATCTCGCGCGAATCCGACGCGTCCACCTGCTGGAAGCGCTCGAAGATGATCTCCAGCTTTTCCGGTGGAACCCCGCGGCCTCGGTCCGAGACCGAGATAATCGCCTCGGTTGCGCTCTGTGTCCGCGCCCGCAGCGTGATCTCGCTGCCCGCCGGCGAGAACTTGATCGCGTTGCTGATCAGGTTGCCCAGCGTCTGCAGGATGCGGTCCTCGTCCACCCACAGCGTCAGCGGTCCCGCATCGATCAGGAACCCAATGCCCGCCTTCTGCGCGTTCGGATGCTGCAAATCCGTCGCCCGCCGCAGCAGATCCTTGGCTTCCACTTCCTGGAATCGCATCGGCAGCCGTCCCGCGCCCATGCGTTCGAAATCCAGAATGTCGTTCACCAGCCGTACCAGCCGGTCGCAGTTGCCGATCGCCACATCCATCATCTGCGCGCGCTTCTCCGGCCGCTTCTCCAGCGCCCCTCCAGCGATCAGTCCCAGCGCGGCGCGCAGTGCCGTCAGCGGTGTGCGCAGCTCGTGACTCACCGTCGAAATAAACTCATCCTTCATCCGATCCAGCCGCCGCCGCTCCGTCACGTCCTGGAACGCCACCACCACGCCCGTCACCCGCCCGTTGGAAAGCATCGGGCAGGCTACGTATTCCACCGGAACCGGATGTCCGTCCTTGTGCCGGAAAACCTCGTCGCGTGCGCGAATCGGCGCGCTCGAGCGCCGCGCCGCATAGATGGGGCTGTCCTCGATCCGGAACACCGAACCATCCGCGCGTGCGTGGCCCAGCATCTGCAGCAGTTCCTTGCCCTCCATCTCCTCCTGCGTGTAGCCCATCATCCGCGCGCCCACGTCGTTCACGAAGATGATCTGCCCTTCCATGTCCACGCCGTAGATTCCATCTCCCACCGACTCCAGAATCGACTCCCGTTGCCGCATTACCGCATGCAGCTTATTCTCCGCATCCGTCTTCTCCGTCACATCGATGCCGTGCCCCAGCACGAAGGGCGGCGTCTCGGGCAGTTCCAGCAGCCGGTTGCGCCACGCAATGAACCGCACCTGCCCATTGCGATGGCGCAGGCTCAACATGCCCTGCTCCTCGCCCGACCGCGCGATACTCTGCAGATAATTCTGGAAAGTCTCCTTCTGATCCTCCGGCACAAAATCGATCAGCTGCTTGCCCACCATCTCCTCGGAGCGATACCCCAGGCTCTCGGCCGCGTTGGTGTTGATCGAGAGAATCTTCCCCTCCAGATCGTGCGTGCACACCATGCCCAGCGAGCTCTCCACCAGTTGCCGGTAGCGCGCTTCGCTGGCATACAGGGCCGCGGTCGCCTCCCGCTGGTCGGTGACGTCGACGCCGGTCATGATGATGAAGTTGATGTCGCCAAGCCCATCCGTCAGCGTGGTTGTGTTCCACGCGATGCGCCGCCGCCGCCCGTCGCGCGAGAGCCAGTGCAGTTCCGTCGGTTCCCGCCGCGCGTCCCGGCGCGACTGCTCGATCAGATCGAACGCCTGTGACCGCTCTTCCGTCAGGAACAGCTCCTGCGGAAACGATCTCCCCGCCAGTTCGGCGAATGTGTAACCCGAAATCTCTTCGCAGGCGCGATTGAACCGCACAATGCGTCCCGCCGTATCCACGACCAGAACCAGCGCGCTCATCGTATCGAGCACGGCCGACACAAAGTTCCGCTCTACGGTCAGCGCCCGCTCAATCCGTTGCCGGCTCCGCAGCGAGTGATCCTGCCCCTTCGAGTGAACCGAATACTCCAGCCGCATCATCACCTGGCGCGCCAGCACGCCCAGGATCGACGCATGTTGCTCCGTGAACTGATTCGGCTTGGGCGAAAGCACCGCGAGTGTGCCGATGCCGCCTTCCATACCCACGAGTGGCGCAGCCAGATACGAGCGGCAGTGTACCGTCCGGGTCAGCGGAATCCCGCGCACCGGGAACCGCGGCTCCATCGCCGCGTCCGCAATCAGCAGAGGCTCCGGTTCAAGAATGGTGTATTGATCCGCCGTCGCCAGCCGGGGAATCTCCGTCCCCTGGAAACCAAACCGTGACTTGAACCACAGCCGATTCGCATCGAGGAAGCCGAGATACGCGAAAGGCGCCCCCGTCGCCTGGGCCGCGACACGAACTATCTCGTCAAACGCCGGGTCCGCCGGCGTATCGAGAATGTCGTATTCCAGCAGAGACTTCAGCCTTTCGGCTTCGCTCCACTGCGCGCTGGTGGCCAGGTAACTCATCCCTCTCCGCAGACTCCGGCGAGCCCGGGACCCCTGTCTTCAGGCATATTTCTTTGCCAGGGCAAAAATGCAACCGTAGTCCAGACGCCGGAGCGTCACAAGCATTGTCCCAAAGTATTTTCGGCCCCGCTCTGCCCCGTTCGGGTGATCCCAAGTCCTGTTATACGTATCGCTTACGGTACTTTCCGGTAGTAACGGAACGGCGCGCCTCATGTAGGCACTACGGTAACATAACTGCCCTATTTTGCCTCAGAAATCGTTCACTTCACCCGGCAACAGTCCTCCGTCGGCCCCTCATTGCTCGCGTCCAGGGCCACCTTCCAGGACCCATCCGGTTGCTTTTTCCACACCGTCATATACCGGCCCGTCGTCTTCACCGTGTTGCCCTGGCCGTCCTTCGATGCCCCCTGGTAGTGCCCCCACGTAAAGCCCATGTCACCTGCAGGACCCATCCGCGCTCCCTCCGGCGTCCACGTCAGCTGATAGGTGTCCGGCGACCACGTCGCGGAGGCAGCAATCGCATCGTGCCCCACCACTGGCGCTTTGCCGTTGCCCAGGGTCACGGCATCCGGCGCGAACCACGAGCTGAAGGCTGCACCCCCGCCCTTCGCCGTATCGGCGGCGAATTTCACCTCCAGCTGGTACAGGAACTCAATCTCCGGCGACAGCCCCGGATTCGTGAGCGCATTGCCGTTCTGGTTCTCCGCCGTCTTCGGCGCCAAAGGATCGAGCGTCTGCGCCGCCGCAGCGGCCGCCAACATCAGCGAACAGGAAAACACGACAGAAACAAAACCACGCATGCCAGCAGGATAAAACACATCGAGGTCAGAGTTTCTTGCTAACGGTATCTCGCCAGGAGTACTGCGCTAAACGTCTTTCGCTAATCGTCTTTCGCTAAACGTCTTTCGCTAATCGTCTTTCGCTCATCGTCTTTCGCTAAACGTCTTTCGCTAATCGCTTTTCGCTGCACCCTGCGCCCTGTACCCTGTACCCTGCACCCATGAAATCGGCCGCGCAAAAGCCAAATGTCTCGATGCTGGTGATCGCCGGCCTCGTGTTCTACACCGCCGCAGCTACAGCGCAGCACTCGTGGCCAGCTGCGCGCGTCCCCTCCATCGTCCTGCGCATCATCGCCCTCGCTCTCCTCGCCTTTGCCGCCTCGCGCCGCCGTTCCCTCACCGGCTGGATCTTCGTCGGCATGCTGGCAGGCATCGAGTTCGGCGTCGACGCCCCGCACGCCGCCCTCTCCAGTCGCGTCTTCGGCGACATCTTCCTCCGCCTCATCCGCGTCATCGTCGCGCCCCTCATCTTCGGCACCCTTGTCACCGGCATCGCCAGCCACTCCGAAGCCAAAACCGTCGGCCGCCTCGGCCTCAAATCGCTCGTCTACTTCGAAACCCTCACTACCATCGCGCTGATCATCGGCCTCGTCGCCATCAACATTTCAAAAGCCGGCGTCGGCCTCAATATGAGCGCGCAGACCCACATCGCAGCAGCCACCGCGCTCCCGCAGCAGACCACCATCTCCTGGCAGCAATTTCTCCTTCACGTTTTCCCTGAAAACATCGCCAGCGCCGTCGCCGACAATCAGATTCTGCAGGTCGTCGTCTTCGCCATCTTCTTCGGCCTCGCCCTCAGCCGCGTCAGCGAAACAAAACGCGCGCCCATGCTGCGCCTCTGCGAATCCCTCACCGAAGTGATGTTCGCCTTCACTAACTTCGTGATGCTCTACGCCCCCATCGGCGTCGCTGCCGCCCTCGCCTTCACCGTGGCACAATCAGGACTCGGCGTCATGCTCAACCTCGGCAAGCTGGCGCTCACCCTCTACATTGCGATCGTCATCTTCGCGCTCGTGGCCATGCTGCCCGCGCTTCTCCTCGCGCGCCTGCCCCTGCGCGAATTTCTCCGCGCCGTCGCCGAACCCGCCACCATCGCCTTTGCCACCAGCACCAGCGAAGCCGCGCTCCCACGCGCCATCGAGGCCATGGAAGCCTTCGGCGTTCCGCGCAAAATCGTCGCCTTCGTCATCCCCACCGGCTACACCTTCAACACGGCAGGATCGGCGCTCTACTGCTCCATCGCCGTCATCTTCACCGCCCAGGCTGCGGGCATCCACATGAGCCTCGGCCGCCAGCTCACCATGCTCGGCGTCCTCATGTTGACCAGTAAAGGAGTGGCCGGCGTCGCCCGCTCCGTGCTCGTCGTGATTCTCGCCACCGCGTCCATCTTCGCCCTGCCCGTCGAGCCTATCCTCGTCATCCTCGGCGTCGACGCCCTCCTGGATATGGGCCGCACCGTCGTCAATGTCGTCGGCAATTGCCTGGCGTCTGCAGTCGTCGCGAAGTGGGAAGGCGAATTCCGCAGCGAACACGCCTCCCCCGAAGCCGTCACCGCTCTGCAAACCTGATCGTGTGATCGTTGCAATAAGATAGGTTCGTCTCCCGGGAGCAAATCCGTGAAAATCACCCTCAAAATGACGCTCATCACGCTGCTGGGGGTCCTGATCCAGTTCGGGCTCGCGGTTCTCGGCTGGGGCGGATGGTCCGCGTTCTTCTCCCATCCGCCCCTCGTTGCCCTTGGGATTGCGACCCTCGCACTGACCATCGTTTCCCTCTTCACCCAGGGCAACCTCAGCCCCGGTGAACAGGAAGACCGCGGCAACCGCTGGGTCCTCCTCGCCTTCACCATCATCGCGATCCTCATCGCCTACCTGCCCGCCTGGTCGGACCGCAAGGGCATCTTCGTCTTCGATGGAGACACGATTCGCTGGGTGGGCGTCGTGCTCTTCTCCGCCGGCGCCGCGCTGCGTCTCTGGCCCGTCTTTATTCTCGGCCGCCGCTTCAGCGGACTGGTCGCCATCCAGCCAGAACATACGCTGGTCACAACCGGTATCTACAGCCTCATTCGCAACCCCAGCTATCTGGGCATGCTGGTCAGCACCCTGGGATGGGCTCTCACCTTTCGATCCGGCATCGGCGTCCTGTTGACCGCGCTGTTGATTCCCCCGCTGGTCGCGCGCATGCGCGCCGAGGAGAAACTGCTGCGCGCGCACTTTGGCGCCGAGTACGACGCCTACCGCGCCCATACCTCGCGGCTGATTCCCGGAATCTACTGAGGCGAGCACCTGCACAACTCCAGCGCCCCGCCTAATCCCTAATCCTTAATCCCCCGCCGCCCGCTGTACCCTGCACCCTGTACCCTGCACCCTGCCCGTCGCAAACTTCGACAGCGTCGTGTGGAACCGATGCAGCCGCATAGTCTCCACCCGCAGCCCGCCTATGGTCATCGGCATCGGCTGCGGATTCCGCCCGATGTCCACCAGCACCAGCAGCGCCGCTTCCGCAGGATTATCCCGGCTCTGCGTTACGCCCACACCAAAAACCGCCGGATCGGCCATCAGCTGCGGCGCCACGCTCCGCTCCACCGCCGTCGCCCCCGTCAGCGCCGCGCTCGACAAATGCAGCCCCGCTTCCAGCGCAGGCATCGCCGAAGCCGTCCCCCGCGCCACAGACCCCGCATCCGTCACAATCACCTGCGTCCGAAAACCCTCAATCGTCTGCGGCACATTGGCTCCCGGATGATCGACATAAACCACCACGGCCGGATCGCCCGGCGAATCGAGGCTATGCCCCGCTGCCGTCCCCAAAATTCCATTGCTGCGCAGCGTATCCGCCGCGCCCTCGGCAATCGCCTGTGCGCGATCGAGCGCTGCAGGCCCCACGTACGGTGGCTCTGTCGGCACCGCGGGATCGTAGCGCAGGCACGCCACCGAATGCGCCGTGTTCGTCCCCACCAGGCTCAGTGGACTCCCCGTCTCCGTGCCCAGCTCGTGCAGCACGTCGCCAATGGGATTCACCACGCTCAGCCCGTTCCCATCCCCATCCGTCCCGCCGGCAAAATACAGCCCCACGGCCTGCGCGTTGCTCGCGTCCAGCACCAGCGCGCCCGAATCGCCGCTGTCGGTGAAGTGCGTCCCGCCAATGCCAATCTGATTCTCAAATATCTTCGTGGTGTACGGCTGCGTCTCCGCGCAATCCTTGTAGTAGTCCACCTTCACCGTCAGCGCGACCGCATTAATGCTCGAGCAGGTCAGCCCCGTCGTCCGCCCACTCTTCGCCACATTCATGGCCAGGTTCGCCGCCGTCAGCGTCTCGCCGCTCCCGGCCATCGGCGGAGCCCCGCTCAGCGCCTGATCGCGTCCCGGCGTGCCCAGCCCCAAAATGCTTCCCGAAGAATCCACCGCACCCGGCGACGCCAGCGCCAGCGCCGCATCCACATTCGTCTGCTGCGAAGCCAGAGGCACAAAATACTGCAGCGTGCCAATCGGGCGCAGTGTCGATCCAGGCCGGCTCAGCGGCGTGCACGCCCCATCGATCAGCCCCGGCTGGTCGATCGTATCTCCCACATGTCCCTGGTCGCTCTCCGCCAGCACATGGTTGTTGCTCAGGATGTACTGGTTCTTCTGCTCGTCTTCGACCAGCGCGCCCAGCGTGCCACCACAGCAATCCGCCACGTACGAGTCGCCTTTGCGGTCCTCCCAGGTGTCGTAGTCCCCGTCGTTCCCGCCCGACGCGCCCAGCATCGCTGGTCCCGTCTGGATCGCCTGATTCACAATCGGATTGCTCACCACTCCGCGGCTGTTCAGCAGCACGTGCAGCGGCGACGTCACCGTGCTTCCATTCACCGCCGCCACCACATACACATCCTGTTGCGGAATCGCGCTCGGCGCCGTGTACGTCACCGTGCAAGTCGTGTAGCGATCCGAGCTGCGCTGGCACGATGAACTGTTCAGCGATCCCAACGATCCCGTCGTTGAATTCTGCTCGCCATTCGGCGCGCTCCCCAGCGACCACTGCACGTTGCCCGAGTCTACTTCGGCGATCTGCGCCGTCACGTCGGCAGTCGCACCCGGCGTCAGCGCCACATTCTGCGGCAGCAGCGGCTGTACGAATCCAGGATGCACTGCGATCGTCAGCGAGGCCGTGCTCTGCGCGTCGCTCCGGAGCGTCGCTTCCACCCGCACCGTAATGCTGTCTGCTGAAAGCGATCCCGGCGCGGTATAAACGCCCGTCGCATCCACATTGCCCTGCCCCAGCGTCGCCGCATTCGTCCCCGACACGATCTTCCACGTCACCGGAGCCGCATCGCCCGACGGCAGCATCGCGTGCAGCGCGATTTGCCCGTTCGTGCCGGTCGACAGAGTCATCGCGCTCAGCGAAAAGCTGCCGTTTCCAGCCTGCGCGGCGTAGTTGATGCTGCCGCATCCGGCCACACCGAGAGCCAGAACCGCCAACAGCACCCGACTTGTCAAAACACGACCCATGGGGGAAAGCCAGCGTCTATCTTAGCCCCCCAGCCACGCAGGCCGCTCTCCCACAAAAGTGAAAAGGGAGCGCCGAAACGCTCCCTTAAAGAAGAACAACAAGGAGAAACTTTTATGCCGCGATATGCGGCTTCTGATCGCGCGGAACCAGATGCGGAAGGGGAGTGTTGATCGGAACCACTTTTACCCCACCCGCTCGCGCGGCCTTCATCCGCCGGATTTCCCACGGCGTCAGCGGCCGCATTTCCTGCGCGGAGTAGTAAATCTGTTTGCCGCAATCGAGGCAGACCTCGTACGTCTCCTCGGCAATCGTGAACGGGCGCGTCACCCTCGAATGCGTGCAGCCAAAGAAAATTCTTGCGAAGAAATTGAGAACCGGTTGCAGGCAGGCCATCAGGAAGTTCATAACGTGAGCTGCTCCTTTCTTTCTGGTCTTTCTGTTCGTGCCGTGATCGCTTTCAGCGAGTACTTCTTGAGATGCATCTTGAGGCAAAATGTCGCCATTGCAACAAACATTTTCAGTGCGTCACGGAAGTAACCAGCTTGCCAAAATGAGCCCCTGACTCCATACGGCGCAACGCTGATGACGCGTCGCTGAAGCTAAACACCTCATCCACCACGGGTTTCAATTTCTGTTGTCCGATTGCTCGGTTCATCTTCTCAAAATCAAACCGCGATCCTACATAAATCCCGCGAAGACGAACCTGCCTGTGCAACAGTAACGAGATTTCAACCCCCTCCCCTTTTCCGCTCAGCACCCCGATCTGCGCTACCGCCCCGCCGATCCGCACCGCGCGCAGTGATTGCATTAGTGTTCCGCTTCCGCCCACTTCCACAATGAGATCCGCGCCACTCCCGCCCGTCTTTTCCACTACCCACTTATCCCATTCAGGATGCACGCGATAGTTCACCCCCTCGTCGAGCCCCAGCTTCTTGGCGCGCTCCAGCTTCGCGTCGCTGCCGGACGTGCCGAGCACTCGCGCCCCTGACATTTTCGCAAACTGTAGTGCAAAAGTGGACACTCCACCCGTTCCCTGGATTACTACGGTGTCTCCCGGCGTTACTCCGCCGGCCTGAAAAAGCGCATTCCACGCGGTTACCGCGGCACACGGCAGCGTCGCTGCCTCTTCATACGACAAATGCTCTGGAAAACGCAGCACTCCTTCTTCACGCAACACCACAAATTCCGCCAGCACCCCATCGATGTCGCCGCCCAGCGCTCCCCGAATCTTCGCCGCGTCCGCCTCGCCGTCGATCCAGTTCTGCATAAAGATGCCGGCCACGCGATCGCCCGCCTGTACGCGCGTCACGCCTTCGCCGATCGCGATCACTTCGCCCGCCCCGTCCGAACATGGGATGCGCGGCAGATGCATCTTCGGGTTGTATCGTCCCTGCACCACCATCAGGTCGCGATAGTTCCATGACACTGCATGGACTTTGATCATCACCTCGCCGCGCTGCGGCTTTGGATCCGGCAGCGTCACCAGTTCCAGCTTGTCGATGCCAAATGAAGGAAGGCGCCAGGCTTGCATACGGGACGGATGCCCGTCCGTCAGTCAAAGTTGCAGCTTCATGGCGGCACACGGTGACGGAAGTTAGCCGCGCCGCAGAAACGAAGCGAACAAATCACGTTGCGCCCGCGTTTCAGGGCTACCATGGAAGCATGGCCAGAGGATGGGAAAGCAAGTCCGTGGAAGAACAGGTCGAGCAGCGTTCTGCCGAGCCATCAACCAAAGTCAAAACTGGTCAGGATGCTGTCGACGCCGCCAAAGCCACCCGCACCCTCGAGCGCGAGGCGCTCGAAATCCAGCGCGAACGCATTCTCGACGAGCGCACTTCCAGTCCCATCCGCCGCAAAGCTCTCGAAGCCGCATTGAGCGAAATCGAAGCGAAGCTGGCAGCGCTTTAGGCAGCAAAGCTCACGTTTCCCGGTTCACGCTTCCCGGTTCACGATTCGCGGTTCTCGATTCGCGGTTCTCGCTTCAAGCTTCCCGCTTCACGAATCCCGGCTCCCAGCTACCGGCTACAGGCTACTGGCTTCGTCGATTGAACATAATCGAATTCGCCTGATCGATCGTCGTCACAATCATGTGCGCAACATTCACATGCGCCGGACGCGTCGTCGCCCACACAATCGCGTCCGCCACATCGTCCGGCTCCAGCGGCGTGATGTTCTGATACACCTTCCCCGCGCGCTCCTTGTCGCCCCGAAACCGCACTGCGCTGAACTCCGTCTCCACCATCCCCGCGCCGATGTCGCTCACCCGCACCGGCGTCCCCATCAGATCCTGGCGCAGCCCGTCGTTGATCAGCTTCACCGCCGCCTTCGTCCCGCAATACACCGCCCCGCCCGGATAAGCGAGGTCCTGCGCCGTCGATCCCAGATTCACCACGTGCCCGCGCCCGCGCGCCACCATCCCCGGCACCACCGCGCGCGTCACCCACAGCATCCCCTTCACGTTGGTGT
>Ga0187855_10004496_pt1 | contig 10037 bp, 9 predicted proteins | sample June2016WEW_8_10_2_FD_132969 | JGI IMG/M metagenome (GOLD analysis project Ga0187855, IMG submission 132969) | Peatland microbial communities from SPRUCE experiment site at the Marcell Experimental Forest, Minnesota, USA - June2016WEW_8_10 | ecosystem: Environmental > Terrestrial > Soil >... | reverse complement strand
GCCACCACGCTGGCGCTGGTCAATGGAGACGGGCCGCCCGTCCTTCTCGGATCGTCGCAATCGCAGGCGGTGAGCGCTCAAGACGGCACCGCCTCCATCGTGCCCTCGGCTGGAAACGTGGGACCGTGCGCGGTATTCATCACGGTGAGTGCGGGCCCATCGACCGCGCAGTTGCAGATGCAGAGTCTGGCAGCCATCGCTCCCGTGCAGCCGGAGATTCCCGGGAAGGTTGCGCCGGTCGAGAGCGAACCTCACTTTGGCTCCGGTCGCTCCCCAGAGACCCAGGCTTTGCCGATGGAGTTGTTCGCAGTACCCCAAGCCGCTCCGAGCAACGATCCCACGGTGGAGTCGCACCCCAACATGTGTGCGGAGCCGTCCGCAGACGAGGCGTCTATCAACCCGGGAACCTCAGCAACATCGAGTCCGGCAAACGAGAGTTCAGCCTCGCCGCCGCCCTGTGAAAAACCGAAACCAGTCGAAGCCAAAGCCAAAACTCCGGAGAGACCTGCGCCAGCTGACAAACACGTTGTCCCCACTCCGTCCTCCGAGGTCCCCACTCCCGTGGAGTTCCAACCGAACCCCTCGTCAACCATTTGGCTTCACGAGGACAAACGAAGTTGCCGAGCTCTGGCGGACGATAGTCTCATTCTCTGATTCCCGGTCAAATCACGACCGGAGCCGAGGGGAACAAAGGGGTCCCCACTCATCGCGCTTTTTGGCGATGAGTGGGGCATCCCTGAGGAATGCGGCTCTCCCGAAAGAGAGCGGAACCGCTGAGCGACCGGTGACTTCCTACTTCTTAATCGCAGTCCATTGATCGACCCAATCGGTAACCGTTTTCCACCAGAGCTGCGAATTCTGCGGCTTCAGCACCCAGTGTCCTTCGTCGGGAAAGTAAAGCATCTTGGAAGGCACGCCCATAGTCTGTAGCGTGGTAAAAAGCTGGAAGCCTTCGCTGACATCGAGCCGGTAGTCGAGCTGTCCGTGGACAACGAGCGTCGGCGTCTTGAATTTCTTCGCCGAATTCCGCGGAGACCACTTCTCATACATTTCCGGGTTCGTGTACGGGGTGCCCTTGAACTCCCATTGGTTGAACCAGAGTTCTTCGGTCGTGCCCCAGGCGGAGTCGGTGTTAAACATGCCGTCGTGCGAGACGATGCACTTGAAGCGGTCGGTGTGGCCAAGCACCCAGTTGGCCATGTAACCGCCGTAGCTGGCGCCCAGCGCGCACTCCCGGTCTTTGTCGATGAAGGGATAAGTCTTCTCCGCGTAGTCGAGCCCCTTCATCAGGTCTTCAAACGGCGCACCGCCCCAGTCGCCATTGATCGCGTCAATGAACTTCTGCCCGTACCCAGTCGAGCCGTGGAAGTTGATCATGATGACCACGTATCCGTTGGCGGCAAAGAGTTCGGGATTCCAGCGATACGACCAGTCGTCTCCCCAGGCGCCCTCGGGGCCGCCGTGGATGAGAAACTTCACGGGATATTTCTTGCTGGGATCGAAGTTCGGCGGCTTGACCAGGAAGCCTTCGACCTCGTCGCCCTTGGCACCTTTGAACCAAAAACTTTCAATCGCAGACATGGAGATCTCGGAGAGGACGGCGTCGTTGAGATGAGTGAGGCGATCAGGTGGGTGAGATACCTGTTCGGCTATGGTTCTTTCGGAGCCGGTCTTGTAGAGTCCAGTTGGGAACGAGATCGACATTCGCGAAAAAATGAGGGTCTTTCCGTCTGGTGTTATCGCCAGATCATCGTTGTAGCCGTCGCGCACGACCACGGCAAAGTTGGTGCGCGCAGTTTCCTTGGGATCACCATCTACCGTGATGCTTCCATCATAGGGACGATCAATGGAAAACGATTCCACCGGCGCTTCCCCCTCCGACTCATGCACGAAGTAGATCCGTTTGGAATCCCGTGACCATGCGAAAGTCCCCACCCACGCATCGAGCGCTTGAGTCATTGGCGTAGACTTACCCGTCTTCCGGTCGTAGAGCATCAGCCGAAAGCGGTCGCTCTCGTATCCTGGACGCTGCTGGGCGCGGTAGGCGATGTACTTGCCATCGGGCGAATAGAGCGGAGTCGAGTCGCTGCCGGGATTGTCGGCCGTGATGTTCTTGGCCGTTCCTCCATTCACCGAAACGATCCAGAGGTCATTATTGGTAGAAGCAGCTTCGACCTTGTCGTGGTTCGAGGTATAGCAAATCTCCTGCCCATCCGGAGAAAAAGCGTAGTTATCCTGCCCGCCCAGCGAGAATTGCGGCGCATCGTAGTCGCCGGGCGTGAGGTCGTGAAAAAAGAGCCAATTGGCATAGTGCCGGCGCTTGGGATCCTTCAACGGGCCCCACGACTCTTCGAGGTCCGGTGCGGGCATCATAAAAATGTGGCTCCGCTTGCCTTCCTTGTAAGCGTTCCAATGACGGTAAAGCAAATGGTCAAATACCAATGCTTTCAGCTTTGACTTCTCGGCCTCATCGCGTTTTCCCAGATTGCAGTTGTACTCCCTGACGAACACCTCGTTATCACATTCGGAATAGACATTGGACGTGAAGAGAATGCTTTTGCCGTCCGTCGACCAGAGTTCGCCATCGGCCTCGGTACCGATGCGAGTCAGTTGATGCACCCCGGTCACCGCGCCAGCGGTTCCGTCGAAATCCGCAACCCAGATCTGCGACCCACCTTGTTTATTCGAAATGAAAGCAAACCTCTTCCCATCCGGAGCCCAGCGCGGACGGTCGCCATCCTGATCGGCAATGAGCACGCGCTCCGGCCCGCCCGCCAGCGGCACAATCCAGATATGCGAAGTTTTCGTATTTGCAGCCAGATCCACATCGACAGCGGCGAACAGCACCCACTTCCCATCCGGAGAAGGCACCGGCTCGCCGACGCGCTTCAGCTTCATCATGTCTTCGAAAGTAAAGGGATGCTTGGCTTGAGAAAATGCGGGGAGCGCAAAGAGAACAACGAAAAGAAAAGCAAAACGGCGCATGACATGCCTCCGCGGAACAAAAGAGTGTAGCACTCCGCAAGGCTCACGTAGACCCGGACGCATTCGTCCGGGCTGGCGCGCAGGGCGCGCCAATTCTGCTGAGCTTTGCTCCGCTGGGGGCGGACGAATAAATCCGCCCCTACGTGAGCAAATTACGCGCTCAACTCTTCCAGCATGGCCGTCATCTCCGACTGCGCGTGCGTGTTGCCGGTGCGGCGCGCGCTCGACACGCCATCCACCAGCATGCGCCTGGCTTCATCGATGCGGCTTGCACCGGCCAGCGTCTGCGCGGCCATGAAATACGCCGGCGTGTAATCCGGATTTTTCTCGATCAGCGTCTTGAATTCCAGAACCGCTTGGTCGATTTGTCCGGCCTTGGAGTACTCCATGGCCAGTCCATAGCGCGCAAACGAATCCTCAGCATTGGCGGCAAGAATCTCGCTCAACATGGCAATGCGATCCATAAAGAAGCTCTCAGCTGTCGGCTATCAGCTTTCAGTGCCAGCCAAAAGCGAAGAGCCTTGGCTGAAAGCTGATAGCTGGGAGCTAAGAGCTGCCTCCCATTCATATCATGCTCCGCGTTACAATGGGCGTTCCTGAGGAAGCAACTTGGCTTGCCCTTTTTTTGTGCCGCTGGAGATCCTAAACGACGGCTGGTGGCCGCATCCTTCGCGCTTGCCACTCGGCGCAGGATGGACGGGAAACTGCCGCGCATCAGGACAGGAGTTGCCGGCCTCCGAAAGCCATCTGCGCGAATTCTGCAATCTTGGTTATGCAGCCGCGTGTCCGCATCTTCCGCGGAACCGCGACTGGGACGCAGTCCGTTTTTCGCTCGCCCGCGTTAGCCCCGAACAAGTCACGATCTGTTTTGTCTGCGAGGCAGCCCACGCTCCCATCGAACATGGGAAGCTGACGTTCGACTTAGCCAGCGAAACTTGGCTCAACGTACACCCGGATCCGCGGGTATCGAGTCTCGCGGCCGGCTATCTCCAAACCTATCGCGCCCGGCTCGGCGCTGCTCTCACCTAATTAATTTATGTACGACCGGCTGAGCCGACCACCGTCGACCGACACTATGAACCACAACGACAAAGCGAAACTAATGCGCCCCCGTCCAGTACGCGAATCGATCTCGGAAATGACGGAGATCGTTCTGCCCAACGATGCCAATCCGCTAAACGCACTGCTGGGCGGACGCCTCATGCACTGGATCGATCTCGCCGGTGCCATGGCCGCCCACCGCCACTCGCGTGCCTATGTTGTAACCGCTTCCATCGATCATCTGGACTTCCTCGTGCCCGTTCGCGTCGGAGATTTCGTGATCCTGCGCTCGTCCGTCAATCGTGTGTTCCACACTTCGATGGAAGTGGGCGTAAAGGTCTGGGTGGAAAATTATCGTTCCGAGCAGAGCCAGCACGTCAGCTCCGCCTATCTGACCTTTGTGGCCATCGACGCCGCGGGACATAAAGTCGTAGTGCCGCCGGTCGTCCCTGAAACTGAGGACGAAAAACGTCGCTACGATGGCGCCGCCCGCCGCCGGAAGGCGCGCCGTGCGGAATCGGCACGCAAGAAAAAAGCTGTGAGTTAGATTCGGACTTAATAGTAAATTCCTTTAACTGACCACCGGCATAACTGCTAAGCTGATGGGTCAAAGCTGAGACGTGGCAGCCTGAGAATTGATTTATGGAAAGCGCGCTCTTAATTCATCGTCTGCATTTCGCCTTTACGGCTACCTTTCACTATCTATTCCCACAGCTCACCATGGGGCTCGCCCTTTTGATCGTGGTGCTCAAGACGATTGGCTTGCAACGCAACGATCCCGTATATGACGAGGCGGCGCGCTTCTGGGCAAAGATTTTTGGCATCAATTTCGTATTAGGAGTTGTGACCGGTATTCCCATGGAATTCCAGTTCGGCACCAACTGGTCGGTCTTTTCACGATTCGCGGGCGGCGTCATCGGCCAAACCCTCGCTATGGAAGGCATGTTTGCCTTTTTCCTCGAATCGGCGTTCCTCGGATTATTCCTCTACGGAGAAAAGCGCTTGAGCCCGAAAGCCCACTGGCTCTCAGCCGTCGCCGTCTTTGTGGGTTCGTGGTTGTCGGGTTACTTCATCATCGCCACCGACGCCTTTCTGCAACATCCCGTCGGCTATTTCAAGGCGGCAGACGGGAGCCTGCAATTGGCGAGTTTCTGGGATTTTGTGCTCAATCCCTGGGCCGGGTGGCAGTATGCGCACAACATGAGTGGAGCGGCCATCACCGGCGCCTTCATCATGACATCGGTGGGCGCCTTCTATCTGCTCTCGGGCAAGTGGACCGCGCACGCCCGCATCTTTATCACGGTCGGTGTGATCGCCGGTTGCGGGTTCAGCGTGTTGCAGATTTTCCCCACCGGTGACCGGCAAGGCAAAATGGTCAGCGACCTGCAACCCGTGACCCTGGCCGCAATCGAGGGGTTGTTTCACGGCCAGTCCGCCGCGCCTTTGCTCATCCTAGGCCAGCCTAACGAACAAGAAGGCAAAATTGATAATCCGATCGCAGTTCCGGGAATGTTGAGCATTCTGACTTACAGGCGCTGGAATGCCCACGTCCGCGGACTCGACGCGTTCCCGAAACAAGATTGGCCGGACAACATCCCGTTGCTTTATTACAGTTACCACATCATGGTTGGCCTGGGGACGTTCTTCGTCTCGATCATGGCGATTGCCTTGCTCCTGCTGTGGCGCGGCCGCCTCTTTCATGCACGCTGGATGCTTTGGATCCTCTTGCTTTCTGCCCCTTTCCCGTATATCGCCAATACCGCCGGATGGATGACGGCCGAACTCGGCCGCCAGCCCTGGCTGGTGTATGGACTGATGCGCACGGAAAATGGCTTCTCCACGGTCGTCTCCGCCGGCAACAGCATGTTCACTCTGTTGGGATTCATGGGTATGTACATGGTGCTTGGCATTCTGGGGCTATTCCTGCTCTGGCGGGAAATTGAGCGCGGCCCTGAGGAGGCGCACGAAATAGTGTCCAATCTCCATCCAACGACAACGGTCAGTTGACGGAGGGCAAAGTAAATATGGCGAGCCTTTGGTTTTGGATTGTCGCAGTGATGGTCGCGACCTATGTTGTGCTCGACGGATTCGATCTGGGTGCGGGCGCAATTTATCTGATGGCGGCGAAGACTGACGAGGAGCGGCGGCGCGTGCTGCGCGCCATCGGCCCCGTCTGGGATGGCAATGAAGTCTGGTTGCTGGCAGCCGGCGGCACCCTCTACTTTGCATTCCCTCAACTCTACGCGTCGAGCTTCAGCGGGTTCTACCTTCCGCTGATGATGGTTTTGTGGCTGCTTATGCTCCGCGCCGTCGGCATTGAATTCCGGGCGCACCTGGAAAACCCCGTGTGGCAGAGTTTCTTCGACGTGGTCTTCAGCGTCTCCAGCATTCTGCTGGCCGTGTTTCTTGGGGCAGCGCTCGGCAACGTGGTGCGTGGAGTTCCGCTCGATGCCACTGGCTATTTCTTTGAGCCGCTCTGGACCGACTTTAAACTCGGTCCGCAGGTCGGCATCCTCGATTGGTACACCGTACTCATCGGAGTGATGGCGCTGGTCACCCTGACCGCGCACGGTTCTTACTATATCGCCCTCAAGACCGACGCCGACCTGGGCCGCCGCGCCCGCGGTTTCGCGTTGCTCTGCTGGCCCTTGCAATTTTTTCTCAGCGTCAGTGCCATGGTTGCGACCTACTTCATCCGCCCGGATATCATGACCAATTACGGAAACCACCCGATCGGCCTGGTGGTACCGATCGTCGTAGTTGCCAGCCTGGCGGTAATGCTCTGGGCAAATCCCAAGGGCAAAGAGAAGCTAGCGTTCGTCGCTTCCAGCCTGTACATCACCTTCCTGTTGGTGGGCGCAGCGTTTGCACTCTATCCCGTCGTACTGCCCGCCCGAGACCACCAGTACGACCTGACCATCTACAACACCGCCGCCGGCAGCCACGGCCTAAACGTAGGCTTGGTTTGGTGGACATTCGCCACTGTGCTGGCGCTAGCCTATTTTGTCTTCCTCTACCGCATGTTTCGCGGCAAGGTGCAGCTGGGAGAAGGGCACTACTGAGGGCATTTCTCTGGTCCCATTTCCGGTTCTTAGTGTTTGGTTCCAGCGGTTCACGCTGAGAACTGAGAACCGGGAACTGAGAACTGTTTTTTCTTCCCGTATAATGAAGCGATGAGCGCTCACTCCCATCATCCCGGCCAACAACAGCCCACCCAACAACCTTTGCCTGGCGTTAGCGCCATCATCGCTGTCGGTTCAGGCAAGGGCGGAGTGGGCAAGACCACACTCGCCGTCAACTTGGCGCTCGCCCTCTCTAAAATGGGCTACAAAGTTGGATTACTCGACGGCGACGTCTATGGCCCCAACGTCCCGCTCATGCTCGGCACCAACGAGCAACCCAAAGTGCAGGGCGAAGGCCAAATTGCGCCCATCAACTCGCACGGCCTCAAGGTCATCTCGGTTGGATTCCTCAACCCTGGAGACAAGCCGCTGATTTGGCGCGGTCCCATGCTGCATTCGATCATCAAGCAGTTTCTCGGCTCGGTGCAGTGGGGGATGCTGGACTATTTGATTATCGACCTGCCTCCGGGAACGGGCGACGTGGCGCTCTCGCTGATTCAGACTGTGCCATTGACCGGCGCCATCGTGGTCTCTACACCCTCCGACGTTGCGCTGCAAGATGCGCGCAAGGCCATAGAGATGTTTCGCCAGATGAAGGTGGACATCGTCGGCATGGTCGAAAATATGAGCTACTTTGTTTGCCCGCACTGCCAGCACGAGGTTGACATCTTCTCGCGCGGCGGAGCGGAAAAAACGGCAAGACAGTTCGATGTCGCTTTCCTCGGCAACGTCGAGCTTGATCCGGAAATTCGCAAATCAGGCGACGGCGGAATGCCGGCCGTGCTCCAGGGAGAGAACTCTTCCCATGCGAAGTCGTTGTTTGCGTTCGCCCGCAATGTGGAGGCGCGGGTGAAAGAGATCAAAGCCGGCAGTACAGAAAGCGTGATTCAGATTCAATAGGGGTAAATCTGGCGTTCAAATCACACTGATGCCGGGCAACGTTTTTGTTTTCTCGTGCCGGGAGACGTGCTACAACACGGGACATGAGTTCAACATCCATGCGGGAATCGACCGCCGATTCGCCCAGTCTCGCGCCAACCCCGACGACTCCGAAGAAGGATGCGTCCTCGGTCTGTCCCAATTGCTCGACCGAATTGAACGGACACCGCTGCAAGGTGGTTTGCAAGAAATGCGGCTTCTATTTGAGCTGTTCTGATTTTTACTGAATACCGCCACGTTCCGCGCGCGATTTTTTCTTGGCACTTCTACAATAGAGGACGGCTTCGTTTTAATTCTTACCTCAGGAGATTGGAATGCAACGCAAAGCAAGCGCAGTTTGGAAGGGCGGTCTGAAGGATGGAAAAGGAACGGTTTCGTCCACCAGCGGCGTGCTCTCGAATACACCGTATTCGTTCACCACGCGGTTCGAAAACACCCCGGGGACGAACCCGGAAGAACTGATCGCCGCGGCTCATGCGGCGTGCTTCTCGATGGCGCTGTCGGCGCAACTAGGAGGCGCGAACCTGACGCCGGAGAGCATCAGCACGTCAGCTACCTTGACCATGGACAAACTCGACGCGGGCTGGACCATCACGGCCGTGCACCTGGACGTAGTTGCGAAAGTGCCGGGGGCAACCGCGGAAGCCTTCAACACAGCCGCGCAAAATGCCAAGGCGGGCTGCCCGGTTTCGAAGGTGCTGAACGCCAAGATTACGATGGATGCGAAGCTGGGCTAGGGCTTCGGCTTTGTCGTCCCGAAACGTTACAGTTTTTGGCATCTCGGACGAAGTGAGGGATGTGCAGTTCGCCGCGAGATGCAGATCCCTCACTTTGTTCGGGGTGACAATGGGCGTAAAGTGATTCGCTAGCTTTTTGAGCGCAGGAACTGGCGCAGTTCCTGGTTGATTTTTACGGCTTCCTGTGAGGCCTGGTCGATCAATTCCAGCCAGCGGCGTGTATTTTCGGGCGGGCCGGCTTGCGAGATCAAGTAAGTGGCTTGCACGATGGTTTCGAGGGCATTGCTGAGATCGTGCGCGAGTGTGCGGAGCTCCTTCGCCAGGGCTGCGGGGATTTTTTCGGAGGGGTCTTCCATCGTCTTTCGGTGGTCTGGGGCTGGGCTTTCGTTTGACAGCGGGCGTCAGCCAAGTAGATATTAGTGTAGTCCCCTTAATCAAGGGCCTGCCGAGTTTTTCTTCGATTATGCGGATATGGCGGAACTGGCAGACGCGCTAGGTTCAGGTCCTAGTGATCGCAAGGTCGTGGAGGTTCGAGTCCTCTTATCCGCACCAAAATCAGCTCTCAGCTCTCGGTCGTCAGCTCTCAGTTAAAATCACGCGCCAGCCGATAACCGGTGAGTGCTGCGGCTTTGCGCTATGCCGTATTGGCGGATTTTATAGAGCAAGGCTTTGTAGCTGATCTTCAGCAAGGCTGCGGCTTGCTTGCGATTCCAATTTGTTTCTTCCAAGGCTCGGGATATGGCCTCGGCTTCCGCTTCATCTTTGGCGTTGCGCGACAGCGACTTCAGGCCACCGCCGCCATCGGCGTTGGTTGCGGTGCTTCTTGCGGGGACATCGGCGTGCGTACCTGCGCCGCCATCGGGTCTGGGCTGCAATTCGGATGCGGCCAACGTCTCGTCTCCCAGAACCAGGTAGCGCTTGATGAAGTTGCTCAGTTCGCGCAGGTTGCCCGGCCAGGAATGTTTCAGGCACGCCTCCATCAGCGGCTGCGAAAGCGGCAACGGGGAACGCGCATAGGATTCTGACATGCGCGACATGAAATGCTTCAGCAGGATCGGAATCTCTTCCTTACGCTCGCGCAGTGGAGGCAGCGTCATGGTGAAGGCGTTCAGTCGGTAATAGAGGTCCTCACGCAGTCGCTTGTTGGCGAGCGCTTCGGGAATGTTGATGTTGGTCGCGGCCAAAATGCGTACGTCTACCTTGATTACGTTGC
>Ga0187855_10004495_pt1 | contig 10037 bp, 7 predicted proteins | sample June2016WEW_8_10_2_FD_132969 | JGI IMG/M metagenome (GOLD analysis project Ga0187855, IMG submission 132969) | Peatland microbial communities from SPRUCE experiment site at the Marcell Experimental Forest, Minnesota, USA - June2016WEW_8_10 | ecosystem: Environmental > Terrestrial > Soil >... | reverse complement strand
GAGTGATACGGGACTCCGCACATCGGAATGGCGGCGCCTTTTTCTTTGTTGCGGGAAGTGAGCGTGATTTCCAACTCGCGTGCGGCTAGGATGGCGTCTTCGAAGAACAGCTCGTAGAAGTCGCCCAGGCGGAAGAGTAAGAGGGCGTTCGGGACCTGCTGTTTGATGGCGTTGTACTGCCGCATCAGCGGCGTGGATGCGTCGGAGGACACTAAAGTTCAGCCCGCGGCCGAGATTCGGCGAGCTGAAGCTCGCCGCGGCAAGCTGAAGCTTGCGCCACGTTATGCGTAGATGCCTCGCAGCTTGATGGCCCAGGCCACACGGTCGAGGGCGAGCATGTAGGCGGCCGTGCGGTTATTCACTTTGTGCTTCTCCGCATACTCCACGACGGCGTCGAAACTCTCTACCATGATCTCCTCCAACTGGGTGTTGACCATTTGCTCGTTCCAGAAGAAGCCCTGGCGATCCTGCACCCATTCGAAATAGGAGACGGTGACGCCGCCGGCGTTCGCCAGGATGTCGGGAATGACGAAGATCTTCTTGTCGGCCAGGATCTGGTCGGCCACGGAAGTGGTGGGGCCATTGGCGCCCTCGCAGAGGATCTTGCAGCGCAACTTGTCGGCATTCTGGGAAGTGATCACATTTTCGTGGGCGGCCGGCAACAGGATATCGCAGGGCAGGAACATGGCCTCGGCGGGGTCCATATTCTCGCCTCCCGGGAAGTCGCGAATAGAGCCGGTTTCCTTGCGGTGTTCCATCAAGGCGAGCGGATCGAGGCCCTTTGGGTTGTACACGGCGCCATCGTATTCGATTATGCAGATGATTTTGAATCCTTCGCGGACCATGAGCTTGGCGGCCATGCCGCCGACGTTGCCGAATCCCTGAATGACGACGTTGGTGGTGGTCCGGGACATCTGGAAGCGTTTCAAGGCCTCCAGCGAAACGATCAGGCAACCGCGGCCGGTAGCCTCCGGGCGTCCGCGGGACCCACCCAACGCCATGGGCTTACCGGTCACCACGGCCGTAACGGTGTGGCGGGCGTGCATCGAATAGGTATCCATGATCCAGGCCATCACGCGTTCGTTGGTGTTGACGTCGGGCGCGGGGACATCGCGCTCCGGGCCAAGGAAGTCCATCAACTCGGCGGTGTAGCGGCGCGTGAGCTTTTCCAGTTCGCTATCGGAGAGCAGGTTCGGATCGCAGATCACGCCGCCCTTGGCTCCGCCGAAGGGGATGTTGACGACCGCGCACTTCCACGTCATCCAGGATGCCAGCGCGCGCACTTCATCCAGCGTGACATCGGGGCCGAAGCGTATGCCGCCTTTGCCGGGGCCGCGGGCGATGGAGTGCTGGACGCGGTAGCCGGTGAAGACTTCGAGGCGTCCGTCATCCAGTTGGACGGGGATGTGGACCGTGATTTCCTTGGCGGACGTGCGCAGCACTTTGCGCAGGCCGTCATCCATATTGAGGCGCGTGGCGGCCTCGTCGAAGCGGGCTTCCGCGGCCAGCCAGGGGTTCTTCTCCTGTTCGAGCGACAACGTGGTAGCTGCCAAAAGTGAAACCTCCCGGTATCATTATGCCATTTGCGCGGCATGCCATTTGCGCGGCGGGGGTTGAGTCCGGGGACGCGCGGTGGCTCGCCGACATCGCATTTTTGAACGAGCAAAGCCAATTCGGGCGGCGTGGGACGGGTGGCGGTCCGAAATCGTTTCGAAAGTGTCGAATTGCGTCAAAAGGTGTCGAATTTTCGGCTGAGGATCAAATCAGTCCCGGCGGCGATGCTTTGTACAAGGGAACAGCTCTCTCGACTAGAGAGTAGCATGGGGAAAAGCGGAGTCCGGCGAGCTGGGAGTTAGGCGGGGGCTATAAGCGATTGGAAAGACAGGGGAATGCACGGGCGAACTTTCTTCTCAGGACGTGTGACCGGCAGAGGGTCTCGCTCTTGCGTCGAGAACCGAGGGCGACGCTACCCGAATCACTGGTTCTCCGCCAATCATCATAGCGCGCTCGTTTCCGCGCGTACCCGATCCATTTGCTTCCTCGGCAAAACATGCTGGCCTTCACAAGCGTTCAAACAAGGTCGATGGTGGCGACCGGTCGTCAGCCCCAGTTGTTGAGAAACTCGACTCAATTCCGCATGCCTGCCGTAGTGGTCCCGGAGCGAAGATGCAATATCCGGCGCAACTGCTCGCCTACTGAGAATCGTTGTTGCGGCGCCAGGATCATACCACCATGTTCGCGGCCGGAACTCATCCACTGCGCGTGAAGCCGATAAAAATCGGAGACATTGAAGGTGTAAAAGAACGCAGCCTCGCTCGGTCGCATAGGCTAGTTGTTCCTATTCGCTTTTCCCTGCTAAACCGACCTCCAGCGCGGTGACTACCTCGACGTCGCGGGATCGCAGAGCCGCTACCAGATCGGTGTCCATGGCGTCCTCGTCGAAATAGATCCTGAACGAACTCACGGCTGAAGGTTAACCGCGGTGCTGACGTTCAAGGGAGTCTGCTTCCCGCGCCTCGGTTTCCAAGTCGGCGTCAATTTCCGCTTGGCTGGCGTGGTAGTAGGCGAGGGCCGCATGAACCTGAGCGAGCGATAAGTGACCGAACTTCCTCGCGATCTCCTCGGGAATTAAACCCATGTTGTGCCACTGAGCGATCCGGCGGACGGAGACTCCTGTGCCGGCGATGCAGGGCCGCCCGCCGCGGATGTCGGGACGCCGCGAGATCAGGCTGCCGATTTCGGTCACGGTTGCCATCGCTTCAAGTATACCGCCATCCTTATGTCCGGCTCTCTGGGTCAGTTGCGGTTGCAGCAACTCGAACACGGAACCCGCATGCTGGCGGGTCAGATCAGCCGCCTTTGGCGCCGCCGAAGGGGATGTTGACGACCGCGCACTTCCACGTCATCCAGGATGCCAGCGCGCGGACTTCATCGAGCGTGACATCGGGGCCGAAGCGTACACCGCCTTTGCCGGGGCCGCGCGCGATGGAATGCTGGACGCGGTAGCCCGGATCGGAATGGCTTTGGTCCGAGGGGCACCTTCGGCATATTTGTTACAAATAAAGGAGCTAGTCGTTTGGATTGGGTTCGCTCTGTCATTTTTCTCGTGTCGGACACCGATGTCGCGTAAGCGCGGCGATGGGTTCGGCTCCGACCGATCCAGTTTGGGTTTGTTCAGGCGATTGTTTTCTGGATCGTCGCAGCAGACAAAGGAGTTAATGGTTAGCTTTGGGTTCGCTCCGTCATTTTTGTCGGATAAGGTTCGCCGGCGGCGGCCGATTGGCAAAGATCCGGCATGGACACGCGACTTGCATACCCTCATGGGAGTTTAGTGGACGCCTTAGGAAATACGCTCACGCACTCCGATCAGCCCGGTCGCTTCCGTCAAAACCGCGAGGTCCGGGGAAACATCTTGACTCCCACTGAACTTTCATGATATGTAACCAATAGATTACATATTGTATTCATCGGGCTCAGGCCAACAGCGACGTGTTTCGCGCCATCGCGGATCCCACGCGCCGCGCGATCCTCGATCGTCTACGTGCGGGTTCCGCGAATGCCGGCGCGCTGGCAGCCGATTTTCGACAGAGCCGGCCGGCAATATCCAAGCATCTTCGGGTGCTCCGCGAAGCGCGTCTGGTCGTTGACAACGCCGTCGGCCGTGAGCGCCTTTACACGGTCGACCCCGTGCCGCTTCAGACAGTAGCGGGCTGGCTCGAAGGTTATCGGGCGTTCTGGCAATCGAGCCTCACGCGGTTGAAGCGTAACCTGGAGGGAAAATGAATAGCAGAGACGACGGAAGTGCACGCGCGGTCGCCGACTTCGCTGAAGGATCGGTTGTGGCGAGCGTGGAGATCGCCGCTTCCCCGGAGCGCGTCTTTCTGGCGCTGGCATCCAAAGAGATTGTCGGCTGGTGGGTCAGGCCCGGGGTCTTCGATACGAGGGAGTGGTCGGGTGACGTGCGCGTGGGTGGCCGGTGGCGCCTTCGGGATTCGCACGCGGCAATCCTTACGCTCTGGAGGGTGAGTTCCTCGAGGTCGATCCGCCCAGAAAACTCGTCCACACGTGGCGCTTCGTCGGGGCGCCCGGAGCGCCCACAACGGTGACGTATCTTCTTGAGCAACTCGATGGAGGGACGCGCGTCAAGGTCCGGCATACAGGCTTTCCGTCGGATGAGTCGTGCGCCAACACCTCCACGGGCTGGGAGAAGAGCCTGCAGCGGCTCGTGGAAATACTGAGTGCCAAACCGCACGCCCAGCCACGATGACGCGTCCGCGCGTCCGCAATCGGGAATCTTGAAACCGCACGGCGATCTTGGGGATTTCTCACTTCGATGCTGGCTGCGCTGCCCCACGTCACCGTAAGAAAGAAGCCCAATTTCACAAGCTTTAGTGTGGGAAGAAAGCTGTTCGCCTTCACGACAAAACGTGGCGCGGTGATCTTGAAGCTGCCAGCCGAGACCGTGAAGGTCCTCGTTGAAAGCAGTACCGCCGCCAGGGTCGTCATGGAAAAAAAGTCATGAAGGAGTGGGTTGTGGTCCAATACAAGACTCCGGCCAAAAGCAGGAAACATTTAGGTTTGTTCAGGGAAGCGCTGGAGTTTATGTCATTACTCAAGAGCTGAGATCGCTTGTTTCGATCATTTGACTGCAAGTGATTCGGGAGCGACTGAGTCACTTGGCCGGATCACGCCGTTGCCGACATGTGCGGGGCAACCGGCCTTGGCCAGGTCCGCCGCGGCCGGATCAAGCTGAAACGGCCGGAACCTGGCGATTAGTTCGCGGACTTGGTCATTTCCAGCATCATAACAGGCAATCTTTCGTTCGGGAACTCCCGCTCTACTCGCCAGCCCTGCCGAAGATAAAAACTGACAGCGATGGCGTTCGATTTGACAACGCGAAGCCGGAAGGTTGCGCAGCCACGCCCGGCTATTTCAGCTTCGCCCTGTGCGAGCAATCTTTTCCCAACGCTGCGTCCTCGATTTTCCCGCAGCACCCATAGATCGCTAATCCACTCTTCACACGTGAGGGCCATCCCGACAATGTTTGTTTCGAAGATAGCGACCCAGGCGAGAGACCAGTCCTCTTCATCGATGTGTACCGGGGCTGGAGCCCAGAGACCGCCATAGATTTCGTCCACGACGGTCTGCACGACTGATCGAACAGAATCCCGTTCACTGGCCCGGGCCCTTCGTATGAGCGCCCCCGTCATCACGTGCAAGTATAGCCAAACCGCATCGGTCGGAGGGCCCGTAAACAAGATACGGCTACGCTGGCGCCTCGACCGACGACCACACAGCCGCCCTGCGGCGAGCCGCGCTGGCTCAGGCCGAATGCCAAAAATTATTAGAACGAGCGAATATCAGTAGCCACGTGGCGTGAGCGAGGCGTTGCGCACGTTCGCGGCCGGTCGCCGGTGCGGCGGCCAGCCACCTCAGATGCCCGCGGGGGACAGCCGGAACGCGGCCATCTCCTGGCCGTTGCGAACCAGCAGCACGTCGCCGGCCAGCACAGGGTGGTTCCAGGTTTTGCCTTCGATCGCCGGGAAGTGCGCGAACTCCTTGAACTGATCGGGGGTCGCTCCGACCAGCGCCAGCTCACCCTCTTCCGACAGCACCAGGAGCAAGTCCTGATCGGAAAGCAGGAGGAGTTGGCCGTTGCCGTAGCGTCCGCCTTTCCACTTGCGCGCGCCGTCCTTGAGGTCGACGCATGCGAGGATGCTGCCGTCGAAGCCGAAGGCATAGCCATTGTGAACGACGAAGTCGTTGAAGTAGGGCTTCAGCCCGTGCGAGGTCCAGCGCTCTGCGACGGTCCATCCGCCCGCTCCATGCGTCACCGCGAGGCGGCGTATGCCGCTGCTGTCGCTGACGTCGATCAGGATATCGCCGTCCGCGGTCAGGGCCGGCTGCACGATGGGGTAGCCTGGCCATGCGTGCTCCCAAAGCAGCGCGCCATCGGCGAGCGCCACGCTGGTCACGCCGGCTTCGCTCAACAGCAGGACCTGCTGGACTCCGTCGATGGTCGTTAGCTGCGGCGAGCTGTAGCTCGCGCCGTGGGCCGGGCCGACCCAGTGCCGGGCTCCGGTGGCAAGGTCGTACGCGATGAGTTGGCCGGCGGTGGCGACGACGACCAACTCGCCGGCCACCAGCGGTGAGCTCGCGAAGCCCCAATGCGGACTCTTCATGCCGGTGTCGGACGCCGCGTTGTGCGACCACACGACAGTGCCATCACGGGCGTTGAGCACGTTCAGAATTCCAGTCGCGCCAAATGTGTATACGCGGCCATTGCTGAGCGTCGGCGTGCCGCGCGGACCGGGGCCGCCATTCGACTCCCAGAACCGGGCGGGGTCGCGGTGTGCCCACACGGGCTCGCCGGTGGCCAGTTTGTAGCAGGCGACGATCTCGTCGGGGCCGCGCTGCTCTTGAGTGTAGATGAGGCCGCCGCGGACCGCGAACGACGACCAGCCCGGTCCGATCGGCCGGCGCCATAGCTGGACCGGCGGCGAGGCAGTCCAGTCGGTCTTGATGCGCACGCCGGGGACAACATCGTCGCGATGGGGTCCGCGAAAGCCGGGCCAGTAGGCTCCCGTCTCCGCTTCCGCGGGAGCCGACGGGAGCACCGCCGGCCCTTTTCCGGCTCGGGCCATGAGCGGTTTCTCAGGAGCCGGCGCGGCCGGGGTGTGCGCCGCCGGGGCGTTGCTGGGTTCGGCCACAGGCAGTTTCTCCGGAGTAGCCGGGGCTGCCGGAACCAGCGGAAGCGCCCCCGGCGCGTTGCCGGACTGCGCCACGAGCCGGTCCTCGGGAGTCTTCGTCCACCGCCAATGCAAGTCTTGATGGAAGCTGCTGGCGGTAAAGCCACCGGTCCGGACGAGCGCCCACGCTCCACACGCGAGCAGGATGGTCGCGACCATCGACACGCGCCGGGGGCCGTCCGGGAGGCGGCGGGTGGCAACGGCCCACACGACCAGGGCGACGCTCACGAGTGGGAGCGCCAGGATGGGGAACAGCATCCCTTGCGCCCCAGTAGCAATCGACACGTCCACGATGCGCCTTGTCGCGAGCAGCGCGACGATCATCAGGCCGACGGCGCCCAAACGCTCGGACCAAGCCGCCCGGCTAAAGAACAGCCACCATAGGATGACAGCCAACGCGCCGATGGGTACCGCCATCACCGCGATGAGCAACGCATCGGGTGCGACGACAGGGACGGCAAACCGAAACAGCAACTGCAGGATCACGATGACCACGCCGGGCCACACCCGGAGCGGCTTCCTAGCTGGATTATTCATTTTGGGCTCCAGAGTCTCAGTACTCCCGGCATTGGTCGACCTGGTATCACCATGGCAATCATACGCAAAAGAACGGCGGATCGTTCCACGTAAGTCGCGATGCGCGCGCCAACAAGCTTCTCCGGAAGCGCACAGCCCATTGGGGCAAGGTCCCAACCCCGCTCTTTGACCTCAGCCAACAGGCTTGCAAAACCATATCGCGGGCGCCTTCCCTAGTTTGACATGTCCGGCGGAGCCAGCGTCGACGACGCGGGCGCGCCGCCATCTACAGGCGAAAGCTGCCACGGGGAACGCCATTGGGGCGAGGGTAGCGCGGCGATATGGAGCGCGGCGGCTGGGAACGATTGGCCCACGTTGTAACGTCTGGCGTTCATCCTGCACAATTCTTATTGGGACGATTTCGCCGAACTGAATTAGAATTGGAGCCATGCGCTTGACGCACACACTATTCGGCCGCGCGTTGCTGTCGGCCGCGCTGGCCCTGGCGGCGACATCCGCGCGGGCGGGCGCAGCGGATTGGCAGCCGGTGGACCCGGCCGATCTCGCGTTAAAGGCGCCGCGCGTGGAGAAGGATGCCGATGCGGAGGCCATCTTTTGGGAGATCTGGGTCACCGACGAGATTGGCTTGCAGCCCCGCAGCATTTTTACCCAGTACATCCGGATGAAGATCTTCACCGAGCGCGGACGGGACCAGCACAGCACCGTCGAACTGCCGTTCGGCATTTCCACCAACGTCAGCGACATAGCCGGCCGGACCATCAAGCCCGACGGCGCCATCATCGAGCTGAAGAAGGACGCCGTATTCGAGCGCATGGTGGTGAAAGCCGGCGGTCTGAAGGTGAAAGCCAAGTCGTTCGCCATGCCCGCCGTAGAGCCGGGCGCCATCATCGAATATCGCTGGCGGGAAACTCGCCAAAACCAAGTCGCGAACTATGTACCCTTACCCTTCCAGCGCGATGTTCCCGTGCAGATGGTGCGCTATCACTTTAAGCCGCTGGCAAACACCCGTTACGAAATGCGCACGATGACTTTCCACTGCAAGCACTCGGACTTCGTGCGCGAATCTAACGGCTTCTACACGACGAGTGTGGCGAATGTCCCCGCCTTTGTCGAAGAGCCGCAAATGCCTCCTGAAAAGGAGGTACTGGCGTGGATGCTGGTTTTCTATTCCGAAAACCGGAAGTTCACCCCGGAGCAATATTGGAAGGATTACAGCAAGCGGAGCTACGAAGCATTCAAGCCGTCCATGAAAGTGAGCGCGGATGTCCGGAGCATAGCCGCATCCATCGTGAACGGCGACGCGGATGACGAGGCCAAGCTACGGCATCTGTTCGAATATTGCCGGACTAAGATCAAGAACGTCCGCAACGACGCCGTGACCGCCGAAGAGCGCGCCGACACTACCCAGAACAAGAATCCGGCGGACACCCTCAAGCAGGGCGCTGGCACGGGCTTCGACATCGACATGGCCTTTGCGGCGTTGGCCACCGCGGCGGGCTTCGATGCGCGCATCGCCCGCCTGGGCGATCGCGGCGACTCGTTTTTCGATCCGGGATTCGCGGATTCGTATTTTCTGCGGGCATACGATATCGCCGTCAACGTGCAAGGTGGATGGCGATTTTTCGATCCGGCCACCACGTATGAACCCTTCGGCATGCTGCGCTGGCAGGAGGAAGGCGAGCAAGCGCTGATCGCGGATCCCAAGGGGGCCGTATTCGTGCCTACGCCGCTATCCCCGCCGGAGAAATCCATGAGCAAGCGGCGGGGCGCGTTCGTCCTGGCTGAGGATGGCACACTGGAAGGCGACGTGCGCCTGGAATACACCGGCCACGAGGCTGCCGCGCGGAAGAGAGCCATCGAGGGAGAATCTCCAGAAGAGCGCGCGGAGAACATCCGCGAAACGGTCAAGAACCGCATGAACACCGCGGAGACCACCGATATCCGGGTGGAGAACGCCACCGATCCCGAAAAAGCGCTCGTGTATCAATACCACGTGAAGGCGCCGGGATATGCGCAGCGCACCGGGAAACGGCTCTTCCTGCAGCTCGCCTATTTCCAGTTCAACGCGTCGGCCCTATTCCCGACGGCCACGCGCAAATATCCGGTCTACTTCGATTTTCCGTGGACGGAAGACGATGACGTGCAGATTCAAATGCCGGCCGGCTTCGAACTGGACCACGCCGATGCTCCCGTACCGATCGATTTCGGACGAGCCGGCAAGTACGAAGTGAAGATTCTCGTGACCAAGAGCTCCAGAAAGCTGCACTATACGCGCAAGCTCACATTCGGAGCAGGGGGATTAATCGTGGTCCCGGTTGCGGAATACACGCCCCTGAAGCAGATATTCGATCGCATACACGAGTCCGACAATCATACCCTCACACTCAAGCAGGAAGCGGCGGCCGCCAAATGAAACGTCTGCTGATGTGTGCGGCCTTGGCGGCCAGCGCCTGGGCGGGAGACGATGTTCCCTCGTGGCTGCGCGAGTATTCCAGCGCTAAGGCGCCGGCGTATTCGCCGCACGTACCCGCGGTAGTTCTGTTCAGTGAACAAGCCGTGACCGTGGACGAGAGCGGCCGGGTGGTCACCTCAGACCGCAAGGCGATCCGCATCCTGACACGAGAGGGTCGCAAGGAAGCGGTAGCGGGCCAAATTTACGTGATGAACACGGGCAAAGTCCGGGACTTGCGGGCCTGGCTGATCCGGCCCTCCGGCGAAGTGAAGAAATACGGGAAGGGCGAGGTGCTGGAT
>Ga0187855_10004494_pt1 | contig 10038 bp, 8 predicted proteins | sample June2016WEW_8_10_2_FD_132969 | JGI IMG/M metagenome (GOLD analysis project Ga0187855, IMG submission 132969) | Peatland microbial communities from SPRUCE experiment site at the Marcell Experimental Forest, Minnesota, USA - June2016WEW_8_10 | ecosystem: Environmental > Terrestrial > Soil >... | reverse complement strand
CGACACCAGTCTTCGGGGAGATTTTTCCAATACTGTTCCCTCCTCCCTCAACGAACCATACGTTGCCATCTGTTCCAGCAGTAATATTGTAAAAAGGATAAGCGCTTGAAGTAGGCAAATTGGTATCGGTATTGAAACCGGGTGTCAGAGAGTTACCGATTTGGTTTGCATTATACTCTGTAATGATTCCTGTTTTCGGGGATATTTTGCCGATTTTGTCCCCATCCAAATCAGTGAACCACAAGTTCCCATCGGGTCCGGCAGTAATGGCCGTTGGTTGAGCATTAGCAATAGGGACATCGTACTCAGCAATGATTCCCGTTTGCGGGGCAATCTTACCAATTTTGTTTCCATCGAATTCAGTGAACCACAGATTACCATCAGGACCAACAGTAATGGCAGTTGGGTCGGCAACAGTAGTAGGAATATCATATCCTGTAATAACTCCCGTTTGGGAGGAAATTTTACGGATCTGATTTGCATTAAAATCAGTAAACCATAGGTTGCGGTTAGGTCCGCTAGTGATATCATACAGTAAAAGTTTGGGGTTCCAATAATAATCACCTGTTGTAGTTGCCAACGTTGCAATGGTACTGGCAGGAGAAATGGCGTTGCATCCCATTAATCCCATGAAAGCCACGATGCAGGATGAAAAGGCAACTGATACCCACAGTTTCTTATAAAACATTTTTCACTCTCCTGTTGGTCGTAAGTCTTAATTAGTTATAGTGTTTTTCCTTACAATGTTTGTTTGAAAACAATTACTTCCTAACGGCATTGTGAAGTCAATTATTGATCCATCTATTAGTAGTTCGATGGGAGTTTATTCAGAAAATATATTCCATCAGAAACGCATATAGTTCTTCCCTCATTTTTACTATAGTTCTTCCAATCTTTTTACCAGAAATATTAACATTTTCCGCTCCGAGCCCCGGATTCACCTATAAAATCCGTATCCAGTAGATATGATTTAACCCCCGCAGGCTCACTATAACAGCTAGTTAGTGCGAGTAAATAAAATAATAATCCTGTAGCGACAATTCTTATTATACTTATCTCGCCTTCCTTAATAATATTAGCAGGTTGCTCCAACCTCGATCATAACAAGATGACATTGGATATAATCAAGGCGATATTAAGGTTTATTTTTGATAATGTCTTTTTTAAATATTTTTAAATAATCGTTGAAAATCGGCGTTATTCTTTTATTCACTACTAAAGGGATTGTGAAAGTACTTTCACAATCCCTTTAATTCAATGGACCAATTCTGATAAATCGTTTTGTCTCTTATACGGCGTAATATGGCAGAAACTATTATTGTCCGGGGCTATACATTATAAAACTAGCATTTGACGCTGGTCCTGGATAAGCTTCAACCCCAATTTCGTATTCATAATAAATATAATTAGTAAAAAGGCTTAAGCCGGTTGTTGTACTTTCGAACCAACATTCTGAAAACTGAGATGGGTTTATTTTTGGAGGATTCCCCAATGTAGGTTCATACATATAAGCAACACTATCACCGTTATAATAAGGAGAGTTAAAATTAAACCATGTATAATAATTAGTAGATTCATTTAATAAGAACGCTTCTGATGTTGAGCCATTGTATTGAAGGTACACATAAACTATATTTCCTGCATTTACAACAGGCGTTGCTAGATAAGTTGGGGGGAGTTTGTGTATAGTATCGTAATCCTCAACGAAGAATGCATAACTCGACGTAAGTCCCCATTTATTTTTTATATTTTGAGGCACGCCAGAAACAGCACCGGCCTGAACAAGATCCTGATTATCACCCGGTGTCATTCCACCTAATCCAATCCAATACCCAACTTGCTCTGCACTCGCGGTTTGTGTCCATTGCCCATAGGCTTCGTTAAATTGACCTAATTCCGGGTTTTGGCTACTTAAAACCGCATAACCTGCTTCGGAGGCATAAGGATTTCCATTAAAATTAGGACTGAAAGACGTCGCCGATTGAATTGGCACTGGTGCTACATAATTTTGGGCGTGTTGCATTACACCATCCCATTCTTGTAATGCAGTCGGATCCGAAGGTCTTGCGGGAAAACCATATTCTTTTAGTGTTGCATCGCTCGCTGTTACAGGATTAAAGCCAATTGGAGGGCCCGATCGTTGAGCAGGGAATGCACCTGCATTGCTTTGATTTGAATCAGCATTTACAGGAAGAACATTTAAACCGAGGATTAAACATAGCGCAATCATAATGGTTGAAATTTTTCGTATTCTTTTCCACATAAATTGAATTCTCTCCTTTTTGCAATAACGTTGATTTCACTTATCTCCGAAGCCCCATCTCATACAAGACAGGGCTTTTCTGTATCCACCTGCCACACTCCGTATAGTTTAAAAAACCTCATGATAACCTTTCCAATTTTTAGTTCTACAACAGACTAGCACAAAACCTCTGACAAACTGGCGATAATTCACCGATATTTTGGCGATATTTTACCGATATTTCACCAGTTTACACGTGAAAACCTTACCGCTCGGGCATTCAGTTGTTTATGGAATAATCAGGTCTTGAGGAACCTAAGGAACAATCTTTGAATGATTCTAAAAAGGTTCTTTAAAGCGGTGGCTTAGAACGGAAAAATTTCATATTTGTTAATGTTTCTGGCAAAAAGATTTGAATGAATATGGTAAAAATGCGGGGGACATATAGGTGTTTCTGATCGAATGTATTTCACAAGAATTATCACCAACAGTAGAGTGAAAAATGTTTTATAAGAAACTGTGGGCATCAATTATCTTTTCATTCTGCATCGTGGTTTTAATAGGATTGACAGGATGTAACGCCACTGCGCCTGTCAGTACTGTTGCCAAATACAACAGAGATTACTATTGGAACTCCAAGTCCATGGTCACAGTTGCGACCACGACATTAAGACTCTCCGAAATAACAGAAATGGTGTCAGCATTATAATTGGCTACAAATATCTCACCTTTTGCCGGAATCCTAGGCTAAACTCGAATGGCCGGCACCTAAAAGCTATAGTTGCGGCGTTAGCAGAATTGTTGGTGGTGGAGGGTACGTATAATGCCAACAGTTAGCTAATAATTATAACTGTTTAAGGCAGACAGGCTCGTAAGGTCGTGGGAAGTTTATTTATGCTTTTGCAATTGACAATCCGACTAATGCCACACAGTCCAGTATACGCCCTCTCTGTCACCCGGCAAGTAGCATCGTATCATTATTGTTGAACCTTGGCCCAAAAGCGAGGGGTCCAATGATTGGCCGTTATGCGTGAAATCTTTAGCCAGAATATTAACGGTCTGCTGAGGATTAATTTCTTTTATCGAATAAGTGAACGAGTTGTTTAGCGTTAATCGGATGTTTGTCCAATCTTCCTGCGTGTTATTGGTTATCAATAAGCCGTCGTTAAGGATTGTAACAGGGATGTTATCCATCTGCACCGTCGGACGCGTGCCACAGCCGAATCCTATTATGACCAAAACGAACATCATGATAATGAACAACGCTTTCATTAGTAACTGTTTCCTGTCGACCCATTTGTTATTTAACATCGCAACCCCCTCTTAAGCTTATTTATTTTCAAAATGATGCAGTGCCAAAAACCCGTAAGCATTGCGATGGTTTTAAGCCGGCGATGATTTCGATCCACTGAATTGAACTTCGTAGTATCAGCCAACATAGTTTGAGTGTTTGAGTTGGTGAATATAGCAAAATCGAATAGCCCCAAAATAAATAGCAATTTATCAAAACAGTAGCCATAATTTATGCCATTTCTCCTATTCCCCTTTTCGAGTTAATGGTTCCTTCACAATTATAAACCAAAAGAAGTCTGTAAATTATGGATCAGTTTAAAATTTGTAACAAGTTTTAGGGCGTCACTTTAAAGTTCCAACCGTAAATTGCTGCAAGGTTTAGGTAACATTATTTAATCATTAATAGTACTGTAAAATTATCTTCACAGTACTATTAATGATGCGGTCGATTCTAATCTTCAGTTTTGGTCTAACTTTGCTATTGGGAATACATAGTAAAACTCCCGTTGGATGGGTTGGTAGAAGGCCAACCATGGAGCGTGCTACCGGATTTCATGTTAATTTGTTCATAACCAAAAGAATCAAAATCTGTAATGCCAAACAAATTAGAACTCAACAAACAAGATGAAAATGCAGACGATCCCCAACTCGGATAAGGAGGATAATTTATCGCTTCGTAAATATAATCTGCACTTTTGCCATCGTAATTAGGGGTATTAAAAGAAACAGTTGTGTACTGGGTCGTAGATGAGTTTAATAAGAATGCTGTAGATGTTGACCCTCCATATTGAACATCCACGTATAGTATATTCCCCGCATTTACAACTGGTGTAGCCTCCCATACGGTGCCTGCTGGTGCATCCTCAACCCAGAATTCATACTTTGTACTTCCGGGCACATTAGAATGTGCCCCAGCTTGAACAATGGAACTCGACCCCGTCCAACCGCCCATACCTACCCACAACGATGCAACTGCATTGGTGCCTGAATAAGTCGGCTGAGTCCACTCTCCGGTCGCTTGTGTATACAAAGGAGCGTTGCCATTTATTTTGTTGTCTGTTCCATTAACGACGTATCCTGCCCAGTGCGATGATGTACTCGTCCTAACCAATCCATGGATAAACGAGGACGGGTGCTGATCGGGTTTAACGTATTGTTTAGCGTATTGCATAACGTTTTCCCATTCTTGTAGTTCCTTCGCATCAGAGGGTCTGGAAGGGAAACCATATTGTTGAAGTTCTTGATCAGTCGCAGTCAGAGGATTGAAATTCGGTGGCGGTACTGCCAATGGGGGTGCTAACGTTGGAATTGAACCTTGATTCGAGTTCGCATTTACTGGCAAAGCACCTGCGAGGAGAATTAGACACAACGTGATGATAACTGCTGAAAATATTTTTGTCCTTTTATTCCACATCTCAGATCATCTCCTTTGAAATATTTAATGATTGCTAATAAAGGGAAAATTTTCTGGCACCAATGTTAAAAGAGGTAATGCTGCCATTTGTGCATTTGCCATACGACGTAAAGCTCATCAAATCTCATTACAGCCCTCCTTTTGTTTTCTCTACAGAAGGTTAGCATAACATGCTTGATAAAATAGCGATATTTTGGCGATATTTTGGCGATATTTTACCGATAAATCACCGATATTTCATCAGTTTACACGTGAAAGTAATAAATGGGCTATTTTGCGAGAATTTCAAGAAAGGCTATGAAGTCTTGTCGAATGTATCTCGAAAATGGGTTTCTATAAAATGAAGATACCTTACCGCTCGGGCATTCAGTTGTTTATGGAATAATCAGGTCTTGAGGAACCCAAGGAACAATCTTTGAATGATTCTAAAAAGGTTCTTTAAAGCGATATCCTATGCCGCTAATAGCAATGATGTAGGAAGGCTTTTTAGGGTCAGCCTCTATTTTTTCGCGTAGTCGCCTTACAATAGCATGGACCAATTTTTTTTCATCTCTATATTCAGGGCCCCATATATCAATCAGGATACGCTCATATTTTAATGCTATCCCTGCATTGAGGACTAATTCCCGAAGCAATTCGTATTCTTTCGGCGTTAGTTCCAATTCTTCGGCTTCTACGGTCACATGGTGTTTGGCGAAATCAATCAACAATCGCCCATCATTAAAATCCACTTTCCCAGGAATTGCACTTTTTACCGTTCGCCGAAGAACGGCTTCCACTCGTGCCGTCATCTCAGATATCTGAAAAGGTTTGGTCATATAATCGTCTGCGCCAAGTTGCAGGGATTCTACTTTATCGGCTGTTTCTGCTCTGGCGCTGAGCATTATAACCGGTGTTTTTGATGTTTTACGCATCTCCCGCAGAACCTGAAAACCACTTATATCGGGCATCGATATATCGAGAACCACCAAGTCCGGCGACTCGGTTTTAATCTTGTGAAGTGCTTCGGTACCATTGGCGGCTTCAGAAACCTCATACCCAGTTATCTGTAAAGCTTCCAGCAGCAGTTCCCGGATGTCTGCAGTATCATCTACGACCAATATTTTCTCATTCATACCTAAAGATTCCTGTTAAGAATCATGAGCGGGTACCGCTACAAAAAAGGTTGAGCCTTTGTTTAACTCACTCTTCAGCCAGATTTCGCCCCCCATCGCCTTCGTCCATTCTTTAGCGATGTAAAGGCCCAATCCGCTTCCTTTGATGCTCAGGGTCTCCTGTCGCTGTATGCGGTGAAACGTTGTGAAGAGCAAGCCCTCATCCTCCGGTCCGATTCCCATACCCTCATCGATGACGCTTACTACCACACGATGACTTTGTGGTTCGTAAATAGCTGAAAGCGTGATATTACCGCCGTTTGGACTGTATTTGACGGCATTGCTTAATAAGTTTGCGATAACTTCCCCAAATTTATCGCGGTCCACCAAGACATCCGGTAAGTTCGGCTCGATATTCACCACAAATTTGTGTGTATTCGTACTTTCTTGTGCGATTGCCACCCTATCATCAAATATGTTCGACAATTTCACTTTCTCTAATTTCATCACAACCTTGCCGGATTGGATACGTGTGACATTTAACAGGTCGTCTACCAGGTCGGTAACTTTCTGGCTGTTATCGAGAATGTGTTTCAGCCACTTCTTCCTGGTTGCCTCAGGAGGGTCCTTGTTAATCAATAATTCGGTATAGCCTAAAACAGATGTCAAAGGGGAACGTAATTCATGAGAAGCAATGGAGACAAAAGTGTCCCGTATACTGACATCACGCGTCAGAAGTGCGCTATGTAAAGCCATGGCAGAAACGGAAGCGATGCCTTCAAGAAGATATAAGTCATCTGATGAGAAAGCTTGCTTTGTACTCTTTTGTGAAATACACAGCATACCGACTTCTTTGCCTCCGGCCATGAACGGAATCAGGAAGGATAAATCAAGTTCTGAGTGCGTTGCTGCATTCGGATATTCATTAATGCTACTCTGTAGTGATACTAACCCTAATAGTTTATCCCGATTTTTAATATTCAGAAATATGCCCTGCGTCGCAGTTACCTCATAGGAACCATCCTGATTCTTAAGACACAAACAACCGCCGGCTAAATTTAACGTTTTAATGATTGTGCCCACTACCAGGCGTGATATATCTGTAATATTTTTCACGGAATTCAACGAATTACTCATGCTTTGAATTATCTGGCGATAATCATACCTGTCTTTATAAAAATATTTATCTACCGCATTCTCAATACCATTTTTAGTTGGGCCGAATAAAGCGGTGGCCGCGCCCCCCAGTATAAGGCATAAGACGATTTCTCTTGCTGTCCCTAAATACTTCTGGAAGGTAACCACAGTAATAATGGCTGCCGAAATAAGCGCTGCCATTACCAAAGTAATCAGGCCGTAAATGATGCTCCGTCTGATGAAAATATCAATGTCCATTAGTTTCTGAGTAATTATCGAATATCCCATGCCCAAAGGTATGAACACAATAAACAGAATACTGAATCCCGCTGGAACGATCACCTGTCCCTGACCATTTATAGCTTGCGGAAGTATGATCAAAACCAGCAAAGGGATTAACGCAGCAAGGCAACCAATTAGTACTATTTTCATCTGCTGTTTTAGTTTAATGGAGTTTGCCTTTACGTAATTGTAAATTGCTACGATAACTGCAACGATAAATCCTACTCCTATTTCGAACAATCTTAAGGATCGAAACCACAGCACAGGTTGTCCGGAATGATAACCGATTAATGGAAAAAGAATCATTGTTATTACTGCCGGTAGATATATCAAATATAGTCTACGATTACGACGAACAAGTGTCCCCTCATCAGGCAAAACTAGGAAAAAGTGGACAAGTAGCCATGGCCCGACCAGAGAAGCCGCAATTTCCACATAATCTGCTAAGGGAATCACTCGTACAGCGGCCTGGTTTGCACTTAAAACTAATCCTACTACCAGCCCACAAAAATATAACAAAATAGCGGGCTGATTATTTGTTTTTTTTCGGAAGACATAATACCCCGTTATCCAGAATACAATGCTGACCACGAAATAGGCCGCTAACTCTGCTATCGATGTTGCAGATTGAGAACTATCTTTAAGATCGGCTGATATTGATTGCCCCCGGTTATCAATAACGGTCAATTCATTAATCGATGGTTCCAAAACCATGCCATCTTGATTATATTTATCTAAAAATATTTGAGCGGGTTGACTATCAATTTCGATGGGTTTGTCTCCGTTAATTATGCCACGCGTTTGAGCTATTCCTGCATCATCAACGTTACTTACAATCCAGCCTTGTGAACCTTGAGAAAATGTTATGCCCATAAATGGCTTGATTAAACTTAAGGTAAAGAAAGCCAGCGACATAAGCAAAATCAATAAACCCAACAAGGAAAATAGCAGCTGTTTCTGTCCTGTTTTTTCAATTTGGCTCATGTTAACTCCTGGAAATCAGTCTAAAAACTGCCGCAGTTGTTCTATACCAATACCTGTCCGTTCTAATTCGATAAGGATGCTCAATGCCTGTTGTTTGTAAATCTCCATCTTAATAATTGAGTATTGGATAGCGCCGGAGTGAACCAGCAAATCCTTAATTTGGACGGGAGAGCATGTATACTTGCTGTTATTCTCAACGAATGCGGACTTCAGTAATTCGTGAGATTCACCCGCTTGAGCCAGGGTAAAAATTACCGGAAGTGTTATTTTACGATTATTGATATCCTTCAGGCCTGTAATACCATTAATATCGTTGGCAATTTGGGCTGCCATTCCCAGGTGGTAACCAAATGTGGTAAATGAATTGATCAGGTCCTGGTTTGCTCCGGCAAGCAACGCACCCGTATTACAGGCACATTCAGCGGCGAAAGCAGATTTCATACCGATGAGTTTAAGATAGGCATCTTCTCGCGTAATCTCTTCCGGTGCCAGCGATAAGTCAAGATGCTGACCGGCACAAGCTTTCGCATAATAAGAGTTAACAGTATCTATTAGTTTAACTACTGTTTTACTATTTACCCCCCTGCCCTTGAGTCGTGTGAATCCTTTTTCCGCCAGTACAACTAGAACGCTTGCAGTATTGGCCGCTAAAGCAATCCCGTATTTAGCCGGTATTGACTCGGTATTATCAGCATCCTCAATGTCATCGAAAACATCTGCAGCAGATTTTAGTAATTGAAGTGCTGCGGTCGCCGACAATGCCCGTTCCCAATTCCCGCAGATAGTATCACAAACCAGCAGCGGTAAAAGCGGCCACCGGTTATATTGAGCCGTATCTTTTATTAAATTTGGATTGGTTTTGTTGAGAGCCTCTTTAACTAAAGCGCAAAAAGCCGTATTGTCTGACAAAGGAGCCAGAAGAATTTCCACCTCATCTCGGAGAATTCCGTCCAATTCGTTTGGTAACATTTTGGTAAACTTATCACACTGACATTGAGTCATAACCAATAGTTGTCTAATGGAACGGCGGTTGACAATTGCAAAGAGTTATAATTAATGAGTCCAAATTTGGTCTGCGAGCGTAGTACCGCCTCTTTTTCACACGCGGTTAAAGAGAATTTGGAGAGAACACTTTCTGGATTGGCTATGAATTGGCACTTAGTTTCTTCATCACTGAAAATTTTCCTGACCAACTCCTGTAACTCCTTGGTTTCCATGTATAACCTCCTTTTATTATTCGCCATTCGTTAGAAACTACAACGTCTGAAGAACCAGCGATTTCTTGTTATTTCTATTTTTATCTAATCTTAAACTCCGCTCATCCAATACTATTTAGAAGATATGCCAACACGGAGATAGTTTCTGATACTGATCAAGATATCAGATCCTTTGAAGGGTTTTTTCATTACCCCCAGAGGGCCATAATCGAGAGCCTTCATCATTAAATCACTTTCAAGATAACCAGTTATCCTTGATTCACCATCAAAAGATCAAAAAAAGCCGCTTTGGCGTTAATTCTGTAGCTAAGTTACAATAGAAGCAAGCTAAGAAATAATCACCAAAGAGGTGAAAATGTGTTTAAGCAAGGAGTT
>Ga0187855_10004486_pt1 | contig 10045 bp, 6 predicted proteins | sample June2016WEW_8_10_2_FD_132969 | JGI IMG/M metagenome (GOLD analysis project Ga0187855, IMG submission 132969) | Peatland microbial communities from SPRUCE experiment site at the Marcell Experimental Forest, Minnesota, USA - June2016WEW_8_10 | ecosystem: Environmental > Terrestrial > Soil >... | reverse complement strand
CGAGAAGCTGGTCTTCGCTCTGAAACTCGTAATCGGTAAAGGGGATGTCAGCGGCTTTCGCGGCGGCGGGCTGCAACGTGGCTTTCTGGGCCGGTTGGCTGGCAGTTCCCGGGCCCTGGGCCATCAGGCGGTCCGCGGGTTGTATGGTCGCGGCGCCCGTTAGCAGCAGGAACGCCAACACTAGTCTGGTGGCTCTATGCATCCAGTTTGGCCCACGCAACGAGATCCTGGGAGGGATCGAGTTTCCGGCTCACACTGGCCTATCGGCACAAAGTCGTTCAGGCATAAACTTTGTTGCTGGTGCTAGGCTAGGGGTTGGAAGAAAGGTCGAGTAGTTACTTGTGACTATTGAACTAGGGATCAGTGGGGTCATTGGCCTGTTGTTTGGCAGCCTGCTTGCTTGGCTGGCGCTGCGTTCGCGCACGGCTGCGCTGCAGGAGCGGTTGTCGTTGACGGAGAAGGAATTAGCGGGCGAAAAGGCTGATCTGGCGCGGCTTTTGGAGGATCAGCGAGGACTGGTAGAGAGCCGGGCGCGGTTCGAATCGGCCCTCGAATCGGAACGAAAGACCAGCAACGAGAAGATCGAATTACTGACGAAAAGCAGTGAGCGCGCCGCCGCGGACCTACAAAATGCGTTCAAGGCGCTGGCCGCCGACGCGCTGAGGGACAACAGTACGTCATTTCTGCAGAATGCCCAGCAAACTCTGCAGCGATTTCAGAGCCAAGCTCAGGGCGATCTCGACGCCCGCCAGAAAGCAGTTGCCGATCTGGTGACGCCGGTGCGCGAGTCGTTGCGCAACGTCGACGCGCAGATTCAGCAGATGGAAATTGCGCGCGGCGAGGCTTATGGCGATCTGAAGGCGCAGGTGCAGTCGCTCATCAGTACGCAAAAAGAATTGCAATCGGAAACCGGAAACCTGGTGCGGGCGCTGCGCACACCGAATGTGCGCGGACGGTGGGGAGAAATCCAGCTGCGGCGGGTGGTCGAGATTGCGGGGATGCTGCCGTATTGCGATTTTGCCGAACAGGAAACGGTGACTGGCGAAAGCGGGCGATTGCGGCCGGATCTGGTAGTGAAGTTGCCCGGCGGCAAGAACGTTGTGGTCGATGCGAAAACGCCGCTGCAAGCATTTCTTGACGCCTTCGAAACTACCGACGAAGAAGCGCGGCGCGTCTGTCTGGCCAATCATGCGCGGCAGGTGCGCGACCACATGAAGACGCTAAGCGGCAAGAATTATTGGGAGCAGTTCGAGGCTACGCCGGAGTTTGTGGTGATGTTCCTGCCGGGCGAAACATTTTTCAGCGCGGCGCTGGAGCAGGATCCTACGCTGATTGAGCAGGGCGTGATGCAGCGCGTGATTCCGGCTTCGCCGACGACGCTGATCGCGCTGTTAAAGGCCGTCGCTTACGGATGGAATCAGGAAAAGCTGGCGCGCAACGCACAGCAGATCAGCGCGCTGGGAAAAGAATTGCACGAGCGGCTGCGCAAACTCGCGGGGCACATCACTGCGGTGGGCAGCAACCTGGATCGCGCCGTCGAAGCCTATAACCAGGCCGTTGGATCGCTGGAGAACCGGGTGCTGGTTTCGGCGCGAAAGTTCACGGAACTGGGAGCGTCGGTGGCGGAGGATATTCCGGAACTGGAGCCGATTGAGACCACGGCGCGGGCATTGTCGTTTGAGTGGGACGATGAGCCGATCCTAGAGGTACCTAAGCTAGAGGTACCTAAGCTAGAGGTACCTAAGAAGGACGATCGCAAGGCGGGGTAACCTTGAGCCGCTCTGGCAGATTTCGGTGCCTGAATTGGCTCGCCCGGGGCTAAAGCCCTACAGATTTGGGCGATTGTACGCGGCGCTAAAGCGCCGCTCTTCCACGTTACGCACTCGCACGTTACATACTCGCCGCGTTTCGCGCTCGCGACTGCGAACATAACAACCCGAGACACCGGTATGATGGGTGTGCGCCCGGAGTCGTGGTCTTAGTCAGTCATACTTCTCCTACCCCTTCAACATCCCGTAGCGGCCTCTTTGTCATCATATTCCAGACGGTTGGTGAATCCTTCAAACGAGCGAGGAGTAGTTAAGCCTAAGAATCGCAAGGGGAAACGAATACGGAATCCCACAGAAACATCCATAAATACATAGTTGGCGTTCGAAAATGCATCTATAATTTCGGAAGTGGTTTTATACACGGGACTTAGCCTTCCGGGAATGGGAACTGACGTGGCAGCGAAGTTGCTAATAAAGGGTCGGCGGGACACGTCTGCCACGGCGCCAAGACTTGGTAAGGGGACGCTGCCGAAGCCCATGAACCGGGAAAGCCAAGCTCGTTTTGTTGCAGTCCTGTTGTTCCTGCTGACAGTGGCTGCGGTGGTCTTTGCCGGCTTCAATTTCCAGACCGAGCAGAACTCGAGCGCCCCCGACGACGGCGTCTGGTGGGTAGAGCACAACGGACACCTGGTGGCGGACCGGGTTGACCCGAACGGGCCGGGCGCGAAGGCTGGCATTAAAGCTGGCGATGAGCTGGCTGCCGTCAATGGGCAGGAGATTAAAGGCACACCGGGGCTGGTGCGGCAGCTCTACCACACCGGTATTTGGGCGAAGGCGACGTATTCGCTCATTCGTGATTCGGTCCCACTCGATTCCAGTGTCATTCTGGTTCCCGCCGACCGTTCCCTGAACAATTGGCTGCGGCTGATTGCCATGATTTATCTGGGGATCGGCGTTTATGTCCTGCTGCGCCGCTGGACCGCGCCCGGCTCCACGCACTTCTACATTTTCTGCCTGGTATCGTTCGTCGCATATTCGTTCAAGTACACCGGCAAGTTCAATGACTTTGACTGGACGATTTACTGGAGCAACATCGTGGCCTGGGTGTTGCAGCCGGCGCTGTTCCTGCACTTCGTTCTGACCTTTCCGGAGAAGCGGCAATTCGTGCGGCAGCGTCCGTGGCTGCTGGCCCTGGTGTATGTCCCGGGCACGATGCTGCTGGCCAGGCATATTCTTGCTTTGCGGCTGGCCCAGGCGAGCGGGCATTTGCGCTGGGACATGGATCGGCAGGAAATGGCCTACGGCGCGGTGTTATTCGTCGTCGCGGCCGCCGTGTTGTGGCAGAGCTACCGTCTGGCGAGTACGACTATCCTGCGCCAGCAGTTGAAATGGGTCACACGCGGAACTGTTCTCGCCGTCGTTCCTTACACGCTGTTCTACGTGGTTCCGTACTTGATGGGTTCGCTGCCTGGGACGGTCGGAAAACTCTCGGTCCTGTTCCTGGGATTGCTGCCACTGACCTTCGGTTACGCCATCTTCCGTTACCGCCTGATGGATGTGGACCTGATCTTCAAGCGTGGAGTGGTTTACACCCTGACTGCCGCGACCATGGTGGGAATGTATTTCGCGCTGGTCGCGGGTGTGGCCACACTGATCCAGTTGCGGCAGCCCAGCACTGGACCCGTTGGATTTGTCCTGGCTGTGGTGGTGACGGCGCTACTGTTTGATCCGGTTCGCAAGTGGATTCAGGAACGGGTCGACCACGCCTTCTACCGCACGGTGTATGACTACCGGCGAACGCTGCTGGAGTTTGGCCGTGAGCTCGGTTCGGAAACGGATTTGAACGCACTGCTCTCCTCGGTGCTCGACCGGCTGTCGCGGACGCTGGCTGTCGATCATATTGCGATTTTCCTGCGCGACGAGGAGACGGAACAATTCGTGGTCGCGAAATCCATGGGAATGAATCCCGCGGGCAAGCTGGACCTCACTTTCCTGAGCGCTGCCCGGCCGGAGCCGGCGGGGCACATGTTCTTTGAGAACACGCATCAGGTGCCGCGCGAGACCGAAGGGTCGCAGGATGCGATTGCCCGGCTGGATTTGAATTACTACATTCCATGCCGTGCGCAGCAGAAAACCGTGGCCGTGCTTGGCCTGGGGAAAACTAACAAGGGCGACTACCTGTCGAGCGAAGACATTGAATTGCTGGAAACTTTGGGCGGGTATCTGGGCATCGCCATCCAGAACGGCCGGCTCTACGCGTCGCTGCAGCAGAAAGTAGCGGAGTACGAGCGCCTGAAGGACTTCAACGAGAACATTGTGGAGTCGATCAACGTGGGCGTGATGGCGCTCGATATGGAAGACCGCATCGAGAGCTGGAACGCGCAGATGGAAGTGATGTACGCGATGCCGCGCTGGCAGACGCTGACGCAATCGGTGCGCGGCATCTTCCCGGCGGAATTCGTGGAAGAGTTTTACCGGGTGCGGCAGAATCCGGGAATCAACAACCTGTACAAATTCCGGCTGCAGACGCCGGCGGGCGAGACGCGCACAGTCAACGTAGCGATCGCGCCGCTGGTGACGCGTAAGTTCCAGGTGATCGGGCGGCTGGTCATCATGGACGACATCACCGAACGGGTCGAACTCGAGGGCCAGCTTTCGCAGGCGGACAAACTATCGTCGATTGGCTTGCTGGCCGCAGGCGTGGCTCATGAGGTGAACACTCCCCTGGCCGTGATTTCGTCGTACACGCAGATGCTGGCCAAGCAACTGCAGGGCGATCCGCAGAAATCGGGACTGCTGGATAAGATCACGCGGCAAACTTTCCGTGCGTCGGAGATCGTCAACAACCTGCTGAACTTTTCGCGCACCAGCGGCACTGAGTTCGGCGACGTCGACGTCAATAAAGTCATTACCGACACGCTCGCGTTGCTGGAACATCAGTTCAAGATCGCTAAAGTGCAGGTGCATTCCGATTTGACTGCGGGGATTTCGCCCATTCAAGGAAATCCGGGGCGATTGCAGCAGGTATTTCTGAACCTGTTTCTCAACGCTAAGGACGCCATGCCAGGGGGCGGCCGGCTCAACGTGGCGACCAGCAATGGCGACACGGTGAGCGTGCGGGTGTCCGACACCGGGTCCGGCATTGCGCCGGAACACATTCAGCGCATTTACGATCCGTTCTTCACGACAAAGACCGCGCCCAAAGAAGGCCAGAACCGCGGCACAGGGTTGGGATTGTCGGTGACCTACGGCATCATCCAGGAGCATGCGGGGAAGATTCGAGTGGAAAGCAATCCGGGAGCCGGGACGACGTTTGCCCTGGATTTCCCGCTGAGCAGGAAGGCAGTGCATGTCTGAAGCAGCAGTGATTGCGCGCGGCACGATGAATGGAACGTCGAACGGCAGCACGAACGGCAGTGGTTCGCCGTCAGGGTCGGTGCTGATCATCGATGACGAGGCCGAGATTCGCGAATCGTTGCAGACGCTGCTCGAGATGGAAGCGTTCGAGGTCGAGACGGCGGTGAGCGGCGAAGATGGCCTGGCGCAAATGGCGGACCATCCGTTTGATCTGGTGCTGCTCGACCTGACTTTGCCCGGGCGCAACGGGATGGAGATTCTGGCTGAGATTCGCTCCCATGATGCTCGCCTGCCGGTCATCATGATTACTGCCTACGGCACGGTGGAAAATGCGGTGCGCGCCATGCAGTCGGGCGCGGCGAATTTCGTGCAGAAGCCGTGGGACAACGAAAAGCTTCTCGCCGATGTGCGCGCGGCGGTAGGGTGGCGGCGGGCCGAAGAAGAAAATATCCAGCTCAAGCGCGCACTGAAGCAGCGCTACAACTTTGAAAACATTGTGGGCAAGAGCGAGCCCATGCTGAAGATTTTTGACCTGGTAGCACAGGTGGCGAACAGCCGCTCGACCGTGCTGTTGCAGGGCGAGAGCGGCACGGGCAAGGAAGTAATTGCCAAGGCCATTCACCTTAACTCGCCGCGCCACGACAGACCGTTCGTTCCGGTGAACACCGGGTCGATGCCGACCGACCTGCTGGAGTCAACGCTTTTCGGCCACGTCAAGGGGGCGTTCACCAGCGCCATCGCATCGAAAAAAGGTTTGTTCGAAGTAGCGGACAAGGGCACGCTGTTCCTCGACGAAATTGCCACCATGGGCCTGGAGACTCAGGCCAAGATCCTGCGCGTGCTGCAGGACCGGCGCTTCATGCATCTGGGCGGTATTCAGGAAATCCAGGTGGACGTTCGCATCATCGCCGCCACCAACATTGACTTGCGGCATATGGTGCGCGAAGGCCGCTTCCGCGAAGATCTTTTTTACCGGCTCAACGTAATTACGGTTGAGCTGCCGCCGCTTCGGCAACGCAAGGAAGATATTCCTCTGCTGGTGGAATTCTTCCTGAAAAAATATGCGGAAGAAAACGGCCGTCCCACACCGCGCATCACTCCGGAAGCGCTGCGTCCGCTGATGGCGTACTCGTGGCCGGGCAACGTGCGCGAACTGGAAAACGTGATCGAGCGCGCCGTCGTGCTGTCTTCCGGGCCGGAGATCAGCATGGACCTGCTGCCGGACTCTATGATGGGACGCGGTTCCTCACTCACCCTACATGATCCACCGTCGGACGCGTCTTTATTTGAAATTGTGGAAGACGTGGAGCGCCGCGTGATCACCGACATGCTCGAACGTTGCAACTGGAACCAGACTGAAGCCGCCGAACGGTTTCACGTTCCGCTGTCGACCCTGAACCAGAAGATTCGCCGGCTGAATATTGAGATCAAGAAAAAAGGCAGGGGCTAGGAACAATTCCCAGTCAAAGAGTGCCGCGGCGAGGTTTCGCCATTTGAGACGTGAGCCGATGGAGTCAAATGGCGGCTCCGATGTGCGGTGTTACAGCTTAAATAGCGACTGCAACGAACTGTCTTCAATACGGCTCTGCGGCGCCAGCCAATGAACAAACTCCCGGGCGCTGATGTGCGTCGGCTTTTGAACCTCTTTTTTCTCCAGGTCAGACTGCAGGTCTGCCTGTTTTCCCGTGTTGGCAATCACCGTCCATGTTTTAGTTTTCATCGTCTTTGCCTCGCTTAACGGCCGCAGAGCAGTTCGGCTGCCGCTGGGGTCCGCATGACATTCAATGCACCTATCCATCGCCTGTGTTAGTTGAATCCACCCTGTCCGCAATCAGCCATGACATCGAGCAACCTCACGCGTGTATCGGACACTACGCCGCACGTCCTTGTCATTGCCTCGGGCAAAATGCGCGTTCAATAGGTATGCCACATCGGCGCAACCGTCGAAGCGACGGAGGCGCGGCCATGTACAGCCGTGGCGTGCTCGTTCATTGCCCTTGCCGATTGAGTGCGGCAGTTTCCGTTCTTGCTGCTGAAATCCCGCGTGGTGACGGAGTGTTTACAAAGCGGGCACTTGAACACAGAAAAGCCGTTCATCGCCTTGATGGTGTAATGTCTCACTTCTTCAATTGTATTCGCTTAACCCGGGATCAGTCCGAACGAAAGTTACCTCACATTACGAGATGGCAATCCAACGTTAACAAGCGCCAGGCGCACGGCCCTGCTCTTGTGCCTGGCAGCTATTCGATTAAATACGTCTTAGATTTGTCGACGTGGCTGAATATTCAGATGAGGAAGAAGAGGCACGGTAAAGCAGATCACCTCGTCTCCGTTATGGCGAAAGGGCGAAGACTGCACCCGAATTGCTCGTACCTCCTTGGTAAGTTGTGCCGAAGAATCTGCCCTTGACGAGGATTAGACCTCCGTAGGGCTCGCTACCGTCGCCAGATGTGCTGCCGGCAAATGCATGAAGGTCGATTTCGGTCCAAGCTCCGCCCGACACAGTTGGCGGGCTTACTTTGAATACTGTCCCATTGTTGCTGGCGCGCTTATTGTTCAAACCGCCTTGGACAGCGGTGCCATAGAGGTTGCCTGATTTATCGCGAATCAGCGCGTCAACGGGCAAAGAGCCGTCGTGACCGCCGGTGAAACGGTAGAGGGTAGTTTCCTGCCATGAATCGCCTGCTGCCGGCGGCGATAGCTCAAAGACCACCCCGCAGCCCTCCTGGCAATTCGAGCTTCCACCTCCCCTGGCAGTTACACCGTAGGCATTTCCTGCACTATCAAAGATCAACGCACTGGCGGGCTGGTAACCTTCGGCTCCGGTGAAGTTGTACAGAATGTTCTCAGTCCAGGTACCGTTCTCGGAAACCAACTGAAAGACGGTGCCGTCGTCGTTCGTTCCGCCGTTCCCAGTTGTGCCGTAAAGGACGCCATTCTGGAATGTCAGGCCGTTCGGAATCTGCCCATCGGTTGAGAGAGCTCCGAAGGCGTGGAGGACGCTTTCTGTCCACGTTCCGCCGGGCGCTGCGGGGGGCGTCAACTGAAAAACCGTCCCGCATCCAGCGAAGCCGCTACCCGGATTGCAGAAGGAGGCGTCTCCTCCTAACAGGGTGCTCCCGTAGAGGTTGCCAGCTTCATCGAAGACGAGTTGGCCGACGGGCATACTTCCCTGGACGAGATTGAAGAAAAACAGTACGGTTTCGGTCCAGGCGCCGCCTGCCTGGCTGGGCGGGCTGAGCTCGAAGACTGTACCGTAGCTGTTGGAGCCGCCACCGGCAAGCGTCGTACCGTAGAGATTGCCCAGCTTGTCGAAGGTCAGTGGGCTCATGGGTCCCTGACCGTCTGTGTAGCCACCCTGGAAGCTGTAAAGCACGGTTTCGGTCCATGTGCCACCTTTTATCGCCGGCGGGCTCAATTCAAAAACCGTTCCACAGCTGCAGGCAGGGTAAGTGCCGCCCGTCGTGGTTGTACCGTAGAGATTGCCTGCTTTATCGGCTACCAAACCACCGTTTGGATTCAGGCCGCCGGCAGCGCTGACGAAGCTGTGGAGGACCTGCTCCGCGAACGCGTTAACCGCGAACAGCACAGCTAATAGGAGAACCATTGATCGGCTTGAGGTGAGTAAGAACTTCTTCGCTGGCATTGTCGGCATCTCCTCGGATGGCGGAGAACGAACCACGCGAATCTAGCCCGAGACAGTCATAGCTTCAACGAAACTTGGCCGAACGGATATTGCAATTCGTCACCGATCTTAACGGAGCCATGGTAGGCCAAGGCAAGCGCGAAAGCCAATGGATTCGGCGTCAGTGTAAAGTTCTCGCTGAAATCGGCGCTCAGGCTTTTTGACCACGCCTACGATGATCAAACTGAAGGTCAACGGCTGATTGCTGACAGCGTTCTCTGTTATAGTTCGGTCAAGCCAGTGCGCCGCCCACGACGCCCGGCCCTCCGAATCGCATGCAACTCACCTCGCCCACGGAGTTTGCCAAGGAGAAGGTCCAGTCGGTTCAGGATTACACTTTGCTGGCCGCGCAGTCGATCGGCAATCTGTTTCGTAAGCCGCTGTATTTTGCGGACATGGTGCAGCAGGCTGACCTGATTGGCGTGGGGTCGCTGCCCATCGTGGTGCTGACCGGTTTTTTCACCGGCGGCGTACTCGCGCTGCAAACTGCCAACACACTGCAGCGCTTCGGTTCCATCACCCTGATCGGCGAGCTGGTTTCGACTTCCATGATCCGCGAACTGGGGCCGGTGCTTACCGGGCTGATGGTCGCGGGACGCAATTCTTCGGGCATGGCCAGCGAACTCGGTTCGATGGTGGTGACCGAGCAGATTGACGCCATGCGCGCGCTCGGCACCGACCCCATGAAGAAGCTGGTGACGCCGCGCGTGACCGCGACCGTGTTCATGCTGTTCTTTCTCAGCATTATTTCCGATCTGGTGGGACTGGCCGGCGGGCTGATGGTGGCCAAACTCTTCCTCGCGCTCGACGCGCGCCAGTACTGGGCGAATGCCTGGCAGACGCTGGTGTTTCAGGACATTTTCATGGGATTGCTCAAGCCGGTGCTGTTCGGTTTCATCATCGCGACCATCGGCTGTTACTACGGCATGACTGCGCGCGGAGGGACGCAAGGCGTGGGGCGCGCGACGACACAGGCGGTAGTGGCTGCGTCGGTGTTAATCCTGGTCACGGATTTCTTTGTTACCAAGCTGTTGATTTCTGTGCTGTCGTTCAAGTAACACGAGCACATCGAAATGTCTGCGCCCACTCTGCCGATCGATCAGGCTGCTTCTGTTGCGGAGCCGCGGTCTGGGTCCGCGATCATATTCGAAGATGTGTATCTGGCGTTTGAGGACAATCATGTTCTGCGCGGGGTTTCGTTCCAGCTGCCATTCGGAGAAACCAAGGCGCTGTT
>Ga0187855_10004482_pt1 | contig 10049 bp, 5 predicted proteins | sample June2016WEW_8_10_2_FD_132969 | JGI IMG/M metagenome (GOLD analysis project Ga0187855, IMG submission 132969) | Peatland microbial communities from SPRUCE experiment site at the Marcell Experimental Forest, Minnesota, USA - June2016WEW_8_10 | ecosystem: Environmental > Terrestrial > Soil >... | reverse complement strand
GTGAACGACGACTGGATTTATAACTACTTCAACTATTTCACCGAGATCGAGGAGCACTTCCAACGGGTGCGCGGCACGAGCCTGTTCCTGTTATCGCCGCTCGATTGGGCGCTGATCGAAAGTTGGAAGAACGCGGAGGTGCCGCTTGCGGCGGTGTTGCGCGGCATCGATGCCGCGTTCGAAAAGTGGCGTGGTCGCAAGAAGAAAACGCAGATGGTGAATTCGCTCGCGTTCTGCGCGCAGGCAGTATTGACGGAAGCGCAGGTGATGGCCGGAACCGCCCAGCGGCCCGCCGCGCACGAATCCGCGCCGCCCTTTCCGCTGGACGATTTGCGCGATTACCTGGCGCGCAACGCCGCTGCTTTGGGCCAGGCCGGCGCCGATTACCACGAGGTAGCCTCCGCGCTGGAGCGCCTCGCCGCGGAAGCCGAGACGCACTACCAGGACCTGGAAGATCTGGAGCGCCGCCTCACCGTGCTCGAAGAAAAGGCCATCGCCGCCGCCCGCAATCGCCAGTCCGAAGAGCAGTTGTTGGATGCCCGCCGCGAGCTCGATGCGCAACTCCGGCCGTATCGCTCCAAGATGACCGCCGAACATCTGGCCATGCTGGAAAAGCAGTACCTGGAGCGCAACCTGTTGGAAAGAGCGGGGTTGCCGCGGCTGAGCCTGTTCTACATGAGATGATTTGCAACTCCTGGGCAATTCTCTACGTCTTAACAGATGTAAGTGACCCCTTTCAAGTTAGGTTCCGCTCCCATGGATGCGGGACCGGCCGGCGGGCGCGCTCCTCCGAGCACCCGCCGGTTTTTCTTTTTGGAGGACCGCCATACGAATCGCTCACGGCTCATTGGGATCGGTGAGCTTCCGCAGCTTTCTGAATTCCTCGCGCTCGCGCAAAGCGTCATTCTTACGGCCCAGCTTGGAGTAGGCGGCAGCCAGATTGAAGTGCGACTCGGGACTGGCCGGCGCGAGGCGCACGGCGGTTTCGAGCTCCCGCACCGCGCCTGCGCCGTCGTCGGTGTCTAGCAGCACTTTACCCAGGATTACATGCGTGGCGAAATCGCCCGGCGCCAGCTTTACCGCCTTCTCGGCGTATTGCCGCGCGGCTGGCGCCTGATCGCGCTTGAGGTAAACACTAGCCAGGCTGACCAACGCCGGAATATGGTTCGGGTCCAGCGCGAGCGTCTTGCCCATCTCCTCTATCCCGCGTTCGCGGTCCCGCGTTACAAGAAAGGCCCCGTATCGGAAGTGGACATTTGGCTCGTCGGGGTAGTCCCGCAGCACCACATCGAATTTCGCCATAGCTTCCTTCGAATCCTGCTCCATAACGGCGGCCATCGCGTCGCCCAGCTTGAAGACCTTGTCCCGTTCCGATTCGGGCACTTCGGGCGGCGTCCAGGGCTGGCGCAGTCCGGCGATACCGGAGGCCACCACAATCGCCGGCGTCTTCCTGTCGATGCGCGTTAGTTCCATCAGCGTGGTGATAGCTTTCTCAAAGTTGTTCAGCTTGATCAGGACCAGGGCCATGTGCAGCCGCCCGGCGCGGGCCAACTCAGTGCCTTCCTTGAATCCCAACTGCTGCGCCTGGAGCAGGCTCTTCAGCGCCGCATTGTAATCCCGGAAATGGTATTCGCAGAGTCCCGCCATGGTCCACCCGGGCGGTTGGTCCGGTTTCAGGGCAGCCAGTCGCTCGAAATCGGCGGAGCACTCCTTATATTGGTCCTGGTCGTATTCGATGGAACCGGCCTCCCACAGGCCGTCAGCCCAGCCCGGCCTGAGTTTGAGCGCTTTCCTGTAAAGAGCCAGCGCCTCCCCAAACCGTTTGGCATCGCGCGCCTCATCGGCTTGCCGTGACAGAACCTCGAAGGATTGCGCAGCAGGGTGGTGGGCCGGCGCGGGGTTCCCGGGCGTGGCCTGCATCAGCAAAGCTACAGCGAGAGCGAGCATGCGTCTCTACTGATCTTATAGCAGTGGTGGGGCCTAAAGTCCTGCCCCACGATTCACTTGGTATCGTCCACAACCTCGATGGCATTGACGCAAGCGTAGTTAACAACCGGCACAAACGACAGCACGATCTTGCCTTGGGCGTTAGGGACGATTCCGTGAAAGCTTTTCTCTACGGCGCGTTGCGCACCACCCGCGGCGCGGAATATGTCGAAGTTACGCAACAGCGCGATTCCGTTGCAGTAGACATCGAAAACGCGGCTTCCCGCTCCTCCACTGCCGGGACCTCCGGGGCCGAACCAGGTTTCCGCAAATCTCAGATTCACAGTGTAGCGGCCATCCACCGCTGGAATGGTGTAAGTGAAATTGCCGAAGCGCTCGGCGGCAAACATCTCCGGATCCGGCGTGTTGGATACGGGCTCGGAGCGCGTCACCGTGGAACCGCGCTGGAAATATCGGTCGGCGCCCCATACCACGCCGCGCCGATCCGTATAGTTGTGGCTCTCCGCCACGACGCGCACCGGATGCATACGTCCCGGGATTCCGGGCACGATCTCAATGGCGTTCAGGAACGGCGTTTCCTTAAACAACGCGGCGAAATGCAAGTGCAGAATTCCATCTCTGGCCGGGGAGATGTCTTTGAAGACTTTCTCGTCTGCCGTGTTGCTGCCGCCCGCGTCGGAGGCCACGTCGAAGACCCACAGCCCCGGTCTGTCGTTGATCAAAACTCGGAAGACCCGGCTGGATTCGCCGCCTCCGGCCGTGTTGGACTCGCCGAAGAGCGTCTCGGCAAAGTACAAATGCAGCTCATAAACGCCGGGCTTCAAAGGGATGTCGTAGCTGAAATCGCCTTCGCGTCTGGAGCGGAACAACTCCGGATCGGGCGTCCCCGAGATCACATGGCCAGGCGTAGCGAAGACGGATCCGCCTCGGAAGAACTGGTCGCTGGACCAGACGTTGCCGGTCCGGTCCACGTACCGGGCGGCGGACGACCCGGACCGGATCCGGATTTCCTCAGACTCGACGCCCGCGGATGCTGGTTTTGATATGCCTGCCTTGGTGGCCGGCGAATGCGCCCGGGAGTACCAGATCGCCATCGCCAAAGCCACGACTATCAACGGCACTCCCGCATAGACGGCTAACCCGAACCGGGAGGAACGCCTGGGCCGCGCAACGGGGGACGGCACCGCCATCGGCTGGGCCGGCACTATCGCCAATGGCGCCGGCGGCGGCGCGGCCTCCAACATTAACGCTACGGCCTCTTCATTGGGGGAATCGGGCCCGGAATCGGGGTCGGCCTCAGGCGCTTCGCCGTTGTTGGCGGACCGGCCATTCTCCAGGAACTGGGGCACGTATTGCCCGGACGGGATGACGATGCGCAAATGGCGGTCGGCACCTTCGTTTTCGTAATACTGTTTCAGCCGCTTCCGCAGCCGGAAGGCCTCCACCCTAACGATCGAATCCTGTCTGGGTTCGAAGCTCGGTGGACGGCCCAACGCCTCCACCGCGATGTTGTATTCCTTGATCTGGTTGGCATGGCCTTCGAAGTACTTGGCGCAGACGTACTCCAGCAGCAGAGCCAGACTGGGGGCCTTCGCGAAGATTCCCGACGCTATTACGGCCGCCAGTTCGGCCTTGCACTGGTCCCGATCCGGGACCGTCGGCAGAGGCCCTTCCCTAAGCATTTTGAATGACTTGCGGGCATTTTCCGCAAGCCGTTAACTCCCTTGAAACCACTGTAACCTATCATCATGGTAGCAGTAACGCGCTTGAAAATAAAGCGGTTTTTCAGAGTAACCACTCCTTTCATATGAGTTAACAGCTTTAGCCTTTACGCCGTCGGCCTAGTGGATATATATTACGGTAGTCTCGTACAAATGCTTGCAGGAGTCTTGAATTGGAGCATCCTCCAGTTCCATGTGTGTCGGTAAACAGAACGAAAGGGAGCAAAGAGGTACTATGAAGAACCGCACCGTATTCCTCGTCGGATTGGCGCTGTTGATCTTGTCGGCCGTGAACTTGTCGGCGCAGTTCACCTCCGCCACGCTGACCGGAGTCGTATCGGACCCGTCTGGCGCCGTTGTGCCGCAGGCCAAGGTCAAACTGGTTAACGAAAAAACTGGCGACGCTCGCGACACCGTCACGAACAATGACGGCTACTACACCTTCGCCGGTATGGCAGTAGGCGATTTAACCTACAAATTGACGGTCGAAGCGAAGGGTTTCGTCACCTACGACGCGCCGGGCATCCAGCTTTTGGGCGGCGAGAAGCGCAACGTCAACGTAGCCTTAAAGGTCGGCAACACTTCCGAAACCGTCGAAGTGCTGGGCGTGGCCGATACGATCGTGCCCGTGGATTCCGGCGAGAAATCGGAAACTCTGACCACAAAAGAGTTGGAAAATTATGTGCAAGTCGGCAGCAACGCGGCCGAGTTTATCAAGATCATGCCCGGTTTCGGCATCCAGAACGGCACGTCGAACAAGGCCAACTACAACGGCCAAGTCATTGGAATCAATGCCAATGGCGATGCCGGCAGCCAAAGCCCGTTAAATAATGCTTACTCTTATAACGGGCTGCCCAGCAACTCGCTGGACATCACGGCGGATGGCGCGCACGTATCCGATCCGGGCTGCAACTGCGATACGCCCGTGAATCCGAACTCCGACATGGTTTCCGAATTCAAGCTGATGGCTTCGAATTTCAGCGCCGAAAACCAGAAGGGGCCTATTGTCATCAGTTCCATCGCCAAGTCGGGCGGCAGCGAGTTCCACGGCTCAGCGTTCTTCTATGCCAGGAACTATGAGATGAACGCCAACGACTGGCTGTTTAACTATAGCGGCCAGTCGCAGCCCCACAATAAGTACTACTACCCCGGTGGCACGATTGGCGGTCCGGTGCTGATCCCCGGCACCAACTTCAACAAGAACCGCAACAAGCTGTTTTTCTTCACCGGCTTTGAGTATTTCTATCAAGTGCTGGATACCGGCCTTCTGCGCGCCACGGTGCCCACGGCTAGTGAGCTGACGGGCAATTTCTCCCCGGCGTCGATCGCCGGCGAAGGTTCCGCCATCGCTACCGGCGGCGCTCCCAACCAACTCAACGCCGCGGCACAGAAGTTGTTCCCAGGCGGGCAGATTCCCCAGACCGGAGCCCCCGGAACCGCTTACGTCGATCCCAACATGAACGCCCTGCTGAAGCTGTACCCCACGCCAAACGCCAACGCGAGCGCCGACGGCGGCTACAACTACGTGCAGGCCGAAACATTTAACCAGAACAACCGGCAGTGGATGACCCGCATCGATTACAGCCTCAGCGACAACACCAAGCTGTTCGTGCGCTACAACCTGCAGAACGAGGTGCAGCAATTCCCGGTGGGTCTCTGGTGGCGCCAGAACCAACAAGTGCCCTATCCAACCCCGGTGCTGGGCAAGAACGTTTCGGACTCGATATCGGCGTCCCTGACTCACGTGTTCAGCCCGTCGATGACCAACGAGTTCGTCTTCGGCTACACCTATATCGGTTTCCCGAACGTCTTCTCCGACCCATCCAAGGTGGACCGCACCACGGTCGGGTATAGCTATACGGGCCTGTACAAGAATGGCGTCGCGCAGATCCCATCGTTCGGCGGCACGGGTTGGACAAACCAGGAAGCCGCGCTGGTCTTTAATCCGGGCGGATTCGAGGCCGGTGGCGCTACCCAAGGTCTTTATGCCGACAAGTACATGCCGAGCCTCAGCGATACGATCACCAAAGTGGTCGGCACCCACACTATCAAAGGCGGCTTCTTCTGGGAATGGATTCGCAATGCCCAGCCCGCCAATGACGACACCAACGGCGATTTTACTGTCTGGTCGGGCAGCGCACAGACCTTCGGCAACGAATATGCGGACTTGGTCACCGGCAACATCAGCCAGAATTACGAAGAATCCTCTAAGAACCGCATCAACGACATCGCCTACAACACCTACGAACCTTGGATACAGGACGACTGGAAGGTCACCCGCAGGTTGACCGTGAACTTAGGTCTTCGTATGACCCACTTCCAGCCGTGGTATGACCGCGAGGGATACGGTTATTCTATCTTTATCCCAGGCAACTACAACGCGTCCAGCTCGAGCTGTACGCTCCTTTCATACTGCGGATTCGAATGGCACGCCCAGGACCCGAGCGTCCCGAATCCCGGATTCCCGACGCGCGCCCTTTTCTACCAGCCGCGCTTCGGTATCGCCTACGACTTGACCGGACAGGGTAAAACCGTTCTCCGCGGAGGCTGGGGCCGGTACTACTTCCACTCCGGCCAGTTTACCAGTGGCTTGGATGTATCCGCGGGCGTCCAGACGGTCGGACTGAATGCACCCAATTTGGGCCTCACGCATCTGTACGCCAACCAGTTGGATACGCTCAACTTCGCGAAGCAGCCCGGATCTCCGTCGGCGGTGAGCAGCGCGGATAATACCCAGCCGCATACCGACAGCTACAACTTCACGATCTCTCAGCGGACACCTTGGTCGGGGCTGGTGGAGTTCGGCTATGTCGGCAACCAGACGCGCGCCATCGCCGGTTCCAACCAGGACATCAACCAGGTTCCGGTCGGAGCGATGCTCTCGTCGAATAATGGCGGCAAGGATCCCAACAGCCTGGCTGCACAAAACTTCCGTCCGTATTCGCTCTACAACGATTTGAACCTCGCCGACAACATCGCCTGGGCAAACTACAACGCGTTCCAGATGACTTGGGTGCGCTCCAAGGGGCGGTACAACATCAATATGAACTACACCTTTGGCAAGGCGATGGGCATCGTCAACTTCAATGATCAGTTCAACCTGAACAACGACTATGGCGTCCTGCCCACCAACCGAACCCAAATCTTCAACATCGCCTACTCCATCGAGTTGGGGAACCCGACCCATGACAAAATATTGGGCGGATTCATCAATGGCTGGCAACTCTCCGGCATCACGCAGGTGGAGAGCGGCCAGAATCTGTCGGGGAACGGTCCAAGCGGCGAGAACTTCGGCATGAACCTGAACGGGCAGACCATTCCGGGCACGACTTTCAACATCAGCAACGAATCGCTGCTGGGCACGCCCGATCTTACGCTCAACCCGGTTCAGACATGCGATCCGACTGCGAATCTCAAGCCGCACCAATACATCAATGCGGCTTGTTTCGCGGCACCGACCCAAATCGGCCAGAACGGCCCGAATATCATTAAGCCGATTTACGGACCGGCTTTCTTCAACTCCGACCTGGGAATTTTCAAGAACTTCCAGATGGGTGAATCGAAGAAGCTGCAGTTCCGGGCCAACGCTTACAACTTCCTGAACCATCCGTTGTATTCTTTCAACGGCAACAACCTGACGCTCGGCTTCACGAATGGCGTATTGAGCACGCCGAATTTCGGGTACGCTTACGAGAAGCAGGGAAATCGCGTGGTGCAACTCGCGGTCAAGTTCATGTTCTGATCGCGGTTCGCAGGCAACTTAGAAAAGCAAAAGAGCGTCCCCTTTGCAGGGGGCGCTCTTTTCGTTTGTGGGCGGACCTCCAGGTCTGCGGCCGGCGTCCACGTCAGGCCTCTGGCGGGCTTTACTTTGTGTTCCCCAAAATGGTACTCTAAGTGCTTCATAATGCGTACAGTTGACTTGATCCAGAGAAAACGCGACGGTGGCGAACTGTCCCCCGAAGAGATTTCGTACCTCGTGGACGGATACACGCGCGGAGAAATACCCGACTACCAGATGTCGGCTTTTCTCATGGCTGTCTTTTTCGCCGGCATGACAGATCGGGAAGTGAGCCGGTTGACCGAATCCATGATGCATTCGGGCGAAATGCTCGATCTTTCTGGGATTCCGGGCGTCAAGGTGGACAAGCATTCCACGGGCGGCGTGGGCGACAAGACCACGCTGATCGTTGCGCCGCTGGCGGCGGCGGCGGGCGTCATCGTGCCCACCATGGGAGGGCGCGGCCTGGGCCATACGGGCGGCACTGTCGATAAACTCGAGTCCATTCCCGGGATGCGCACCAATCTCAGCGTCGACGAGCTGAAAGAGCAACTCGCCACCGTGGGACTTTGCTTCCTGAGCCAGACTTCCGAGCTGGCCCCCGCCGATGGCCGGATCTACTCGCTGCGCGATGTGACCGCCACAGTGGAATCTATTCCGCTGATCGCGTCCTCCATCATGTCCAAGAAACTCGCCGAGGGCGTGGACGCGCTGGTGCTCGACGTCAAGGTGGGCAATGGCGCATTCATGAAGAAGCAGGTGGACGCGCGCCGTCTGGCGCAGGTGATGGTGGGTATCGGACGCCGCATGGACAAACGCGTGCAGGCGCTGATCACGGACATGAACCAACCGCTGGGCTACGCGGTGGGGAACGCCTTGGAAGTGATGGAGGCCTCGCAGACCTTGCAGAACGCCGGCCCGGCGGATCTGACGCGCCTGTGCATCGAACTGGCGGCGCGCATGATCTTCGTTGCCAAAATAGAGCCTTCGCTCGAAGAAGCCCGCCGGCTCGCGGAGAAAAACCTGGTGGATGGCTCCGGGTATCGGAAGCTGAAGCAGGCGGTCTCCGCGCAGGGCGGCAATGCGCAGGCGCTCGACCGGTTCGAGTTGCTGCCCAACGCCACTGGCATGCGCGAGGTGGTGTCGCCCCGCGGCGGTTATGTCAGCGTGATTAACGCGCAGGATATTGGCTCGGCTTCCAACATGATCGGCGCGGGCCGCGACCGCAAGGAAGACGCGGTGGATCCGGCGGTGGGCGTGATCCTGGAAGTGAAGGTGGGCGAAAAGGTGGAGGCGGGTTCCGTGCTTTGCCGCCTGTACCACACCAAGGAAGACCGTGTGGAAGAGGCGGCCGAAATGGTCGAGGACGCCTTCCGCATTTCGGCGCAGCGTCCCGACGACCGGGAGCTGATCCTGGAAGTCGTAAGCTGATCTAACCCACTGTGGTGCAAGTATCCAGCACATTGTGGGGCGGGCGTCCACGCCTGCGGCGGGTCTCCAGGCCCGCCTCTGTGCCGTCAATCCGCCGGCGGAGTTGCACTGGACAACGGGAATTCTTCAACAGATCCGGCCAATCCGGCCTTTACGGGATTGGTAAGAATGTAATTCTCAATCCGCCGGAACTCTTCCCCGTTCCGCACTAGATGATCGTGACTTTCGTTCTCCCAAAATGGCTGTCCAGTGCACCTCAGCAATTGGTTGGCCTGTCGAGCGCTATAGCCTTTCAGACGACGCAGCAGAGATGATACGTTGGTATGCGGAGTCATGAGCAGGTGAACGTGATTCGGCATAATCACCCACGCATGCAGATCGCAATCAGACACCGCGCAATGCTGGATAGAACTCCGGACCAGCCCGGCAACCTCCGGCCGCTTCAGATGAACGGGTCCGTAGCGCGCGGTATCGAGCAGGCGGTCCATTGCGACAAACGCCTGCCCGGATGTCATGCTTTCTTTGGGAAATTCGCGGCCGGCTGGCAAGCTGCCATACAAGCGAAACGTGACGAACAGCGGTTGTCCGATAGCGTAAATATGCGGCAAGCGGCGTTGTGAGAAATCCATGACAAATATACAGTGCCGATGGAGAACCTGGGATCTCAGCCAAAGCGGGTCTGGAGACCCGCTGCAGGCGTGGACGCCCGCCCCACAACGGCCGTGGATGCCCGCAGCAGAAGGAGGCCGCTAATGCAGCGGTTCACCGGGCTGCTGGGTCTCGCTGCGATTCTGGCCATCGCCTGGCTGTTCTCCGCCCACAAGCGCGCCATCAAGCTGCGTATCATCCTGTGGGGCATGGGTCTCCAAATCACCTTCGCCCTGCTGGTGTTAAAGACCGACTTCGGCAAAGTTTTCCAGTGGATTGGCGCGGGCGTCAACGCCATGTTGAACTACGCCGAGGCGGGCAGCAACTTCGTCTTCGGACCCTTGGGCATCAAGTCCGGACCGTTCGGTGTGGTGTTCGCCTTCCAGGTCCTGCCTATCGTCATCTTCATCGCCTCGTTCTTCGCTATTCTCTATTATCTGGGCGTCATGCAATTCATCGTGAAAGGCATGGCCATCGTGATGCAAAAAGTGATGGGAGCGAGCGGCGCGGAATCGCTGAACGTG
>Ga0187855_10004480_pt1 | contig 10050 bp, 7 predicted proteins | sample June2016WEW_8_10_2_FD_132969 | JGI IMG/M metagenome (GOLD analysis project Ga0187855, IMG submission 132969) | Peatland microbial communities from SPRUCE experiment site at the Marcell Experimental Forest, Minnesota, USA - June2016WEW_8_10 | ecosystem: Environmental > Terrestrial > Soil >... | reverse complement strand
CTCCAGGCAGGGAGGAAGATCCGGACTCAGCCGCCTGCGTGCCCGGGGCCTGCTGGAAGAGATTAGGCGCAATGGCCGCCGCGTCAGAGCTTCCCAGCGTCCCCAGGGAATCAAGAGAATCTGCCGATTCAGGCTGTGAAAGGTCCGTCGATACATCTCCGGTCTGCATCAACTGCGCGCGCTCCAGAGGATTGGTGCCCTGCCCCGGATAGGTGGGGCTGCCCGGGGTACTCGGATTCCCCTGCAGAGGAGGTTGTGGTTGGCCCTGAGGAATCTGCGGTTGCTGCTCCAAGCCTTGCCCGGGTTGATTTCTCAACTGCTGCTGCGTGCAGTCGCTTTCGCCATTCGCCGCACAAGCACGAGCCCTTTGCATGGACTGCATAACCTGTGTGTGTTGCTGAGACCGTGCTTCCGCTTCCTCCTGCGCTAGCCACTTTACGCGTTCCTGCGTCAGCAACAGCTGTTCTCTGGCCAGCGCAGAACTCGGATTCACCTGGGGAACCAGGTAGCCGTATTTCTGCACTAACACAGTGGCTACGGCCCTGAACTGAACATCATTGTCCAGACGATCAAAGATTGCATCGTCGGTGAGGTCTGCGTCGGTGATGATCTGGCCGTGGTCGGTAGCGTCTTTCGCGGCCCATCGCTTCAGCTCCACCATGAGCCCGCCGTCTTTGAGCAGCAACGGTTTGATGTCAGCGGCCGAAGCGGCGGCATGGCTCAAGTTTTCTCGCGCCAAATCCGACGATTGCATTGGGCGGGAATTTTGACTCTGATTCTGATTCTGACTCTGATTCTGAGCTCGCGCAGGAGCTTCGTTGAGGATAGCTGTCCCTAGCCCCACGGCGGCGCACACAACAATCACAAGCGTGCGCTTCGCTTGTGCTAAAAGCTGTCGTTTCACTGCCATTGGACTCATCCTTCCGCTAATTGCACCTTTCCGCGCAAGGCACTGAGCACGCTTTCCTCGGAAGATTCGATGCGATTCGACTCAATATTGAGGGATGCCCAGTAGCACATTGTGCTCTCGCGGTTCGATGCAATTGCAATTACCCTCAGATGCGGATGTTGTTCCAGAAGAATGCGGCAGGAGTGCGGTAATCGATCCGAGTCGTCGAGCGCCACAATCACAAAATCGGGTTGCGTTTCCCTTACCGCCTGCTCGATCTCGGCATCGTCCTGAATTTGTCCTACGATCTCAATGTCGGGCTGATCGGATATTGTCGCCAGAACAAGTTCTCGCATCAGGCGCGGCTTGTTCGCTACCAGCACGCGAATTGCACTTGTCATTGCGCCCTCCTGTGGCTTGCCAGTGTGTCTTCTTAACCACTAATGCGGAAGGCTCAATTCGGGGTTGGGTGCGAGAACCGCAACAGGTACTCAATAGATCTCAAGATGCCCGCCAAGTACCGGTACGCTAAGTGGATTTTGGAACTTTGTGTGCTACACGGGAAGATTCTGCTCGCGTACCATTTCAACCACTTCGAGCCTATCGCTTGCTCCAATCCTCTGCAAGATCCGGTGGATGTGATTCTTAATTGTTTGTTCAGATAGGTGAAGGTGGGACGCAATTTCCTTGTTGGTGAAACCCTGTGCGATCAAGGGGACCAATTGCTGTTCTCGTCTCGTCAAACCCATTTGCGCCTTCGTGCGGATATTTGGCAGGGGGGTGCGCTGGTTGGCAACGTGCTTAAATAGAGTCAAGGAAAGTCGCGGTGGGCAGACGGCCTCGCCTTGCTGGACAGCTCTGACTGCGGCGACGATATCCAAAGCCGACGCATTCTGCAAAATATAGCCAACCGCCCCAGCCCGAACCGCCCTTAGAAAGGTGGATTCGTTATCAATCATATCAATCAGAACGAGCTTTAATTTGGGTACAACGCGGGCGACTTCCTGCACAAAGGGGAGATCGGAGCGGTCTCCGTTCATCGGATCGACCAGGAGTACGTCGCAGTCTGAACTCTCGATCTGCTTAAGTGCCTCCGAATTGCAAGGGGCTGACCCAACAACACATATATCGTTTTTGGATCTTAGGATCCGGGCAAGGGACTCTCGAAATAGGCGATTTCCAGCTAATAGAAAGACATTTATCTTACCTTGCACTTTTTGCCGCCTATACTTTTCGAAATAGCCGTGCTTTGCAGCACCCTGATATAGGGACACTCATCAGAAGGCATTCGGGCTGAGGTGAATGCCTCATAAAGAATAGTTAAGGATAGCTATAGCGCTCAATAATAGTCAATCATTATCGCCCTCCACCTGATTCCCTGGAGCGAAAGGAAATGGTGTCATCAATCCAAGGAATTTCGGGGATTTTCTGCCCTCGGAGAGATCGCATGCTTATCCTAGCCCGCGCCTGCACCCTTACATGAGTTTCTGGGAGAAACCCAAGCATTGACAATCCCCATTTCCTGGTACAGAATCTCCTCCCTTGGGCGAATAAAAAGCGAAAACAGAAACCGCTTTCTAATCCGCCCTTCCGGCTGCCATGGCTCGCAACCTCGCTCTTTTACGCTCCCAAGTCGAATCGGCATTGGCCGGACGAGTCTCTGCGCCCTTTGCCTATCGCGATCGCAAAATTGTGGAGACGGTTTCCGCGGGCATCCCGGAAATTGATTCCCTCACGGGGGGACTACCTCGGGGAGGCCTCACCGAGATTTGCGGTCCCCCTTGCTCCGGGCGCACGAGCTTGCTGGTTTCAGCTCTGGCCGAGCGAACGGCGCAAGAGGAAGTGTGTGCCCTGGTCGATGGGCGAGACACATTCGACCCCCCTTCCGCCGAAGCTGCCGGTGTTGCCCTCAAGCAGCTCCTCTGGGTCCGCTGCCGGAATATCGACCAGGCCTTGCGAGCCACCGATCTGCTCATCCAGGGCGGCGGCTTTGGTCTCATCGCCCTCGATTTGAGCGATATTCCGCCCGAAACCGTTCGCTACGTTCCGCTCACTGCCTGGTTCCGCTTCCGCCGCGCCGTCGAAGACACACCGACAATTCTGATCGTCCTCGAGCAGGAGCCCAACGCCCAAACGTGCGCCTCCCTGGTTCTGCGGCTTGACAGGGAAACCGCCCAATGGTCCACAAGGCGGGGAGCTTACGCAGGAAATTTCACAGATCATCCGCCGGCGTGTCTGCTCAATAGCTTCGCAGTCCGCGCCGGGCTGCTCCGCTCCCGCATGCAAGCAAACGAGCCGAATGGGGATTTGAGAAAAACAGGAACATCCGAGGAGCTTTTCCCATCGGCAAACACCGTGAAAGCTTTTACGGGTGCCCCACCCTTCGGCGTTGGAAGGGTGGGAAGCTTGGCTGAAAATTTCTCCACCGAGCGGATTTTTAAAACCAAGTCAACCTGGAGTTACGTAAGCGGGGCGCCGTCTCCACTGAAACAGAGATGATCCTAAAGACTGTCTTTTCACCAAGGCTGATAACGAACTCGAATTTTTATGGCTTTTGCTTCCATTCATATTCCCGGCTTCCTGATTCAATCGGTGGTTCGCCCCGAACCAGCGCTCCGCAATCGTGCCATCGCGCTCATAGACGGCACTCCCCCGCTTTGGACCGTGATTGCCACAAACGAAGCAGCCTTGCAATCCGGGATTCAGCTGGGGATGGCGAAATCGCAAGCGGCGCAATTCTGCGCCGTCGAAATTCGCCATCGCTCTCAGCCGCAGGAGAAAATCGCTCACGCCGCTTTGCTCGACCTGGGATGGTCGATGTCCCCGCGCATCGAAGACACCGCGCCCGATACGGTCTTGGCCGACATCTCCGGCCTCGCTTCCTTGTTTGGCTCTGCCGAAAATATCGCCCGTGAATTGGCCGCCCGCGCGTCTCTGCTCGGACTCGCCGCGAACGTCGCCGTCGCATCCAATATGGAAGTGGCTCTTCTCGCCTCGCGCGGTTTCCCTGGAATCACCGTGATTCCGGCAGACGAGGAGCCACAACGCCTCGGACTGCTCCCCGTTCACGTGCTACCTGTCTCTCCGGAAACTCTTGAAATCCTTGACCGCTGGGGCATCCGCACCTGCGCGGCGCTGGCCGCATTGCCTCTGCTCGATTTATCGGAGCGCCTGGGACAGGATGGCGTTCGCTTGCACAAACTCGCCCGCGGCGCGAGCGTGCGTTCGCTGGTTCTCGCTCAAACGAGCCTCTGTTTTGAAGAGGAAATGGAGCTGGAAGATTCCGTCGAGGAGCTGGAGCCTCTGTCTTTCATCCTGGGGCGCCTGCTCGACCAACTCTGCGCCCGCCTGAATGCACGCTCCCTTGCCGCCAATTCCATTCATACGCGCTTTAAACTCGATCCCGCCTTCGAAAATGACTCCCCGCGCCTGAAAGAAAAGGCACGCCACTCTGCCAATAAAAAGACAGCTGCGAAGGCCTATGAAAAATCCATGACCCTGCCCGTGCCCATGCGCGATTCCAAAATGCTCCTGAAGTTGCTTCGCTTGCATTTGCAGTCTGACCCTCCCGCAGCCCCGATCCTGAAGGTTTCGCTGTCCGCCGACCCCGCGCGCCCGCGTCCGGCGCAAGCAGGACTCTTTCAGCCCCTGTCTCCTGACCCGGAAAAACTGGAACTTACCGTGGCCCGCCTCGCCCATCTGGTGGGCGATTCCAATATCGGATCGCCCGAACTAATCGACACGCATCGTCCCGGTGAATTCCGCCTCCGTCGCTTCCTCCCACCGAGAGAAGAGTTTCTTGGTTCGAATCATCGCCCATTAACCGTCTTCCGCATTTTCAGGCCCCCTTTGCCGGCCCAAGTAGACCTGCGCGACGCTCGCCCCGTGTGCGTCTCCTTCAACGCCCAGTGCGGCCATGTAATCGCCGCCTCCGGTCCCTGGCGCACTTCCGGCGATTGGTGGCGCGAAGACACCTGGCAGCACGACGAATGGGACCTCGAACTCCGCTTCGAGCCTGTTCTTGATCAAATCCCCCACGCACGTCTCGCAAAAAGCCCGCAGCACGGTGTTTATTGCATCTATTTCGACACCCTGCGCCCAAACTGGTTCGTCCGGGGAATCTACGATTGATGTACAACGAACTCCACGCCCGCTCCGCTTTCAGTTTTCTCGAAGGCTCTTCTACGCCCGAAGAATTGGTAGCCATCTGCGCCGGCCACGGCATGGGTGCGATGGCTCTTCTCGACCGTGACGGCGTCTACGGTTCTCCCCGTTTCCATCTCGCCGCAAAAAAGCTTCTCATCAATGCCCACATTGGCGCCGAAGTCACCTCCCCCGACGGTTGGCGCTATCCCTTGCTCGTCGAATCGCAGGCGGGTTACCAAAATCTCTGCCGCCTGATCACCTGTATGAAATTGCGCGCGCAAAAAGGGGAAGGCCACAGCTCGCCCGAAGAGGTCGCCGCAAGCGCGTCAGGGCTCATCTGCCTCACCGGAGGCGACGAAGGCCCGCTCGCGCACGCTCTTGCTCAAGGCGGAATCGAAGCTGCAATCAAATCGGTCGAGCAACTCTGCGGATTATTCGGCCGCGGCAATGTGTACGTCGAATTGCAGCGCCACTTCTGCCGCGAAGAAGAAGCCCGCAACCAGGCGGCCCTGGAAATCGCTCGCCAACTGTGTTTGCCCGTACTCGCGACCAACGGCGTTTGCTACGCGCAGCCCCCACAGCGCGAAATTCTCGACGTGTTCGCCTGCATCCGCCACCACCGCACTCTCGCTACCGCCGGAAAGCTTCTCGCGCGCAATTCCGAGCGCCACTTGAAAACTCCTGCGGAGATGGCGCAGCTGTTTGTCGATCTTCCCGAAGCCATCGCCAACACCCAGCTTCTCTCCTCGCGCCTGAAATTCACCTTGAACGATCTGGGCTACCAGTTCCCGAAATATCCCACGCCTAACGGAGAACCGCAGATCCATTTCCTGCGCGAGCGCACGCGCGGCGGCATGCTCGGGCGCTACGGCGCCGACAACGAGCGCGCCCGCCTGCAAATCGAACGCGAACTGGCCATCATCGAGCGCCTCGATCTCGCCGGCTATTTCCTGATCGTGTGGGACATCGTCTGCTTCTGCCGCGAGCAAAACATCCTTGTGCAGGGACGCGGCTCTGCCGCCAATAGCGCCGTCTGCTACGCGCTCGGCATCACTGCGGTCGACCCGGTAGGAATGGACCTTCTGTTTGAGCGCTTCCTTTCCGAACAGCGCGGCGAGTGGCCCGACATTGATCTCGATCTTCCGAGCGGCGACCAGCGCGAGCGTGCCATTCAATACGTCTACCAGCGCTACGGCCAACGGGGCGCGGCCATGACCGCCAACGTCATCACCTATCGCGGCCGCTCAGCCGCCCGCGAAGTCGGCAAAGCACTCTCATTTGATCCCGAAACCCTGAATCGCCTCACGAGCCTGGTCGGCGCCTGGGAATATAAGGACGCCCACGACACACTCGCGCGCCAGTTCCGCGACGCGGGCCTCGATTTTCGGCATCTGCCAATCCGCAAGTTCTTCGAGTTATGCCTGCTAGTTCAGGATCTGCCACGTCATCTGGGGCAGCACTCCGGCGGCATGGTGATCTGCCAGGGACAACTCGATTCCGTCGTTCCGCTTGAACCTGCCACGATGCCAGGCCGCGTGGTCGTGCAGTGGGACAAAGAAGACTGCGCCGATATGGGCATCGTAAAAGTGGACCTACTCGGCCTCGGCATGATGGCCGTGCTCGAAGATTCCCTGCAAATCATTCGCGACGACTACGGCGAGGAAATCGATCTGGGACGCCTCCCCGCGGGCGATCCCCTCGTCTACAAAACGCTGCAAAAAGCCGACACCGTCGGCATGTTTCAAATCGAGAGCCGCGCCCAGATGGCTTTCCTGCCCCGCATGCATCCCCAATGCTTCTACGACATCGTGGTGCAGGTCGGCATCATTCGCCCCGGCCCGATCGTCGGCAAAATGGTTCATCCTTACCTAAAGCGCCGCCAGGGCCGCGAAGCGCCCGACAGCCTTCACCCGTCGCTGGAGCCCGTGCTCGCGCGCACCCTGGGGGTGCCGCTCTTTCAAGAGCAGTTGCTTCGCATGGCCATGATCGCCGCCGGATTCACAGGAGGAGAAGCCGAGGAATTGCGCCGTGCCTTCGGCTTCAAGCGCTCGGAAGCGCGCATGAAAGATATCGAGAAAAAGCTTCGCGCCGGAATGAACAAGCAGGGAATCGCCCCCGCCATCCAGGACAAGATCGTCGTCTCCATCACCTCCTTCGCGCTCTATGGATTCCCCGAATCCCATGCCGCCAGTTTCGCTCTCATCGCCTATGCCAGCGCCTATCTGAAATGCCATTACCTCGCCGCATTCACCGCCGCCCTCCTGAACAACCAGCCCATGGGCTTCTACCATCCAGCCACCCTCGTCAAAGACGCGCAGCGCCACGGCCTGAAAGTCAAACCCATCGATATCATTACATCCCACTGGAAATGCACTCTGGAACCTATCGCAGCTGCGGATTCTTCCCCAGAAAGTGATCGTCATTCTGAGCGCAGTGAAGAATCTCTCCTGATTAACAGCTTTGCTCTCCGCCTCGGCCTGAACTTCGTCAAGGGCCTGCGCACCGAAATTGCCTCCGACATGATCCGCGAAAGAAACATCCGCTCTTTCGCTTCGATCGACGACCTGAAACTTCGTATCCCCGCCATCCAAAAATCGGAACTGACCGTCTTGGCGGAAATCGGCGCTCTCAATTCAATCGCTGACCAGCAAGGCCACCGCCGCAGCGCCCTCTGGCAAGTCGAACGCGCCGCCCGCCCGGCAGGCCCCCTGCTTGAATCTTCTGCTGAATCTGAAACGCCTCTTCTCCAGAGCAATTCGCCGCTTGCCCCCATGACTTCCGAAGAGCGTCTCCTCGCCGATTTTCGCGGCACAGGGCTCACCGTCGGCCTTCATCCCATGGCGCACCATCGCGCCACGCTGAAGCGCCAGGGTATCTGCTCCGCCAGCGAACTCCGCGCACTCCCCGACGGCGTCCCCGTCCGCATCGCCGGCAGCGTGATCGCCCGCCAGCGTCCCGGCACCGCCAAAGGCTTCGTCTTCCTCAGCCTCGAAGACGAGACCGGCATCGCCAACGCCATCATCACCCCGCAGCTTTTCATGCAGAATCGCGTTGTCGTCGTGAATCAGCAATTCCTGCTGATCGATGGCGTGCTGCAAAACCAAGACAACGTAATCTCGGTAAAGGCCCAGCGCATTCGCCCCCTTACCCTCACGCGCGCCGCCGCCCCCTCGCACGATTTCCACTAAGCCAATGGCTCAACCCCTAAAATGATGGTGTATACTCCGCCTCGCCGGAAGGCAACCGACATCCCGGAAACGAGCTCGGCCAGTTCCATCGGCGCCACAGCAAAAGGGGCCTTCGCCAGGAACAACATGAACAACATGACCCTAGGATTCGCACTCATTTTTCTAGCAGGCTGCTCGCAACAGCAAACCTCCAACGCCAATTCCACGGCCGCCCTGGAAGCCGAAATCACCCAGCTCAAGGCCGCCATGGACGACCTCAAGCCGGGCCTCGGCGAAATCATGGGCGTCATTCAGCAGCACCACGCGAAGCTCTATTACGCGGGAACGAAATCCAACTGGCCCCTGGCCGATTACGAGCTGGGTGAAATTCAGGAAGGCCTGCAAGACGCCGTACAGTTCAACCCGACTTTCAAAGGCGCCCCGGTCGCGAGTCTGGTTCCTGCCCTAACCAAGGGAAGCCTGCAAAAAGTTCACGACGCCATCGACAAGAAAAACAAAAAAGCATTCCTCGAAGCCTATAATTCCCTCTCGACTTCCTGTTCGAACTGCCATAAAGCGGCCAATCATCCTTTCGTGCAAATCCAGGTTCCCAGCGATGCCCAGTTCAGCGACCAGAAGTTCACGCCGTGACCCATAATTCCGCGGCGCGCGGGCCCATCCATCACGAAGGAGGAAACTCAATCATGCTCTGGCAAAAGCTCCTGCAAACCGAGGCTCCGGCGGCCACCTGGGTCGTGCGCTGGCTCACCGGGCTGGTTTTCTTCCTCGAAGGCATCAAGAAATTTCTCTTCGTCGCCCAATGGGGCGCGGGACGCTTCACGCGCATTGGCATTCCGCACCCGCAATTTTTCGGCCCGTTCGTCGGCTGCGTCGAAATCGTCTGCGGCTTTCTCTTGCTCATCGGACTGTTCACGCGCTTCGCATCGATTGCCCTGCTCATCGACATCACCGTGGCGATCCTGTCCACAAAAGTGCCTATTCTCCTGAAACAAGGCTGGTGGCCCGCCGAAGCCGAAGCCCGCACGGACTACGCCATGCTGATGGGCTTGATTTTCCTTCTGATCGTCGGCGCCGGCGCGTCCTCCATCGACGCGCGCCTTACCCAAAAACGTGCCGGTGTCTGACAGCCCCGCAACCGCGGCATCGGGTGCCCAGCACTCGCGCAGCAGTTCTCTCGGTGAACTCGCTGCATTTTTTCTGCGACTCGGCACTACCGCCTTCGGCGGCCCTGCCGCGCACATCGCGATCATGGAAGACGAACTCGTGCGCCGCCGCGGGTGGCTCTCCCGCGAAAAATTCCTCGACCTGCTCGGCGCAAGCAATCTGATACCTGGCCCCAGTTCGAGCGAACTCGCCATCCACATCGGTTATCAGCGGGCGGGATTTGCGGGACTCCTTGTGGCGGGCACCTGCTTTATTCTTCCCGCATTCGGGATGGTCTCCGCGTTTGCGTGGGCTTACGTTCATTTTGGCCATCTCCCCGCAATTTCAGCTCTGCTCTACGGCGTTAAACCCGTCGTGATTGCGGTTATTCTCCAAGCGCTCTGGGGACTGAGCCGCAGCGCGGTCAAGACCAAATTGCTCGGCGTAGTCGCTCTGGCCTCGACGGCTCTGGCCTATTTCGGTCTCCATCCGTTTCTGCTATTGCTCGCTGCCGGCACCGCCATGGCGCTCACAAAACTCGACTTCCAGCGCGCCGGCATCACCGGTTTTGCTTCCTCCGCAGCGCTCGATCGATCCATGGCAACCCCTCGCGCCTTGCTGGCTGCCGCGGCCGCCTCCATCGCAACACCCGTCACGGTCAGCTCACTTTTCCTTGTTTTCCTG
>Ga0187855_10004479_pt1 | contig 10052 bp, 9 predicted proteins | sample June2016WEW_8_10_2_FD_132969 | JGI IMG/M metagenome (GOLD analysis project Ga0187855, IMG submission 132969) | Peatland microbial communities from SPRUCE experiment site at the Marcell Experimental Forest, Minnesota, USA - June2016WEW_8_10 | ecosystem: Environmental > Terrestrial > Soil >... | reverse complement strand
CCGACGCTGGTCTGGCATTACTCGGTGGACGCGATGTACACCGCGCTGCTGCTATTGCGATCGCACAATCCGTATTTCATGTTCTCGGGCGCGGCCAGTGCGGGCATTATGGTCTTGCCGGTTCTGGTGGCATGGATCGCCTACCTGCGGTGCGGCGGCTTCGCACCGGAAACCGGGCTGACGAATGCCGACGAAGGCACCGCGGAACGGGTCCCCGACGTGGCCGTCTCCGCCGAGCCCGCGCCGGCGCCGGGCTTGGCCGCTGGCGTGTGGTCTACCCGCCGCGTTGTGGCCGCTTACATGCTCTTCGTCGTTGCCGCTGTGGTGCTGATTACCGTCCACGTGCAGGAGTTCGGCGACGACCCGGGCTTTGCGTTCGGCTCCGCGCGTGCCCGCACGATCGCGGACCAGTTCGCGCGCGCACAAGGCTTCCCAACCGGGAGCTATCGCGCGGTTGCGTTCCCGGTCACCAGGTGGGAAGACGACGACGCACGGTTGACCGGCAAATATTTCGTGGAGCGCCGCGACGTGGCCTACGTGGCGAACGCCTTTCGCCGCGACGTGCCCCTACACAGTTGGACCGTCCGCTATTTCAAGCCCCTCGAGCGCGAAGAGATGCAGGTTTCGATCGATCCCGACAGCGGGCGCGTCTTTGCGTTCAACCATGTGTTGCGCGAAGACCAGCCCGGCGCGGATTTGCCCGCCGATGCCGCGCGCCAGATCGCGGCTGGATTTCTGGCATCGCGCGGCATCGATCTGCAGAAGCTGGATCCCAAGGAAACCGCTTCCGAGAAGAAGAAGGCGCGCCGCGATCACACGCTGGTGTGGGAAGCCAAGCCGGGCGACCCGCGCAATCTGGACGAAGCGCGCTTCCGCGTACGCGTCGAAGTATCCGGCGACCGGGTGGTCTCGCTCAGCACTTTCTGGAAGCTCCCCGAGACCTTCGTGCGCGCGCGTTCTCAGCGCAACGCACTATCGAACCTGTTGCTGGTCTTGCGCATCGTGGTGTTCGCCAGCCTGCTGGTGCTGGGCATCTGGCTCTTGATCGAACGCACCCGCCAGCGCGCGCTCGGCTGGCGTCGCGCGTTGTGGGTGGCGCTGCCGCTCGGAGGAATTGCGTTGGCCGGCATGGCGCTGAATTTCCCGCTGCTGCTGAGCCAGTACCCTACAACCTTTCCGCTGGAATCCTTCGAGGTGGTGATGATCGTCGGACTGGCGATCGGGGCCTTGGCGCTTTTCGTGGCGCTGGCGTGCGGGGCGGCTCTCATCCTTGCCCTGCGGCCCGACGCTTTGGCCGTATTCAGACCTGCCAACCGAAGGCTGCTGGGCCGCGACGCTTTGCATGCCGCCGTGCTGGCCGCCATCGGAGCAGCCGCACTGAACCAGTTGCACTGGCTGGCGATCGATCGCTTCCACCCGTACGCGCTGCTCTCCGCCGGCGCGCGGACCGCGTTCGCGACCGCCTCCCCGGCGGCCTCGGCATTCGCTTCGGCCTCGCAGGAAACGCTGTTCTGGATAGCCCTGCTGGTTCTCGCCGTCCACGCGGTGCGGTCGCTCAAACGTTGGCCGGGCGCCTCCATCCTGGCGGGGCTGGTGGCCGCGGCGGCGCTCGTGCCATCCTCGGCCCACACGGCCGGCGAATTCTTCCTGTATTACGGGATTGGGCTCGTCTACCTCACAGCAGGTGTGCTGTTTGTGGCGTGCTTCGCGCGGGATAACTATCTCGCATACCTGCTGACGGCATGGACGCTAGCGGTGGGCGAAAAGGCAGCCCCTCTGGTCGGGCAACCAGAGTTTGCGCTGCGTCTCCAAGGCATCGCGCTGGTCGTTGTATGGCTTGCCGCGTTGTTCTGGGCGGCTGCTCCCGCGTTGGCCCGTAGAAAGCCCGCGCGGCCGGTGCCGGGCTAACCTTCCAACTCGTCGATGCGCCGCTCATGATTCTACGCCACGCGCGCCAGGCGGGTGATCGCATCCATCATCTGCGCTGCGCGCCTATCCATCTGCTCAACCCGCATCGTTCTGTTCGGCGATCACCGCTAAGCTGCTGACTTTCTCGGTCGTTTCGCGCTCCAGGTCGCGATGCAGACTGGTCAGCAGTTCCACGCTCACGGTGAGCGCCTGCAAGCGTTCATCAATCGTCATGCACTATTAGCTTGACATACAGATGCGGGGAATTCCAGACGGCCAGCCGCGGCAGTTCTTCCTGGACGATTGTTATTGCCCTTGCGGATTCGGCGGGTTCCCGTTCCCGCCGCGGCGCATGGATTCGAGGAAGGCCTGCAGCTTTTCTTCGGTGATCAATTGCGCAGCGGCGAGCTGGGTGATTTTCTCGTCCAACGTGGAGTTAGCCTGGTTGATTTTCTGATCCAACTCCCGCCGGCGTCTCCGTTCGTTGCGCGCCTCGCGTACACCCATGGCGAAGGCCCGCCGCATGTCGGTCCGCATCCTGTCGCCTTCCCGACGAATGTCGGCCATCTCGCGCTCGTGCCGCTCCTCGGCTGCGATTTGCCGCTCTTCCATTAGCTCCATGCTTTGCGTCAGAGCTTCGTGGCGCTCTACCAGTTTTTCCAGCCGTTCATCGATGGTCACGCTTATTTGATCGTGGCTCTTTCCGCGCGGGTATGTCAATGGGCGTGCTAACGTTAACGTAAGCATGTCCGCGGATGTACAGGCGGCGATCGAGCGTTTTCTCGCGTCGTCCCGCCAACCCGCTCTGCTTGAACCTGGCGAGCCGTTGCTGCCGCTGGCGGCGGATAACATCACCCTTCAACTGCGCGGCTCGCGGCTGACCCTACAGGCCTGGGACCAGACTCACAACCTGGTGCGCCGCGTCACCGGCGTGGCAGGCGAGGCGCGTGGCCGGCTGGAGCTGATCGTGGAGCGCTTCGCCCGCAAAGAGGGCCGCCTCTTCCTGGTGGATCTGGCGCGTCCCTCCAGCCTGGATTTCCAGCGCCGCAGCGAGCGCCTGATCTTCCGCGAGCGCTTCCGCCAGTTTCTAACCCGGCAGTTCGCCGGTTGGACGCTCGCCGAAATCAGCGCCGAACCGAATCTGGAAGCCAGCCTCTCGCCGAGCTTCCCGCGCGCGTTTCTGCGCCGCGGGCCGACGGGCTGGGCGGCGATTGCCGTGGCACCGGAAAGCGATGCCTCTGGCGTGCTTACCTTCGGGCTGATCTGGCTGGATCATTTGCGGCATCGCGAAAAACGTCTGGCCATCGAAGGGCTGGCGATTTATGTGCCACGCGGCCAGGAGCGCATCACCAGCCTGCGCCTGCTTTGGCTTAATGAGGAGGTCGCGCGCTATGAGCTGTTCGGTTATGACGAGCACGATTTCGCGGCGCGCCTCGATCCTCACGATTTCGGAAACGTGGATACGCGCGTGGAAGTCTGCCGCCGCCCGGCGCCGCTCGGTGCGTTGGCGCGGCTGCTGGAATCGCCGGAAGTGGAGCGGGTCGCCCGGCACGATGGCGCGGTAAGCCTGCGCGTGCGCGGCGTGGAGTTCGCGCAGGTGTCGGAAGGAGGTGTTCGGTTCGGACTCGCCGAGCGTAGCCCGGCCGGCGCACATCATTTGCCCGAGATCGAGCGACTGGCGCATGATCTGGCCGAGCGGCGTTCTCCCGCCGCGGCCGACCACGAACATCCGCTCTATCGCCAGAATCCGGAAGCCTGGCTGGAATCGCAGGTGCGGGCGCAGATCGAACAGATTTACGCGCCGCTACTGCCCGCGCCGGTCTATGACCAGGTGCCTGCGTTCGCCGCCGGGGATCGGGGCGTCCTGGATTTGCTGGCGGTGGAGCGCTCCGGCCGCCTCGCCGTGCTCGAACTGAAAGCCACCGCCGATCTGCGGTTGCCTTTGCAAGCCCTGGATTACTGGCTGCGCGTCAAGTGGCACCTCGATCGCAACGAGTTTACGCCTAACGGCTATTTTCCCGGCGTGGCCTTGCGCCCGGAGCCGCCACGCCTGTTCCTGGTTTCGCCCGCGCTCGAATTCCACCCGGCCACCGAAACCATCTTGAGTTATTTCCAGCCCTCCATCGATGTGGAGCGCGTCGGCGTCGGAGTAGAATGGCGGAAGGGCTTGCAAGTGATGTTCCGCCTACGCGGAGCGGAACGGCCCTGAACGTGGAAAGCTCACTATGCTGCAATACTTAAAGCAAGCCCGCGCCGCCGTCTCACTGCTCAATCCGGATGAAGTGCGGCTGCGCGCGGAGCGCCGTCTGGCCATAGGGCTGGTTTCGTCGGACGGCCCGGCTTATGCCGAAATCGAGGACTTCCTGGCGCCTTCAGGCATCTCGCACAACAAACGCATGGAAGTGATGCAGTACGTATATCGGGCCTGTGATCCGGGCATTCCCGAAAAGTTTGACGTGGTGCTGTATGAACAGGGCCTGCCATGCCCTGCCACTGCGTTTACTTTTTTCCGCGAGGATCCCGAGCGCACCATCTCGGATATCCTGAATGCACGCGAAGACCTGGGGCTCGCCCTGGCACGCAATTTCGATCCCTTCCGGCGGCCTGTGGTGGACCGGCTCATCAACTCCATCGCGCGCGAGAACGCTATCTTCGCCGTCGCCAGCGCCCTGCCGAATGTCCTGCCGAGCCTGCTCGAACTGCCCTGGTCCATAGGTGAGTTCGCTTCCGACACGGCCTTCATCACCATGAACCAGGTGCGCATGGCGTTTCTGGTAGCGGCGGCCAGCGATCAGAAGGTGGGCTATGGCCAGCAGAAAGTCGAGCTGGCGTCCATTCTGGCCGGAGCTTTCGGTTGGCGTGCGCTGGCCCGCGAGCTGGTCGGATTTATTCCGCTGGGCGCAGGTCTCATCCCCAAAGGCGCGATCGCTTACGCTGCGACGTACGTGCTGGGCAAGGGCCTGGAGCACTTCTACGGCGTCGGTTACGGCTACACGCGGGCGCAAAGACGCGACACTTACCAGGTGGCTTACGAGCGCGGGAAAAGCGTGGTGGGCGCAGTGCTACACAGACAAGCTGAATAAGAGAAATCGCAGCCTACGAAGTCACGGCCTCCGCGCGGCGCCCCATTATGCGCCTAGTCAGCAAGGCGATTCGATGATACAACCGTCGCGGCCAGTCCCTCGCCATACATGGGCGTTCGACAAGGGCAAAGTAGAAGCAACTTATCAGCAATAGGATCGGCGCGTACACAAGCAACTGGACGGCGAAATAAGCGTCGAAGCTGCCGCCGGGGTGAAGTCGTTTACTGAACCGTAGCACCGCCGTGATCAGTTGGTAGTGGAATAGGTAGATTGTATAGCACATCCCGCCGACAGCTGTGATGAACTTATTCCTGAACAAACGATTGAAAAGGACGCCCTTGAAAGCGGCTACGTACGCCGCCAGCATTAGAAAAGGCAGATAGACCCATACGCTGCGATCTCCGGGCACGAAGATAAGGGGCCAGCACAGAAGCGAGACCAGGTCCCATCGCCACTGTGGGGATGGGCGTTCATTCCAATCGACGACGTAAACATCCGCCAATAGAAGTCCGGTCAGGAAGAACTGAATTGCGTAGCAGATAGTAAGCTTTATCCTCTCCGGACCGTCCCAGTAGAATATCTGAGCGATGCCGGCAAGAAGGATAACGCCCACCAGTACCGTCCTTCTAGCAAGCTTGGACCGTACCAGAAAGATGGATGCCAGAACCGGCACGAGGCAATAAAATTGGACCTCTATTTCTAAGGTCCAGGCAACCGGGTTGATCACACTCTGGTGTCCGAACCACAGGCTATGTACATAAAGAAGGCTTGCTCCCAAGTGCGGCGCCAGCGCCCAGGCGCTCGCGCCGGACGCCACAAGGAGAGCGAAGCAGATCAAGAGATTGACAATATAGGGCGGCTCCAGGCGTGTCAAGCGTCTTAAGAAGTACGATTCGAGCGGGACGGCTGGTTTTCCTTTTAGGTGGTGCGCGGCAAAAGGCAGGCCGAGAATAAAGCCGCTGATAACATAGAACAGGTTGACGCCACGATATCCGTGTCCTGCGATGGTCCGAAAGGAATCTTGCGCGGCGGGTAACGCTCCGGCAGCCAGGACGAAACCGTGCAAGTGATACACGACGACAGAGGTGATCGCCGCGAATCGGAGGCCGTCGATTTCCGGCACGAACCGCCCGCTCGACGTGATGCGACGAAGCTGGAGCAATGCGTAGTGTAGCATCGCAACTCCGGTCAGGCAGGACGGTTCCGATAATGCCGCTCGTCGCGTATAATTGCGGCGTGGGATACGAACAGCGCATTGTGAGGAGGATTCCATGAAGTTCCTGGTGCTCTGGCATCTCGAAGTTGCGCGGCTGAGTCCCGAGGTGATCGCCGCGGTGTTGAAGCAGTCCGAATACGGGAAGAAACTCGAGGCGGATGGCAAACTCGAATGCCGTTATCACATCGTGGGCAGACACGGCGGCGCCTGGATCTACAAGGCTGCTTCGAATGAGGAGCTCGAACGGCTGCTGGCCATGGCGCCCGTGTATAACTTCGCGAAATATGAGGTCCTGCCGCTGGCGGAGATGGGCAACCCAGCCGCGGTGCTTGGCAAGGCTGGCTAGCACGAGGTTGGCAGGAGGTTGGCAGGCGGAAGCGCCTGCCCCACCTTACAATAGAGATTGTGCGCTTTGAGATCTACCGCGCGGAAGCCGCCAGCATCCTGTCCCCCACTTCCGGCTTCATCGCCCAAGCGGGCTTCACGCATTCCCTGTCCCCGGCGCGTAATTGCACGTACGCCTGCACGTATTGCTATGTCCCCACCATGCGCATCTACGGCGGGCTGAAGCCGGACGACTGGAACCACTGGGGCCGGTTCACCACCTTCAAAAGCAACGCGCCTGAGCTGCTGCGCAAATCGCTGCGGTCGAACCAGGTGATTTACTGCTCGCCGCTGGTGGACCCTTATCAGCCGGCGGAGGAAACCGAAGGGCTGATGCCGCGGCTGCTGGATGCATTGATCGAGCATCCACCGCGGGTCTTCGCGCTACAGACGCGCGGTCCTCTCATCCTGCGAGATCTGGCGCGGTTGCGGCAACTCGCCGAGCGCACCATGTTGCGAGTGAGCTTCTCCATCACCACGGACAGCGAAATGGTCCGCCGGCTATACGAGCCGCACTGCGCGCCCGTTTCCGAGCGCCTGGAAACGCTGCGGCGTCTGCGCGCGGCGGGCATTGCGGCGCATGCGACGCTGGCACCGTTGCTGCCCTGCGATCCGGAGGCGCTTATCGACATGGCGCTCGAGGCTACGGACCGTGATATCATCGGCGATCCGTTTCACGTACGCGCCGTGAAGAAATGCGGCGCCACCACGCGCGATGCAGCGACGCGGATCAGCCGCGCCCGTGGATTTGCGGAATGGCACGACCCCGCCTTCCAAACGGCGGTGGTGGAAAGGATGCGGCAGAGGGCCGAAGCTGCCGGCCGGAGATTCGCTACCGGCACGGAGGCTTTTTCCTGGCTTGCGGAGATCGATCATGACGGCAACAGCAAACGAAATTCTGGAACGGTTGGAAATTGAGCCGGTCAATTCCGGCGCTTGCGACGGAGACTGGATTGCAAATCCTTCGGGCGGCGAATTGGCGTCCCTCAACCCGGCCGATGGCTCCGAGATCGCGCGCGTGCGCATGGCGGGCCGCGAGGACTACGGGCGGGTGGCGCAGCGCGCCGCGGAGGCTTTCGTCCAATGGCGCATGATTCCGGCGCCTCAACGCGGCGAGATCGTGCGGGAGCTGGCCGATGAATTGCGGCATGCGAAGGCCGACCTGGGCGCCCTGGTCACGCTGGAGATGGGCAAGATCCGGGCCGAGGGCCAGGGCGAAGTTCAAGAAATGATCGACGTGGCGGATTTCGCCGTGGGCCTCTCGCGCCAGTTGTATGGACTGACCATGCACAGCGAACGGCCCGGCCACCGCATGTATGAGCAGTGGCATCCGCTGGGGGTGGTAGGAGTCATCAGCGCGTTCAATTTTCCGGTGGCAGTGTGGGCCTGGAATGCCATGATCGCGGCGGTCTGCGGCGACTGCGTGCTCTGGAAGCCTTCTTCGGATACGCCGCTGACCGCCATCGCGGTGCAGAAGATCTCGAACCGGGTGTTCGCGCGCCACGGGTTGAAGGGCGTGTTCAACCTGGTGATCGGGCGCGGCGATCCGGTGGGCGAAGCCATGCTGCATGACGCCCGCGTCCCGCTGATCAGCTTCACGGGTTCCACGCAGGTAGGCCGCCGGGTGGCTGAAACGGTGGCTCACAGGCTGGGCCGCACGATCCTGGAACTGGGCGGCAACAACGGCATCATCGTGATGGACGACGCCAACCCCGACCTGGTCCTGCGCGCGGTTCTGTTCGGCGCGGTGGGAACCGCCGGACAGCGCTGCACGACCACGCGCCGGCTGTTCCTGCAAAAAGGTATTGCCGGCAGGATGACCGACGCGCTGGTCGCCGCCTATAAGCAGGTTCCCATCGGCAACCCGCTCGACGAACACACGCTCATGGGCCCGCTGGTAAACAAACGCGCTGTGGAGGACATGATGGAGGGGCTCGCGACCGTCCGGCAGCAAGGCGGTGAGATCATTTACGGAGGCAAGCAGCTTGGCGGCTGTTTCGTCGAGCCTACGCTGGTCAGGGCCCGGCCGGACATGCCCATCCTGCGCGAAGAGATCTTCGCGCCGATCCTCTATCTGGTAGAGTTTGACGAACTCGATGAAGCCATTCGCTGGCACAACGATGTGCCGCAGGGCCTCTCCTCGGCGATGTTCACCACCAACCTGATTTCGTCCGAGCGCTTCCTCAACCACGCCGGCAGCGATTGCGGTATCGCCAATATCAATATAGGGACAAGTGGCGCGGAAATCGGCGGCGCCTTCGGCGGCGAGAAGGACACTGGCGGCGGCCGCGAATCCGGCAGCGACTCCTGGAAAGCCTACATGCGCCGCCAGACCAACACCATCAACTGGTCGTCGCAACTGCCGCTGGCGCAGGGAATCCAATTTGACCTGTAGCAGGTTGCGGAGAAGGCCAGCATACGGCCGGGGGGCAGGCGAAACCGCCCGCCCCACCATGGAGAATCCATCTGTTGTATGACTTGTTTTGCGGAAAAGGTTGGCAGGCTGAATGCCTGCCCCACCAGTTGCCATGATCTATACCTGTTATGAAATGATCCAGGATTGCCGGGCCGGTCTGCCCGAGGGCTGGTCGTACTTCCTGACGCAATACGTCCCAGTGATTCGCGGATTCCTGGCGCACTACTATCCCGAGCGCGAAAGCGACCGCGCGCTCATCGAGCGCGTGCTGGTGACCTTGCACCAGCCGGAATCGAGCCTCTTTCAGTCGCTCGATCCGGCGCCGGAGCGGGCGTTCGTTTCCGAATTGCGGCAGCGTGTTCTCGCCGCCGTGGAAGCCGATCGCGCCAGCGCGGCGCCCGAGGTTCCCATCGACATCGAGACTCTGGGCGCGGCGCTGGAGCCGCTTACGCTCACCGAAAAACTGACGGCCTGGTTCGAAACCATGCGCTATGCGGACGCCGTTACCGGCCGCATGCTGCGCATGTCGCCCGAAACCGCGGCGAAGATTCGCGGTCGCGCTGCCGAATTGGTCCGCGGCAGCGTGGATGCCTGGCGCAGCAGCCTGCTCGCCGACAACGGTCCGCTGCTGGGTCAAGCGGCTGCCGCACAATCCACGAAAGACTGCCTGCCGGCCAAAGCCTTCTTCGATGTGATCGACGGCCGCACTACCTGGCGCGGGCGCGAGGAAATGGAGCGCCACGTGAAAGGCTGCTGGCATTGCCTGGACCATTTCTGCAGGCTGCTGGAGGTGGTGGACGTTCTGCGCGCATCCAAGCCGCTCGCGGAAGCGGAGGTGGAAAGCTATAAGAGGCTGTTGGGGATTCAGGCGCCTAAGCGCCCGTTCTGGAAGCGCGGCGCGGGTTAGAAAATCTCCTCGAAACGCAGTTCGACGCCTGGCAGCACCTCGGAGCGGATGGCGTGCTCTTGCCGCTCCATCGTCGAACTCCCCGTGCGGTAAACCCAGACATGCTGCGTCTTCGGGTAAACGAGCCAGACCTCCTGG
>Ga0187855_10004478_pt1 | contig 10053 bp, 9 predicted proteins | sample June2016WEW_8_10_2_FD_132969 | JGI IMG/M metagenome (GOLD analysis project Ga0187855, IMG submission 132969) | Peatland microbial communities from SPRUCE experiment site at the Marcell Experimental Forest, Minnesota, USA - June2016WEW_8_10 | ecosystem: Environmental > Terrestrial > Soil >... | reverse complement strand
GGTATGGCGGTCTCGTCGGCTTCGAGCCGAAGGGCGGCGAAAAGGCTGCGCTCGGTTTCATCGACCGTCTGAAGCTCTTCTACCATCTAGCCAACATCGGCGACGCGCGCAGCCTTGCAATCCATCCAAGCTCGATGACGCATGGCCAGCTTAATCCGGAACAGCAGGCGGCCGCCGGCATCTCGCCCGCCTTCGTCCGAGTGTCGATCGGCATCGAAGACCCAAACGACATCATCGCCGACATCGCCCACGCGCTCGACGGTGTCTGGACACAAGGCGCGATGGCATCCCGTGAAGTCAACCGGCTGGCCCAACCCGGCTCAGACATCTGCGAGCGCGGTGAGGGTTCGATCGCGCGCTTCCGTGTCTCCCTCCGCATGGACCGGCTGAATGCAGACTTGAGTGGCGCCCGCTCCCAGATGCGCCCTCAGGCCGCGGGTAATGGTCTCCGGATCGCCCCACAGCACCATCGCATCGATGAACCTGTCCGAACCGCCAGCGGCGAGGTCGGCTTCCGTGAAGCCCAGACGCAGCCAGTTGTTGCGATAGTTGGTCATGGTCATATAGCGATGCAGCTCTCGCCGGGCGAGGCTGCGCGCCTTGGCGGCGTCCGTCTCGAGGCAAACCTTCTGCTCCGCCACCAGCAGCTTGTCGGGCCCCAGGGCGGCTCGCGCCGCACGGGTATGCTCGGGAGTCACGTTATAGGGCAACGCGCCTGCTGTGCGCTCTGCGGCGAGTTTCAGCATCAACGGACCGAGCGCCGCGATCGCCAGGGGCCATTCGGCTGCGTTCGATGGATCTTCATAGACGCCGTCGAGGTAGCGGCGCATCGCCGGCACGGGCTTGTCATAGACATGACCACGCCGCTCGACCATGGGCGCGTGGCTGACGCCGAGGCCGAGGATGAAGCGATCGTCATAAAGGCCGGACAAGGTGAGCAGGCCGCGCCTGGCGGTGAAAGGGTCGCGGGCATAGATGTTGGCGATGGAACTGCCGATAATAAGCCGGGTCGTGTTCGCCAGCATGAAGCTGGCGATGGAGAGGGATTCATATCCGACCGCTTCCGGGTACCAAAACGTCGAGTAGCCGAGTTCTTCCACCTTTCGTAGCAAGCCTTTGATTCCGGCCCCGTCCAAACGGTCGATGGGATACCAAACGCCGAGTCTTCCTAGCTGTCTCAATACCCGAACTCCCCGGTTGCGCCGCTCGAACACGCGGCATGGATGAACGGTGGTGACGCGGACCTATCAGACCTGGGCCAAAACCTCGTCGCGGAATCACTTCACTGTGGTCAGCGCTCGCGGTTCCAACGAGCGCCCCGCAACCTGCCGTCAAAGCCAACCAGCATCCTGTTTCCCACTGGATTGCATCTGCCGCAGAGATACAACATCATTCGCCGTCCGCTTCCAGCGTGATGCGGCTCAGCTTCAAAGGTGACTGCGATGGGCGATTCGAGCGATAATGCGCTTTCTATCTGGCTCGAACAGGCCCCCCTTGCGGACCTGATCGCTGCCTCGGGAAGTTTGCGCGATGAGGGGCATGGCCGCTCTATCTCGTATTCGCGCAAAGTGTTTATTCCGCTAACCCATCTTTGCCGAGATGTCTGCCACTATTGCGCCTTCGCCGAGCGGCCACACGCCGGACGGCCTGCCTATCTTTCCCCGAATGAGGTGCTCGCCGTAGCCCGCGCCGGAGCGGCCGCAGGCTGCACGGAGGCGCTTTTCACGCTTGGCGATAAGCCGGAGCTCCGCTACCGTGCGGCCCGGGAAGCGCTCGACGCACTCGGATACGAAACCACCATCGATTATCTTCAGGCGATGTGCGCGCTGGTGCTGCGCGAGACCGGACTGCTGCCGCACGCCAATCCCGGAATCATGAGCCGGTCCGAGATCGCCGGCCTGCGGACAGTGTCGGCAAGCCAGGGCATTATGCTGGAATCCCTCAGCGCGCGGCTGTGCGAACCGGGCGGAGTTCACTATGGTTCGCCAGACAAGCAGCCCGAGGCGCGTCTTGAGACGCTGCGGCTGGCGGGTGAGCTGCGCGTGCCATTCACGACCGGCATTCTTATCGGGATCGGCGAGACACGGGCCGAACGCCTCGAGGCGCTATTTGCCATCCGGGATCTGCATCGCGGTTTCGGGCACGTTCAAGAGGTCATTGTTCAGAACTTCCGCGCGAAGGCGGCCACGAAGCTCGCCGGGGCCCCGGAACCCGATCTCGACGATCTGCTTTGGAGCATCGCCGCGGCGCGGCTGATACTCGGCCCCGCAATGAATATCCAGGCGCCCCCCAACCTGTCGCCGGGCGTCTACCCCCAGCTGATTGCGGCGGGGATCAATGACTGGGGCGGGATCTCGCCCGTCACGCCGGATCACGTCAATCCGGAAGCGCCGTGGCCGGCCATCGCGGAGCTTGCAGAGCGCACGGCCGCCGCTGGCAAGCTCCTGGCGCACCGGCTGCCCATCTATCCCTCCTATGCGCGCGACCTTGCGGGTTGGTCGGCGCCGGAGGTCGCTACGCAGGTTCGCCGTTTGAGCGACGCCGAGGGCTTGGCGCGTGGCGACGATTGGGCGCCGGGCACAAAAGCGACTCCGCGGATGCCGCCCGTCCACGCGCGCTCGGTCGATCCCGCGATCGTGCGCATCATCGCACGCGCTCAGGGCGGCGCCCGCCTCGACGCGCCGGAGATCGTGCAGCTGTTCGCGGCGCGCGACGCCGACTGCCAACGCGTCGTCGCCGCAGCCGACGAGCTTCGCCAGGCAACGAGCGGCGACATTGTCCGTTACGTCGTCAACCGCAACATCAACTACACCAATATCTGCGCCTATCGTTGCCAGTTCTGCGCCTTCTCCAAGGGCAAGACGCACGAGGCGCTGCGGGGCGCGCCTTATGACCTAGCCCTCGATGAAATCGTGCGCCGCGCGGTCGAGGCGTGGGAACGAGGCGCAACCGAGGTCTGCCTTCAGGGCGGCATCCACCCGAGCTACACCGGTGAGACCTATCTCGGCATTTGCCGCGCTATCAAGGCGGCGGTCCCGGATATGCATATCCACGCCTTCTCGCCATTGGAGGTCACGCAGGGCGCGGCGACGCTCGGCATGCCCGTTCGATCGTTTCTGGCTGAGCTCAAGGCCGCGGGCTTAAGCACCTTGCCGGGCACGGCCGCCGAGATCTTGGACGACGAGGTACGCGCCGTCATCTGCGCGGACAAGGTCACCACCGCGGAGTGGCTCGATGTCGTGAGGACCGCGCATGGCCTTGGCCTGCGCACCACGTCCACGATCATGTACGGCCATATCGAGCATTCTTTGTCCTGGGCCCGGCATCTGCTGGCCTTGCGGGATTTGCAGATCGAGACGGGCGGCTTCACGGAATTCGTGCCGTTGCCGTTCGTTCATATGGAAGCGCCGATGTATCTCAAGGGCGCGGCTCGGCGCGGGCCGACCTTCCGGGAAGCGGTGCTGATGCACGCGGTGGCGCGGCTCGCGCTGCACCCCCACATCACGAACATCCAGACGTCCTGGGTCAAGATGGGACCTCAGGGCGCGGCGGCCTGCCTCAAGGCCGGCGCCAATGATCTCGGCGGGACTTTGATGAACGAGAGCATCTCTCGCGCGGCTGGCACGGAGCACGGGCAAGAATTTCCGCCCGAGGCCATGGAGGATCTTATCCGTTCGCTGGGGCGCACGCCGGAGCAGCGGACCACGCTCTACGGCCCCGTCCCGGCGGAGCGGCGGGCGACGTCCCTGAATGCCGCAGCCCTCGCTCCCGTCGTCCTGACGCCGCCGCGCAAACTCATCGCGGCGGAGTAGCGCTTATCGAACATCCCGATTCGCCAAGGCGACCGGCGACGCCCGATTGTTCGAGGAAGGCGAACGTCCGGGTGGGAACAGGCGGCGACATTTTCAGGAAGGCGACGAGATCGACGGGATTGTCGATATCCATCCCTATCCCAGGTTGGCGGACGACCAGCGGCTCGATCCCGCGTCCTCGCGCCGCATCGAGATGCGGGTAGAAGCTGTCTTCGCCGAAACGCAGCGGAACAGCGTCCGGCGGCGAGCAGATGATTGTATTCGATCCGAGATCGTCATGCGCCGGCACGATGGTGAAGGCAGGCGCGGCCCGGTGCGCTGCGAGCGTCGCGGCGATCTCGGCCGAGGACAGTCTCGGAATGTCGCCAGGCATTGTCATCATGCCCGCCTGGCCCTCGCGGGCGAGCAGGCGCTGAGCGGCGGCGACGGCGCCGGTATGACCTTCCTGCGCGGCTTCCGTGACGACGCGCGCTCCGTAGCGGCCGGCAAGCGATGTCACGACCGGATCGACCGTGACGACAACCATGCCGGCGAGCTCCCGGACCGCGCTCACGGCGTCGAGCACATCCTCAAGCATGACCGTTGCGAGCGCGCGACGTTCATCGGGGCTTAGGCATGACGACAGTCGTTGCTTGGCGCCCGCCAGTTCCTTGACGGGCACGACGGCCCAGACGCCGGTCATGCGACGAGGTCCCGCCCGCGCTTCGAAGAGGCCAGGGCGTCCGCCGCTTCAAGGACGACACGAGCCAGATTCTCGCGCTGCGCGAGATTCGTCATGAGCGTGGGGGCGAGCGTCGTCTTTGGCGCGACTTGAGCCGCCTCCTCCGCGTCTTCGACGTCCATCACATAACCATCGAGCAGATCCCCGTAGCGCTCAGCCACCGCGGCGGCGCTTGGCGTCATTCCGAGCTCTCCCATCATTTTGGCTGTCGGGCCCTTGACCGCGCGCCCGCTAATGATGGGGGAAACCGCCACGATAGACGCCGCGGAGGCGGCAAGCGCTTGGCGCATCCCCGCCACGGCCAGAATAGGCTCGATGCTGATGAAAGGGTTGGACGGACAGATGATTACCGTGCGCAAACGTTCGTCGCGTAATGCCGCGAGAAGGCCAGGATGAGGGCGCGCATTGTCCGCGCCCTCGAAAGCAAGCTCCCGCACAACGGGGTGGCACTGAAGACGCACGAAGTAATCCTGGAAGTCGAGCCACCCTTCATCCGTTCGCAATCGGGTGCGCAACCGATCATCTGTCGCCGGCAGCACGAGGGGACCGACGCCGAGGCGACGGCAGAAGTCGGCGGTGATGGCGGAGAGAGACTCTCCCTGCCGCAGCCGTCGGGTGCGCTCGATATGAACCGCGAGATCGCGATCGCCAAGGCGGAACCAATCCTCGCCGCCAAGCGCCGCGAGAGTTTCCATGAACGACCAGGTCTCGTCGCGCCGGCCCCATCCGAGCTTCGCATTGTCGAGGCCTGCGAGCGTGTACATCAACGTGTCGGTGTCCGGCGAGATGTGCAGGCCGAGATGCTCGAAATCATCGCCGACATTGGCCACGACGATGAGATTGTCCGGCTCCACGATTCGGCTGAGGCCCAGCGCGAGCTTTGCCCCCCCGATACCTCCAGATAGGGCGACCACAAGATCCCGACTCATCGAAACAGATCCTCGTTTGGAGAGCGAACGATGGTCGCCGCAGTCGATTCCGGCGCGGACCAGCGCAACCCGCGGATCAGGACCGCTGGCGCCGCCTCATCCGCTTGGCCCATCACGAGCGAGGCCGCGGCCGCGACCTCATCAGTGAAACCAACGACGCTGACCTCGAGCGTTCGGCCAAACAGGTCGCGCCGCCCGCGCAGATCGATCAAAGCGGGTAGACCGGCGACGCCGATCGCCACACCGGCGGTTCCCTGACGCCAGGGACGCCCGAAACTGTCGTTTATGACAACGGCGACATCGATCCCGGTCACCCTCGCGAGCCCCCGTCGCAGCGTCTCCGCGCTCCGATCAGGATTCTCCGGCAACAGAAGCACGCGGTGGGCGCCGTCCATAGGCGCCACGTTCGACTGGTCCACCCCGCCATTCGCCATGATGAACCCGAGCCTGTGTTCGACGATCAGCACGCCGCGGCGAGCCCGTACGACACGAATCGACTCCGATAGAATCACTTCCACAAGCCGCGGGTCCTTGTCGACTTCCGCCGCAAGCGCGAAGGCCTTGGCGGAGGGTTTGACCGTCGCAAGGTCGACGATTCGACCCTCGGCTTTCGAGACGATTTTTTGCGCAACGACAAGCACGTCTCCGACGCGCGGCGTGACGCTGTTCCGCCTGAAGGCCGACGCAATGAGGTCGACCAGGTCGTCGCGAGCCTTGATCAAAGGCAGGCCCTGAAGGGCGATGACCTCGAGAGAGGTCATGCGCTCTTGCGCGCTTCGTCCAGCGCGCCGAACCGACGACGGAGGCGAGGCAGGACGTGCTCCGCGTAGAGCCGGATGAACCGCTCCTGATCCGGACCAGGCGCGTGAAAAACCAGATGGTCGAAGCCGAGATCGACGTAATAGCCAATCCGCTCGACATGCTCGTCCGGATCGGTTGAGACGATCCAGCGACTGGCGGCGCGCTCGGCCGAGAGGTCGTCGGCCAGGCGCTCCATCTCCTCCGGACTATGGACGGAGATCTTCTCCTCCGGCGTCAAGGCGAGAACCGCCCAGTGGCGGGTGTCCTCCATGGCGCGCTTCATGTCGGTGTCGAATGAGACCTTGACCTCGATCATCCGGGTATAGTCGGGCGCTCGCGAGCCGGCCTCGCCTCGCCCCTCCAAGACTTTTGGCAATATCGTTTCCGTGTAGAGCTCGCGCTCCTTGCCGCTGGTGCAGATCAAGCCGTCACCCGCTCGACCGGCATATTTCGCGATCAGCGCGCCGGCGGCGGCGATATAGATCGGAACGGGCGTCGCGGGCCGATCATAGATGGTGGCGCCCTGGGTGCGATAGAATTGACCTTCGAAAGTCACCCGTTCCTCCGTCCAGAGCCGACGTATCAGGGTGATGGCTTCACGCAGACGCGCGAACCGCTCCTTGAAATCGGGCCAGGTCATGCCGGTCGACGGAACCTCGTTCAGCGATTCTCCGGTGCCGACGCCGAGCACGATCCGACCGGGAAACATAACCCCTAGTGTGGCGAAGGCTTGCGCAACGACGGCCGGATGATAGCGAAAGGTGGGCGTCATCACGCTCGTGCCAATGGTGATCCGCGACGTAAGCGCCCCAAGGGCGCCGAGCCATGCGAGCGAGAAGGGAGCGTGGCCGCCGTGATGCTTCCACGGCTGGAAATGGTCGCTGATAAAGACCGAGTCAAAGCCCGACTGCTCCGCGAGCCGAGAAAACTCGAGCAATTCTGTCGGCCCGAATTGCTCGGCCGACGCCTTATAGCCTAGCTTGAGCACAGTCCGCCTCCGATGACATCGGGCCTCGCTGCCCGCGGCGGATACAATAGCGCAGACAGATCGCTTAGCGCGACGCCTCCTTGTCGAGTAGCGCCGGGGTGGATGATCACGGATATGTGTTGGGAGCATGCGATGAAACTCGGGGTTGCATTGCCTTTGTCCGATATCGGCGGCGATCCCGCCACGGTCCGGCTGTTCGCGCAGGCGGCTGAGGCCGCCGGCTATGATCACCTTGGCGCCCCCGATCATGTTTTGGGGGTCAATGCCGCGAGCCGGCCCGGCTGGGGCGCGCGCAATACCTCGGCCGATCTCTTCCATGATCCTTTTGTCCTGTTTGGGTTTCTGAGCGGCTGCACGACGAGAGTCGGCTTCTCGACAGAGGTCCTCATCCTAGCTCAGCGACAAACCGTGCTGGTCGCCAAACAGGCCGCCTCTCTTGACGTGCTGAGCGGCGGACGGTTTCGGCTAGGGATCGGGATCGGCTGGAACGAAGTGGAGTTCGTGGGTCTCAACGAGGACTTCCACAATCGGGGACGGCGGTCCGAGGAGCAAGTGCAAGTCATGCGAGCCCTGTGGGCCGAGCCGCATGTGAAGTTCGAGGGGAAGTGGCATCACATTGATGACGCCGGCATCAATCCGATGCCGATCAGGGGTCGTATCCCGATCTGGTTCGGGGGGCATCATGACCTGACGCTCCGGCGCATCGCGAAATGGGGCGACGGATGGATGATGAACGCCTATCCCGCCGGCGCCGCCGCGGAGGCGGACTTCGCTAAACTGCGCGCCTATGCTGAACAGGCGGGCCGCGATCCCGCCAGCATCGGCGTCGAGGTCTGGGTCTCTATCGGCGCCGGGGACGAGGCGAACTGGCGCGAGGAATTCAAGTTCTGGAAGAGCGCAGGCGTCACTCACGTCACGCTCAACGCCACCTTTCAACGGAGCCATCACCGGCGCATCGCTTCGCGCTCATTGCAGGCCCATCTGACCGCCATCGACCGATACCGCGACGCGGTCGCCGACCTCTTGTAAAAGAGAGGTCAGCCCTGGGCCTGCACGCCTGTGGGCTCAATTTCAAACGTGACCCTGACCTGGCCAGGCTGGGCCCAGGGATACTTGTCCTTCCCGAGGTATTTCTTGGCGAGGGAATCGATATGCGCGGATGCGCCCTCCTCTGTCACGTGCTCAACCCGGCCGCGGATCTGGATGTAGCGATAGGGATTATCGGGGTCGAGTATCGAAAGCGCCACGGGCGCGCCTTCCTGCATATTGCGCACCTTCACGCGGCCTTTCGCTGAATTCACCCGGATCTTTCCGTTCGTGTAGTCGAACCATACGGGTGTGACTTGCGGCGTTCCATCCGGCATTATGGTCGCCAGATGGGCAAACGTTGTTTTCTGCTGCAGCAAATCCAGATAGTCCGCGGGTATCGCCGCCATGACTGCCTCCTCATTGTGTGGGTTTCTAGCGTCGCGTTCGGGCGGAGCGCGACTTCGCCGGTGATCGCCAACCTAATCGTCGCGGCCTGACATGACAACGAGACGAACTCAGGTTTTTCCAAGACAAACGGTTGGAGCTTGGCTTTTCGCTCGCCGCGGCACGGCAGCCTTGGTCCGCCGCATTGGCCGACCCGGCGGGCAGCGCTATAGTTACTCGAGCTTTGAAGGAGAGCATGATGACTGAAGCGAAACTCGCTCCGAATCTGCCGGACTGGATGGTCCAGCACGCCAACCGCTATCTCTCCAGCGGCGGGACCGACGGACACATGTACAAAACGACCCTGCCTGGGCGCGGTGAGATTACGACGCCGGCGCTGCTGCTGACCACCACTGGCCGCAAGTCCGGCGAGAAGTTCATATTCCCGCTGTATTACGGAACGGACGGCGACACGTACTTCGTCGTCGCTTCGAAGGGCGGTGCGCCCGAACACCCCGGGTGGTACCGCAACATCCTCGCCCACCCGGATGTGGAGGTCCAGGTAGGGACCAAGAAGCTGAAGGCGCGAGCCAGGACAGCGACGGGCGAGGAACGCGCGCGGCTTTGGAAGAAGTCGCTCGAATTCTGGCCTCCGTACGCCGATTACGCGCTCAAGACCGAACGCGAGATACCGGTCGTTGTGCTGGACCCTGCCCACTAGCAGGCCGTTGAAAAAGCCTCTGGCCAGCGGAATGGTGATGTGATTCGTTCGTCTCGCACATTGGCGGAGGGGGACGGATGCGGGGCGAGGACGAGCGGTCGGGGGCGCTTTTCAGCTATGTCGATCTTGAAGCGCGGGTTGGCGCGGATCATCCGCTTCGGCCGATCCGTAGCGTGGTGAATGAGGCGTTGGCGACGCTTTCAGGCGAGTTCTCGGCGCTATATTCGCGGAGCGGCCGGCCCTCGATCCCGCCGGAGAAGCTGCTGCGGGCAATGCTGTTGCAGGCGTTCTATTCGATCCGCTCGGAGAGACAGTTGATCGAGCGACTGGAGTTCGACCTGCTGTTTCGCTGGTTCGTCGGCATCGGCGTTGACGATGCGGCTTGGGATCACTCGACGTTCTCGAAGAACCGCGAGCGCCTTGTGGAGGGCGACATCGCCGCCAAGTTGTTGAGCGCGGTGCTTTCGCAGCCTCGGGTGAAGCGGCTGCTCAGCACGGATCATTTCTCGGTCGACGGCACGCTGATCGAGGCCTGGGCGTCGATAAAGAGTTTCCGGCCGAAGGTCGGTTCGGGCGAGCCGCCGACAGCGGGCGGCGGTCGAAACCGCGAGGCGGATTTCCATGGCCAGAGGCGCTCGAACGAGACGCACGCTTCGACGACCGATCCG
>Ga0187855_10004476_pt1 | contig 10055 bp, 7 predicted proteins | sample June2016WEW_8_10_2_FD_132969 | JGI IMG/M metagenome (GOLD analysis project Ga0187855, IMG submission 132969) | Peatland microbial communities from SPRUCE experiment site at the Marcell Experimental Forest, Minnesota, USA - June2016WEW_8_10 | ecosystem: Environmental > Terrestrial > Soil >... | reverse complement strand
GCGTCTGGCTCGTCGCGGCGGTACGCCCCGGCCTCCGCGACCTGGAACGACGGGTCGTAGCGGCCCCATATGACCTGCAGCGGCGGCTGGTGCTCACGGAGCCACTGCTGCCAGCCGGGGTAGCTCGCGACATTGGTGCGGTAGTCATAGAACAGGTCGGTCTGGATGTCCTGCTGGGCGGGCTGGTTGAGGAAAGAGAACTCATCGGTCCATAGGTCCGGGTCGTAGTTCTCCGGGTTCGGGCTGGTTCCCACGTGCCGCTGCCGCGAGGCCGCCAGGGAGAAGAAGTTCTCCCGCAGCGCGGCCTCATGCGACTCGCGGTCAGCCCAGAACTCGCGCCGGGTCTTCCACAGGGGGCCGAGCCCGTCCTCGTGGGCGACGGCGTTCTGCACGACGAGCGCCTCGAGCCGCTCGGGATGCGCGATCGCGAGCCGGAATCCCACCGGGCCCCCGTAGTCCTGCACGACGAGGGTGTAGCTGGCCAGGCCGAGTGCTTGAGTGAAAGCGTCCATAACCGCGGCCACGTGGTCGAACGTGTAGGCGAACTCAGTGCGGCTGGGCACGTCGCTGTGCCCGAACCCGGGATAGTCGGGTGCGACAAGGCGAAAAGGGCCGGCGAGCCGATCGAGCAGCGGCTGCCACATCCGTGACGAGGAGGGGAATCCGTGCAGCAGGAGGATCGTGGGTGCGTCCCGCGGGCCGGCCTCACGATAGAAGATGGACAGCCCGTCGACATGGACGGTGCGGTACGCCGTGCGGTACATGCTTGGTCTCCGTTCACCCCGTCCGCAGGCCAGGACCCTGGGGCTGGCGGTCCAGCAGTCGCACCTGCGCAAGCGCGACGGTGGACGCCACGCTTGACCTCACCCAAGGCTTCGGACGATCATGAGTGGCAGACCGTCCCGAGGAACTTCCAGGACATGAGCTACACGGGCGTGCGAGAACGGCCGGACCGGGAGAACCGTCCGGGCCGGCCAGCGGACGACCTCACCGTATCCAAGCTGCTGCGTCCCCTCGTGCGGCCGGGGACTGTGGCCCGTTCTTCTCTCGTCGAGCGGTTGGCGAAAGATGACGCTCATCGGATCGTCTCGGTGGTCGCGCCTGCGGGCTATGGGAAGACGACGCTGCTGTCGCAGTGGGCGGAGCGCAGCGCGCAGGCTTTCGCATGGGTGTCCGTCGCGGAGTCGGACAACGACCCGAAGGTCCTGCTCACCTACGTGGCGGAAGCGCTCGATGCCGTGGAGCCGATCAGTGAGCGGGTGTTCGACGCGCTGGCTTCGCCCGGGAGTTCGGTGCCCGGCTCGGTCGTGCCGCGGCTGGGGTCAGCTTTCTCGTCGATGACCTCGCCGGTAGTTCTGGTGCTGGATGACGTGCATGTACTGCATAACCGGGAGTGCCGGGCTGCGCTGTCCGCACTGGCCGATCATGTGCCAGAAGGCTCGCGGCTGGTGCTGGCTGGCCGCGCTGAGCCGCCGCTACGGATTCCGCGACTCCGGGCCGAGGGCCGGATTCTGGAGATCAGCCCAGCTCAGCTGTCGCTCACCCGCGAGGAGGCTTCAGCGCTCCTCTCTAATGCGGGCGCCGTGCTGGACCAGGATGAGGTAGCCGAGCTACACCGGCGGACCGAAGGGTGGCCGGTTGGGCTGTACCTCGCGGCGCTCTATCTGAGGGAAGGCGGCCTGGTCACAGGCGCAGCGGTTTCCTTCAGCGGCGATGATCTGTTCGTGAGCGACTACGTGGAGTCGGAATTCCTGACTCGGATCTCCCGCCGGCAGCGGGTGTTCCTGACCCGGACCGCATTGCTGGAGCGCATGTCCGGTCCATTGTGTGAGGCAGTGCTGTCCATACCCGGGTCCGCCGCGACCTTGGCGGACCTTGCCCGGTCGAACATGCTGCTGGTGCCGCTGGACCGGCGGGGGGAGTGGTACCGCTACCACCACCTCTTCCGTGACATGCTCCTGGCGCAGTTGCACCGCCAGGAGCCCGGCCTGCTGCCCGTGCTGCGGCGCCGCGCTGCTCGCTGGTGCTTGAGCAACGGCCTGCCCGAGGAAGCACTGGAGTATTCCATCGCAGCCGGGGACGTTGACACAGCCGCTCGCCTGGTCGAGAAACTCGGGGTAGCCGCCCACAGGCGAGGCCAGTTCACAACCATCCAGAGGTGGTTTCGGTGGCTGGAGGACCGGGGTGGCATCGAAGGACATCCGATGGCCGCCGTGCTGGCCGGACTGTTTTTCGCGTTGACGGGGCGGCCCGTCGAGGCTGAGCGATGGGCGGACGTGGTCGACCGCTGGCAGGCGGATGCGCGGCAACCCGATGCCACTTATGCCAAGGCATACGCCGCCATACTTCGGGCGCTCATGTGGCGCGGTGGCATTGAGCAGGCACGTGCCGATGCCGATGAGGCCGTGCGCAGATGTGCCGCGGAGAGCATCGTGACGCCGGCACCAGCGCTCTACCAGGGGCTCGCGCGTGTCCTTTCCGGTGACCTTGCCGGTGGCGACACCTCATTCGAGGATGCCGTCAGTGCCGGTGAGCAGGCCGGCGCGCACGAGACTCTTGCGGTCACCTTGTCCGAGCGCTCGCTGGTGGCGATGGCACACGGTCAATGGAGCCGGGCCGGGGCATTTGCGGATCAGGCAAGCACAGTCTTGCGCCGGGCCGGGATCGAAAGCTACGCGACCCCGCTGGTCTGTGCTGCGCAAGCCCGCGCGGCTCTGCACCGGGGAGATGCCGGAGCGGCACGCGAGGCACTTGTCCGTGCCCAGCGTCTGCGGCATCTGCTGACCTACGCGATGCCCCAGCTGGCCGTTCAGGCCCGGATCGAGCTCACCCGTGGCCACCTCGCGCTCGCCGACATCGCAGGGGCCAGGACGCTGATGCAGGAGATCGACGAGCTTCTCCGCCGACGGTCCGGCCTCGGAAACCTGGCCGACGAGGCCCAAGGGCTCCGGGCGCGCCTGTCGGAGGAACGCGGTGCCAGTCCTCCCGGGGCGTCGTCCCTTACCGCTGCTGAGCTCCGCCTGCTCCCGCTGCTTACCACGCACATGTCGTTCCCCGAGATCGCCGAGGAATTGTCCCTTTCGCACCACACCGTCAAGTCACAGGCATACTCGCTCTACCGGAAGCTGGGGGCCTCCTCACGCAGCCAGGCGGTCTCCCGGTCACGGGAGCTGATGCTGCTCGAGGGGTGATGAACCAGCTTTCCTGCCATCCAGATCATATGGCCCCCGATGACCTGCCGCGAGTTCCCGTTTCATACCAATCGTGGGATGCGCGGGGGCGCCCGGTTGGCGTTCTGTAGGTGGTGGCCGTGAGATCCCCGCCGGCCGCCGGACACAGCGGACGGCATCCCGGCGGGCGATCTCCAACGGCGAACGACCATCAGGGCGGGCGGCTGGAGGGGAACGGCGAGATTCCGATGGTGACCCATGTGGCCAGACAGATGGCGACCAGTAGCCGAGGGGCAGCCGTTTCCGTTGCCCATCCGATTCTGGCATCGAAGATTACTGCCCCCTGTGTGCCCGACCTGGCCGTCCGGCGCCCGCGGATCTCCGAATTGCTGGCCCGGGGTACGCGGTGGAGCCCGCTGACTGTGGTCACAGGCCCACCTGGGGCAGGCAAAACGATGGCTCTGGCGTTGTGGGCGGCGGCGGAGCACAGGGCTGTGGCCTGGGTCGCTCTGGACCGCTACGACAACCGCCCGGAGGCCTTCTGGTCCTATGTGGTCGCGGCACTGCGCGGTTCAGGGATTGTCATTCCGGAGGAGCTGTCTGCCGACCCGCAGCAGCAAGGAACCGATCACGTGTTCTTGCTCCGGCTTGTGTCGGCCCTGGCCGCCCAGGACCCACCTGTGATCCTGGTCCTCGACGACTTTCACGTGCTAACCGAGCCGGAGGTGCTGAAAGGGCTTGACTTCGTGCTGCGGAACGCCGGATCCGGCCTGCGCGTGGTGGTCTCCTCGCGGACGGATCCGCCGCTGCGGCTACACCGTTACCGGCTGGCCGGCGAGTTGGCCGAGATCCGTGCCGGCGACCTCGCTTTCAACCTCGCCGAGGCCGGCCTGCTCATGGCCCAGCACCGCGGTTCGATTTCAGCCGATTCACTCGAGTGCCTCATGCGGCGGACAGAGGGCTGGGCGGCGGGCCTCCGCCTCGCGGCGATCTCCATGGACACTCATCCCGACCCCGACCAGTTCGTCAAGGAGCTGATTACTGAGGACAGTGCCCTCACTGGCTACCTGGTGGAGGAGGTTCTCCAGACCCAGCCGCCTGAGGTCCAGGAAGTCCTGCTCAGCACGAGCATCCTGGAGCAGGTCAGCGCGGAGGCTGCCAGCGAACTGGCCGGCGACGCGCAGGCCGCAGGCATCCTCCCCGCTTTGGCGCGCGCGAACACGTTTATACAGCCCATCGGATCCGGGTGTTATCGCTACCATCCGTTGTTCGCGGAGGTACTGCGTCTCAAGCTGAGGCTCAAGTACCCGGAACGGATGCCCGACCTGCACCGCCGGGCTGCCCGCGTATACGAGCGGAACGGCTCGCTCATCGACGCAGTGCGGCACGCCGCCCAAGCCGGCGACTGGCAGCTCGCCGCCAGGATGGTGGTCGGCGCCTTGGCAATAACCGAGATCATCCAGCCACAGGGCAGCCAGTCACTGGCCCGCGCGTTCCTGACCATGCCGGACAGCAACGCCTGGAGCGAGCCCGGGCCCTACCTGGTCTCCGCTGCGGTCGCGCTGGCCAGTGGCAGAGGGGAAGCTTGTGCCGCCGCGCTGACTACCGCGGAAGGCATCCTTGAGCGCCTGCCCGCCGAACAGGAGATCCCAGGCCGGCTGGCCAGCGCGATGCTCCGCCTGGCCGCCTCTCGTTACGCTGGTGATCTCCCGGCGGCCGCCGCGGCTGCGGATCGCGCAGAGGTACTGGCTGGGCAGGTCCCTGGTGAATTGCTCGCCCGGCATCCCGGGGTACGCGCCCACGTCCTGGCCACCCGCGGGGTTGTTGAGCTGTGGTCGGGCCATTTGGACGAGGCGGTCCGTGTCCTCGATTCGGCGGTGGCGGCGGCAACGGTTTCGGGCGCGGAGTACGAACAAGCCGAATGCCTCGGATATCTCGCGCTGGTGGAAGCTTTGCGCGGCGGGCTCCGCCGCACAGCAGAGCTGACTGCCCGGGCGGCAGCGCCCGGCGAGCGGCGCCCGCCTGTTCAGCGGCCGAACCCTGCCGTACTCGTGGCAATGGCTTGGGTACGCCTGGAGCGCAACGAGTTGCGCGAGGCGCGCAGCCTGCTCAAGCAGGTGGACGATGCCCTTAGCGCAAGCCCAGACAAGCTGATCGGGTCGGCGGCATGGCTCGTAGCCGCACACGTAGGCCTGGTCGAGGCACGGGCACAAGTCACCGCGCAGTGCGTGACGAAGGCACGGTCAGGTTGGCGTGTTCCGGATTGGCTGGAACAAAAGCTGAGCCAGGTCGAGTCCCGGGCATGCCTTGCCGCCGGCGACGTCCGGGCAGCGCTCGCCGCCGCCAGGCGCGGCGACTGCGATAGTTCGCCGGAGGCGGCAGTGGTGCGCGCGCGCGCGTGGGCGGCCGCCGGAGACATCGGCAACGCCAGGCGCGCGCTTGCACCCGCGCTAGCGGCCCACAGTGGAGCGCCTGAGCAGGTGATGGTGCAGGCGTTGCTGGTTGACGCCCAGCTCAGTTACAACAATGGCGACCCGGCACGAGGTGCGCGCTCACTTGCGCGCGCCCTGCGCCTGGCTGAACGTGAGCAGCTCAGGCTGCCGTTCGCCATGGAGCGCGTGTGGATTAGGCACGCGCTACGGGATGACCCTGAACTGGCCCGCAGCTATCAACGTCTGCTGGACCCGACCCTCCTCCGCGACCAGCTCCCGGCTCCGCGGAACGCCCCGGATCAGACCGCGATTGTATTGGTCGAGCAGCTCACCGAACGCGAACGGGAGGTCTTGCGGCACGTCTCAGAGATGCTCAACACCGCAGAGGTGGCGAGTGAAATGTACATCTCGATCAACACAGTCAAGACGCACCTCAAGAGCATCTACCGCAAGCTGGCCGCGACCCACCGCCGTGAGGCGGTCCGCCGAGCCCAGCAGCTTGAGCTGATCTGATGTCACTCCCGGCCGCGTAGGTGGAGGTAGGCCCGCAGACGGCACAGGTCGCGATTCACCCCTGGCGGGTGGGGCGTTATGGCTCAGAATGCCCAAATCTGAAAGTCTGGTTGTTTGACTCCAGATCTCGGGATGTGACATGCCATCTTCGTACTACGAGATCCGCATAGCGGGGATCGTCCCGCGCGAAGCCCTGCTGGATTTCGAGCAGTTGACTGCCTCAGTAGAACCAGTCCAAACACTTCTGCATGGCCCACTCCCGGATCAGGCAGCCCTGTGCGGCCTCCTCGCACGACTCGAGATATTCGGCGCACGTATCGTGGGGCTTCGAGTTCTCCCGCAAAGAGGCCCACGGGCCAAAAAAGGTACAGCAGCCGGGTAACAGGCCGCCAGGCATTGTTACCACACTGCGCGGGATCCTCTCGGACACCAGCCTGACCCTGCTGCGGCGGCAACCCTGACCGCGACGAGGGTTGACCCTGATGCCTTCAGGGGTGCAGACCAGGGTGCGAATCGGGGCTGATCCTGATCGACGGGGGGATCTGCCGACGGCAGTGTTGAAGCATGAACACAACCACTGCAGGCACCGGGTCCGGACGCCAGAACCGCTCCCGCTGATCCCTGACTCGCTCCTCATCTCGACCTGAACGGAGACTGATCACCATGCCCCGGATACTCGCCCTCGTCCTCATCGCTATCGCGGTCCTGGCCGTCCTCAGCTTCACCATGCACATCCTGTTCTCCCCCTGGCTGCTGGTGGCCATCGGCATCCTCGTCTGGATCAAGTTCCGCGCGCGCCGCTCCCACCAGTAGTCCCCGTTGCCCGGCAACCCGCTGCCCGGTTGGCCCTGAGCAGGCCGCCGGGCAGCGTCGCGATCATCTCAGCGGGACCCTGACGCCGTGGCAAGTTGCGTCCGATCGGGCACGGTGTCACAGTCTGGGGCGGCAATCGCCCGGGTCTCGTTCTCCAGAAGGCCCGCCGGCGACGTTGCCTCAAGGAGCAGCACCGCGACGTCGTCGTCGAGCCTGCGGCCCGTGTGAGCCAGGAGGCGATCGAGCAACTCGTCGGCGGCCGCGTCGAGGTCGGTGCGGCGCACCGCGTCGAGGCAGTCTTCCAGCCGGAAGTACCGGCCCGACCGATCACGTGCCTCGAGCAGGCCGTCGGTATAGAAAATGAGCCGGTCGCCGGGACTCACCGAGAACGTAGATGTCTTCATGTCGGGGTGCAGGCCCAGCGGCGTCGCGTACGCGGCGGGGGTGAGGGCCTGCAGGCCGCCGTCTGCCGTCAGCCGCAGCGGCGGCGGGTGCCCGCAGGTGACGAGCTCAAGCCAGCCGCGTGGGTCGAACTCCGCGAACAAGGCCGTCACGAAGTCCTCCTCCCCTGCGGCCCGCGTGACTGACTGGTCCACTACCCGGGCGATCTCGGGCAGCGACAGCCCCGGCTGGGCGCAGGCGTCCCGGAAGCTGGTCATCGCGATGCTGGCCAGTCGCACCGCGGGCAGTCCCTTTCCGCGCGTGTCCCCGATGAGCCAGCGCGGGTGGCCTCCCTCAGAGACAACCTCCAGCAGGTCCCCGCCCACCCGTGCCTCCGCCGCAGCCGAGACGTAGCGCGAGGCCAGCCGTCCCGCGGCGACGGTCGCCGGGACCTCGCGCAGCAGTGCGCTTTGCGCCACCCGGGCCACGGCGCGGACCTGGCTGAGCCGCCGCTGCGCCGCGGTGCGCAGCACCGAGTTGGCGACAGCGAACCCGCCCAGTAGCACGAGCACGCCCAGGTGCGGCGCGAGCGTGCCTGGCCGGCCCGGCTGGTCCATGATCAGCCCGAGGCCGAGCAACGTCGCCCAGCCCGCCAGCACGGCGGTGATCCACGGGCGTAGCACCAAGGACGCCAGCAACGGCCCGACAGCCAGCCACGCGACCATGAGGGGACCCCTGCCCGTGCGGTACTGCGCCACCGCCACCACCGTGATGCCCAGGGCTATTAGCAGACCCAGCACCCGCTTGGCACGCACCGCGGCCGGCTGGGAAGGTCCCGACACATCCAGCCGGATGCCGCGGCCAGATCGCACCAGAGACAGCCACCAGCGCCGCCACTTCTCCGGGAGCGAGGCTCTGCGGGCGCAACGCCGGGCCCGGGCCGCGTCACCGACACCCAGCCCGGGTCCGCTGGTTGTTCCCGTCCCGTCCGCAGGCGGCGCCGCTTTCAGGGCGTACTGCGAATGTGCACTCATGAGTGCTGCCTCTCATCTGCGGTGCATCTCCGGCTCTGCCCACGCACTGAGAAGCAATAATGCAGGTCAGGCCGGGACAGTAGCTGAACAGGTGCTCTGAGTTAGCTCACAGACGTGGGCGGACAACGTGTTTTCAGCGGCGGTCGTGCAATCGCAAGGTTGCGCGGCGAACGTTGGATTATGGATTCTCCAGCCGGCGCAGCGGAGGTTCGTCTAATGCGCCAACATCGAGATGCCCGGCCGCTATGGCAGGTACAGGTGCAACCCGGCGGGCATGTGCTCAGTGACGGCGATGGCGCCGCGGAACACCCCGTTGATGTACGCGGCGACGTTGGCCGGATAGGCGCCACCCGGACTGTGCTCCGCGGTGAGGCGCAGGATGGCCGACGGCTGGCATTTGTGCCCGTCGGCCAGCTCTGCGAGGGACATCTGGCCGCCAGTGGTGTGCTCGATCATCGTGGCTCCTGTCGCGGGGTCCTTCGGGAACGCCCACTCTGTCATGAGAGGGACCCGCCCAGGAGACGGGCCCGCAGCCGGGCTCACCCAGGGATCGGGCCGGAGCTGATAAAGAAGGTGGCTGGGCCTGATTCCCGGCAGCCGGGAAAACTGCTTGACTGCCCCGGACTGGCGATCAAGGCTGCCGTCATGACCAGCCGTATATCGCACACCTCGTTTGACGCCCGGAATGCCTACGCACAGTCGGTCTTCTGGTCTCAGGTGCTGGACTTCACCGAGGATCCTGACGACCCGAACAAGCCAGAGCATCAGGAATGCCTGATCATGTCGCGCGACCGGAGCCAGATGCTGCTCTTCATCACGGTCCCGGACCGCAAGACGGTGAAGAACCGGGTGCACCTGGACTTGCGGCCAGCAGACCGCACTCGCGAGCAGGAGACCGAGCGGATCGTCGCCCTTGGCGCATCGCGGTCGGCCGACCACCGGCGGCCCGATGGCAGCGGCTGGATCACGCTCGCCGATCCCGAGGGCAACGAGTTCTGCATCTTGTCCAGGGAGCCCGCCGGCCCCGGAGCCACGACCTGACCGCTGAGTCTGACGCAGGACCAGTGGGCCTGGCCTGGCCTAGGCTTCCGACATCATCGCACTGAACAGACGCTCGTAGCGCAGCAGGTGCAGGTCGCCCACATATTGCTCCCGAATATGCGCCTGAGCGGCATTTCCCATGCTGCTAGCTTCGTCCGGGTCGTCGAGTAGCCGTCGTACCGCCGCCCCGAAGGCTTGCAGGTCCCGGGGACCGGGCAGCAGGATGCCGGTGCCGGGGGCGATCTGGTCGATGATCCCACCGACTGCTGACCCGACGACGGGCCGCCGTTTCCACATGCCCTCGGCCACGGTCAGCCCGAAGCCCTCGGCGAGGCTCTTTTGCGAGATGACGGTGGCGTGCCGCTGGAGCGCGTTGACCATAGCGGCGTTTTCGTCGATGTCATCCAGGGGGAGGGTAACCAGCAGAACCCGGGCGCGGGCCGCGGCCGGCAGATCGTGCCATTGCAGCAGGCAGTCTGCGAATACTGCGGCGCCCTCCGGGTCATCGCTCACCCCGGCGACCGCCGGACCGGCCAGCAAGAGGTATGCGCCGCCACCGGGCGCGACGTACTGGGCGAAGCCATGCATGACTCCTGGCATGTCCTTGAGCTGATCCCACCGGGAAACCTGAACCACCAGCGGGTCACGGGGGCCGGGGCGGCCTTCGCCGG
>Ga0187855_10004475_pt1 | contig 10058 bp, 8 predicted proteins | sample June2016WEW_8_10_2_FD_132969 | JGI IMG/M metagenome (GOLD analysis project Ga0187855, IMG submission 132969) | Peatland microbial communities from SPRUCE experiment site at the Marcell Experimental Forest, Minnesota, USA - June2016WEW_8_10 | ecosystem: Environmental > Terrestrial > Soil >... | reverse complement strand
TGGGCGGAACGCCGGGCCGTGCGCGCGGCCAGTTCCACAAAGGGCAGCGGCCGGGTCACCGCCACCGGCTCGCCCAGGCTCGCGTGCAGGATGCCTTCCCATTCGGCAGCCACCGCGCCGTCGGCCACCAGATGCCAGTTTGGCGTTGCACCCAGCCAGCCTTCCAATTCACCGGCCCAGGTCAGTTGCGCCAGCTGTTCCTGCAGGCTTTTGGCACGGTCTCCGGTCTGCGCCAAAACCACAAAACTTAAATTCCGCAAGGTGCCACCGAACCACCACGCCACCAGCGCGACATTCTGCCCGGCATAAGCAGCGGGGTAGATCCAGGCGCCGTCCTCCGTCGTCGGGGTGACTTCCAACTCATCCAACATGGGCGCCTCGAGCCGGTCGGCCAGAAAACCCTGACCTTCCAGTTTGCCGAGAAATTCCTCGACCGCATGGCGGGCGGCAATGACCACAATGACCGTTTGTAAATTGTCGGTCGCACGCGGCAGGACGTGAATCATCCAGGCGATTTGCGCCACCGGCAGGGGCGACAACTTTTCCAACTGCAACTCCACCATGGCCAGCGTCTCTTCAAAGTTGCTCCGGGGCAGCTCGATGACGCGCAGAAAAACGTTTTCCGGCGGCAGCCACGCAATGTTCAACCGGGGTTGCCACAAGGAGCGCCACGACTTGGCCGCCAGATGGAACGGCAACGGTTCACCGGCGGCGCCCGCGTGCTCGCGGTTGAGCGCGAAGCCGTCACCCTTGGCATCAAATTGCCAGAGGTGACACGCGTCGGGGCCGACGTGGAGGATGTTGCAGTATTGCCAGCGGGCCATATCAGAAAAAGTGTCGCAGTGGCGGGGTCGAGCTCACGTCTTGACCCACATTTCGGTTTTGGCATCCCCCACAAGGGCGTCCATGTGTTCTTCGATCTGGGTGACGCGCAGAACCTCCTCGATGGTGGTTTCACCGCCTTTCACCTTGTTCCAGCCGTCGGTGCGCAACGTGCGCATTCCCTGTTCGATGGCCTTGGCTGCAATGGTTGACGCCGGCGCGCGGTTTAAAATCAACGGGCGCATGTTTTCGTTGAGAATGAGCAATTCATAAATCCCCTTGCGTCCTTGATACCCGAGCTGCCGGCAATCCTCGCATCCGGCGCCGAGCCAGAATTTTGCGGTGTCGATTTCATTTTCGGGGAAGCCGATTTTTTGCAGGTAACTGCGCTCCACCTTCTGCTCCGTTTTGCACGACGGACAAATCGTGCGGATGAGGCGTTGCGCCATGACCGCTTCCACCGAGGACGCCACCAGGAACGGCTCAATGCCCATGTCAATCAACCGCGTGAACGCGCTCGGCGCGTCATTGGTGTGCAGCGTGCTGAATACCAAATGGCCCGTCAGCGACGCCCGAATCGCAATCTCCGCCGTCTCGAGATCACGGATTTCCCCCACCATGATCACATTGGGATCCTGCCGCAGGATATGGCGCAAACCCATGGCAAAGGTCAGGCCGATGTCCGGCCGCACGGCGATTTGATTGATGCCCTTGAGTTCGTATTCGACCGGCTCCTCAATCGTGATGATGCGTTTGTGCACGGAATTAATCGCGCTCAGAAAGGCGTAGAGCGACGTGGATTTGCCCGAACCGGTCGGGCCGGTGACGAGAAAAATCCCGTGCGGTTTGACGATGATTTCGCGTATGATCGCCTCGTCTTGTGGTGCGAATCCGAGCTTGTCGAGGCTCAGAAAAATTTTCCCGCGCGTGAGCAGGCGGAGGGAAACACTCTCGCCATAAACCGTCGGCACGGTCGAGACCCGGATGTCAATTTCCTCGCCCTTGATGCGGACATTGATGCGGCCGTCCTGGGGCAGGCGCTTTTCGGAGATGTTCATGCCGCTCATCACCTTGATGCGCGAAATGAGCGCCGCCTGAAACCGCTTCAGTTGCGGCGGCATCGGCGTCTGATGCAAAATGCCGTCGATGCGATAACGAATCCGCAGCTCGTCCTCCGCCGGTTCGAAATGAATGTCCGTCGCGCGATCCTTGTGCGCCTCCCAAATGATCTGGTTGACGAACTTGATGACGCTCGCCTCCTGATCGTCCTCGGTGATTTCCTTGTCACTGGCAATTTCCAGCTCCATGGGTTCGTTCTCACCGAGTTCGTCCAGGGTCTCGGCGCCGACGCCGTAGTATTTTTTCAGCGACTTTTCGATTTCGGCCTTCGGCGCCAGGGCGAATTGCACCGGACAGTGCGCATCAAACCGCACCGCATTCATCATCGCCGCGTCAAACGGATCGCTGACCACCACCTGCAACCCGGCGTCGCTCACGGCTGTGGGCAGAACGAAATATTGGAAGGCCACCTTCGTGGACAGTTTGTTCCGCGCCTCCGGCGGGATGGTGTGCTTGTGCAAATCCACATACGGCCAGCCGAGCGCATCCGCCAGTCGTTGCAGGAAGACGTCCTCCGCCTGGCCCCGCTCGCGCGCAATGAACGACAACAACGACTCCGCGGAGCCGTTGTCCACCGCCGCGCGCCACGCCTTGCGCCAGTCGTCGAATTGACCGGGAGTCGTTTCGGCAACCGAGGCGACCAGATTTTTTACCGAGCTAAAACCCATTTAAGTCGTTCAGTTTTTACCTGGTTATACCAACAACCATGATGCAAAAAAGTTGCGCCCCGGCGCTAATAAACCGGTACGTTCGGCGCGACCAAAAATGAGGCAATTTGCCACCGTCACTGTCATCAGTCGTGACAAGACCGGCGTCATCGCGCGGGTTACCGCCTTTCTGTTCGAGCAAAGGGCCTGCCTCGAGGCGTCCGCGGAACCAGTTGCCTGCAGCCGGTTCTGCATGACGCTTCAAACCTCATGGTTTGCAAGCGATTGCCATGCCGCCGGAGCGTGTAGCGGGTTGGACCTGCTGGCACGGCAACCCCGCAGGGTAATCAAATTCCGGTGCCCCGACCAGATCGCCCCCAATGTTTCGCCATCGTGGCCATCGAGGAACCGCACGGCTTCGAGGCGCGCATGGTCGTGCCGCATCGATGCGAAATCAAGGCCGGCCTGGCGTTCGCATTGGGCAAGCGCTCCGACCTCATATACCGCCCGCCAAAACCAAACTGCCGTTTGTTCGCGTCCCCGACAACGACCACGCGCCCCAAGTCCGCGCTTTGCACCTGCCTGAAGCCGGTGAGATTGATTTCGTGGCGCCCGCACGGTGCATGAAAATTCTGCCGCCCAAAATCGTGTGGCGGCTCAAAAAAGATCATCAACATTCATCCGCCGCCTAAAATCCATCGCGGCATGACGCCCAGGTAGAACCCCACCTGCGGCCGACGGTTCGGAGCCGGGGTGCTCGTGAAGGCCGCAACACTTTATCACGGTAATCGTCTCGACGTTCATTGGGGCGTGATGAGAGCAGTTTGACACATCCGTCGCGTCAAGGCCGCGCGGACCGTAGAATGGGGCGATTCCTCTCTCTTTCCTCCACCGGAAGCACGAAGCAAACCTGCGTCGGTTTGGTGCCGAATATTTTTCCAAATAATTATTCACATGGTTGAACCGATTTCATGCCGGCGGTGTCGTACATAGAAATAAAAGAGGTGCGTTTACCATGAGTGCCATGACCATAACCAAAAAGGGGCCTTTCAACATGATTTTGAAGGCCGTGATCATTTACGATGACTTTGATTCCGCTGCGCATGCCACGGCGTTGTTGGAACGCGTCGCCCGCCGCACCGATACCGGCGTGCCGTTGGACATCAAACCATGGCGCTGCGATGTCCTGAAACAACCGGCACTGGCGGCGCTCACGGTGGCCGTGGCGGCAAAAGCGGATTTGATCGTGCTTGCCCTGGTTCGCGTTCCTTCGCCAAAAACGGAACTATTGAACTGGCTGAGAAATTGGGCGAAGCACCGGCAGGTCAAGGACGCCGCCGTGCTGGCTCTCGGTACAGTCAAAAGTCATTCTCAGTCAATGTTTTGGAATGAAATCAAAGCGTTTACCGCAGCGCATGACTTGACGCTCCTGGGAAACCACATCGTTCGGAATAGCCGGCATTCGGCGCCTTCATTCCACCGTTGGCAGCAACGGAAGCCAATGGACGCACCGACAGCGCGACCGGCCTTCACCGAACGGCCGCCCGTCCCACACCATTGGGACATCAACGAATAAGTTCGTCTTGAGATTTGCTTTGGCACGGTTGGGGGATTAGGGTTCAGACGGCGAAAGCTGATTTTGCGAAGGACAGAATTTGCCGCGGCGGGATTTCCGTCGCAGCGGCACGGGGTGGACGAAACACCCGCAAAACGGTTGAGTTCACTCCGTGTCATTGTCTGAAAAGGGAGCTATTGGTTGGACCGGGATTTTTTGAATCGCAAGACCGGCAAAGTCTCAGGGCGCGGTGTTATCGCGCATGGAAAGGAAAAGACTATGGCAAAAAAATCATATACCAAAAGCAATCAAAACGGCCGGCACCAAACCTTCGCGTTCACCGCACCGGACGCAGCCAGCGTGCAGTTGGTGGGCGATTTCACGCAATGGCAGGAGCGCCCCATCAACTTGCGTAAAGGCCTGGACGGCGTCTGGCGGACCGCGGTGGAATTGTCACCGGGCACGCACCTCTATCGTTTTCTTGTGGACGGTCAGTGGCAGGATGATCCCGAATGCATTCTCCGCGCGCCCAATCCCTTTGGCAGCGAGAATATGATGCGGCAGGTGGTTTGAGCCCGGCTGGCCGGCCGCAGGCTCGGCGCAAAAATGGATCACAAAGCGGTGTTGAACCGACACCGGCGGGTGGGCTATTATTCTTCAAAGCCGGTCGCCAACCCATGAAAATCGAGCCTCAAAAATTCCGCGTTCGCGAAGGCGAAAAGGTCAAACTCAGGAAATGGCCGACCCGGGTCAAATCCTTCTACAAATCAAAGGAACACTATCAGAAAATCCTCGCCGAACACACCCGGTCATTGAGCCGGCAACAAAACCTGCTGTATGCCCGGAACCAGTACGCCGTGCTGTTGATTTTTCAAGCGATGGACGCCGGCGGCAAGGACGGCGCCATCAAACACGTGTTGTCGGGCATCAACCCGCAGGGTTGCGAGGTTTTCAGTTTCAAACAGCCAAATGCCGATGACCTGGAACATGACTTTCTCTGGCGCACGACCTGCCGTCTGCCGGAACGTGGACGCATTGGCATCTTCAATCGCTCCTATTATGAGGAGGTGCTCATCGTGCGCGTGCATCCGGAACTGCTTCGCGCCCAAAAGATTCCAGCGGAACTGCTGGATAAAGGAACGGTCTGGGAAAAACGGTATCGCTCCATTCTCGACCTGGAAAAACACCTGCACCGCAACGGCACCCGCATTATCAAATTTTTCCTGCACCTGTCCAAGGACGAACAGCGCCGGCGGTTTCTCGAACGCATTGACAACCCTGAAAAAAACTGGAAATTCAGCCAGGCCGACATCGTGGAACGGAGATTCTGGAAAGATTACATGAAGGCCTATGAAGCCTGCCTCGGCGCGACCAGCACCGGACATGCGCCGTGGCATGTCGTTCCCGCGGACGACAAGGAAAATGCCCGGCTCATTATTTCGCAGGTCGTACTCGACACATTGCAATCGTTGAAGCTGAATTATCCTAAAACCAGCAGGGCGCACCGCCAGGAATTGCGGTCCATCCGCAAACATCTCCTAAAATAAAATGGATTCTCTGCCATGACCGGCCTGCTGGCCACCGCGCCCGCGGGTTTTTCCCAGCGGCCCGTTATTCTGGCGATTTTTGCCATCACTTACGTCGGGATGGCCGTCGGGCGTGTACCCGGTTTGAAACTCAATCGCATCGGCATTGCCCTGCTCGGCGCCATCGCCCTGATTATCTTTGGCGGTGTCTCCACCAACGATGTGGTGGCCTGGATCAATTGGCCCACCATTTTTTTACTGTTCGGATTTTTTGTCATTTCGGCACAACTCCGCCTGTCGGGCTTCTACGACCTGGTGGCTGGCGGCATCTCGGCCCGGCTGGGGCATCCCGCGCGGTTCCTGCTCGTGCTGATGCTGGTCACCGGCGGCCTTTCCGCGTTTCTGAACCACGACATCGTATGCTACGTTTTTGCGCCTGTGGCCGGCACCGCGTTGTTGCGCCAGCAGCTCAATCCCGTCCCCTATCTGATTGCGCTGGCCATCGCCAGCAACCTCGGTGCGGCGGCAACCCTCATCGGTAATCCGCAAGACATGATGATTGGACAGGTGGCGCACCTGAGCTTTGGCCATTATTTGCTTTGGAGCGCCGTACCGGTCACTGTCGCCATGGCCGCCGCCTATGGAATCATCTGGCTGCTTTCACGGAAAAACCTCCGGTCCACCTTGACCGTGGCCGGGGAATCAAACCCCCAACCCCGCCCGTTCAACCGGACGCACACCATCAAGGGATTGATTATTCTGGCCGTGGTCGTCGGCCTGTTCTTTTCGTCGTTGCCCAAGGAGGTCATTGCGCTGGCCGCCGCGGGGATCCACCTGGCCAGCACCCGGTTTCGCACCGAAGATTTACTGGGTCTGGTGGAATGGCCCATTCTGGTTTTGTTCATGGGATTGTTTGTGGTGACCGGCGCTTTTGAGTCCACCGGATGCGGCGATCAAGCCGTGCGATGGCTGGCCCATCGCAGCTTTGATCTCAACGCACCAGCCACCCTGACCCTGGCGACCGCGGCCTTGTCCAACCTGATCAACAACTCGGCGGCGGTGATGCTGCTGCTCAAAGTGGTCAACCTCTCGCAGCCGGCCACCGCTTACATTCTGGCACTGGCCAACAGCTTTGGCGGGAGCCTCTTCATCATGGGCAGCATTTCCAATATCATCGTGGTTCAACAAGCCCGCGAGCTGGGCATCAAAATTTCGTTTTGGGATTTTGCCCGGCTGGGCATTCCGGTGACCCTGGCCGCGCTGGCCGGGTTGCTCGGCTGGCTGGCCATGGTGACGTGACCGGCCATTGCCTTCCGCCTCGACTCGCGATTCCAACACACCTAGGCTCCCGGCATGAATGAGCTTCTCATCGGCCTGGTAGGCGCCTTGCTCGCCACCAACCAGCCGCAGGCCGTCAGCAATTTGATTCAGCAGAATGCCGGTCTCTCGGTCAACCTTCCCAATCCCAACGACCCGGCGGAGAAGGAACTGGAGCCATTGATGACCGATGATGATGCGGCCATGGCCGAGGTGGACAAATGGATCCGTGACAACAATGCCTTTACGGCCCAGGGCGCGGGAGAATCCAAGACGGAGTTGAATGCGCGCATCCTGGCCCGGCTGAATGTCGTCCGGAAAAACTACGAGGATTTCTTGCGGCGCCACCCGGATTTCGCCCGGGGACACCTGGCCTATGCCAGTTTCCTGAACAACATCGGCGACGAGGATGCCGCAAAACTCCAAAATGAAAAGGCCCTGCAGCTGGACCCCAAAAATCCGGCCGCCTGGAACAATCTCGGGAACTATTACGGCGAATACGGCCCCATCACCAACGCGTTCGCGTACTTTGCCAAAGCCATTGAAATGGACCCCAATGAGTCGGTTTATTATCAGAATCTCGCGGTCACGGTTTATCTGTATCGTACGGATGCAAAGACCTTTTACCACCTTGATGAGGAGCAGGTTTTTGACAAGTCGCTCGCGCTCTACCGCCGGGCCATGCAACTGGATCCGGATAATTTCCCACTCGCCACCGAATACGCGGAAGGCTATTACGGCATCCACCCGCTCCGCACCAACGACGCGCTGGTGGCCTGGACCAACACGCTGCACATCGCCCATGACGACATCGAGCGCGAGGGCGTTTACATTCATCTGGCCAGGATCAAGATGCTGGCCGGACGTTATGCCGAGGCCCGCCAGCAGCTCGACGCGGTGACCAATACGATGTATTCAGGCCTCAAGGACACCCTGGAACGCGCCATTACCGGGCACCAAAGTGGGGCAACCCATTCAGCGGCTGTTGGTGTTTCTACGAATGGTTCAGGCTTTCCGAAAAATCAGTTTACGGCGCCAACCAGCCCTCGGGCCGCCTTGACGAACGCGACCGCCACGCCCACCAACCCGTTGCGGGTGCTCACCCATGGCGCGCCCGCACTCACCAAACCGCCCGCTTTTCCTCCAAAGATCGTCAACGTGATGACGACGGTGCCGCCCCAGGCTCCCAAAGTTTCCGACTTGTCGCCGTCCTGACGCCAGGAGATTCAACTTTTGTCCGGGCTGACTTGTGGTATGATGGTCAACACATGAGTTTTTACGACCAATTGAAATTTGACGCCCACGGCCTCATTCCCGCCGTGGTTCAGGATCAGCAAACCGGGCGCGTCCTGATGATGGCCTGGATGAACCGCGCCTCGCTGGAAAAGACCATCGAAACGGGCCGGACCCACTTCTGGAGCCGGTCGCGCCAGAAATTCTGGATGAAAGGCGAAACCAGCGGCCACGTGCAACAGGTCAGGGACATTGCCTTCGACTGTGACGGGGATGTCCTGCTCATCCAGGTCGAACAAACCGGGGCAGCGTGTCACGAGGGTTATCGATCCTGCTTTTTCCGGTCAGTGGAAAAGAACGGAAAATCGGTCAAAATAACGGAAGCCCAGCTCGAAACCCCGGAACAAATCTACGGAAAGAAATAATGGACAACCCGGTTTCATTTGGCAGCCACAGGTATCTTCTGATGCTCGGGCTGCTGGTCTTCGGGCGCGGGATGGATTTTCTCAGCACCTGGACTGCCACCCCCAACCTCGCGCTGGAGGGCAATCCCATCGCCAAAAAGCTTGGCTGGAAATGGGGATTGTCGTTGAACGCGGTCGTGGTCGTCGTTTTGGCCATGTGGCCGTTGTCGGCCCTCGTCATCACCACTGCCAGCGTGCTGGTGGCCGCACGCAATTTTCAATCGGCGTGGCTCATGCGTTCGCTGGGTGAGGACGCCTACCGCGAATGGCACGTCCAGCGCATACGGGAAACACCCGTCACCCTTCATTTGTCTTGCCTCGCAGGCAACACCCTGCTGATCGCCCTCGTGGGCGCGGCGTTGATTGGCTTCAGCCGAATGCGACTCGTGCCCTTTGGCATCGGCATGGGCATGGTGGCCTATGCCATCGCAGTGGCCTTTTACTCCGTGCTGGCCATCTGGCGCATTCACCGCACCATCAAACGCGAGGCTTACCGGTTGCAACTCGCTAAAAACCAACCCCCGGCAACGCCGTCGCTGGCGGTCGAAACATACTCGCGTCCGCCCGACCGGATCGTTTAAGCTGTTGGCCGTATGTTTTCGCCAACCCTCGAAGAATTCTTGAAACTGGCCGGGCAGGGAAATCTGATTCCTGTCACCCGCCGCCTGCTCGCGGACGTTGAAACCCCACTGTCGGCCTACCGTAAAATCCGCGGGCAGGGCGAATCCTTCCTGTTTGAATCCGTCGAAGGCGGCGAACACCTCGGCCGCTACTCGTTCGTCGGCTGCAATCCGCGCGCCGTCATCCGGCAGACCGGTGACCGCGTCGAAGTCATCGAAAATGGCAGGGTCATCGAGAATTTTTTGGTTCGCAGGACAGGCGTCGCGCCGGTCTCTGAATTGAAAAATGGAGACAGGCAGGATGCCTGTCCAACGGTTCGCGATGGCCTTGAAGTTGTCGAACGGGTCATGAAAAAATATCGCGCCGTGGCGCTGCCCGGTCTGCCGCGCTTCACCGGCGGCGCCGTCGGCTTCATCGGCTATGAATTCATTCACGATGTCGAACCGGTCGTACCGCGCCCGCCGCAGGACGAATTGGGCACGCCCACGATGGTCTTTTTGATCGCCGACCAGTTGCTGATTTTCGACCGCGCGGCCCAAACCATCACCATCCTGGTCAACGCCCTCCTGGATGACGCCGAAAGTCCGGCCGACACCTACGAAAATGCGACCAGCGAAATTGAGCGCATCGTTTCGCTGCTCGAACAGCCGAGCGAACATCATCCCGTGACCGTGCCGGACGAGGTGCCGGCGATGCCGTTCGAATCCAATCAAACGCAGGAAAAATTTTCCGCCAACGTGCTCAAGGCGAAGGA
>Ga0187855_10004473_pt1 | contig 10059 bp, 11 predicted proteins | sample June2016WEW_8_10_2_FD_132969 | JGI IMG/M metagenome (GOLD analysis project Ga0187855, IMG submission 132969) | Peatland microbial communities from SPRUCE experiment site at the Marcell Experimental Forest, Minnesota, USA - June2016WEW_8_10 | ecosystem: Environmental > Terrestrial > Soil >... | reverse complement strand
TGGTAGGCAACCCATAAAAGACACTCCGGATGATTGGTTCAGACTGCGGCGCACGCTCAGGGAGGCGCAACCGGTGAATGCTCGGCTGAACTGGATTCTGTTCGCGGCGGTCCTTCTCTTGATCGGCGGAAATGTACTGTTATTTGGCGGCATTCCGCGATGGTTGACGGCGACGCCGGCCAGCGCGCCTCCAAGCGACAATGAGCCGTCCTGTCTCAAGGTTAGCGATTTCTACTCCGTGCACCTCACCACCTTCTTCCTGGCCGCCGGCGAAAACGGCGGAGACCCAAAAGACAAAACAAAGCGATACATGCCCTATTGCGACCGGATCCCCGGAACAGGGCAGGTAATTTTCACGATCGATCTCATGGAGCAGGATGCGCGAGACCTCGGCGTGGCGATTTCGTTCTCGAAATATGATTCGAAGGGACAGCTCGCGCTCTTGAAAGAGGTTCCAAAAGGCATCCATCCGGGCGGGGTGCTCACCTTGGATGCTCCGATCGCGGAGCGGGGCAAATATTTGCTCAAGCTGGCGTTCGGCGATGCCAAGAGCAAGGACGACACCATCGAGATGCCCATTATGGTGGGCCAGTGACGGTTCCGCCCGGTCAAACCCGTTTACAAAGGTGCTTGACCACTTTCCCATGAGATGCGACCAATTTTCCGAACGGATGTGAGTGGAATGGTGAGCCCTCAGTATGCCGTCCAATCTCGCAGACCCAAGAGTCCGGGACAAACAAAGATGAACCCCTTACTGACTTGGCGCTATATCTCCACCGCCGTATTGTTCGTCGCTCTGCTTGTTTGGGCCCCTTTTGCCCTGGCCCATAAGACGAGCTACGGCTACCTCAACGCGGTTTCCACCGGCGACAAGGTCACGGGTAAGCTTGAACTCGCCGTTCGCGACTTCGACTTCGCCTTTTTCGACTACGCCTTTGGCCCCGGCGCCGATGGCGGCGGCAAGGTCAACTGGGACCAGCTGCATCGCCACGAGCATGAGATTGCCGGTCTCCTCCTTAACAAAATCTCGATCGGGCCTCCCGGCGCCCCATGCAACCTCGAACCCGGCGCTATTGGTCTCGATACGCTTGGGGGCGACTATTATATCGCTTTGCCGTTTTCCGGACACTGCAAGACAGAAGGCGGACCGTTGCAAGTTGGCTACGATCTGATGTTTGACATCGATCCACAGCACCGCGGGCTCATCGACGTCAGGCGCGACAACGAGGTCTACTCGGGAGTCATGACTCCCGAGACCAAGGAGCTCAAGTTTGGTGCCGACACGGAAAATCTCCGCGACACCATCATGTCCTATATCCATCAGGGTGCGCACCACATCTGGATTGGCTACGATCACATCCTATTCCTGGTCACTCTCCTGCTGCCAGCCGTGCTGACCCGCGCGAAGAACAAATGGCTGCCCGTGGACGATCTCGCTGGAGCTTTCTGGGGCATAGCCAAGGTGGTTACCGCATTCACCCTGGCCCACTCGGTCACTTTGTCGATTGCGGCCTTCGGCATAATTGAATTGCCGTCGCGGTTAACCGAATCCGCTATCGCGGCCTCCGTCATGGTCGCAGCGATCAACAACATTTACCCCGTCATCACGCGGCGCCTCTGGGTCGTAGCCTTCGTGTTCGGGCTGGTCCATGGCTTTGGTTTTGCCAGCGTGCTGACCGAATTCGGTCTTCCTCCCGACAGGAAGCTTGTTGCGCTGGTCTCCTTCAACGTCGGCGTGGAATTGGGTCAGCTTGCTATCGTCGCCGCTTTGCTTCCTGTGTTGTTTTTTGCACGCCGGACGATCGCCTATACCAAAGTCGTGATGCCGGTCGGCTCGCTTGTGATCTCGACGATCGCATTGATCTGGCTTGTCGAGCGCATAACAGGGGTGGGCGATTTCCTGGGCGGCTAGAGCGCGAAAGCGCTCAAATGGCGTGTAAAATGCGTTCCTATCCCGCCCCCAATGTCTTGCGTGCCCGCTGCTTCTGCCGCCAGCGGAGGAAACCGGTCACGTAAAGTGTTAGCGGCACGAGTCCCAAGACCATGATAAGCGCGCGGCCTGTGTTGCCGAAGGCTTCGCCGCAATGCAACGGGTACTGCCATTCGAGGAATTTTTCTCCCGCCGTGAATCGATGCGGATCCTGAATGTACAGTATCTTGCCACTGTATTGGTCGACCACAAGCCTGCGCTGTGCATCGGCAAAGTTGACCTCATCCGGCGCCCGCTTGCCAACCACATAGACATCGTCGTCCATCTCCGGAAGCTCCATCATCGTCAGCTCTCCGTCCGGCACACTGCGGTCGACGATTGCCGCCACCGCGTCCGGCCCGAGCGGCGTTCCGGCTTTGGGGGGCTCGGATTTCAGGACTGGCATCTGGTTGAAATGCACCGGTGAGAACAGATCCACCACGGCCCGCACCTGCGGTTTGAAGATCATGTAAACGCCGGAGAACAAGGTTATGCTGAGCAAAAGGCAAGCGTAGACGCCGGTGGTCCTGTGCAGGTCTAAGATTACGCGCTCTTGTGTCGCGCCCCATTTGATCGTCAGGGCTTGGCGCCAGCGGCCCGGCCAGGGCCAAAAGAGGACGATCCCGCTCACCAATGAACCGAATAGAAAAAGCCCAATAAAGCCCACCGCGGTCTCGCCGCGATTGCCGAGCAGCAATGTGTAATGGAAGCTTGCTATGGTCTCCATGAGGGGCCGGGCGAAGGGGTTACCTGTGTCGCTCGCGAGGCGCTGGCCGGTCACGGTAGCGGTATAAGGGTTCACGAAGATCTGATAGGTTTTGCTTCTGTTTGGCCCAGCCGGCATGGAATAGGTGAGCATGAAACAGGCGCCGGGACGCCGGGGAAACAGGACAAGCGGATCCAAATTGCCGCTGCGAGGAACCGCACGTTTGCCCGCCGCGAGGATCTCCGCAATACGTCGGTATTGCGCTTGGGCTTCTGCTGGCACGTCGACTGACATCAAACCGGTGTTTAGCCAGGTGTCGATTTGGCTTCCAAATGCGAGGATGCTTCCAGTCAAGCCGATCAAGACGAAGATGGCGCCAGCGAAGAGGCCGATATATTTATGAACCGTGAGCCAGAGCGCGCGGCCGATGATGAGACGTGACATCAGGGGCGCCGGCGGGACGGGGACGGGCGGTTGCGGGGAGCCCGCCGCCCGCGCTCCAAAATCATTCTCCATACTATCGCCGGCCATGGCGCCCTCAGTACTCCACCTTCAACGCTCCCATGATGGTGCGCGGCGCGCCGGGTTGTCTCCCAAGAATTCCTCCGGCGGCAGCGTTAGCAAGGAAGTGCGTGCCAGGGAAGTGAGTGCCAGGAAATGAGTGAAGGAGTTCTCGCTCCTTCCATTGCCCACAAATCATGATAATTTCGGGTTGAACCCAACCAAAATCATGAACGTGATAGATCCCAAATATTTTGAGGGGATGCGGGTGAAAAACCGGTTCCCACTTCCCTTCATCCCGCTCTCGTGAACGCTTCACCGGAGCAGAGTCCACCATGTCATGGTAATACCTTCGAGCAAATTGTAAAGGTTACTTAACCTTTGCCTTTCACCACATGGCGGATTCAGATCTAATGAAACGTCTAGGTTAGAAGGGTCCGAACGTTCCAAATCTTCTGCGGATCCAGCTTAATCCGCGTTAGCCACCGGCAAGAGCACCAACATTGCCTAGCTATAATCAAAAAGGAGGCATCCTTGGGCGTGATCAATGAGTCAGATGTTAAGACCATCTACTTGAACAAGGCCGTACGAAACAGAATACTAATATTCGGAGCGGTTATACTCACTCTGTTCAATGTGTCCGCCTATTTCATTCTTATCGCCCCCCAGCAACAGCGAACACTCTCAATTGTTCTCAGACCATGCGGAAACGACACCGGCGGGGCGTGACCCTGACCGAAGCTTCTTCTAGCGTTTTTGATCATTTCGGTGCGGAAGGCCAGCTGGATCAAAAGGCGGCCTGCTCGGGACGCGCGCCGCCGCCCTAGGCGTAATATCGGCGTCCGAACGCTTGCTTCCCCTCACTCGAGGCGAATAGTGGTGTACGGTAACACCTCATATTATCGCAAACATGCAGAAACGATTTCCGCACAAGATTCCAGCGGGGCAAGAACGCCGGGATCGTCTACCATATAATTCACTGCCGACACGCGGCCTGCCTCGAATTCGATGCTCACGGTGCAATTCGGTGTGCCGAGGACGACTCCGCTCGCCTGGTAACGGGCTGCCACGGAATAGAAGGTAATCTCTTTGTCACCAGCTTCTTCGACCGCGTCGGGAACCCCGGCGCAAGCCATAATTTCGGCGCGCCTCCTTCCGGTAAGCTCTAGTTCTGCGTAAATTGCCTTTTGATTCTGATTCAGCGCGCACCCTTGAAGCAGCAAACAAATCACCAATGCCACGTTAGATTTTCGCATAGGAAAAGCCCGTAAGAATTTGCCTTGTACAATGACAAGCTACGTCACCGTACACGTGGGACAAAGCGGTGCACGAGGTGATCTTATCAATCAAATCTCGTGATGCTGCGTGAATGTGAAAGGCCGTCTGCACGACATTGCTGCCGCCTTTTTGGCTTTTGTGCGAACCCCAATGCTGACCTTGCGTGAAATAGCCCGGTCTTGAAACAATTGAAATATTGATTTTATTGGCGTCCCGGAAGGGATTCGAACCCCTGACCTACGGTTTAGGAAACCGTTGCTCTATCCTGCTGAGCTACCGGGACCAAACCCAATTGCCATGCGCCCCGGCACAGCGGTTCGCCTGCCCCGCGAGCAACGTCACCGCCCTCTCGACCGATCGCCTGGAATTTATAAATTTCCGGCGAAGCGCCGGCAAGTGGCAAAGCGCCGCTCAGCGCTTCGTTTCCAGATAGAGGCAGATAGCCTGCGTCCGGTTCCGCACATCGAGTTTGCCGAACAGATTGCGCAAATGAAATTTGACCGTATTGATCGACACGCCGAATTCCCGCGCCAATTGCGCATTGCTGCGGCCGGTCTCCAATGCGGCAAGAAGATCGCGTTCCCGGTGGGTCAGGCTCTTAAGGGGATTCGGCCGGACCTTCTGAATATCCACAAAGGGGAACACCATATCGCCGGAGGCGACTGCCGCGAACACTTCAAGCAAGCGTTCAGGGGGGGAAAGCTTGGTCACGAAGCCGGCCCCGCCGAGCCGCAATGTTTCGGCTGGCGCCGCCACATCCCTGGTGCCGCTATAAACCACGATCTTCGGCGAGCCCGGGCGCTTTGCTAGCGCCTGTAAAATTTCTGGCGCACGAATGGGCGGCAATTCCCATCCGATTACCGCCAGACTGACCGGCAGATGGGCCAAGGAATTCAGAAAATGAACGCCATCGCTCGCCATCAGCAAAAGATTGAAGCGCCTATCCCGGGTAAGAAGCGCCTCCAATGCACTCAAGACCATCGGGTTCTTATCGGCGATGGCAATATTGACGGGAAAGATCGTTTGTAACCGCAAGGAAGACTCCGCCCCGGCTCCCAAGTGCGGGTCCGAGCGACCCAAATTGCCCTGGCCGGCATCACCGCCGGGCATGTCATTAGCGTTCAACGTAAGGCCAATGACTTGCGACGCGCGTTCACGGTGGGGATGTGATTGAGACAGAGTCGGCAAGCCACCAAACATCTGAATTTGTTTAGCTCCGATCCTGGTCGACGACTCCTGGGCCAAAGGTTTACTCCCGTGGATCTTTTTATTCGCGCCTTATGTTAAGCTAACATGTCATCATACACTCATGCGGAAAAATAACTGCAATTCCTTGCCACCGGCACGTTGGGGCCGTGTGGCAAACATCCGCTGGCGCAAGAACAAACGCTTCGCGCCCGCGCCCCTCTTGGCTCAGCCCAATGCCGCTGGAGAAATTTGCAATCGAGAAGAGAAGCATTGATCCGCATCGCCTGCTGTTTCAGACTCTGCCGCATCAGATCAGATCGTTGAAGCTTCCTGCCCTTGAAGCTTAATTGTGACTGAATGCCCTCATGCACCTTATTAAGAGGAAAACCCTTAATAAGGCCCTTGCACTCGCTAAGACATCAGCACATTTTAAGATACAAGCACGCCTTGACCCGCTTCTCCCACTCTTCCGGCGCTGGATGGCACCGGAGGGTGGAGGTGGTCAACGCAATCGCACGGACGCAACACGCGAGCGCTCATTCCGGCAAAGGGCTTGTCATGCCTTAATCGGCGAGAACCCACCGGCCGAAAAAATAAAGCGCGGCGATGCCAGCAATCCCCAAAATAGCGCCGAGTGGCGTTGCGAGGAAGCTCGCAATTTCAAGAATCTCACCCATTACATTCCTCCAACTGCTGTGTTGTTTACAAGATACAAGTTGTTAATTGTTGTTTTCCTGCCTTGCAGGACCATGCACCGGTTTGATCACCGATGTCACGGCAGCAGGACATCTCTCGCGCCGAAGCCTTCCTCGCCACAAACACTGAGCTTACTCAGCTTCTGTGCTGCGGCTACTTATGATCCTCTTCTCGCGGGGGGTCCACTTTGCAACGCCCGAGGTCAGGGCTTGGCTAAGCCTAGATCACATCCGGCTTTTCCTGCCAGATCTTATAAAATCAATTGTTAGTCCCGGTCAAGCGGCACTTCACGAAACGCCGAAAAACGGCCTCCGATTGACGGCACTGCCCAGTCAAACGGGGTTCGGGGGCGCATGACCGTCGGCGTTTCCGGCCGAGACCATCGCCTTATGCGCTCTCGATCCATTTCGTCTCTCAATGGCTCTCCGTCACTGCCTGAAGCCCTATGCGCGCCGCTGGTCTCCGCCAGCGGCGCGTCAAGAATGATTCCAAAAAGCCGCAGACTTTTTGAAGCGATCAGAGCGCTTGCCCTCTTGATGGGCTCATCTAATCGACAAGGACTCGCTCAAAATCTAAGGGTTGGCTCATGTCAAACCCGAAAAAGCCGATCAACTTTGTCGGGGCACGTCTAGCGTCCTTGCCGGTCGCGCCGCTCGTTCATGAAGCGCTCGAATTCCTCGCGGTCCCTGGCGTGGCGAAGATTTTCCATATAGTCCGCGAATTCACGCTCGGCGGCGGCGAGCCGTTTGCGTTCTTCCTCAAGCCGCGCGAGTTCCGTGGCGCGCCACTCGTCAAAAGCGCGATTCCCCGTCGGGCTGGCGCCAAAGCCGTAGCCTGGCCAAGGATTCGCCGCAAAACCCCAACGGCCGGGGCCCCAGTTCGCGCTCCATTTTTCCCGCCCGAAAGTGACAATGTCGCCAGGATAGCCGGATTTCCTTTGCCAGAATTTCCAGCCGAGGACAGCAAGACCGATCGGCCAAAACACGATGAAGCCCAAAACCATCGCGAGAATTTCGACGAGCTTCCAAGGCTCTCCCCTCGCGCAGCCATGCCGGTATGCGCCGCCCGAAGGGCGGTCCGAGGATGTTTGATAGGTCATTCCGCTATCGGAATTCATCTCATTGCTCCTTTTGGACCTCTGGCCGAGCGTCTCGCCGCCGCGCGAGTGGTGCGAGGCGGCGTTGCGTGGCGCCCCAGATATATGTTCGGATTTTCCTTTGTCGACGTTTGGGAAACGAAATTCCGGCGATCAAAAAACCGCACAAAGTTGGCGCGGCATTTGCCCTGCCCTTTGGCCCCAGGCATTGCGCCGGTTGCGGGCTTGACCCTGTCTCCCATATAAAGATTTCGTGAAAGGTCAGCTGATGCCGCAAATCACCATTTATACGACCGCGACCTGCCCCTATTGCCGCCGGGCCAAGGAGCTGTTGCGCTCTAAGAATCTCCCTTTCACCGAAATCGCGGTGGATGGCGACGCCGAGGCGCGCCGGGAAATGACGGCTAGGGCGCATGGCGCCATGACGGTACCGCAAATCTTTTTTGACGATAATCATATTGGCGATTGTGACGAACTGCACGAACTTGCCCGCACTGGCAAACTCGATTTGCTTCTGGCCGGCGCGACCCAATGATCAAATTCTCCCTGCTTTGCGGGCGCGGCCATGAATTCGAGAGCTGGTTCCAAAGCGGCGAGGCTTTTGAAACGCAATCCAAGTCCGGTCGCGTCTCTTGCCCGCTCTGCCAAGCGACAGATGTGACAAAAGCCATCATGGCGCCTGCGATCGCAAGCAAGAGCGAGGGGATGCTAGCCAAACCTCCGGCGCCAGCGGAGGTGCATGACCAAACGGACACGCATACGCAAGTGGCGCTCCTCGATCCCCGAGATCTGGAATCGCGGGCCATGCTTACGGCTTTTCGCAAACGTATCTACGAAGAAGCCGAGGATGTTGGGATGCGGTTTGCGGAGGAAGCGCGCAAGATTCACGATGGCCGCGGCAAAGAGCGCCCGATTCATGGCCAGACGGATTTCGATGAAGCGCGCGCCTTGATCGAGGATGGAATTGAGATTTTTCCGGTTCCGTCTCTGCCCGACGAGTTCAATTAAGCGCCTGCCAGCTCGAAGTGCACGCTGCGCAGATTCAATCGAGCGAGGGATCGGCGCCGCTATAGGTAAAAGTTACATGCACCGGTGAACTCCGCCATTGGAGCTCGCCGACTGGCCCTCAACCAGCGGCGAGGCGTCGCCTACCGCAGCCGCATCCCCAGGACGTCCACTGGCCGCCGGTGCGTCCATTTCCAGCGGGCACACGCGGCTAATTCTCGTTATATTTGCTTACGTCAAACTGAACCGGGTTCAGCCCCGGCTCCCGCGCCAGCTGGCGCGGCATCATGCCCGCGTCGATCAATTTGGCTGCCAGCGACAGGCGATAGGCGGCGTCTTCATCTATTTCCGGCGAGCTGCTTTGCGCCAGATGAATCGCGGCGAGGAATTTGTCGCCGCCTTGCCAATGTTTTGATACGCGGCGAAACATTCCCAACGCCGCGCCGGGAACATCGCCCCGATAGGCAATGGCGAGCAAGGTCAGGATGCGCTATTCCTCGCCGCCGACGCAAAGACCGCCATCGCCCGTTTTCGCAAGCAAGATCCCGGCCCCGAGAACCAGTTCCTGCTCCGTCACGGTCATTTGCCGGTAATTGCGGCAACGAGGCACGCCGTCAGCGGCGCCCAGCAAACTTTGGTCATTCTGCTTTGAAATCGGCCTCGAAATGAGATCAAGCAGAGTTTAATGTATATCTTTGCTAATACAAAGCATCTATACTATATAATGATTGTACTTCCCCACACATAGCAAGACGTGCAATCGCTCTGGCCGCATTCTTGCTTTCGAACTGGCGCCGCGCGTCCGGAAAAAAGCTGCCCGCACTTTTTGGAAATTTTCGTGCTTATTTCCGTTATAAGGAGCCCGCACGGACCTCCGGCGGGTCCATGCCGGTCGAAGGTTGAAGGTTGAATCATGGCGAATGAGACTCAGCGCGCGGCGATTATCGGGGTCGTCACGGCGTCCGACCGCGCCAGCGCCGGACTTTACGAGGATCTAAGCGGGCCGGCCATCGTCGCCTATTTGACGAAAATCCTAAAAACCCCTTTTCATATCGTGCGGAAAATCATTCCGGACGGGTTTGAGTCCGTGCGTGATACACTGATCGAACTCGCCGACAAGGAGCATTGCGACTTGATCCTGACTACGGGGGGGACCGGGCCATCGCCGCGGGATCTCACGCCGGAAGCAACGCTTGTCGCGGCGCCGCGCGAATTGCCTGGCTTTGGCGAACTCATGCGCCAAGAGAGTCTCAAGCAAGTTCCGACCGCGATCCTGTCGCGTCAGACTGCCGCGCATCGCGGAGCTTGTCTCGTGATCAATCTGCCCGGTAAACCGGCCTCGATCGAAACCTGCCTCAACGCGATCTTTCCGGCTGTGCCTTATTGTCTCGATCTCATTGGTGCCGCCACACTTGAGACGGACGCCACGATCCTGAAATCCTTCCGGCCCAAACAACAATAGACAAGCAAGAAGAGATGAGCCGCAGCGCATCGAACCGGGCGAAAGAAGACAGTGACGCGGCGGCACGCGTGGCCAAGCTCGCCGCCGGCTACATGCCGCTGCCCGGCATCCCAGACGAATTCATCGGTGCCGACGGGCGCCCGCGCGCGCATTGGCTG
>Ga0187855_10004472_pt1 | contig 10059 bp, 8 predicted proteins | sample June2016WEW_8_10_2_FD_132969 | JGI IMG/M metagenome (GOLD analysis project Ga0187855, IMG submission 132969) | Peatland microbial communities from SPRUCE experiment site at the Marcell Experimental Forest, Minnesota, USA - June2016WEW_8_10 | ecosystem: Environmental > Terrestrial > Soil >... | reverse complement strand
AGGCGCTTTTTAATGAGTTAAGCCCTTGTTTTGGAGATAGCTTTACCGGTCGAATGCGTGAAACCGCGTTTCAGGTCAGAGGACCTTGACGTGTTTACATCTGCCGGGGCGCCAGGAAAAGACCAGCGGCAGGGCGCTCAGCGGGGCAGGGCTCCGGCGTGTTCCCGACTTAGCATGGTTTGCCAGGTATACAGACGATGAGGTGGACTCGGGTTTTGTGGGCACGGGCACGCCACGCGATCATGTAGGTCTCTGAGGTCTACGTGAACGAGGTGTGGCGTGCCCGCAGTGGCATTGTCGCGCGCTGGTGCGCGCGTGGTCGAGTCCGGCCCTGGCGGCGAGGATCTGGTCCCGGGGGCGTGGCAGCGGCTGGAAGCACTGCCGGACCCGCGCTCACCGCAAGGCCGGATCTACCCGCTGCCCTGCCTGATCGTGACCCGGGTGTTCGGCTGGCTCGCGCTGCCAGGCCGCGGGCAGGCGTCCAAGGATGCCGGGATCTGGTGCTGCGGCTCGCGCGAGAGAATCAGGCCTGGGGGTATCGCAGGGTGCGCGGGGAACTCACCCGGCCCGGCCACCACGTAAGCGCAGCAACTGTGCGGCGGATCCTGCGGGCACACCGCCAGCGGCCGGCTGCCCGCCATCTGGGCACCTCCTGGCGGGCGTTCCTCCGCACCCAGGCCGGCGGCCTGCTGGCCTGCGGCTTTTTCCACGTGGACACGATCTTTCTCACCCGCCTGTACGTGCTGGTCGTCATGCAGGTGGCGACCCGGCGGGTGCACATCATCGGCCTGACCGCCTGCCCGGATGGCGCATGGATAGCGCAGCAGGCCCGTAACCTCGCCATGGACCTCGGTGAGGAGATCGCGTCGTTCCGCTTCCTCATCCGCGATCGCGACGCCAGGTTCACTCGCGTGTTCGATGGAATCTTCGCCGGCGAAGGCGTGAAAGTAGTCAAGATCCCGCCGCGGACGCCGCGAGCCAATTGCTATGCCGAACGGTGGGTGCGCACCGTACGGTCTGAGTGCACCGACCGGATGCTGATCTACGGCGAACGGCACCTAAGGACTGTGCCCGCAACACACGCCGGCCAACAACGGTCACCGCCCGCACCAGTCCCGCCAGCAACAACCCACCCGGCCACGACATGCCAGTCGTCATGCCGCTCGAAGCACCCGTGCAGCGACGGAAAGCGCCCGGCGGTGTGATCAGCGAGTACTACAGGGTCGCATGAACAACTCAACGAACCTGCAGGTCAGACAACACCCGACGAGTTTTGGAGCGGTACAGCCCCTCCTTCCGGGCGAAGTCCCGGACGGAGCGTAGGGCTCCTTGGGGGCGGAGGCTTTGACACTTGAGCTGAGTTTTGGAACGGCGTAGCGTCGGAGACGCCCGTTCCACAATTCGTCAGGCAGTGTCCTGACCGTCCCGATGCCCGTTCCCCGACCGGGCGCGAAGGCATCTCCACTGTCACTCCCTACCGGTCGATCGTTAGTCGATGGTGGTTGCGCATCAACCCGAAAGGGAAGCCATGCCATTTGCCGAACGCCCTGACGCCCGGATCTGGTGGGACCAGAGCGGGACGGGCGACCCGGTCCTGCTCATCATGGGCCATGCCTACGGGGCTGACATGTGGCATCGCACCGCCCCCGAACTCGCCGCGTCCTACCGCGTCATCCGGTTCGACAACCGGGGGGTCGGTCGCAGCTCCGACCCGCCTGGGCCCTACCCCGTGCAGCTGATGGCAGGCGACGCGCTGGCTGTCCTCGACGCAGCCAGCGCCGCGTCCGCCCACGTTTATGGCGTGTCGATGGGCGGAGCCATTGCCCTTCAGCTGGCCCTGGACCACCCGGGCAGAGTCCGGTCGCTGACCCTTGGGTGCACCGCCGCCTCGGCGGAGGGTGCCTCGCGTGGCGCACTGCTCACCCGAGTCCGGACCCTGGTGCCCGCCGCCGCCCTCAACCGGATGGCAGGGAAACTGCTTTACGGGCCGGACACGCCGGCCAGCCGCCGAGCGGAAGACCACCAGATCGTCCGGCGCACCCGGTCCAGCGGACGGGGACGCCGCGGCCAGCTCACCGGCCTCGCGAGCTTCGACGTCACCGGCCGGCTAGCGGAGATCCGCATCCCGACGCTGGTCATGCACGGAGCCCAGGACCGCATCGTCCCCGCCGCCAACGCGCAGCGACTCACCGACGGCATCGCCGGAGCCCGCCTCGTGGTCTTCCCGGATGCTGGTCACGTTTACATCACCGACGTCGCCCAAGCCGCCAACCAGGAGGTCCTGCACTTCCTCGCCGGCATCCCCGGCCCAGCCGGCGGCTCCAGCACCGGCCCGCGCCCGGCAGCCAACACGGTGGACACGTGAGCGGGATGATGGACCCGCTGGTGCGGGCCAGGTCTGGGGCCGCCCGCGGCCGGGCCCAATCCGGGGATGTGGGCGTTCTTGGGTATTCCCTACGCCGCTCCTCCGTACGAAATGCGGACGACCAGGGACCTGTCCGCCGGGTACGCCGCGGGTTCATGCGGCTCGGTGCCGGTTCAAAGGACCAGGCCAGCCGACGTGCGCATGTTCTGGCGCGGACCGGGCCGGTTCCGGTCAGCGGTCTGGCGGGGTGGCGGGGTGCTCGTTGAAAAAGCGGATGAATTCGGCGCTGGCGTCCGGCCCTTGGGGGTCGGTGTAGGACCCGTGCGGGATGCCACCGGACCAGGCATGTCCGCCCCGGTGGATGGTCCAGTGCTCAGCCAGGGTCGCGCCCGCGGGATCCTGGTAGCGGGTGCGGGTGTAGGCATGGCCGCCGGGCACCTGCCCGCGGGTCACCGCGGTGCGCAGGGCGCCCGGGCGCTGGTCCGGGCTGGCTGCCGCCAGGGCGTGCTCGATGAGGCCCGCGGCGTTGGCGGGGGCCACGGTCCTGTCCTGGTCACCGTGGAAGACGATCAGCGGCAGCGGGCGCGCCAGGGGCCGGGCCGGGCCGGACGGGCCCTGCCTCATCGCCGCGAACGCGGAGGCCAGGTCGCCGGCGGCGGCGTGAGCCAGCCCGGAGTGCACGCCGACGGCGGCATATAGATCGGGGTAGACCGCGGCCATCACCGCGGCCATCGCACCCCCGGCGGAGAACCCGGCCACATACACCCGGGCGGCGTCTGCCCCGTAGCGATCCGTGATCTGGCCGGTAATCCCGGCGATCAGGGACGGCTCACCGGCGTCGCGGCGCTGATGACCGGGGGCAAACCAGTTCCAGTAGCGGCCCGCGTTCGCTGAGCGGGGCTGTTCAGGGTAGGCGACGAGGAATTTCTCACGCTCGGCGAGGTCGTTCATGCCGGTGGCGGCGGCAAAGGCCGCGGCGTCTTGAGTGCCGCCGTGCAGCATCACGATCAGGGGCAGGGCCCTGCCGGTGTCGCCGGTGGGGACATAAAGCCGGTAGGCGCGGGTGCCGGCCACGTTGGTGCAGGAGAAGGCGTCAAACCGGCCCGCCGGTGTCTTCACGGCCGGGGACGCGGGCCGGTGCGGGCGGTGCAGACCCGATGGGCCTCGGCTGGGGAGAAGGCGGCGGGGAAGCCAGCCAGAAGGGACCTCCCTCAGTTGTGTCCATTCTTGGGCACGCAGCGCGGACGGGAGATCGGGGTGGCGGCCAGGCGTGCTGCCGGTCTCCTCTTCGTCACATGGCGCATCCGGCGTCCAGCTGGTCACCAGCGGGCTGGCCAGCGTTTGCTGGATCAGCGCGGTTGCCTCGAGGAGGCGGCCCTGGCGGGTCAGGCGGGTGGCCTCAGCCATCGCCGCCAGCTGGCGTGCGTTCATGGCGGTATCCCTTCTCGTGGTTGTCTTCGCGGGTCTCCGGGCAGGGCAGCTTGCACGTTGCGGGGACCGGCGGTCCGGGCAGCCGCGTGATCACGGCGGCTCAGACGATGCGGGCTGCCAGGGCGGCCTTCACTGCTGTGGGGGCCCGGAAGGCGCCCAGCACCTCCACCGAGGCAATCGTGGCCAGGGCTAGTTGGGGGGAGACATCTGTGGCGATGCTCGCCAGCCCGAGCACCCGGATGTGGATCATCTGCCCGGTGTCGCGGATCTCCTCCAGGTCGCGACGGGTGTAGTGACAGCTGCCCAGGGTGAGGGTGCGCCGCGCCGCTGTCTGGTCAAGCGCCTCGCTCCGGGTGGCGAGCTGGTTGCGGATGGCCGTGCGGATGAAATCGGTGCGGTTGGCGTGGAAGCCTTCCTGGACCAGCAGATCGATCTGCCCGAGGTCTACTAGTCCCAGGTTGATAGTGATCTTCTCGGTCTTTTCGCCCTCACCTGAGGCCATCTGCCACCATCTCCGTGCCATCTCCATGCCATCTGGTTGGATGGTAGCTTCCGGAGTGGCGGCGGCGCAACGGGCTAGCCTCTGTCCACGGTCCGTCCGGGTTGGCGGTGATCCCGAGGATGTGCACGTAACGGGTACCGACCTCCATGACGAACAGGCAGTACAAGCGCTGGAGGGTCACCGCGCAGTCCACGTGGAAGTCGGTGGCCAGCATGGTCGATTCCTGGGTGCGCAGGAACTGCCGCCAGGTCGGGTCGGTCTGCCGTTCCGGCGCCGGCGAAATCTGCAGGGCCTCGAGGACCCGGCGGATCGTTGATGCGCCGACCCGGTAGCCGAGCTTGAGCAGCTCCCCTTGAATCCGCTTGTATCCCCAGCTGCGGTTCTCGGTGGCGAGCTGCTCGATCAGCGTGGCGATCTGGGCGCTGACTGGCGGCCGTCCTGTCCGGTTCGGGTAGGTCCACTTCCGGGTAACCAGCTGGCGGTGCCACCGCAGGACAGTGCCAGGGGTGACCAGGCGATGCGCCCGCAGCCTTCCCGGCAGGCACCCGATCAGCGCGGCAAGGATTGCGCGGTCGGCCCAGTCCAGCCGGGGCCGGGGATGGGTGCGGCGCACAGTGCAGGTCAGGCAGTCAACCGAGTATTCGGGCGGTACAGGATGAAGATGAGGTAGAGCAGGCGCAGGGACACAGATGATCATGATGCCCTACGGCTGACGTTGATCATCAGCGCAGCTCAAAGGCCAGGCAGAGTTCTGGCACCCCGCAGGCCTGAGCTGATCGGGTGCAAGAGAGACTTAGTCGACCGAGCGTACGGTCAGCGTCTGCTGGGCTTGTGAGGCTGCTTGGTACTTCCCGCCGCCAGCCTGGTTGGCGTCAATGACACACGTTCCCCCCTGGTTGGGGGCCTTGCCGATGGTCACCGTCGAGCCGGAGACCGAGCAGACCCAGGTGCTCGACGGATCGATGCTGTAGGTCACCGGGTTACCCGATCCGCCACCCGTCGCCGTCACCACATAGGTGTTCCCGGGGAAATAAGGCCCGTTTGGCGTGGATGTGAAGGTAATCGTCTGCGCAATCGGGCTGGTCACGGTCACCGTCTGCTGGGCCTTCGGGGCTGCCTGGTACTTGGCGTTGCCGGCTTGGTTGGCGTCGATGACACACGAGCCCGCCTCGTTGAAGGTCACCGTCGAGCCGGAGACCGAGCAGACCCAGGTGCTCGACGGATCGATGCTGTAGATCACTGGGTTACCCGATCTACCATCCGTCACCGTCACCACATAGGTGTCCCCGGGGACCGGGTTAGCCGGTGGCAGCGAGGTGAAAGTGATGCTCTGCCCCAGCGGACCGCCGCCGGACGAGCTACCGCCGGACGAGCTACCGCCAGACGAGCTACCGCCGGACGAGCTACCGCCGGACGAGCTACCGCCGGACGAGCTACCGCCGGTGGATGAACTGCCAGAGGACGAACTGCCGCCGGACGAAGTGCCGCCGGTCACGGTCACCGCCTGCTGGGCCTTCGGGGCTGCCTGGTACGTGGCGTTGCCGGCTTGGTTGGCGTCGATGACACACGAGCCCGCCTGGTTGAAGGTCACCGTCGAGCCGGAGACCGAGCACACCGAGGTGCTCGACGGATCGATGCTGTAGATCACCGGGTTACCCGATCTACCACCCGTCACCGTCACCACATAGGTGTCCCCGGGTACCGGAGCAGTTGACACGACCGACGTGAAAGTGATCTTTTGCGGGTGAAGTGCCGTCCCCGAGCCTATGAGGGCGAACGTGGCAGCGACCGCGGCCGCGGCCAGCGCTGCTGCTGCCGTCGCCATGTGCTTGCGCGAGAAGAACAAGCGCCTGGGTCGCACCTTCATCTGGACAAGGGGAATTCCCTCCGCGCTAATGCCGAGATCAAACTCGGGCTTCCTCGCGTCTGGCGGCAGGTCAAACTGCTCGGAGAACTCGAAAGGCCCGTCCTCTGCTCCTAGCTCGAATTCCCAGCCCTTCGACCAGCCTGAACCATGGTGGCTTAGCGTGACCGAGACATCGATGTCGAGGCGCCCGCAGTTCTCGATTGAGAGCGAGAGTTCTCCGGTGGGCCGGATCGCTATGGCCGGTTGTGCCTTCAGGCGCACGCATGGCCTGATAACCAGCACGCACTGACTGTCTACGTATCGGTGCGTGCCCGGTGTCCCCCAAGTTATGAGGAGCGGATATGTGCCGTATTGATGACGACGAATATCCGTCGGGCGGATCTCAAGAATATAATGTCGGAGAAAGGCAGGCCCGTCGCTCGATCCTACTATGTGAGCCCACTCTCGGTCGAAATGCGGATTGGCCGAGACGACGCCGAGGTCATGAATCCACTGGGCCTCTTGCTCGGTACGCAGAGTGAATGGGAAGCGGGCCGTTTCGCCGGGAACCACCCGGCATGCTGCCCTCTCTAGAGAGATGTCCGCTGAGGTCTCGCGAAGCGGCCGAAAAGGTATCTTGTCTCGCTGCTGCTGGTCCGGCTCCACGGGACCACGCTCCTTACCCCCGACAGGAATGTCTGGCGGAGGTTGCACTCCGTCATGAAATTGGAGTGCCGGGCTCGCCGGGAGATACTAGCTATGAGGTGAGAGAGGGCTGGCCCAGGGCTACGCTCCCAACCGTGTCCCTCCGTCTGCTCTATCTCATCTTCATCCGGGTCTGCTGCTTGGCTGGTCCTGCCCGGCCGCTCATCGGCACCGGAAAAAGCGGAACTGCTGGTGCTGCGGCACGAGGTCGCCGTGCTGCACAGCGCCACCCCGCGGCCCCGGCTGGACTGGGCCGGCCGCGCGGTCATCTCCGCGCTGATCCGGCTCCTGCCCAGAAGGCTGCAGGCGCACCGGCTCATTTAGTCACGCCCGCCAACACACTATGCCGGGCTACTCCAAGATCAGGATGAAAAAGGCTCGCTGTTCAGGCACGGATAGCCTGCTCGTTATTCGGATCGGCGGTCTTCTCATGAAGATATCCGAAGTGGCTCATCATGATCTGGTGATGCCTTTTGAGGTGAATCTTGACCCTGCGTACGGCCCAAACCGCGCACAGAATCGATGCCGCGATGTTAGGCCAAATCGGATCGTAGAAGTCTGCGATTATCCAGTGATGAAACCATGTACTCACGCGTTTGCTCCAATCTCGCGGGCGCTGCCCTTGGCTGGATATGCAGGCCACTAAGGGCAGTAAAGGTCCGACGCGGGGGAGGTTCCCTCCCCAAACGTACAGAGCAAGCGCAGCCAATGCAGATACATCCAGCCCGGGTAACGAAGAGGCAGCCCGCCGGGTGGCTCTTTGCGTTCCGTAGGGCGTCGCGGCGGCCCGAACGTGCATGCGCCACGCTGTCCGCGGAGCCCTTGCGGCTGCGCGGAACCTCGGGTCTAGCTCGAACTGCTCGAGGAGGTCGAAGATTTTCACTTGCTGGCCAGTTCGAGCTGCTTGTCAGGTGGTTGCGTGGCAGTCACGGCCGGCCTTGCTGAGCCCCGACGGGTCGCGTCAGTGCGCGCCCGCGGCGGCGGCGTTTTCCAGGGTGGGTGCGAACGCCGCGGGGTCGGCGGCGCGTGGCGTCGTCTTCCTCAGCTGCTGCAGTTGCTGCCGTGCGCTGTCTCGCCGCATCCGGACGTAGTGGACGATGCCCTCCACCTTCTCGTTGCCGTGCCTGAGTTCGTTCTGCTTGCAGCCGCTCAAGTAGACCTCGTCGTTGGTGAACTGGCGGCCTGTGAACGGCTGTCCGTAAGGTGTCCCTGATTCGAGGTAGGCCGCCTGGCGGATACGTGCCCAGAGACCGTTGCCGGAGCCGATCACTGCGCTGATCGTGTCTGGATTGAATTCAGTATCGATCAGGTGTTCCAGGTAATCCAGGTAGTATTGACGGTAGTCGCGGTTTCGGAGCAGGTTCTGCACCAGCGGAATGCGCGACGCGCCGTGGTCGCGCCGTTGGCGGCGGGTGTTGCCCGCCCAGTCAAGAATGTCAGTGTACTGCCACTGCGTGCCGAAGTAGTCGATCCCCAGGCAGTTGTCATAGTCCCAGGGAATGAATGTGAAGTAGGGCGACTGCATGAAATCGCCTGCTGCGCCTGGCTGCCCCGAGTTGTAGAGATAGTAATTGGATGGGGTCTTGAAGTAATTGTCCCAGCTGCCGAGCAGCAGGTTGACGCTCGCCCACCTGAGAAACGCGTGCGTGTTCATGATGGCGTCCACCGACTGGCGGAAAGCGTCGGTCTCGAACCGCTCGGCGCCACCGGGCAGACCCACACCGTTGATCACTGCGATGAACCTGGCGAGATCGTCGTAGGTGCCGGCCTCAGGGTCGTCCTCGTTGGTCTTGAGCCGATAGGTGAGGTCGTCACTGCCTGGCGTGAAGTACTGGCGCCCGCCATCGTCACCGTCCGGGCCGGTCCGGTGTTCCAGCGTCGCGCACCCGACATCACCGCAATACGCCTTGTACAGGTTGCCTCGGTGGTTCGCGCCGAAGTGATCTTTCAGGAATCTCTTATCGACCTGCTCGATGACGGCGAACAGGCCGAAGTACCTCGCATCGAAGGCCAGCTTCGCGTAGGTGTGCCGCGGCGCCGGCACCGCCGCGCGACCGAATAGATGCCAGGCAAGCGCCTCGCGCATTTGCGAAGGATCGTTGTACATCGACTTCAGATTGACGCGTGCCATACCGGCCAGCCGCTCGCCGCCTTCGCCACCTTCGCCGGGTTCGAGGCTGACTTTCCACGACCGTTTCGGGGCCCGCAGCGTCCGGTTTCCGCTATTGGCCAGCGAGAAGGTCCGCGTACTGAACACGGCGCCCTCGCCTGAGGGCCCGGAAATGTGCCGCTCATCGGTCGGGTCCGTCCGCCACACATCGAGCCGTGCGCCGTGCGGCGCCTCCACCGGATGCACCAGCACACCCCGCCGGCGCGGGAAGCCGGTGACATGGATCATGTGCATGCTGGCGTCGAAGAAATCGGCCTTCTCCGCTGCCCCTTTGGTGACGTCCACTGCATCCCCCTGCTCGAGCCGGTCTGAACCGCCGACATCAAAAGGCGGGCCAACATGCTTGGCCCTCCTCGTCCCGGTCGGCCACATCAGATCGGAGGCATCCGATGCATAACTGATACATCGCGCCCCGCGCCGCCTTGCCGGTCCGCCGAGGATTTATTTCCGGCGGATCGGGTGTTCGGCGAGGTTGATCTGCGGCGGCTGGGTGTGAGCTTGAGCCGGGGTGAGCTGGCTGGGGGCGCGGTGCGGCCTGGCGGTGTTGTAGTACACCATGTACCCGGTCAGCACCCGTCGCAGGTGGTGCTCATTGACGATCAGGAGCCGGCCGGGCAGCTCCCGGCGCAGGGTGGCGGTCATCGTTTCGCGGATCGCGTTCGCTGTCGGGGCCTGCGGCGGGCTGGCGGGAATCCTGACGCTCTGCGCCGTGAACACGGCGCCGGAGGAGCGGGTGAACTGGCCGGCGCGGTCCCTGATCAGGAACCTGGCTGATGCCGTGAGCTGGCCGGGGTCCCTCAGGACGTTACCGGCTGGCTGGGTCGTCCAGGCGCCGCCGGGATTTGAGGTGATGCCGGCCAGGTGGGCGCGGCGGGTGCCGTGCCCGATGATGATCAGGCCGTGGAGGCGCCGCGGCAGCACGGTGCCCGGGTGGGCAAAGCCGGCCGCCGGGATGCCGCGGGCTTGCGTTGCCAGGAATTGCTTCCGGGCCGGGGCCGCCCGGCGCGGCGCGGGATCGATCCCGGCGGCATGCAGGATCT
>Ga0187855_10004463_pt1 | contig 10069 bp, 5 predicted proteins | sample June2016WEW_8_10_2_FD_132969 | JGI IMG/M metagenome (GOLD analysis project Ga0187855, IMG submission 132969) | Peatland microbial communities from SPRUCE experiment site at the Marcell Experimental Forest, Minnesota, USA - June2016WEW_8_10 | ecosystem: Environmental > Terrestrial > Soil >... | reverse complement strand
GTAAAGGCCGAGGCTGCAACATCAAAAAGAATGCGGGTCTCGCAACGCCAATTGCAGAGAACCGCGAGCCGTCCATAGGCGGCGCGCTCCACTGGGCTTGCGACGATACGCTCCGCCACTTCGCGCTGGAACATCAAGGTTAGCCGGTCGAACCAGGGTGGCCAGGGCTCTGTTTCTAGCCAGCGGACAAGCAGCGCGGTCGCGATATGATAGGGCAGGTTGGCGCAAACGCGCACGGGCCTCGCCTCGCCAACAAGCTTGGCCAGATCAACCTCCAGCGCATCGCCTTCGATGATTTCGAGCCGGCCTGGATAATGATTTGCGATTTCGGCAAGCGCGGCGAGGCAGCGTGCGTCGCGCTCGACCGCGATAACTTTTTGCGCGCCTTCGGTAAGCAAAGCCCTTGTCAGCCCACCGGGCCCAGGACCGATCTCGACGATCGTCGCAGTGGTTAGCGGCGCGGCGGCGCGCGCGATGCGGCGGGTGAGATTGAGATCAAATAGAAAATTCTGGCCTAAGGACTTTTTGGCAAGGAGCCCATGTGCGGCGGTGACCTCACGCAGCGGTGGAAGACCGTCGAGTTGATTACCTCCGATGGATCGTGGTCCCGATTTTCGCATTATGAGGATTATCGCGAAAATACGAGAATGGACCGCACGGTCAGTTCCCGCGAGCTTGGATCGAGCTTGCGCGTTGCGCGAGCTTGCCCGCAAGGCGCAAGGACGCGATGAGGCTCGCTGGCTCGGCTATTCCCTTTCCCGCGATGTCAAAAGCCGTGCCGTGATCGGGAGAGGTGCGGATGAAGGGCAAGCCCAAGGTCACGTTGACCGCGCTGTCGAATGCTATGGTTTTCACCGGGATCAACGCTTGATCGTGATACATCGCGATGACAACGTCGTAGCGCTTGCGCGCGCTTGCGCGAAACAGAGTGTCCGCCGCGTGAGGTCCGCTCACCGTCACCCCCGCGGCAGCGAGGTCCGCGAGCGCCGGCGAAATAACCTCGATTTCCTCGCGTCCCATTGTGCCGCCTTCGCCAGCGTGAGGGTTGAGACCGGTGAACGCCAGTCGCGGTTTTTTTATTCCGAAGCGCGAGGCGAGCTCCCGCGCGGCAATGAAACCTGTTTCGACGAGGAGCTCACGCGTCAACAGCGCCGGAACCCGCGCAAGCGGAACATGAATCGTTGCTGGGATGACGGCGAATTTCGGCGACCAGATCAGCATCACTGCCCGCGCGCTTACGCCGAAATAGCGCTCCGCCAATTCGGCCAAAAACTCGGTATGCCCCGGATAGCGAAAGCTTGCGCGATAGAAGAGTTCCTTGGCGATCGGATTGGTGACGATGGCAGACGCTTCTCCAGCGCGGACCAGCCGCACGCAAGTTTCAATTGAGGCTATGGTTCCGGCGGCGTCCCTCACATCCGGCGTGCCGAGCTTTCCGGCAACGGAATGTTTCAAGGCGATCACCGGCAACGCATGACGAAACACGGACGCGGCCTCGGCACCAGCGACGATCTTGACCGGAACCTTTAGGCCCAAGTTTAGCGCCACCGCAGCGAGGTGATCCGGGTCGGCGACAGCGACGAAAGGCGGTGCGCCTTGATCTTCATGCGTCTTGAGCCAGGCCTTCAATGTGAGTTCCGGACCGATGCCGGAAGGATCGCCTTGCGACAAAGCCAAGGGTGCAATGTTTGCCGGCAGCAATCGCGCCATCCATACCTCGCTATTAGAGCGCTTCCCGGTCAGATGGACTCATCTGACCGGGAAGGCATCGCTTAGATTCACAGAGTTGGAGCATGTCCTCATCGAAAAAGCCGAGCAGCTTTTTCGGGACATGCTCTAATGGTTCACGACCACGGCTCTCGCGCGTAATTCCTTGAGACGGCGTTCGGCATCGGCCTCGATATGGGCGGCCAGAAGCTTTTGCGAGATCGCGGTGCGCACCGCGCTGTCATCCATGGCAGCTCCTTTCGCGCACACGGCGATCATCTCAAGCCCCTCGGTCGAACGTTGCGGTGCAGTCAGATGCCCGGTCGGGGTCTTATCGAGCATTTGACGCAGGGACTCGTTGATTTCGAGCGAGGTTTTGATCAGGGGATCACGAACGGTCACGTCGTTCATAGCGCGGGCCATTGGCAAGCCGCTATCGCAATCGGTGAACCGCTCGTGCAATTGCTCGGCCTCATGGACGCGCTCCGTCATGGATGCGGGAGTAGCGGTATGTGGGATCGCGAGAATGATCTCGCGTACCGTATATTGCGTTCCGGCGGCCGCCTTGCCGCCTTGCTTGGCGAGTTCTGCGCGCACCTGTTCTTCGCTCGCTTCGACGCCCTTGTTCAAGGCTTGCACCAGGAAAACGAAACCCCCGTCGGCGCGGAAATGGGATTTGAAGTGGTCCGGCGTCACACCGGCGTGTTCAAGTGCCCCGACCAACGCCTCGGGTGCAATTTTCATTTCCTTCGCGATCTTAACGATTTCCTGATTGACGTCACTATCCCTTAGAGTGACGCCAAACTTGTTCTCTTCCTGGATTTCGAGGCGATCCGAAAAGAGGCTTTCGATCGCGGCGTCGCGGGTTGCGGGTTTGCGCAGAACGCGCAGCATTTTCATCCGCTCGTCGATATCGATGTTGGTGATCGGATCACCGTTGATGCTGGCAATGATTGCCTGGGCGAAGGCCTCGTTGCTGGCGAGAGCCATGAACGCGGCGATCGCAACGGCGACCCCGCGCAAACTTGAGCGCAAACAAGCGACGCGCGCGGCACGGTTCCCCCGCGCATCGTTTTTTATCTCCATGATCCAGTTCTCTCCTTCTCGTGCGTTAAACTATCCCCGGTCCGTCAAGTACCTAATATTTCGTGATAGGATTAGAATTATTAACACCGTCCAGCGAGTTAGCGTTGGAAAAGGTCTGGCTATACTTCACTTCCCCCAAAGTGCGCAATTGCAACGTGAACATCACGGTTTGGTTGCGATACAGGTATGCGCTCCCGCTATCTTGATATATCGAGCTGTAACTGATGGAAAAGGTGGTGCATTCGTCCTGATAGCCCCCACCTATCCCGTAGGATGCGATCGCGAAGGGACCTGGGTTGGAATAGCCGATAATGGAAAGGGGATAATATTGACGGCTCATGTCGAAGGTGATGTTGCCTTGCGCGAAGTAATTGTCGCTAATCTTATATCGCGAGGAGAGCGCAAGCCCCTCGCGGCGAACGTCATAGCCGATGACGGGCTGGGACGCATAATCCGCGAATGAAACGGAGCCCGTCAGCGCCCCGAAATTATAATTTAGGCCGATGTCGAGGCGCTTGAGGTCTAATGAACTGACATCGAATCGCGCTTTGGCGATAAAGGAAAAAATCGGATTCGGCACGATTGTAAGAGAGCTGACATAGTCGGAGAGCCTTGTGTCAAGCCCCGAGCTTAGACCGACATTGGCGGCGTCCGGGGTCGCATAGGAATTCGTCCCGGCTACCTGATAGGATTGCCCGGCCATGACGTTGATATAGCTGCCGCTATTGAAATTCATCGTGAACTGAGCACCATAATTCGCCCTGAGTCCGGTTTCAAACCGGTCGTAGCCTGAATATTTGCTCCAATCGAACAAGTTGGAAGTGTCAAAAACGAGGCTCTGCGCATCCAAATTCACGAGCGAATTCGAGCCGATTTCCTGATTCGGACGCACGATGATCTGTCCGATCGGTTCGAACACCATCGAGGCAAAGCTTGTCTTGGCAAAGAAGGGATAGCGGTATTCGAGCCCCGCTCCAGGGATGAACTCACCGTAAAAGGTCGGGTTATTGGTGCCAAGAAAATTCTGCTGTGAAGCGTTGAAGTAGGTCGAAGTGCCATAGGCCGACCCAAACGTATAGGAATTTGTCGTATTGACGTCGAGCCATTCGCCGTTAGCGCGGGCGAACGCAAACGGTGTGAAAACTTCACCGATCGGATCGATGTATTTGCGCTGCCAGGATGCTTCCACCGTCGCGCGCGCGTAGTCGCCGCCAAGCCCGCGCAGAAGGCAATCGCCAACCGCCCGGCCCGGAATATAATTGGTGCAAATGTCGTAAAGGCCATAGGCATTGTCCAACACCCGCGGCCCGACCGCTTGGAAGCTAGCCGAACTCGCCGAAAGACTGGTCAGATTGAAGTCGAGCTCGGCTTGCCCGCCAATGCCAAAGGATTTGGCCGGGTCGATGTCGAAGGTCTTGTTGTAGTCCCAGACTGGATGCGCGATCGGCTGCTGCGCCTGAATGTCGTGGCTCGACAGGCCCTCGAAAGAATAACCGCGCAGATCGAAATAGCCGCGATCGCCTTGCCCGGTGAGATAGACCGTCGAGGTCGTTTCGCTGAAATAGTTGGATGAAAGCGCCTGGTCCGGCACGTGATAGTCGTTAAGGTACCATTTGTCCGAAAGAAGCGTGAATTCCCAGCCAAATTTCCATTCATCGGCGATATAGAAATCGCCCTTGCTTTCCAACGAGCCGCGCGCGGACTGGCTGCCGGAGCCATAGGGAGAGACTGGGAAGACAGCGGGGTTTTGCTCGGATATTCCCGTTGCCCGGATAAAGTATGTACCGCTTTCCAGCCGCTGGCGCCATTCCGCCTTGGCGAAAAACCCCTGCTGGGAAAAATAGGTCGGCGTGAACGTCAAGTCGTAATCGGGCGCAAGTGCCCAAAAAATCGGAATGCCGACGCCGGCGCCGAGTTCGTTGCCATAGGCAAGATAGGGCGAAAGAATTCCGGATTTCCGGGTTACGCTTGGGTCAGGCGCCGAAAAGAACGGCACATAAGCGACCGGGATACCCGAGAACTCAAGCCAAGCATCTTCATAATAGATCATTTTTTCGTCGTTTTTGTGGATGATGCGCTTGGCGCGCACCCGCCACAGTGGCGGCTTGTCCGGGTTGTCCTTGCAGGCCTCGCAAGTTGTGTAGGTGCCCTTGTCGAAAACCGTAGTATCGCCTTCGATGCGTTCGGCGCGCGGCGCGCTGAAATAGGTCTTGTAGGTGCCTTTTTGGTAGCCTAACCCCGGGACCCAATAATAGGGTTTCGGGGGAGTATCCGCGCGCAAGCTCTCGATGAAACCGTCGCGGAAATCGTCGGTAAGATCAAACCGTTCAGCGTGTATCACCGTGCCATCGCTTTCGGTCAATTTGGCGTGACCTTCGGCATAAACGCGGCCAGTGTTGCGATTATAGACCACACGGTCGGCTTCGAGTACCCTGTCCTTGTAATAGATTCTTGCGTTGCCTTCGGCCGAAACAATGTTCTTGTCGGTATCGTAGCGAAGTTCCGCCGCCTCGACGAACATCTTTCCCGTCAAGCCGGGAGCCTTTTGCGCGGTCTTGCCCTCGGGGGGCTCGGCTGCAGCCGGGACAGTTCCAGCCAGCATCGCAGCACCCACGAGCGTAAGCGTAAGCCGGAGAAATCGGCGCGTCCAAGCCCCTAGGATCCAGGCGGCTTCCGGGATTACGAGGTACAGCCTTTGCGGATGGCGGTGATGCGGCCGGCAATGCGCTCCAATCCCCAATTCAGCGCATATCGCGCGAAGGGTGGAAACGATTACACCGCCGGGGCAAAAACGCCGCCCCATTAACCGTCCTCCTGGTTCAGCAAAGCGAACGCGCCGAGCAGACTCGCGACGACGGCTGGGGACCATGCGGCGACCAGCGGGCTGAGCAGGCCGGCGCCGCCAAGATCGCCAACGAATTTTGTCGCCACATAAAGCACAAACCCTGCGCCCACACCACCGAAAATCATTTTCGCTATGCCACCAAAACGAAAAAACCTTAAGGAAAAGGCCGCCGCGATTAAGACCATGGCGATAAACAGAAGCGGCCTCGCCAGAAGCGTGTGAAATTGGAGCCGGTAGCCGGTTCCGTCGAGACCCTCCGCCTCGGCCGTGGCACGCAACGACGGCAAGTCCCAAAATGGCACGGCGTCCGGCGCGATCGCGCCTTGGACTATCTCGTCCGGCGAAATTCTGGCAGCGAGAAGATAGACGTCAGTGGCAAAACTCTTTTCTCCCGGAGCGATGACCCGTGCCTTGTCGAATTGCAATACACCTGGCCAGAGTTTGCCAGCTGGCGCCTCGATCCTTTGTTCGAATGTTCCCGCAGGATCGTAGACATAGGCGACGGGGGACGACAGCTTTGTACCATCCGCCGACGCTTGGGCGGCCTTGATGAAAACCTCTCCATCGACGCTTTGTTGTCTGATCCACAAGCTTGTGTCGTCGTTTTTCTTCCCATTGCGGCCGAAGAGCTGCGTCTCGATCACATCGGCGCGATTCTTCATGGCCGCAGAGACTGGATTGAACAGCACCACGGAACCAATTCCGGTGGCGGCCGCGATGGCGAGAGGAGGAACCAAAAATCCCCAGACTGAGACACCCACGGCTCTGGCCACGAGCAGCTCCAACGTTCGGGTGAGGTTAAGGAACGTTGCCATCGTGCCGAACAGCACGCAAAAAGGCATGATCTGCTCGGATACCGAGGGGACACGCAGGAAGGAGAAGTAAGCGATATATCCGGCAGAGACCCCCGGGATGTCCCCTGTGCGGCGCAACAGCTCGATAAAATCGACGACATAGATCATGCCGGAAATCATGAGAAATACCGCGCCGATCGTCTGCAGGAAGCGCACCGACAAATAGCGGGCGAGTGTCCAACCGATCATCGTGCGAATCCCGCCTTGGCTTTTGCCCGGCGAGAGCCGCGACAGGCAAGGACATGCTGGACAGAGTTCATCGAGGCCGCGACGGCGAGGCTTGCGGACATGACTTCGACGCGCATTGCCGGACACCACCCGCGGCGTTTGGTGGACGTGCGGCGATTCCCATCGCATGTGTTTTCATAGAAGGGCATGTCCGCCATCTTGCTGGAAATCGGCTACACAACTGGGCTTCATTGTAAGATTTCTTTACTCCACGCCGTCAGGCTTGCGGAGGCATTTCTTTGGCCGGGTCCGGCGCCGTTCCATTGTGCGCCCGCACGCTTTGCTCCCCCTTTCCCTAGGTTCCGCTCTGGTATGGGTTTGGGAAGCCACCCAAACAACAAGGCGTGGCGGTTTTTTGGCGGACGATAGGGTCTGACGATAGGGTCTATAGAGCGCGTGATGTCCGGTGTGGGATTATGTCTTATTAACCTGTAAACACACGGTTTTCATGCGTTAGGCGGACAGTTTTGGGCTCCCGCGCATGCTCACCCCGGCTTTGGCGCGATTGCTTGGACCCCTTTGAACCCCTTGCCCGAGCCGCTTTTCGTGAACATGATGGGAACGCGGATGCGGATCCAGCCAGTGGCACCAACGGTTTTGCGAAAAACGAAGGCCACAGTTCACATGGACAACCCATAGAGAAAGGTCTTCCCGGGATGTGCCCATTTTGATCGACACTGTTCCGCTTCAACTCTTTGATTTTCAACAATTTCTTTCAGATTGAACATTTCCAACGAGAGGAATGCGCGCTAGAGCATGTTCCGAAAAAGTTGCTCGACTTTTTCGATCAGAACATGCTCCAACTCTTTGAATCTGAGTGATTCATTTCGATTAGAGGATTTCATCTGCTCGGGAAGCGCTCAGACCAGGGCCGCTTCAAGTTCGATCGGGCGTGGGCTCTATATGTTTGTTTTGCCGCATGATCTTGTCCAAAAACCAGCAACTTTCTGGGAACATGCGTTAACCGGATAACACGCCGGGGCAAATTTGTCCCCGGCGCTTGCAGAGGAACAGATGTCTGAAACAATGAAAATCGAATTTGTCGCGCTCGCGGGGTTGCCGCCACAAACGCCTACCGGGGACTCCCCCAGGCAGGCCGGCGGGAAAGACGGAAGCGCGAGGACCCTGGTCATTTTCATGGGCAAGGATTTCACCTTTAGCGCGGCGACGCTTCATCTCATTGGAGATCAGGGAGAGAGTCTGATCAAAAAGGCTGCCGCTGCCGTGAAGTTCAAAGGGAAGGCATTGACCACGCTCGATCTCGTTGCGCCGGCCGGGCTTGCCGCCGAACGGCTCATCGTGGTTGGCACCGGCGCCGATGGCGGCGATGAGAAGCGGGAAGGCAAAAGCAAAACGGATGTGCCGCCGGAGCCAGAAGATTACGCAAAACTTGGTGGCTTCGTGATTGGCAAGCTTGGCCGTGAGGCAAATGCGGTGGTCGCCTTCGATCCGCCTCGGCCTCCCAAGGAGCCGGCACACGCGGCTGCCGACTTTGCGGCTGGTATGCGGCTGCGGGATTACCGCTTCGATCAGTATAAGACCAAGAAGAAAGATGACGAGGAGGCGAAGGGCGGCGCCCATATCCTGATTGCCGTCGAGAAGCCGGCCGGCGTCCGCCAAGCCGCCAAAGGAGGGGAGGCGGTGACGGCCGGAGTGTTGACTGCCCGCTCGCTTATCAACGAACCGGCGAACGTCCTCTACCCGGAAGAGTTCGCCAATCGCGCTTTGGCGCTTAAGAAGCACGGCGTCGAGGTTACGGTCCTCGATGATGCCGCAATGCGCGAACTCGGCATGGGCGCGCTTCTCGGGGTTGGGCAGGGGTCGGCTCGCGAGAGCCGCGCCGTCATCATGCGCTGGCGCGGCGGGAAAAGCTCCAAGGACAGTGGCAAGTCCAAATCGCAGCCGATCGCTTTCGTCGGCAAGGGCGTCTGTTTCGACACCGGCGGCATTTCGATCAAACCCGCAGCTGGGATGGAGGATATGAAGGGCGACATGGCCGGAGCGGCCTGCGTCGTCGGTCTCATGCAGGCTCTCGCGGAACGCAAGGCCAATGTGGACGCGGTCGGCGCCATCGGTCTTGTCGAAAACATGCCGGGTCCGCAGGCACAGCGCCCGGGCGACATTGTGAAGTCCATGTCCGGCCAGACGATCGAAGTCATCAACACGGACGCCGAAGGCCGTCTCGTTCTAGCCGATCTGCTTTGGTATGTTCAGGATAAATTCAAACCGAAATTCATTGTCGATCTCGCGACCCTGACCGGCGCGATCCTAGTCGCGCTAGGCCAGGAACACGCGGGTCTCTTCACCAATAATGATGAATTGGGGGAGAGGCTCATCGCCGCGGGCAAGGCCACCGGCGAGAAGCTCTGGCGGCTGCCGCTTGGCGCGGCCTATGATAAAATGATCGACTCGAAATTCGCCGACATGAAAAATACTGGCGGGCGGCATGCGGGGTCGATTACCGCCGCGCAATTCCTCCAGCGCTTCGTCCATGGCACGCCCTGGGCGCATCTCGACATCGCCGGCACCGGAATGGGTTCGCCGGCAAGCGAGATCAATCAAAGCTGGGGCTCGGGATTCGGCGTCCGGCTGCTCGACCGGCTCGTCGCCGATTATTACGAGGGATGACGAGAGCCGCGCAGCCCCATCTTCGCGTCATGAAAATGCGACAAAACAAAGATCTCAAGCTGCTCTCCGATTCCACGGAATCGGAAAGAGCTTTAGAAACTGGGCTTGTCCATTACCGGCTTGGACACCCAAGTGCCAGCACGGTCTCGGCCAAAAACCCAGTTGAATAACCAGTTGAAATATCGCCACCAGAACCATCTGTACCAGGCTGGTTTGCGGCTCGTCAGCGTGTAAAGGGCGCCTGCATCCTTGTCGGTCCATGGCGCCCGCCAGACTTCGAAGTTCTTGCCGGAGGCCGCCGGACCTTGGCAGAAGGTCAACACCGCCTCCATCGTTATGCGGTCCAATCCGGTAGCTTTGCTAAGGCCCGCGATATTACGAAGGTCATAGGACGGATTGATCAGTTCGGCCAGAACGAGCCTGACATCATCGCCTATGACAGGCCCCGACGGCAATTTCCAGCCTTCGATCATGTCGCGCCGGACGAGATCAGCTTGAATGTAAGCTTGCACGAAGTTTAGCACTTTGCCGCGGATGAGGCCGATTCCGCGGGGAAATGGCCGCACTGCGAGACTAAGCAGGATCCACAAGAGGCCCGTCAAATTTTGTGCCAGCAACCTTGGTGCCACGCCGTCGAATCGCTCCGCGATGCGCGTTTGCAATGCGTCGAAACGGGCCTGCGAAAGGCGCGGCCATGCTGGCAGCACGACTTCCGCTTTAG
>Ga0187855_10004462_pt1 | contig 10071 bp, 7 predicted proteins | sample June2016WEW_8_10_2_FD_132969 | JGI IMG/M metagenome (GOLD analysis project Ga0187855, IMG submission 132969) | Peatland microbial communities from SPRUCE experiment site at the Marcell Experimental Forest, Minnesota, USA - June2016WEW_8_10 | ecosystem: Environmental > Terrestrial > Soil >... | reverse complement strand
ATCCGCAAGAGCATCCTTGAGGCCGACCGGGAGATCATCGAGGAATGGAAGTGGATGGGCAGCCCGGTGTGGTCTCACGACGGAATCATCGCGGTCGGCAACGCCCACAAGGATAAGGTGAAGCTTACCTTTTCCCAAGGGGCGCGCCTCCCAGATCCTGAGAAGCTCTTCAACGCGGGCCTCGGAGGCAACCAGTGGCGAGCGATCGATTTTTTCGAGGGCGATAAGATTAATGAGCGTGCTCTAAAGAATCTTGTCCGTGCCGCTGTTGATTACAATCAGATCAAATTGAAGAGGAAAGCGCCTGCGGGTACTCGAGCGAAAGTACATAAAAGTAAAAAGTGAGCGACAAGGTCGATGAGGCGGCCTTGAAGGATCTCATCCGCGCTGCAGTGGCGCTCAATCTCAAGGGCAAGAGCAAGCCGAAGCCCCGGCGAGCGAGCAGCAAGCGGGTCGACTAGCTTCATCGCAAGTCTCGGCCATATCTCTTCCCATAGGGGAAGAGCTTCGGCACCTGCCTCATACGCCAAGCAGTTCGGTATTGAAACGCCCAACTGGCCGCCTAAGGCGGCTCAAAAGGCGTGCATCGAGGGGATCGCAAAACAATGCACCAACCACTGTTCAAACAGGCAAACAGGTAAACCAGGGAGGCGACATTTGCATGCAGCTGCGGTCGAACGTATGTTGGTCGGTCGGCTGGAAATCAATAAATGGAGATTTCGCATGAGAGAGCTCACTGCAGACCTGTTCATCTCGCTGGATGGTTTCGCCTCAGGCCTGAATCAGGCAGCTTACTTCGGTTACTTCGGCCAGAATCTAGGCGATTGGGTGCGCGACCATCTTGAGCAACCTCAGGTCATAATGATGGGGCGAGCGACCTATGTGGCGCTGGCTCACTTCTCGGCATCCGCCACAGATGAACTCAGCGTCAAAATGAGCAGCCTCCCCAAGCTGGTATTTTCAAGCACACTTAAAGAGCCGCTTGCCTGGAAGAACACCCGACTGCTGAAGAGTGCCGTCGCGGACGAGATTAGTTAGGGCGCTCAAACAGCAGCCTGGAGATCCGTTGCGATCGATCGGCAGCATCAGCCTAGTGAAGAGCATGATGCAGCTAGGGCTCGTCGACCGTCTTCGGCTCATTGTATTTCCCTTGATCCTTGGCAGCGCTGGCAGGGAGCCGATCTTTGCCGGCTATCCACAAGGGAGTCTCGAACTTATCGATACGAAGGTTCTGGACTCGCGGCTCATTCTCCTCGAATACCGGCCCGTCTTCAGGTCAGCCAGTTAGCACCCCGCCGATTGCCCCCGGATAGTCAAACCGGGAGTAATCCGTTTCATCCGTCACGCTGGCGGCGATTCTTCCGCTGTCCCTCGCCGCTTCCAACTTCCGATCGCGCTCGGCCTGAATCTCCTGCTGATGCCCGGCTACGATTCCTTTAGGATGCCAACGATCCCTCCATCTTGCAGAAAGCAAGCCGCAGGAAAGCAAGCGCGAGACAACTGCCGGCGGTACCCCCATGTAAGGATCAATCTCGCAACACTCGGGCTGGATCGGTACGCGTAGCGCGCCAGGCGGGCGGAAGACAAGCTGCGACTGAGGCGATCGTCATCACCGCCACTGCCGATGCGAATGCCAGCGGGTCGTTCGGACTAACATGGTAGAGAAGCTTTCCGAATAATCGCGTCAATGCAAGTCACGCAGTCGCGCCGCAGACGACGCCGACTGCAGTTAATCTCAAACCACGTGAAATGACCCAACGAAACATACTAGCAGTGCTGGCGCCAAGAGCCATGCGCAGCCCAAGCTCGCGGATGCTCTGCGCTACCCCATAAGACATCACGCCATACTGGCCGACGGCAGCGAGGAGAAGCGCCAATCCTCCTAAGATCGAAACCAAGTTTACGGCCACGAGTTGCGGCGAGGTTGAGCGATCAACCTGTTCCTGAAGCGTGATCATCTCGTAGAGGGCAAGGCTCCCGTCCAGTGAGTGCACTTCGCTGAGTAGGGCGGACGAAATGCTCTGCAGAGGTTGGGCTGAGCGGATATATAAGGCCGGTCCTCTTACAAAATCCTGCAGCAGCGGCACGTAGAAAAATGGCCTTGGACTCTCGCGCATGCTCTCGTACTTGGAGTCCGCGGCTACACCGATGACTCGCACCCAGCGGCCCTTAACTTGAAGGCGTCGATCGATGGGATCCTGATCGTGCCAGTATTGTGCAGCCATCGTCTGATTCACTATGGCGACCAACTGTGCGTTTTCGTCATCGGCACGCGTGAATTCGCGACCCGAGAGCAGAGGTATACCCAACGTGGCAAAGTAGTCAGGACTGACTTGGTTGTAGTCGATAGCGGTTTGCTCTTCCGGTGGAGGTTGGTAGCGGTCAACCGCAATCGGCGTAGAAGAGTATGTTGCATAACCTAGTGGGGTCACGCGGGCGAATGCCGCGGACTCGACGCCAGGGAGCGCCCTGACGCGAGCAATCAACGCCTCCTGAAAAGTCTTGGCGTGCGGCTCGTCGTATCCAGCTGAGATCAAAGACACCCCGGTCTCCACCACACTAGTCGTTGAGAAACCCGGGCTGGTGGTTCGAATCTTTTGCAGGCTTTGCAGCAGCAGTGCCGCTCCAACCAGCAGAACAAAGCTCAGACAAATCTGGAAAACGACCAGGCCCGAGCGCACCCACGCTGTTCCCCGCGCGCCGACTACCCCCGAGGACCCCGCTTTCAGGGCGCCAGCAAGGGCGAGGTCGCGGGTTTGAAAAGAGGGGACCAGCCCGACAATAAGCGTGGCGATCAGGCAAATCCCGGCGCTCAGCGACATCACACGCCAGTCGATTTCCCCAGGCAGGTACATCGCCACTCCGGAGCGCGCCGGGAAGAGCCGCACGAGCGCGTGCCGACACCAGTACGCAACCAGGAGTCCGCCGGCTACCCCGATCGTCGAGAGGATCAGGCCTTCCGTGAGAAGTTGTTTCAACAAACGGATGCGGCTGGCCCCGATGGCGAGCCGAATCGTCATTTCGTGGCGACGGGCAAATGACCTGACTAGCAACAGGTTGCCCACATTCGCGCAGGCGATGAGAAGAACAAACGCCCCCACCGCGAGCATGATCTCGAGTGTGGGAAGCAGAGTACCGGCGTTATTGAAAGGGGTTTGCCACAATGGCCACAGCCTGATGCCGCGTCCGCGGTTCGTGGCTGGATAGTTGTTTTCCATGCGTTTTGCGATTGCCGAGATTTCTTCCTGTGCTTGCGCGCGATTAACCCCCGGCTTGAGTCGTACATAGGCTTCAATCCACCGCGCGCCGCGGTCCTCGAGTTTATATCCGCCGCTTTCGAAGGTTTCCTCCATTGAGGCCGGCACCCAGAAATGCATCGCCCAGCCTACGAAAGTTCCATAAAACCCCTCCGGCGCGACACCGATGATTGTGTGCGGAACGTTGTTGAGCCGCTGCATCTTGCCAACGATTAGCGGATCTGCTTTGAAGCGGTTCCGCCAAAGCTGATAGCTAATTACTGCGACAGGGTGAGCGTCGCTTCCTACATCTTCGCCGGGCTCGAAGCCACGACCAAGAATGGGATGAACGCCGATCGTGTCGAAATAATTTGCTGAGACGATGCTGCCCCTCGTAATTTCGGCGCGCTCACCGATATTCAGCGTGGTTCCCGTAATCTTGCTCACGAAGAATGCGTCACAAAGGGTGCAGCTTTTCTGCAAATCAAGGACGTCCGGCCACGAAATTCCCGTCGAGCCGGTCTCGCCAGGCGCGGTTCCGGATAGGGCAAGCAGCCGCTCCTGGTGGGCTACTGCCGGGTACGGACGGAATAGGATCCCTTCGATCCAACTAAATACCGCAGTATTAGCGCCGATTCCCAAGGTCAGACATAGAATCGCCAGAACAGAAAAGCCCCGGCTGCGCCACAGTTGGCGAAACCCATATCGCAAATCCTGACCCAGGTCGTCCAGGACGCTTGCGCCGCGCGCGTCTCGGCACCGTTGTTCGATCTGCGTCATCCCGCCCAGTGCGCGCAGCGCCGAGTAGCGCGCGTCCTCCGGCGACATGCCTGCTGCAAGGTTCTCCTTAATTTGCTGTTCGAGGTGGGCGCGAAGCTCATCTTTTAGCTCCTGATCCACCTGTTTGCGGCGGAAAAACGAGCGCAAACGCAACGGAAGCGTATAAAACCATTGTTCGAAGGTCATCTCAAGCCTCCTTGAGCTTGACTATTCCGGAGATGGCAGCGGAGAGACGATTCCAGTCGGCCGCCTCTTTTTCGAGTTGCTTCCGCCCGAGCCGCGTCAGAGAATAAAACCTGGCGCGACGGTTGTTTCCACTCGGCTTCCAGTGAGCCGTAAGCCAACCTCGTTGTTCCAGCTTGTGCAGCGCTGGGTAAAGCGAGCCATCGCTAACCCCTAGTACATCGCTCGACATTTGTTTCAGACGCTGACTAACGGCCCAGCCATTGAGCGGCTCCAACGCCAGTATTTTCAGGATCAGCATGTCCAGAGTCCCCTGAACAAGGTCCGAAGGCTTACTCACGCAGTCTCCTCTCGGTTACCGAGTTACATTAAACCTTCCCCTGTCTGGTTGGCAATGCGCATCTTAGAAATCGGCGGACTTCCCGACAGTCGGCCATCCAGAAACAACTGAAGCGCCCGCAAGAATTAGTACCGGGGGTAAGAGCTCAAGCTCCGTAGCTTGAGTAGAGCAGGGAAGGAAGGAAACTGAGAATCCTGAAGCCGATTGACGAAGCCATCTAATAAAGATGGCGAGCGAGTCATGAACAGTAACGCCCGGAGAGAGTACTTTACTTCATGAATCTGGGGGCAGCTGGCATGAACAGTGGGGGAGACAGCGATGGAGTTTTATCATCCGGCACGGTTCCATGATCGTCTCGTGCTCGGATTCAAGGGCACGATGTCAGAAACGGACGATGTGCAGTGCTGCTTCGTCGAGAAGACGATCGAAGAGGTTTAGATTGTTTCCTTGCAATGGGGCCCTCCTTCGTTACCTCGGAGTTGCCGTTCTCGCTTCGCAATGCAGCGGGGCGACTAAGGAGAGCGTCTACGACGGCACGCGCGCGCAGCAAGTCTTCCACAGAGGAGAGGGTCGCTGCAGCAGGCGCAGAGCAGGTGCGCGGAGGCTGCAGATCGAAGGAGATTACGCACATCTTAGGAGAGGAGGGCCCAGAGGATAGCGGCTTATCCGAAGCCCTTCTCCGTCGAGAAGATCGATGCAGCCCTTACGTTTTCTTCATCGAATGGGTCCAACCCTGCTGACGGGTGTTGAGTGTCACCGGCCGTTATGCCAACTACTCAGGCGTTGCGGTGGCTGAGGCCGCTGGAAATTGAGCGGCGTACTTTGCATAGAGTGCGCTGTATTGGACCTTGTGCTTAGATGGCCGGAAGACGATCGCCCTGGTATTTTCGAAGTATTTCTTGCTGTCTATAAGACTGCCGAGTAGAGCTGCTCCGACGGCAGAAGCTGAACTGAGTCTGAAGGCGTGCACAGGCCGTCCGAGAATATCTGCGAGTAATTGGGACTGCTGCGGGATTTCGGCCATCCATCCGGCGAGGCGCGCAGAGGACAAAGGCGCCTCCTCTTCGAAGAGCTCCAGGCAGCGTCGAATTTCGAAACACATGCCTTCAAGAAGCGCACGGGCAATCCCAGCGCCATCATGCGTCAGCGTCAGTCCGCTTATCATTCCCCTGAGGCTCGGGTTCCACAGAATCCCCTGTTCGCCGCGGGCGAGAAAGGGAGCGAAGAAAAGTCCGTCTGCACCGGGAGTCAGGCGATAAGCGAGCTCCCAAATCGATTTCTTTGTGATCCTGCTCCCGCTTCGCAGCACACCTGCTGCCCACTCGCGTGCCGAGCCGCTCGCCAGTAAATCTGCCTCGCGGCCATACAGGCCATCCGCCGCCAGAGGTGTAACAATGTATCTGCTCTGGCTATCGCATCGCGGCTCCGCATCACATTTCAGGATTACAGTACTCGAACCTGTGAGAAGCGTGGCAGTGTGCGAGTCTACTTTGCCACCACTGATGGCGTGAGCGCCGGCAACAGAATCGGCGCATCCGAGCACCACCGGCATACCCGGCTTGCCACCCAGTAACTGGCTCCCTCGCTTGCTAAGCGGTGCGCTGAATGAAGAACTCTTGATGCAAGGCAAGAGCGCGACAGGGACGCTCCAGAAATTGCACAGCTCCGGATCCCAGGCGTTGCTATGCAAGTTGTACAAGCCGTATCCGGTGGCGGTTGATGGATCCGTGGTTGCCAACCCAGTCAATGCATTGAAGAGGAAATCTTTGGCGGAAAGGATAAGGTTTGCCCTCTGCCGTCTCCACCGATAATGAAACTGGAACAACGGCGCCAGATAACGGCCGTCAATGGGCACTCCAGTTTTCAGGTAGATCTCACGGCGACGATGGTCATCGACTCTCTCGGTTACCCACTCATCGGCTCGGCTGTCTTGCCACGTGATTGCGTGAGCAATCGGCTTGTGTCTGCCCATCACCACCAATGTGGGCATTTGTCCGGTGAGCGCCAGCGCCTCAACCCGGACCCGCGGGCTCAACTGCGCCCTAACCTTCTGGGCAGCGCCGGACAAAGCTTTCAGCCAATGCTCGGGATCCTGTTCCGCCTGACCCGTCGAGGTCGAGATTGTGGAGTACGTTTCGCGCGCCGTCGCCATCACCCGGCCGTCACGAGAAACGGCGACGAGCTTGAGGGCGGAAGTCCCCAAATCGATCCCGAGCACGCAAGAGCTTCTCTCCACCACTCCTGTCCTTACCTCTTTCTTTCTATTTTCTGATTGTGTTGCGCATGATAGGTCCGCCAGACCTGTAGGACTTCATCGCATTCTCCGTTTCACTTCAGGTAGTGCGTCCTCCACTGCCTTCAGGGTGCATTCCACATCTGTGTCGTTGTGGGCAAACGAGATAAACAGATTCTCGAAGGCATCGGGGTGAAAGAGCACGCCTCGTTTCATCATCTCTTCCCACCAGATCCGGAAGAGATCCTTCCGAGCGTGATGGACGGCGTCACGGTAGTTGCGGATCACGGAATCCGTGAACCATACCTGAAAGAGCGGTCCGATCCCGACCACTTTGGTCTGCAATCCTGCCGAGTTCAGGCGGTCGCGAATGCCGAGCATCAGCCGTTCGCTCCTGGCGAACAGATCCTGGTAAATGCCTGGTGTCATCAAAAAGTCGAGCGTGGCGTTCGCAGCGCTCACTGCAATGCCGTTGCCGCTGTAGGTTCCGGCCATTGAAACTATTCCATCCGCGACTAGTCGCATAATTTCTTTCCGGCCTCCGACCGCCGCGACCGGGAACCCGCCTCCAAAGCCTTTGGCCATTACCGTGAGGTCCGGGGTTACGCTGTAATATTGCTGTGCCCCTCCCAGTGCCACGCGGAATCCGGTGATGACTTCGTCGAAGATCAACACAATTCCCAGTTCGCGGGTCAGACGTCGCATCAGTTCCAGGTAACCCGGTTCCGGCAGGATACAGCCTGTGTTGCACATGATGGGTTCAGTGAGCACCGCGGCGATCTGTTCCCCGCGCTCGCGGATCGTGCGCTCTAACAGTTCGCTGTCGTTCCACGATAAGACGATCAGCGAGTTCTCCAATCCGTCCGGCATGCCAGGTCCTTGTGGAACCGGAACTGGCAGCGAAGCGGGTCCGGCTTGTTCGAGCGGAGGATGCTTGCTCCAATACACGGCATCGGAGAAGCCGTGATACATGCCTTCAAAGCGGATGATCTTTTTCCGCTGGGTGTAAGCGCGTGCCAGGCGGAGCGCATAGAGAATTGCTTCCGTGCCGGTATTTGCCAGGTGCATCTGCTCCACACTGGGTACAGCAGCAATCATCTTGCGCGCCAATTCGATTTCGTCGGCTACGGGCAAAGCAAACATCGTGCCCCGCTGGCGGACGAAATCGACTACCGCGTTGGTCACCTGCTCGGGGCGATGGCCCAAAAGCATCGGACCGAGTCCGAGTAAGTAGTCAAGGAATTCGTTGCCATCCACGTCTAAAATGCGCGATCCTTTTCCGCGTTCAACAAACAGCGGGTAAGGCGACCAGCCGGAGCGGGGAGTGCGGGCGGTACTGTTGACCCCGCTGGCGATCAATTCTTGTGCTCGCGCGAAAAGGCGCGCTGAACCTGAAGTTCCCTTCAGCCCAGCCAGTTCGTTCTCCACCTTCATAGTTCGATCCTTTGCCAGATTCCCCGTGCATCCGGAATCAGAGATTTTCCACTTACTGTTCGCCCGACCCGCCCAAGAGCGGCACTTTGCCAATGTAGTGGATCGCCAATGCGATGGGCAGTCCCAGCGCGGTGGCTCCAAGGCCCGCCCACAGTACCGTGGGCGAAACCGCCCGAGTCAAAGCCGCCTCCACGACTACGGTAAGAAGCGAAATTGCTCCCAGTGCCGGCCAGAGACCTCCGAGAACAAAATTACCGGTGTTTTCCAGCAGGTCCGCCCGATACTGCCAAACCGCAGCAACGGCTGTCAGGGCGTAGAAGAGGGAAGCGATGATACCGAGGGCGCCGGCAATGTTAGAGAGCACCTCGCGTGTCCCTCCCTTTTCGAATGCAGTCAGGAAGAGGAAGACCAGATTGACTCCCCCCATGAACAGGGTGACCGCCCAAGGACTGCCGGTTCTCGGATGGATGATTTTGAAGAAGGCCGGCATCATCCGATCCTCTGCCATGGCGAATCCAAGCCGCGATGAGGAAACAACTGCGACCTGCAGGCACGCCACCGTCCCCAGCAACACGACCAGGCTCAGCACCAGAGAACTCGGTCCCGGCAGCAGGCGATCCGCAATAACCGCGAGTGAATTTCCTGCTGAGCCCTGAAGAGCGGTCCTGCTCACAACGCCTTGGTAAGCAAAGGTGATCAGACAATATACGAAGAGCAGAATAATGACGCTGGCCACCGCCGCACGGCCAGGATTGCTTTCCTTATCCTGGGTTTCTTCGTTGACATAAATCGCTGCATCCCAGCCCGAGTACATGAACACGGCGATAAGGGTTCCCGCGAAGAATCCCTTGGCCCCTCCAGCTCCCGACAGGCTGAACCATGCAAAGGTCACTGGCGACGCGGCCCGACCCGACACCAGTGCTCTTATGCCGAGAACAGCAAAAGAGAAGAGCACCAAATACTCAAACACGGCCAGAGTTTTCTGAAAACGAGCCGCAATTTCGATCCCAGCCAACAGCAGAAAGGTCACCACCAGATTCCAAATACCGCCCACGACGACCACTGCCAGCTTGTTGCTAACCATGCTCGGAGCTATGAGTTGAAGGGTATAGGTGCCTGCGGGCACGGTCATGCTGGTCGTGCCAAGAGTGTAGTACATCACGATCATCCAACCGGCCACGAATCCTAAATAAGGATGGAGCGCTTTCGAAACCCAGGTGTAGGTTGCGCCGGCGCTCTGATCCCAGCGGTTTAGCCTCTGATACCCAAGCGCAATGCCCAGCATCGGTACAAACGCACATGCAATGGGCAGCAGGCCGGCATAGTTGGCTGCTGCGACCAATGCCGGCAAGGCTACTGCCATCGTCTGAGCCGGTGCGGAGCTGGCCAGTCCCAGAATGATGGCATCGCTCAGGGAAAGGGCGTTTGCCTTTAGGTGGCCGGTTGGTGCCATCTCAGCTTGCGAGGGTACGTCACCCATTCCATGCTCCTAGAAAACAGTGACCTTTGTCTCAACGAATCAAAATGTCCTATGGTTGCCAGTCTCCATGGGCAATAAGATATCCGTCGAGTTGCGCTTTCTTGAGGATTTTGCTTACGGCGGCATGATTCAAGTGGGGTCCAATCGCCTGTTCCCTCTGCGCAATGACATAGGCGAGCACAGCAACGATGGCGCCATCGGTTTTGAAATACGCTGGGTCAACCTTATCAACGGTATCACTGGATTTGTGGTGGACTGCGTTATAGGACACCTCGTCGGCCCAAAGATCGAAGGACGGGATGCCATGGAGCATGAAAGGGCCCTGGTCTGTATCGAAGGTGGTTTCCAGTGAGACCTGGTCGGCCCCGTATCCTTTCAGATAGTT
>Ga0187855_10004461_pt1 | contig 10071 bp, 8 predicted proteins | sample June2016WEW_8_10_2_FD_132969 | JGI IMG/M metagenome (GOLD analysis project Ga0187855, IMG submission 132969) | Peatland microbial communities from SPRUCE experiment site at the Marcell Experimental Forest, Minnesota, USA - June2016WEW_8_10 | ecosystem: Environmental > Terrestrial > Soil >... | reverse complement strand
GTCACTTCAGTAATCTGTTGGCACTTGCGCGGATCAAATTCCACTCCCAACCCATGCCGGTCATTGAACCACCACTTGCCGTTCTTGAAGTCAGCCCACTGCGGCAAATGCTGAGTGTTGTAATTGTCCCCGCCATATTCGAAAAGCACGGGGCCGGAAAACGGCGCCGCGCAGTGAATCAATGCGGCAGTGCTGATGGGCCCGGTGAAATGCGGGATCAAGCCCACGAAATGCGATTCACAAAGCACTCCAATCTTGACGTACTCGGTGATTCCCCCCACGTTGGGCAATGTCGCGCGCACAAAATCGATCAGTTGATTCTCGACCAGCTTGTTGAAATCCCAGCGGCAGCCCCATTGCTCGCCGGCGGCAATGGGCACTTTGGCGTGTGCGCGAAGCTCGGGGTAAGACTCAACCTCGTCCGCACGGAGAGGGTCCTCAACGAAGTAAGGGGCCAGGGGCTCGATTAGCGTGGTAAGGCGTATCGCATCGGATAAATCAAAGCGCGTATGGAAATCGATTGCCCAGTCTCCGGAGGGGCCCACGCCCTCCCGTATCTCTTGGCACTGCGCGTATGTCGCCGTGATTCTTTCGTGCGTGTTGTAAATGTCAGTTGTTTCGAGATCGGCCGGCCCTGTCCGGAAGCAGCGGAAACCCGCTGCCATTGTGGCCCGCGCTTTTTCCCTCAGGCTCATGGGCTGGCCCTGAATCTCCGCTCCGCTTCCAGCATAATTGCCCCCCGAGTAACACTCGATGTATTTCCGAGACAAGCCACCCAAGAGTTGATATAGGGGAACGCCCAGCGCCTTACCTTTGATGTCCCAAAGCGCCATGTCCAGGGCTCCCAGGGCGTGCAGTTTTTCCCGGCCGGCGGGATAGAAGTCGCCTCGATACATCAACTGCCAGAGGTGGTCGGAATTGCTGGGATCCTGGCCGATCAAGAAGGCCGCGCAGTTCTCAATCAGCTCCTTCCACCCGCCCTCCCCGATTCCCGTAATCCCCGCATCCGTCTCCACGGTAACCACGATGTTACTCTGGCCGCCCAGGGGGTTGAATTTCGGCGGCATGTAGGCGCGCACGCGCGTGATCTTCATCTTTGGCAAGGCAGGTGCCGCGGATGCGGCATTGAGCAAGCTCGCACCTACTCCACCCATGACTGCCGATTGTAAGAACGATCTGCGTTCCATCTTTGTATCTCCTTTGGCAAGAGGATCGACCTCAAACCGTAGATAAAGCAAACTCCGTAAGGAGCGAGCGGTCTTGGGGATGTAAGCAATTTGGCAACCATGGGGCCAGCGCACGTGAAGAGGAGGCCGGATATCACACAGATTCCGAGGCCGCCTATTGAGCGGCGAGTTAAGTGCCTTTCTCTTGTGCGGTAACGATAGGCGAGGGAAGTGGTGAGTGCGCCCGAGAAAATCAGCGCCACTCCCAAACCCAGCCAGAACGGATCCCTCTTCGGAATTACCCAATAGCTCAGGAAAGTTCCAAGGACCAGCGAAAGCCCCACGGCAACCGGGAATGCCACCGCCATCCCCACCTTGCTGATCCCCGCCACAAGCATCAAATTGTCGACGCTTACAAAGGCTCCGGCACCCACGGTCCAGAGCCATGCAGAGTGATCTGAGTTGAGAAAGTTTTCGCTGAAACCATGGGGTAAAAAGTACGTGCCGGGCGTCAATTCGTCACCGCTACAGAACGCCGTATTTCGAGTAGACTTCACGAAGCGACTTGCCCTGCAAGAGATCCTTGCGGGAAAGATTCTCCTTGTGCACTTTTTTCCGCGCTCTTACTAAAACCGCCTCTTCGACCTCATGGGGAACCACAACAATGCCGTCGAAGTCCGCGAAAATCAGACTGCCCGGCTTCACCAGCACTTCGCCGCAGCGGACGGGGATGTCATATTCCATCACCATGGCGCGTCCCTTGGAGTCGAGAGGCCGGATCCCAGTGTAATAAACGGGAAACGCCATCTCGATGATGCGGTTGCAGTCGCGAATCTGGCTGTCGCATACACAACCCACGGCGCCATTTCTTTTAGCCACGGTGCTCATCAACTCGCCCCATGGGGCATTCGTGCCGGCATAGTCGGTTGAATGCACGACGACGTCGCCCGGTTTCAGAGAATCCATCGCTTCCAGTTCGATGCCGTAGGGGTCGTCTTCCCGAACATAATCGGTATCCATCCAACGAATGGTCCGGGCGCGGCCCACGAATCCGCAGTTCTTGCGATCGGGCAGCAAGGGGCGCAGACGCTGGTGCATGGCTTGGTGGCGGTATCCCAATTCATCCAGAATATCGCACGCGGCGGCCACGTAGAGATTTTCGCAAACGGACTTCCCAATCTCAGGATCGCTTAGCGACATGCATGAATCTCCCCCTCCTCATCAAACCCGACAAACCCCTTTTTGCCGACCGCTCGAGGGAGTGAGATTGGGGCCGGTACTCGGAATCCAGATTTGGAATCGTTTGTTTGACCCCCCTCTAATTCCTAACCCATGCCCTCTCAAAGAATCGAACCCAATTCGCGTACATGATTCCCTCAATGTCGGAATCTGAGCAGCCCCGCCGCCGGAAGATGGCCGGCAGTGCCTGGAGATCCGCGATCGTGTCCAAATCGTGAGGGCTTTGCTCCCTTCCAAAACCCCCGTCGAGATCACTCCCGATACCCACATGCTTCGCGTTTCCGGCGATCTGGCAGATATGATCGATGTGATCGGCAATCGTTTCAAGACTCACCGAGCTGATGGGGGTCTTACCCAACTCCCAACCGGGAATGAGTTGCCAGGCATCAAAAGCGGCGCCGATTACCGCCTCCCTGTGAATGAGTTCACGAATCTGATCATCCGTAAACTGACGGTCTCCCGGAACAAGCGCCCGGCAGTTGTTATGGCTGGCCAAGACTGGTCCTGAGAACAGGTTTAGAGCTTCCCAGAAGCTTTCCTCCGACAGGTGCGTCATGTCGAGAATCATGCCGGTTTCCTGCATTGCCTTGAGAAAATCCGGCCCTTGCGCCGTGAGTCCACCGGAAACTCCGGTGCCATGGGCATAAGCACTCCGGCCAAAATGGGCCATGCCGATCACCCTCAAACCATCGTCCCACCACTCCGTCATGTCCCCGGGCGAGATAATAGGGTCGGCTCCTTCCATGCTGAGAATAAATCCCAGGGGCAAATTTGAGCCATGTGAAGAAGACCACTTGTCAAGGTGCTCCTGGAGTTCGCGGCGGGTTCTCAGCATCCTCAGATGCCCCTGCCTTTCCAGAATACGGTAGCAGGCCACTTGTCCTTGTCCCATGGCATAAGCCAGCTCGCGGGATCGGAAATCCAGCCCAGCCTCTCCCAGGTCGCTCGTTCGCGCCAGCACGGTGACCAGGCACACGGCGACTTTTCCTCTGCGCATTTCAGAGAACGAGACGGTGTTGGCGCCCCGGCGTTCGTCCTTCATCCCGGACTCGGCCTTACGCATTTCATGAATGTCCAGGGTCAGGTCGCGATTCCAACTTAGGGCGTTCCATGCCAAGTCAAGGTGACTGTCGATCACAATCATTTGCAACCTCCACAATCTCCTGCTACCAACCGGCCAGTTTTATGTCAGAACTGGTCGATTCCTTCGGCCGCTAACTTCAAGAGCCACATTGTGGGACTCGCTACATGGGGGCTGATTTCCGCATGGGACAGTTGACTCGAACCCTACCCATTGGATCTGCGGCCACGGGATTTCTTTTCAGCGTCCTGCGAGTATTTCAGTGCCAGGGCGCGAATATCGTAGGTGAATTCCAAATGCCGTTTTTCCCATTGGCGCGCTTCGGTCGAGCTGTATTTGTAAAAGCCCTTTGCATTCGCCACCCCGCGACCGCCTGAGTCTACGACCTTCCGGACTACCTCCGGGACCTCGCGGGAATTACAGAGCTCCGGGAACAGGTCCTTTATCACGGCTTGGGCTCCAGGGACCCCGCAGAGGTCTAGGATCCGAAACGGGCCAGCTAGGGTAATCCAGTAGCCCAGGTCATTGCGCACGGAACGATCAACGTCCTCGATTGAAGCGTAGCCTCGGTCTACCAGATAGAAGGCCTCACGCATAAGGGCGTACATGCACCGGTTGGTAAGAAAGCCCCGAATGTCACGCTTCACAACCGACGGATCCTTGTCCCAGGCCTGCGCCAGAACCCTGACGCGCTCGGCGTAGCGCGGGTCCGACTGATCTCCACAAATGATTTCCATGAAACGCATCACGTGCGCCGGTTCCCCCCAATGAATGCCCAGGAATCGCTCTGGGTGCGCCATACCCTTCTGGAGGGCGGTTACGGGAATGGCGGAAGTGTTGCTACCGATAATGGCCTCCGGGGATACCACGGCCTCGATTCTGCGGAATACCTCCTGCTTCATCGCGAGGTCCTCTGCCACCGATTCGATAACAAGCTGGCACTTGCTGAGGTCGGCATAATCATCGGTTAAACAGAGGTTCTTCGCAGTCTTTCCGGGATCGCGGGAGAGCAACTTGTGTCGCTTCAATCCACGGAGAAGACTCAGGACCCGGCGGCGTGTGTTGCCGTGCTGGGCAGGGATGTTGCTCACACCCACCACCGGGTGCCCGGCCGCCAGCAGGCAGGTGACGATGCTTGTCCCCATGAGTCCCAGCCCCACCACCCCCACCGGGATATCCGCCGGATTCGTTTTGGAAGTTGAGCGAGGGCGCTTTCTTACAGAGTTACCCTGAGGGGAAACCTTCGTGGTTGTCTTATTTCCATGTGATCTCATGTATTGGGCCTCCGGCCAAATTGCTGTGCAAGGGACGAGGAACGGAATCGCTCCCCTCCTTCGTTTCCAGACCGAAATTCCACCGCTTCGGTTCACTCCCGGTCGGAAGGAGAGCGTGCAGGAGCGATTTTCAGCATCCTGCCTAAAAGAAGCCACCCTTTTTGATGAGTTCGAGGTCTACTTCCACACCCAGGCCATTTCCCTCAAAGAGGACCGCACATCCATTTTCGATCCGCAAGTGGGGTGTGCCGATCTGGTGATCGTAGTAAACCGGTCCAATGATGTCGTGGCCGACCGACTTGGAGAGATTAGGGATGGAAACAGCGAGGTGCAACATGGCGGACGAACACACCTCAAACTCCACGTTGCCGCCGATTGCGCAGTCGATCCCCGCCGCGGCCGCAATCTGGGCAATGTGCATCGAACGCCACAAGCCGCCGTTCTTGCCGGGGGAGATACTGATAATGTCGCAGGCCTCCAGTTGGATGGCTTCGATGGTGTCCTCCTCGGTAAACATGGAATCGTCCAGCATAATCGGGATCGAGCTACGCTGGCGAAGGCGCGCATTGCCGCGGATGTTCCTTCGGCCGATTGGCTGTTCAATGAAATTGATGCCGAGTTCCTCCAGATACGGAAGCGCCAGGAGCGCCTGCGTTTCACTCCAGCCCCCATTGGCATCAACCCCCACCGGGAAACCATCGCCCACGGCGGAGCGGACGGCCGTGACCCGGGCGACATCCTGGGCCACCCCGAACCCGACCTTCACCTTGACGGCCCGAAACCCCCTCCCCTTCATCTCCACGGCGAGCTCCGCGGCCTTGGCTGGCGCAAATCCTCCGATTGCAAACTTGAGAGGGATTTCCGGCCCGCGCTTGGGCCCGCCCAACAGGCGATAGGCCGGCGTCTGGAGAATTTTCCCTGTCAGGTCGACGATGGCGATTTCCAGCGACGCCTTGGCATAGGGGTTTAAGTACACAGCATCTTCCATGGCATCCAGCACGGGGCCCATCTCCAGAGGGTTCTTCCCGATCAACGCCGGCGCCAGGGTACGGAGGATCATCGCCGTCGTTCCTTCCTGGGTCTCGCCGCTCCAACGGGGTGAGATGTTGGCCTCGCCATACCCCACCAACCCTTCATCCGTCCGCACCACCGCCAGAACATGGTCAGAGTTCAACCGCGGGCCCAGGGCATCCGCGTACGCATATCTCGATTTGAGAGGAACGGAAAAAGGATAAGCTTCTATGCTGGTGATTTTCATGACGTTTGCCCTTTGGGACGGCCGACCGTCCCTCTGGAATTGCCCCCCTTCATCAATGCCGCAAAAACCTCACGGCGCAGCGTTTTTACAATACATCTCCGGCTCGTGTCAAGAACTTTTTTATTTTAATGTAGGTTTATATCTGTATTTTCTGCAAAACTATGTATAATTACCATCTAAAGTGTTGTTCAATCACGCCCCGCTAATCTCCGAACCCAGCGGCGGAGCCGGAAAGATCGGCCGAACTCGCACGAAGTCAAAATTTCACCTGGGGGAATGATGAATCAGAAATTCAGCTACCCGTCCAAAGCGGAAATCATTTCAAACCTTTTGGCTAGAGACTTTAGTCCCACCGGAAATCTGGAGGACCCCGTTTGGAAGACTGCAGACCGTGTTGTATTTGATCACGACTGGATCGGGGAAAACCACTACCCTGAATGCACGACCCAAGTTGCCAGCCTGTGGACCCCATCAAATTTTTATTTCGCTTTCTGGTGCCGATATACAGACCTCAACGTATATACGGGGGAGGACCGCGCCATCGAAAGATACTCCCTATGGGATCGCGACGTTGTGGAGGTTTTCTTGAATCCCTGTCCTGGCCAGCTCAATCAATACTTCGAATTTGAAGTCGCACCGAATGGCCAGTGGGTTGACCTGGAGATTGACCTTCGAAAGGAGCTTTTTTACGACCACAACTGGAATTCAAGTTTTCAGCACGCCACCCGCATTGATACGGTGGCACGTACATGGACGTGTGAAATGAAGATTCCCGCTGCCTCCGTACACATTCCGGTGATCCGTCCCGGCTGGGAGTGTCGGGTAAACTTCTACCGCCTGGATGGATTCGGCGATGACACCGAGCGCCGGCAACTCGCCTGGAGCCCCACCTATTCCGCGAACCCTGCGGCCTGGTTTCATGCTCCGACGCATTTCGGCAAAATCCGTTTTGAATCATTGCCTTCACTTCAACGGCAGCACGATGATGAGTTTACATTGACCCCGGTGGAGAGATGACTTCTGAGGAGGATTTAGTCCATGCCTATCGTCCAGCCGAAATCCCTTTTCCGTCTTTTCTTGGTCGTTGCCGCATTGGAGGCTCTCGTTCTTGCCGACAGCGGACGGCCCGGAAGCGTGAAAAAATTGGATCCTGATCTTGATGGGATCGTTTCCGCCGATACCGCAGTCGAAAAGGTCGCGGGTGGTTTCAAATTCCTGGAAGGCCCCATTTGGGTTCAGCCGGGGATGCTGCTCTTCTCTGACATTCCCGCCAGAGTCATTTATAAATGGTTTCCGGGCGCGAAACCGGTGATTTTTCTCGGGCCGCAAGAGTTCATCGGAAAGGACGGAGCGGTTTCCGCCGAGCCCGGAACCAACGGACTGACCCTCGATAAGCAAGGCAGGCTTACGATCTGCGACCAGGGAAATCGCCGCATTGTCCGTATAAATGGGAATAGCAGCCTTACCATAATCGCCGATCGCTACCAGGGCAAGCGGTTCAATAGCCCCAATGACCTGGTTTACAAGTCCGACGGATCACTTTATTTTACCGACCCACCCTATGCACTCACTAAGGAAGACCAGGACCCACGGAAAGAGCAGATCTATAACGGGGTCTATCGGGTTATGGACGGGAAAGTACAAATGGTCGTTAAGGACATGACCCGTCCCAATGGCATCGCCTTTTCCCCGGACGAGAAATTTCTCTATGTTGACAATTCCGAACCCCGGAAGGTCTACATGCGTTTTCCGGTGAACCCTGATGGCACTTTGGGCGCGGGCACAGTGTTTTATGACATGAGTTCGGCCCCAGGAGAAGGCTCTCCTGATGGGATGAAAGTGGACGGGAACGGAAATATCTATGGGACTGGTCCGGGTGGCATTTGGATCATCTCACCGCAGGGCAAGCATCTTGGGACAATCCATCTTCCCGAAACCGCAGCCAATTGCGCCTGGAGTGGTGCTGACGGTCGGACGCTTTACATCACTGCGACCACGGGCCTTTATCGAATTCGGCTGAAGGTCCCCGGGGCTGGGTCCCCGTGGCGAATCAGTGCTCCGGTAAATTGAATGCGAAAAGGGTTGCCCCGGAGGGAATCACGACGTATTGCTGGCCGTCTAGCAGGTACGTGACCGCCGTCGAGTAAATGGCGGCGCCGAGCTGGAGGTGCCAGAGGTCTTGCCCGGTGCGCGCGTCCAAAGCGATGAAATTCCCGTCTGCGTCGCCGGCAAAGACTAACCCGCCGGCGGTCGACAGCGCTCCGCCATAGGGCACCGAGAAATACTTGAAGACCCATTTCTGTTGGCCGGTAAAGGGATCGAGGGCCTGGAGTTCGCCTGAGGGACGTACGCCCGGCCTGGGGACGTACACGCTGCCCCGGAAGTCGTGCCCTGGGCGATACGGCTGGGGCATAGCGCTGTACACATCGCACTCATCAAGCGTGGCCACGTAGAGCAGGCCGGTCCCCGGATGATACGACGGCGAATACCAATTGGTAAGGCCGCCGGCGCCAGGGCAGACCACCACTCCCCTAGCATCCGGCTGGGCTGCCGGATCGACCACCGGCCGCCCGGCCGCCGCGATGCTCTTCGCCCAGGTGACGCGGCCAAAGGGTTTGGCGGACAAGAATTTGCCGTCGGTCCGGTCAAGTATGTAGAGGAAGCCGTTGCGGTTCGCCTGAATCAGCAGCTTTCGCGGATGCCCTTCCCAGTGGGCATCGAGCAGCACCGGGACCTCAGTGGCATCGTAGTCATACAGATCGTGCGGGGTGAATTGGAAATACCACTTCAGCTTTCCGGTGTCAGGGTCTAGTGCCAGCATGCAGTTGCTATAAAGGTTATCCCCGCCCCGCTCGCCTCCGTAGTTGCTGGGGGAAGGATTTCCAGTAGGCCAGTAGAGGAGGTTCAGCTCGGGATCGTAGGAGCCGGTAACCCACGCAGGGGCTCCGCCGGTCTTCCAGGAATCTCCCCTCCAGGTCTCGTGGCCCGGCTCGTCCGGCCCCGGAACCGTGTTAAAGCGCCACACCCGTTTGCCGGTGGCGGCGTCATAGGCGTCAATAAAGCCACGCACTCCGTATTCCCCACCTGAGATTCCCAGAATGACTTTGTCCTTTACTAACAATGGGGCCACCGTAAAGGTGTAAGCCTTGTTATAGTCAGCAGCAACTGTATCCCACACTACGCTTCCCGAGCTTGCGTCGAGCGCCACCACGTGCGCGTCGAGTGTGGCCATGAAGAGACGATTGCCCAACATCGCCATGCCGCGATTCACCCTCCCACAACATAGAGAAAGCTTTTCAGGCAGACTCCGTTGGTAACGCCAGATCGGGCGGCCTGTGCGGGCATCCAGCGCGAAGGCGCGATTGCTTTGTCCCGTGCCGTACAGGACGCCGTCAACCACAAGGGGAGTGGTTTCAAATTGCCCGAGGTCGGAGGTCTGAAAGGCCCATGCCACGCGGAGGCTGGAGGCGTTGCCGGTATTAATGTGGTCCAAGGCGCTGTAACGCCAACCCGAATAGCGGCCGGAGTACGTGAGCCAGTTCTCCGCCTCGTGCGCGGCATTCAGGATACGCTCGTAGGTCACTCCCAGATCGGAATTCCCCTGGCCCCTCCCCGCCAGAGGAACCAACCAAAGACAAGAACCTGCAAGAGCAACCCATCCGCAATTTCGCAGAACCCGGAGCCACGCGGCGGCGGCTCCGTTGCGAACACTACGCGGATTATCGGTGCAATAGTCCTTCATGGATTCCCTCGCAGGCTTTGGAGGTACGCCACCAGGTCGCGTAACTCCGTGTCGTTCAGCATTTCTCTGGAATAATCAGGCATCAGGGACTTCCGCTCGTGCGTCACGGATTCGAGGTCCTTTGTATTTAGTAAGTGGAGTTGCTGGTTGGTGTCGAGCAATTGAATGGTGAAAGTGTCTTCGTTCTTGGCGATGCCGACAATTCGCTGGCCCTGCCGCGTGACCACCGTGACCGTGTCGTAGACGAGCGCATAGCTCCAGGGATTGTTGGGATCGACCATCCCATCGCTCAATGTCTTACTCGCATCCCG
>Ga0187855_10004458_pt1 | contig 10079 bp, 14 predicted proteins | sample June2016WEW_8_10_2_FD_132969 | JGI IMG/M metagenome (GOLD analysis project Ga0187855, IMG submission 132969) | Peatland microbial communities from SPRUCE experiment site at the Marcell Experimental Forest, Minnesota, USA - June2016WEW_8_10 | ecosystem: Environmental > Terrestrial > Soil >... | reverse complement strand
CCGCTACGAAGCCTTCAAATCGGGCAAGTCAGTCCAGGAACCGGCGCTGGCGCACCGATAGGATGTGTGCACGTGTGGGGCGGACACTCCCGTCCGCCTCTTTTCACCTTGATTCTGTCGCCAGTAACTATATAGAGACAGCCGCCTCGGCTGTCCCGCCCAAGCGAAGCAAAGGCGGAACGAAACAGGGTCAGCAGGACAAGGAAAGACCCCGCGATGAGCGGGGCTTTTTTCTTCCAGTACTCACGCTTGCAACTCCTATGCCGCCGTCTCCGCATACTCATCTGGCTCGGCCTCAAATTGCTTCCTGCAATCCTCCGAGCAGAAAAAATATTTTTTCCCCTCAAACTGCGTATGGAACTCTGATCGCTCATCCACGCTCATTCCACAAACAGGATCCTTCATTCTGATTCCTCCACTTAAAGATTTCTTCGTTAACGCAAAAATGTCTTCGTTCTCTCTGCTCTCCAAGTGACTGAGGCTGCTCGCCTTCCCCTACTGCGATTTTATTCTTTACAATCCAGTCTGGAAATTTCTTCCTTCTCCATGCACCTTTATACCCAGTAAGAACACTCGGAACTATCGCCTCATCTTGCCCGCTTCCATCTCCAAGCTTCATGCGCGTCAACAGACAATTTCGCCATCTCTTTCTATTCCTCGCGCTCTATCTATCTGACCTTCTGTGCAATAGTGGGCGTCTTCGTAGCGGACCGAACCCTGCACCCCGTCCGTCGTTCCCTGAGTTCAGAAACGGAATCAAGCATGCGGGAAATGTCTCAAGTTCTCGGTTCCGACCTTGAAAATGTTTCCGTTATTACGACAGATGCGGTCACGCTCCGCGCCTGGACCTTCATCCACACCGCGGCCACAACGATGCTGTTATTCTTCTCCATGGACTCGCCGACAATCGCCTCGGTAGGACCGCTCACGCGCAACTCCTTCTCGCTCACGGTTTCACTGTGCTAATGCCCGACGCGCGCGCCCACGGTGATAGCGGCGGCGATCTGGCCACCTACGGTCTCCTCGAACGGAACGACATCCACCAGTGGTTCGATCTATTGGCTGGGCACTTTCACCCAGATTGCATCTTCGGACTTGGAGAATCCATCGGAGCCGTGGAGCTTTTGCAATCTTTCTCAGTCGAGCCCGGCTTTTGCGCCGTCGTTGCTGAATCCTCCTTCTCAACTTTTCCTGAGATCGCTGTACGACCGCATGGGCCAGCCCTTTCGCCTCGGTCCCTGGTTCGGACGCACAGCCTTATTACCCGTCGTCGGATTTGCTTTCCTGAGAGCCCTCTGGAAATATGGGCTCAACCTGCGGGAAGCTTCGCCCGAAGATTCAGTCGCAGCTTGCGTCGTTCCAGTTCTCCTCATTCATGGCCAGATCGACGGCAATATTCCGCTTCGTCACTCTTGCCTCATCCACGCGCGCAATCGAAATACAGTTCTCTGGAGAGAGTTCCCAGCGCTGATCACTGCGGAGCAATGAGCGCAGCTTCGCAAGAATTTGAACAACGCGTGCTCGCATGGTTCTCCGTGTACTCCCCAAACCAAAAAGTGACCACTACCCACTACCCGCTGATCACCGATCTCTGCCCACTGCCTTTCTGTATTTCCTGTGCAACTTCTGTGGACAACCCGTCCCCCCACTCCTCCTGACTTTTCTCCTCGTGCTTTCGCCTTGCTCAATTACCGCCCTGCAAGCGCCTTGGAGGATATCTTCGGCGAGATTGTCGATCCCTTCGACTTCGTAAAAATTTGCATCCAAGATTTTCCTCAACTGCACCAAAAATACTGAATTGACCCCGCAGCCTTTCGCTCGTACATTTTCACTTATCCTCATTCCAAAAACTAAATGGAACTCCGCCGATGACATACTAGGCATTAGGCGAACAGGAACTCTCGGCAACATCCGTCATCAATCATCATTCACCATCGGTGGAAACTGGTTAGTACTCATGAAAGCAACAGGCCCATGGATTACGTACCGCACTCGTTTTCTGGTCAAAGCCAAACAACTCACCAAATGCTTAACCTTCACCGACGTTCTGGGCCGTCAGCAGTCCGGGCGAAAGGGCGATTACCTCGTCGAATCCTCCGAAGGCATTCTTTGCATCGCGCCTCGGCGAATCTTCGAGGATATCTACGTCCCCTTGCTGGTCGGAGCAATATCCGACAACATTGCCACTCCGTGGACCGCCTTTGCGGAGCGAGAGCGCCGCACCGAACAAGACCGGGTCTTGCCGTAGCTGGTCCTCGCACGCAAGCCTGTTTTCAGCCATCCTCAACTTTATGAACCGAATATGAATTCGACATGTGGAAAACGAATCGACCACCCCGGCATCAAGCCTGTCATTGCTGGAGATACAACCTGTAGTGTTTGCCTCTTGACAGGTACAATAAGCGGGAGTAACTTTGCAGTCCCATGGCTTTGAAACTCGCCTCGCGGGAACGGGGCGACTTTCGGCTGACGAAGTAGAAGAGAGTCGTCAAGGCGGGATGGCGTCAGGCCAGAGGTGATCCGACGCCACCTCCGTAAACTTAAGAAGTGCGAAAACGCGGCCATTACGGCGGTCCGGTAGCCGGAAGCCCGAAGCCGGTTCTAGAAACTGCGGCGACCGTTCCCCGACCCTCCCCGGGTGAACGATGGTTAATGACGACATCTGTCTGCTGGCAATGCCGTGAAAGTGCGGTCCGTCAGCGCTGCGTTAAATTTGCGGAAAGGATCTGCCTTTTAGCCCCAATTTGGAGGAGCCCTGCATGGAAGCTTTAACCCGCCTTGTTACCGATTCGCTGGCTCGGCACGGTTTCGATCGCCCCATCGACCCTCGCCGCCTGCAGTGGTCGCGCTGGTTTCGCTGCGAATCCCCGCATAGTCTCCTCATCGTCCCCAGCCGGCCGGGCATCTTCGCCATCGCCGAAGAGATCACGGAGTTCGGATCCGTAGGGACAGCCACCCTCGTCTATCCTGAGCTGAGTCGGAGGGGCCATCCGGAGCGTAGTTCGGCGGGCGCACCCTTGGGTGGCGCAGCGCTTCAGCGCTGCGGTTCATCCCCGCTCAAGGATTCGGCTTTAGCCGCTGAGGCAGCGCCAACAAAACGCATGCTCGCCGTGCTCCGGTTCTCCGAAGATGACGACATGGCCTTCACACTCGACCGCATGTTCACCCGCATCAATCCCATGCGCGCACTCCTTTCCTCCGGGAATTGCTTTCTCCGCTTCGTTGTCATCGAAGACCAGGACGAGCGCCGCAGCATTTGCAGTGCCCTTAATCAGTGGATGCTCTCCTCCGCCGAAAAAGCCATTGGCATTCCGGCTGCCTTCTCTTCCTCGATGGAATTGGCGCCCGTAGGCGACCGAGTGGGTACGGCCCGTGTGGGCGCCATCAAGTCCCTCGAGCATATCGCCGGCGACTCCGAAACCAATCAAGACTTTCATTGTCCTCACCCTCTCCCCGGCGGATTCTAGCCCGGCAGGGATTTTGCGTGGCGAATGGACTTTGGTAGCGCCGGGGTTTTGGGTGGTGGGGTGGCGCCGGGATTTTGGGTAGCGCAGCGTTTCAGCGCTGCGCTTAGCGCCACTATGAATTTGGGCTTTACGCCCCTGAGGTTGGGATGCAAGCAGCGCCGGTCACCAGCAGTATTGTGGAAGAGCGGCGCTTCAGCAGCCTGCCCTGAGCGAAGTCGAATGGGCCACGTCAGAAGTCAGAATGATCCGGGCTTTAGCCCCCAAAGTCTAGGAACCGTGACCTTCTGGGGCGAAGAGATCGGCTGAGGTCAGGACAGTTCAGCCGCCAAAGGCGGCGGCATTCATTAGCCCCGGACGTAAGTCCGGGGCAGGAGTTAGTAAACGGAGAGTCCCACAGGGACGACACCCCCACTACTCAGGGGCGAAAAAAGCTCTTTAAAACGCACGCTGCACCCCCGAGCAATTTCGCGTTCGGGATCGCCCAATTCCCGCCTCCGCCCCCGGGGGACGCCGAATCGGCACGCTGTCACCAGAATCTAATAAATCATGGAGAAAGCAATGCCCGAAGTCAAAACTACCCCCACCAACTTCCCCGCCAATACCGTCACTGCCAACAATGTCGCGGCCAATAAAAAGACCGCCCCCGGCCTGTCCTTCCGCCGCTTCTTCACCAAGCCCGGCGTCTCTCCCTACGACGAAGTCGAATGGGATTTCCGTCTCGCTCAGATCACTGATGCCCAAGGCAACGTGATCTTCGAGCAAAAAGACGTCGAAGTCCCCAAAGATTGGTCCGTGACCGCGACCAACATCGTCGCCTCCAAATATCTGCACGGCAAAGTTGGTACCACCGAGCGCGAGACCGGAGTCCGCCAGCTCGTCACCCGTGTCGCCGAAACCATCCGCAACTGGGGATTATCCCGGGGCTACTTCAAAACTCCCGAAGACGGCGCAACCTTCCATGACGAACTCGTCCACATCCTCGTTCGCCAATATGCCGCGTTTAATTCGCCCGTCTGGTTCAACGTCGGCTGCGATCGCATCGAGCCCAACTCCGATGCCCGCAACTGGCACTGGAATCCAAAGACGCAGCAAGTCGAGTTCGGCGTAACGGGCTATAGCAGGCCGCAGTGCTCCGCGTGTTTTATAAACTCAGTAAGAGATTCGCTGGATTCCATCCTCACTCTCGCGAAGACGGAAGGCATGCTGTTCAAGTGGGGCAGCGGTACCGGAACGAATCTGTCCCCGCTGCGCTCTTCCACGGAAGGCCTCAGCGGCGGAGGCATCGCCAGCGGACCGCTCAGCTTCATGAAAGGCTTTGATGCCTTCGCCGGCGTCATCAAGTCCGGAGGCAAGACTCGCCGCGCCGCCAAGATGGTCATACTCAATGTCGACCATCCCGATATCGTGGAGTTCATCGAGTGCAAGCAGAAAGAAGAAGCCAAAGCCCACGCGCTGGTCGCATATGGCTACGACGGTTCGCATCCCGATTCCGACGCCTATTCGTCTATCTTTTTTCAGAACGCGAACAACTCCGTGCGCGTCACCGACGACTTTATGTACGCCGTACTTCGGGATACCGATTTTTCCACCAAGGCAATCGGCGACGGCAACGTCATGAAAACCTATAAAGCCAAGGATCTTCTAAAGAAAATTTCCGAAGCCACCTGGCACTGCGGCGATCCCGGTATGCAATACGACACGACAACAAACCGCTGGCACACTTCGAAGAACACGGCGCGGATCAATGCCTCGAATCCTTGCAGCGAGTACATGTTCCTCGACGACTCCGCTTGTAACCTCGCCAGCCTGAACCTTTTGAAGTTCGCGCCCAACGGCACCTTCGACGTGGAAGCCTATCGTCACGCCGTCGACGTTCTCATCACCGCGCAGGAGATTCTCGTCGACAACGCCGGCTATCCGACCGAGATGATCATGCGCAACTCGCATGACTATCGCCCCCTTGGCCTGGGCTACGCAAATCTCGGCGCGCTATTAATGGCCGCAGGCTTGCCCTACGACTCCGACGCCGGCCGCGACTACGCCGCCTGCGTCACCGCCATCATGTGCGGCGAAGCCTATCTGCAGTCTTCGAAGATCGCGGAACAATGCGAGCCGCTCACGCCCGCAACCGAAACCGTCACAACTCGCCTCGGCATCACCGAAGCCGCGAAGATGCCCGGCGCAGCCTGCCCCGGCTGGTACATCAACCGCGAACCATTCTTGGACGTAATCCGAATGCACCGCGCCAGCGTGAACAACATAAACAAAAATAATGTGCCCACATCCCTCTACGAATCCAGCAAGCAATGCTGGGACGAAGCCCTCGCCCATGGCGAAAAGCACGGCTACCGGAATTCTCAAGTAACAGTGTTAGCCCCAACCGGCACCATAGGCTTCATGATGGACTGCGACACAACTGGGGTGGAGCCGGATTTGGCGCTGGTGAAGTACAAAAAGCTTGTGGGCGGAGGGATGATTAAGATTGTGAATCAGACGGTGCCGACGGCTTTATTTAAGCTGGGGTACGACCACGATCAGGCGAACGCCATAGTCAGTTATATCGATGCGACGGGAACCATCGAAGGGGCGCCGCATGTTAAGGACCATCATCTCGCGGTGTTCGATTGTTCGTTCAAGCCGGCCAAGGGGACGCGGTCGATTGCTTACATGGGACATCTGCGGATGATGGCGGCGGCGCAGCCGTTTATCTCTGGAGCTATATCGAAGACCGTCAATCTTCCCGAGAACGCCTCTGTTGAAGACATCATGGACGCCTATCTTCAGGCATGGAAGCTCGGTCTGAAGGCGGTCGCAGTTTATCGCGACGGCTGCAAGAAGGCGCAACCACTTTCCGCGGCGGGGACGAAGACCGCCAACTCCACCAAAGACGACGCGCGGGTCGCGGCCGCCGCGGCGCATGAGCCTGAGGATATGAATGCGCCTCCACGCGCGGTGCGGCACAAGCTGCAGGAAGAGCGCGCCTCGATCACGCACAAGTTCAACATCGGCGGGCACGAGGGCTACATCACGGTCGGGCTTTATCCCAACGGCGAGCCCGGCGAACTGTTCATCACCATGGCGAAAGAAGGATCGACGGTCAGCGGATTGATGGACAGCTTTGCGCTGGCGGTCTCCATCTCGCTGCAGCATGGCGTGCCACTGAAATTGTTCTGCGAGAAATTCGCGCACACGCGCTTCGAGCCCAGCGGCTGGACAAGCAATCCGGACATCGGCTTTGCCAAATCGATCATGGATTACATCTTCCGCTGGCTGCAGTTGCGCTTCACCGGACAGCAGCAATTGCTGTTCGAAAATCTGCGGCCGAAGTCGTCCGTGGCCAGTGGCCAGTTGCCAGAAGAAGCGGCGCCGGGAATCCGCCGTCCGGAAACCGGAACCCGCGAGCCGGGAGCCGGTTCGATTCATGCCGCCGACGCGCTGGCCGGCATCATCGACCTGGGTGACGCTCCCAGTTGCAGCTTCTGCGGCAGCATCATGACCCGCAACGGTTCGTGCTATCGCTGCGGAAGTTGCGGGAGCACGAGCGGCTGCTCGTAGGTTAGAGGCGGGCGGGGGTGCCCGCGTGGTGCCCAAGTGCGGCAGCGATGCGGCCGCTGGCTCAGCCTCTTACTTGTGCGTGACAAATTTAGCTTGTGGGGAGGCCGAATGGCGGCACGCAACGATGCGGCTGTCTCTGTTCACGATGATGACGTGGCAGGAGTTTCTCGAAGCCGGCGGATGCAGTTTGCTGTTCACAGAGAACCTCTGCAAAGCTTGCATTGCCTGCATTTGCGGCTTCAGTGCAGAGTTCACGGATGCGGTCACTAAGGCAGCGGGAGGGCACGACTTAAGCTCGCCATGCTATGTGCGGTAGCGTACATACATAGTTTCATGTACGGGCGTAGTCGTCCGGCAAATACACTTGAAACCCTATCGGTCGGGAACAGAACCCGCAGTCGGGTCAACCGCTCGCTTGGCTCACCTGGTCACGCAGCTGAACGCTCTCTCGCAGCCACTTTCTCCAGTAATCCCAACATGCGGAGCGCATAGATAAGATCGCTGGATTCCCCCACCTTCGCTTTGGTCACTGGCGCTTTGGCTCGATTCAGAATGGCATGACCGGGTTCGGCGACCCGCGGCGGCACTTTGGAAGAGTCATGTTCAAGAATCGCGTATTGATAGAGCCGCTTCCAGTCCGCGATGGAAGAAACAACACTGGACGGAGGAATCACAGCCTGAGACATACTTGTGCTACTGCGCGTGAAGGTTTTGGGTAGGAGTTTAATCGAGAGGTCGCGACATGTCTGTCCTCTACCGCACGCATGATTGTGCGGATATGATCAACGCTTACCCATCCAGCCCCATTGACCGCATCAATATTGCCAGCTCAATTCCGGAATTCGTGGAGGAATGATCGTCGGCAGGCCATGATTAGGGGTATGGCGGCAGAACGGTATTTCTATACGCTGTATTGCTGATAGAGCGCGGGTGGGCCTCGTGGCCCATGGAATGAGTGCGCCAGTTCGTCTCCCGTCCTATACAATCAGTTCGCTATAAATCTTGAGGGGGAAGAACAATAATGGCAAGTCTAACCAACGCGCTTCAGGAGCTTCGAGAAGAGCGCAAGCACGCACAGTTGCACATGGAGAAGTTGGATCAAGCGATTTCAGTGATCGAGTCGTTAAACGGGGTGGGGAAGTCGCGGGAAACAAACGGACCGAAACGAATCATATCGGCTGCTTCGCGTCGAAAAATGGCACAGGCGCAAAGGGCGCGATGGATGAAGATTAGGAGCGACGCGAAACCCGTAACGGGAGCGGCGCAAGCAGATAGCCCATCCGTGGTGAAGCGCACTATGTCCGCATCAGCCCGCAGAAAGATCGCCGCCGCTCAAAGAGCGAGGTGGGCGAAGCTGAGGGCGGGGATGAGTAAGGCCGCATAGGCAGTTGCGGCAAGATTAAAGACCGTGAATGGCGGCGGTCATCCTATTATTCTGACTTCTACTTGCAAGTGATGGTGGGGTTGTTCTTCGCCAATTCCAAACAAGCAGCGTATTGCTTGGTGCCTTGCTGCTGATCCGCGACTGAAGTTGGAGAAGATGCGGGAGCGGCCGTGGCCAAAGCTGGAACGGGCTTTGGGGCTGGAGCCTGCACGCTCGAAATGGGTGCTTTGTCCAGCATTGCTTGAAATGCCGCAATCTCCTCTGGCTGGCTCCAGATCAACTCGTGAGTCTGCGTTTGGCAGTAATCGTCCGGATATTCCCACACTGGCTGAACCGTCACCTTTGTCGTGGCATTGTGTTCGGTCAATGTGTACGACCATACCTTTTTCGTTGTCATGCCCGGACACCCACTTGACGCCATAAAAAGGGCGCCGATGAGAGGCATCTGCGCTGGCTTTGAGAAGCGAAACTGGAATTGATTGTCGGAATCGAGGGTGTAGCCTTCTGTTAGATTCTCCTGGACGATGAGCACCTTGAGCGTTCGAGCGGTGGCTTTGCTGGTGAATACATACGGTCCGGGCTGAGCCTTTGGCTTCTTGTCCCGCGCCGCCGCCAAGGTCGTCATCGCCAAAATGATAATCACAAGTCGCTTCATACTCTTCGCCTGCTTGTGAACTTTACCGGGATCACAGAAGAACCACTAATTACCGGAGTCATCGCACAATTCCTCTCGCCTGATCGTGCCCGGCGGTGAGTCGGCGGGTCAACGGCTTCGCAGAACGTGGAAATCGTGCTACTCTCCTCCATTTAATGGGTATTCCACATGTCCTCTTTACGCCCGGCTTTCGTCGCCGCTCTGCTGTTTGTCTTCTTGACGGCCGCAATGTTCGGCGACTACATCGACACTCCCATCCCACCGGAACTTGCGACTGCTGACCAGCTTTATCAAGCAGGCAAGTTCGCCGAAGCCGAGGTCCGCTATCAGGCAATTCTGAACAATGATTCGAAGCTCGTGCCTGCGCAATTGGTGAACGTGCAAGTGGGACTTGTGCGCGCAATGTTGCGGCAACAGAAGATTGATGAGGCGTTGGACGCCGTGAACTCAGCATTGGCAACGCAGCCCGATGCGGCGTTGCTGGCTGCGAAGGGCGATGTGCAGTTTCGTCGCGGTGAAATGCCCGATGCCGAGGATTTATACATCGCGGCGAAGAAGCGCGACCCGAAGGAAGTGCATTCCTATCTCGGGTTGTCGCAGTTGTACCGCTCCTACTCCCTGTACCGTAAAGCCTATGACCAGCTACAGAGCGCCCACGAGGTCGCTCCTGGCAATATCGAGGTGCAGAAGGCATGGCTACGGATGCTTCCACGAAAAGAACGACTGGCGGCCTTAGAGACGTATCTTGGTGGCCCCCATCCCGATGATGCGGAGGAAACAAAGTGGATGACCGAGGTTTTGGAATTTTTGAAAGCTACAGCAGATAAGCCCATACATGCGTGCAGGTTGGTCAGCAGGGTGGAACAAACCGAAACGAGGCTGGAGACCATGTATGGGGACGCGCACCGGATGCGGGGCATAGGCCTGTCGGTTCGGCTCAATGATCGGAATGCGAGTCTGCTGCTTGACACTGGAGCAGGCGGGATCGTGGTGAACCATAAGCTCGCTGAGAAGGCGG
>Ga0187855_10004455_pt1 | contig 10080 bp, 11 predicted proteins | sample June2016WEW_8_10_2_FD_132969 | JGI IMG/M metagenome (GOLD analysis project Ga0187855, IMG submission 132969) | Peatland microbial communities from SPRUCE experiment site at the Marcell Experimental Forest, Minnesota, USA - June2016WEW_8_10 | ecosystem: Environmental > Terrestrial > Soil >... | reverse complement strand
TCGTGGACTTCCAGGAAGCCAATTGCATCGGCTGCGGCTACTGCATGTCGGGCTGCCCTTTCAACATCCCCAAGTTCAGCCCCACGGCCCGCAAGGTTTTCAAGTGCACGCTGTGCAACGACCGCGTTTCCCAGGGCCTGGAGCCCGCGTGCATCAAGGCGTGCCCCACCGGCTGTCTGCACTTCGGCACGAAGGCGGAAATGAAGGATCTGGCCGAGACGAGGGCGGCGCAGCTTCGGACCCATTCGGGCCACCTCGACGCCGGGGTTTACGATCCGCCGGGCGTTGGCGGCACGCACGTCATCTATGTCTTGCACGACGCCAAGCATCCCGAACTCTATGGCGGATTGCCCCGCAACCCGCGGATTCCGCCGCTGATTGGGCTCTGGAAGAAGCCTCTGAGATGGCTGGGCAACCTTGGGATCCTGGCCGGCGTATTTGGCGTATTCGTTCATTACCTGCGTTTCGGTCCTAAGATCGTGAAGGAAGACGAGCTGAAACCCGACGGAGAAGGCCTATGACCCGCGAACCATATCTCCTCCCCAACGGACGCGTGCTTCGCTATTCGTTCCACGAGCGGCTCATTCACTGGATGGCCGGCGTTTCGTACGTCTACCTGCTGCTGACCGGCCTGGCTTTTTGGACGCCGTGGCTCTTCTGGCTCGCTGTCGTACTGGGCGGCGGGACGTCCGCGCGCGAATTGCACCCGTGGGTCGGCGTCTTTTTTGCGCTGGCCATCTGCTTCATGTTCAACATGTGGGGCCGGCAGATGCGCGAGACCCCGTCCGATAAAGCATGGTGGGCCTCGATTGGGCACTACATCCGCAACGAAGACGAGAAGATGCCTTCCGCGGACCGCTTCAACCCCGGCCAGAAGCTGCTCTTTTGGGGATTTTTGGTAAACGGTGTTCTGTTGCTCCTTTCGGGATTGGTTCTCTGGTTTCCCCAGTACATTCCCTGGAATTTGCACCTCGTGCGCCAGATCGCCGTCTTTGTGCATGCCGTGTGCTTCCTGTTCACGGTGGCGCTATTCATCCTCCATGTGTACATGGGCACGGCGATGGAGCGTGGCGCGTTTGGATCGGTGATTCGCGGCGACGTCTCGCGCGCCTGGGCCAACAAGCACCACCACAGTTGGTACCGGCAATTGTTGCGCGATTCGGCCGCAAAAGAATGATCGACCGTTGGGACGCGCGTATCCGCCGCGCCCATGCGTTGACTTCTCTGTACCCGTCCGCCGCCGAAGCGCTTGGCTTCTATGTGCGCGTTGCCGCGCTTCAACGCAGTCTTTACGTTGAGTTTGAGAAAGCGCCGGCGCATGCGTTGAATGGACCCTCCGTTGGTGCGTTGCGCGACGAGCTGGATATGGCCGCGATTCTGCCGAAGTTTCCCCGGTTCCTCGTGGAACTTGAGCGAATCGCGCCGCCGCCGCTCGCGCATGTTGCCGCCGAGCTGGCGCGGAAGGGGGCGGCGGCATGGTCGCAGGCAATCGATGATTTCTGGCGGTCCGATGGGGACGCGAATGGGGATAACACACTTCTTGCCGAGCGGTGCCTGGCTTGGCTCTTCCTGCAGCCCTTCGCCGAGTATCTGAGCTCGCGCCAGGCTCGCGTGGCCCAGGACGGAGCGCCGTTGCGCTGTCCCGTGTGCGGAGCCAGACCGATCGTCGGCGTCCTGCGGCCGGAGGGGGACGGCGCCAGGAAGTCGCTGGTGTGCATGCTGTGCGCACACGAATGGACATTTCGAAGGGTCTGTTGCCCGGCATGCGGCGAAGACCGGGAGCCCCAGATGGCGTTCTATTCCGCCGCGGAAATTCCGCATGTCCGTGTGGATGTCTGCGACACCTGCCACTTCTATTTGAAGAGCGTCGATCTCACCAAGACCGGACTGGCTGTTCCCGTCGTCGACGAACTGGCCACCTTGTCGCTGGACCTGTGGGCGCGGGAAAAGGGCTACCGGAAATTCCAAATGAACATGCTGGGAATCTAGTGGCTGCACTTCGGCGGGATGCTGAGCCCAGCCGGTAGTCAGAAGAGATTCTACTTCTTGCTCTTCTTCACCGGCTCCGGCCCGATCCGTTCGATTGTTACGCTGTTCAGTTTCACCGGATCCACCGGCTTATCGCCGCGGACCGGAGCTTGATCGATCCTGGAAACTACATCCTGCCCCTCCACCACCAAGCCGAAGATTGTGTACTTGCCGTCCCATTGACGCATGGGATTGGTCGTGATGAAGAACTGGCAGCCGCCCGAATTCGGCGCGCCAGTGTTTGCCATGGCGAGCTTGCCTGCGCTATCGAACCTCAGACCGGGCAGAAACTCGTCGCGAATCGTGAACCCGCAGTTGTGCGAACCGGTCCCGGTGGGGTCGCCCGACTGAATCATCACGCCGGGCAACACGCGGTGGAAGGTGATGTTGTCGTACAGGGGAACCTTCACCATTGTGCCAGTCTTAGGATTGCGCGTCGCTTTGGCGCCTTGTGCCAGCGCGACGAAATTCTCGACCGTTATAGGCGTATCTTTCTCGTAAAGCCGGACGGTGATATTCCCCATCGATGTGTTGAAGATGGCATAGAGTCCGTTCGGTTGTTGTCGCGCAGAAACGCATCCTGCCGCGAGAAGGAGTAGTACGAATCTCGTCACGGTCTCCCCATTCTAACTCCAGGGGATGAGCGGCCTACGGCTTCGCCCCCTCCCGGAACTGCAACGTGAGGCGGGCGAAGCGCTCTCCAAAGCGCCTCGCCGCGGCGCGATCTCGGTCGTTAACACCAGGTGGTGAGCCGCCTGTCACAGCTTGCGGGCCCGGCGAACCGAACTCCTCGTCGTTGACGCCGCCAATTACGATCGGTTGCGGAGTGTGCGATTTGAGGGAAACTATGAATGAGAAGGCCCAGGCGGGTGGATTGCGCCCGAGTGACGCACTCGGAAGGAACTCTGCTTGAGGTCTGCGAGTCCGCTGCAGACGCCCCGGACTCGGTTAGACTGTCTGAATGGCCCTCTCGCGATTTTCCTTTCTGCTGGTCCCTATCGCTTTGCTGGCGGCGGCTCCGCCACTTTCGGAATCGTACAAGGAGGTTTCCGCGCGCATCATCGCCGCGGCCCTCGCCGACCAGGATGGTTACGCCAAGCTCTCGTATCTCTGCGACCGGATCGGCAACCGGATTAGCGGGTCCGACTCGCTGAACGCCGCGATCGCGTGGGCGGCCGCGCAAATGAAGCGCGACGGTCTGGAAAACGTGGCGACGCCCGCCGTCAAAGTGCCGCACTGGGTGCGCGGCAATGAAGACGCGGAGATGGTCAAGCCGGTGCGTCACACGCTCAGCATGCTGGGGCTGGGCGGCAGCGTGGCGACGCCGCCGGACGGCATTACCGCCGAGGTGGTGCCGGTCTCGAGCTTCGAAGCGCTGAACGCCCTCGGCCGCGAGAAAGTGGCCGGCAAGATGGTGCTGTTCAACGTGCCTTATGAGGGATACGGCAAGACGGTGGCGTATCGCGGCGATGGCCCTTCGCGCGCGGCCAAACTGGGAGCAGTGGCCATGCTGCTGCGATCGGTCGGGTCGCTCTCCATGCAGACCCCCCACACCGGCGCGCTGAACTACACTGAATCGGACCCCAAGATTCCCGCCGCCGCCATCACCCTGGAAGATGCCACACTCATCCAGCGGCTGACGGATGCCGGCGAAACCGTCTCCGTGCACCTATACATGGAGGCGCACACGCTTCCAGACGCAGATTCCGCCAACGTGATGGGTGAGATTACGGGGCGGGAGAAGCCCGAAGAAATCGTGGTGATGGGCGGCCATATCGATTCGTGGGACGTGGGCGCGGGCGCAGAGGACGATGGCACCGGCATCATGGCCTCGCTGGAAGCGGTCACCATCGTCAAGAAGCTGGGGCTGCATCCGCGGCGTACGCTGCGCGTGGTGTTCTGGACCAATGAAGAAAACGGGGGGGCCGGCGGGCGCGCCTATCGTGACATGGTCGGCGGCAAGATACATAATTATGTGGCCGCCATTGAAATGGATGGCGGCGCCGAGAAGCCGGTGGGATTCGGTGTGAGCCCCGGCGGCGCCGCGCTGGCGCGCGCCAAAGAGATCGGGCGTCTGCTGGAACCGATCGGCGCGGATACTATCCAAGAAGGCGGCGGCGGATCCGACATCGGCCCGCTCATGCACGATGGCGTGCCCGGCCTGGGCCTGTTTACCGTGGGGCAACACTATTTCGACTGGCACCACTCGCGCACGGACACCGTGGACAAGATCGATCCACGGGAATTCCGGCAGTGCGTCGCCGCCATGGCGGTGATGGGTTATGTGCTGGCGGATATGCCGGAGCGGCTGGGAGAGTAGGGGGGTAGCGGGCGAGAGCGGGGCTGAGAGCCCCGCGCAGGCCGAGGGCCTGCCCCACTACTTATCCATGTCGTACGCCAGCTTCATCCACCGCCGCACTTCGTCGTCGATGTCGTCGAGCGATGAGATCTCGATCCGCCGCGTGATCCTGTCCTTCTTGGCGAACCCGCCGGTATCGATCAGGCGCTTGGGCGTCTTGGTGTCTTTCAGCGCGAGACCGAAGTCGATGCGCGTACGCGTGGCCGGCTTGATTTGCGCGAAGACATGGTTTCTGTAGAGCGGCACGAACGTCTGGCATGGAGACACCCGCACGTCTTTGCCAAGCTTGAGGCCGGCCGCCAGGAGCGCTTCGTAGATGGGGCGCAGCCCGGCTTTTGGCCCGGCGAACAGGTCCTCGACGTATTGGCTCGCCAATCGCAGGTAGCCTTCCGGGGTGAACCCCGCGCCCTTGCCCACCGAGATTTCGGCGATGCACCCGGCATAGTTGGTGCCCAGCCCGTGCTTCGTCTTCAGCCAGTCGCGCCGGTCTTTTTCCGTGGGCGGTCCGTCGTTCCCCACCAGTTCCAGCCAATCTTCGAGCGACCGGCCGGTCTTCTCTTTCATGCCCGCGATGATGGACTGCGCCATGAGCACGGCGGGATGCACATCGAACTTCAGTTTGGTTTGAGCTTTGGCGGCCATATCTCTCACTGTACGCCAAACGCTACAATTGGTGGTCATGAACTGGAGCGGGCTTGGCGCAATTCTGTTGGGACTGGCGGTGGTGTTTGGCGCATTCGGCGCGCATGGCTTGCGTGGACGTCTGGATGCCTACTCCATGGGCGTCTACGAAAAAGCCGTCTTCTATCAAATCATTCACGCGCTGGGTATCCTGACGGTGCCGCTGTTTACGCGGGCGAGCGCGCTTACCGAATCGGCGGCCGCCTGGGTGTGCGGCCTGCTGCTGGCCGGCATTCTGATTTTCAGCGGCAGCCTATACGTCCTGGCGTTGACCGGCATCCGGTGGTTCGGCGCCATTACACCGGTCGGCGGGCTCTCCTTCATCGCGGCGTGGTGCCTGCTGGCGTTCCGCCTGCTGCGCCGCTGACGTCGCCGGCCTTCCGGCTTTGATTGTGGTATCATGATGTACACAAAGCGAGGTGACACCATTGCAGCCTACCAGAGTCGGAATTCGGGAGTTTCGGGAGAACCTCTCCAGCTATTTGGAGTCGAAGACGCCGGTCGCCATCACGCGGCATGGCACGACCATCGGCATTTACTTGCCGACTAAGCCCAAACCGAGCCAAGCGCAACTGGAAGCTTTTCGCGTCGCTGGAGAGAAGTTGGACGCGATGATCGCGGCGGCAGGCACCAGCGAAGAGGAACTGATGGAGGACTTCAAGAAGCTCCGTCGCGATAAGCGCCAGCAGAAAGATTGAAGATGCTGGTCCTCGACGCGAACATTCTCATGCGTGCGGTGCTCGGCAAGGGTGCCCGGGCACTGCTGGCAAAATACGGTGAGCGAAGTGGGTTCGTTGCTCCGGATGTTGCATTTGACGAAGCGAGGCGACGTCTGCCACAAGTGATTGAGCGCCGAAAGCTACAGGAAGAGCCGTTCATGGCGTACTTCGATGCGCTCGCCGAAGTAGTCCAAACTGTTGAGTTTGAGGTTTACTCCGGCTTCGAGGCAATCGCCCGCCAGCGGCTCGCCCGCCGCGATGAGGACGATTGGCCGATCCTGGCAGCGGCGCTCGCGCTAGGTTGCCCGATTTGGACCGAAGACACGGACTTCTTCGGATGCGGCGTGGCCACCTGGACGACCGATCGTGTGGAATTGTACTTGGCTGGGAGCGACGCCCCGAGCCGGTCTTAGTACGCCTTCGCAACCACCACGCGCCGATCCACCGGCGCGCCCGTCACGATACATTTGCCCGGCCCGTCGTATTCATCCACCGACGGAATATTACGCACCGTGGCTTTGAACTCCTTGATGCGCGCATCACAGGCCGGATCGTCCGCCAGGTGTGCCATCACGAACTTGCCGCCGCCTTTCTCCGCCGTGATGTCGCTGAGAATGGCGTAGACCTCGTCCATGGAATTCGCCAGCACGGTATTATCGCGAAGCCGCTGTTTGGCCTTCGCATACAGGTCTTTCTGCATGGAATCCAATGTGGCCGCCAGCTTCTCCGCCGCCGCGGTTTGGGGAATGATTTCCTTCGCGCCGGTATCGCGGCGCTTGATCACCATGTTGCCGCTGGCCACATCTCGCGGCCCCAGCTCGAAGACCACCGGCACACCGCGCCGTTCCCAGTAAAAGAACTTGGCGCCTGGCGTCAGCCCCTCGCGCGCATCTAAATGTGCCCCCAATTCAACGGCCAGCCGGGCCGCCACTTCCATCACCCGCGCGCGCTCTTCATCCTTGCGGTAAATGGGCACCAGCACGGCCTTCCGTGGCGCAACCTTGGGTGGCAGCACCAGGCCCTTGTCGTCGGAATGGGTCATGATCAGTCCGCCGATCAGCCGCGTGCTGACGCCCCAACTGGTCTGCCAGACATAATCCAGCTTGCCTTCGTTAGTCTGGAACTGCACATTGAAGGCTTTGCCGAAGTTCTGTCCCAGGTCGTGGCTGGTTCCGGCCTGCAGCGCCAGGCCATTCTGCATCATGGCTTCGATGGAATACGACCGCAGCGCCCCCGCGAACTTTTCCGCTTGCGTCTTGGCGCCCTTGATCACAGGCATGGCCATTACATCCTCGGCCACTTCGGCATACAAATCCAGGATGCGGAACACCTCGTCCAGCGCCTCGGCGTGATTGGCATGCGCCGTGTGGCCCTCCTGCCAGAGGAACTCCGTGGTGCGCAGAAACATGCGCGTGCGCAGCTCCCAGCGAATGATGTTGGCCCATTGATTGACCAGCACCGGCAGGTCGCGATAGCTCTGAATCCACTTCGCGAAAAAGTGGCCTACGAGGGTTTCCGAAGTGGGGCGAATGACGTACGGCTCTTCGAGTTTCTTGCCGCCTGCGATAGTGACAATCGCAAGTTCCGGCGCGAAGCCTTCCACGTGCTCGGCCTCCTTTTCCAGGAAGCTCTGCGGGATCAACAGCGGAAGATAGATGTTCTGATGGCCGGTAGCCTTGAAGCGGGTGTCCAGCTCGCGCTGCAGGATCTCCCAGACGGCGTAGCCGTTGGGCTTGATGACCATGCAACCCTTGACGATTTCGGCCGGCTCGGCCATATCGCCCGCCAGGACGACGTCCTGATACCAGGCGGCGAAATCTTTTTCTCGGGAGGTAATCGGGGAATCTGCCATGAGTGTAATACTCTAGTGTAGTGCGTCGCGCAGATCAACGATTATGTGCACACCGTGGGGCGGGCTATTCAGCCCGCGGACCCGCTCTCTAGCGGGTCCAGCCGCCTGAAAAGGCGGCTGCGGCCAGGATTGGCCGCCCCACATGGGCGTCTGTATACTCTCCGGGATTTAGGACGCACTACACTAGTTTGGCAGACCCGGCGGCCGCGGTTCAGGACAGGAATTTCTGCGCGGCGGGCGCCGGCAAAAGCGCGCGCAGCGGCATTGACGCCGGCTTGGGCAGCATGGCGGCCAAGTCCGCGAAGCGCCGGTCGCAGAGACTCCGGGTGGCATAGCGGCGAGGCAACGCGTCGAAAACCACCGTGTCGCCGACCGGCAGCGGCGCAATGCACGCTTGGACCTTGCGGAAGTCTTGGATCGCCAGCTTCCGTCCATCGATGGCGCGCGCCAGGATCTCGATATCGGACTCCGGCGCGGCGCAGACGGGGCTCGCGGCTCGCACCAGTTCCTCGTTCTGCAAGTATGTTCTGGTATGCACCATGAGGAGATCTTCCATCTCGTGTTGCCGCAGCTTTTCTGTCATGCGCCGCATCAGCACGTACCCCACTGGAATCACCACCGTGGCAATCGCCAGCACTGTCCCCATCATGATCCCGTTGTGACGCTGGAAAGCCAGAAACAGGCTGGCCATCGCCGCCAACAAGAGCAGCGACCCCTTTTGCATGAGTTGGATCTTGAGGAAGTTTCCCTGAATTGCACCGTTCAATGTCATACCCGATCCGCCCCCTTCAATGCAATTCTACGAGATCACAGCGGCAGCCGCGAGTTCCACCAGTACGGGGCAAAGTACCGGACCGTGGCAAACCGGGCCACCGGTTAATGGCGGCGATTGTGCGGCGACAAAACGATGTAGTCGGTACCTATTGAGGCTCACACACTACAGTGATAACCACGGGTGGGGCGGGCGCCCTCGCCCGCGTCGGACCCCTGGTCCGACGGCCGAGCCAGGAGGCTCGGCGCGGGTCCGGGGACCCGCCCCACATTACTTGTTTCGTCCTGGCAGCAGGTGCGCCGGCCCGTCGCCGCTCAGACGGCCAGCCGAGCGGATGATGGCTGTCCGAGCGGTCGAGGAAGGCGATCGGCGCGGACGTGTCGACGTAGCACTCAGTCTTTCGCGCCATAGACGATATCGTCCACAGAATGGCTGGAGCGACGGTCGCCAGATTCGACGAAGCCGGCGTATCGCATCCAGGGAGCGCCGGCGACGGACGGAAGCGCCTGACCTAAGGCCCGCGCCTCCTTCTTGGCGAGTTTGTATTCCACTTCGTCGAGGCTGACCTGCTTACGGATCATGTCATCATTCCTGTGCTTCTTATGATGACGCATACACCAGATACCCCCCATTCTCAAACACCGGCGCGGCGTCCGGCAGGCGATTGCGCGGCGACAGAACGATGTAGTCGATACCTAAAGGGCGGTAGCGCGCAACGTCGCGCGGGTCGAACGGGGCGGCCAGCACTTGCTGCCAGCGCGTCCACCACTCGACGCCGAGATCGGTCAAATAGTTGACTTGACCGCCGCCTTTCCAATCCACATAAACGGCGCGCAGAGCCTGGCTGCGGAAGATGCCCGGCTGCAGTTGCCTGCCCGCATCGGCGAACAGGAACACGGCTTCGCGCGGCGTGGATGCGCGCGCCCAGGCCGACAGTTGCGCCAACTCCGGCGTGTGCAGGCGGGGATAGGTGCGCACGGCGCCGAGGGTGGGGACCAGGAAGAACGCGGCTATCGCCACGCCGGCTAGCGCAGCCGCGCTCCAGCGGAACTTGCGCGCTTCGGCGAATGCGGCGAGGCTCGCGCCGGCGGCCAGCAGTGCGGCCGCCAATGCGCGGTTCCAGGAGGGCATCACGGTGACGCTGGTATTCAGCGGAACCAGGTACAGCAGCGCGAACCAGGCGAAAGCTTCCAGGTAGCGCCGCATTTGCGCGGACATAATCCCGGCCGCTGCGGCGGAGAACTCCGCGATGACGGTGACGAACAATAGCGCACGCATGGGCTGCAATTGCGGCAGCAGCACCCACTTCATCTTTTCCAGCAGAATGTAGGAAACCGGCACGCTCAGGATACCCACCAGCGGCAAGCCGAGCAGGAAATATCGCAGATCGGGTGGCGTCCTTTTGCGCAGCCGCGCATACGCCAGTAGCGATGCGGCATACAAGAGGAGATAGTGCGGCAGCCAATCCCGCCACCACTCGGAGATCCACGCGTAGGGCGCACGCATGCGCTGCAGGCTCTCGAGCGACGGAGCGATCCGCGAGAAAAAGAGTTGCGCTTCGCTGGCGCCTTCCTGATAGCGGGCGGCGATGGCCAGCACGATGCACGCCGCCGCCAGCGGCACGAACGCCTGGAATCTGCGGCGCGCCACCGCTATAACCAGGTACACG
>Ga0187855_10004453_pt1 | contig 10082 bp, 9 predicted proteins | sample June2016WEW_8_10_2_FD_132969 | JGI IMG/M metagenome (GOLD analysis project Ga0187855, IMG submission 132969) | Peatland microbial communities from SPRUCE experiment site at the Marcell Experimental Forest, Minnesota, USA - June2016WEW_8_10 | ecosystem: Environmental > Terrestrial > Soil >... | reverse complement strand
GCCGAAAATATTCACGAACACCGCGCGCACGTTCGGATCGCTCAGCAAAATCCGAAACGCGTTCTTCACCTGCTCTTCCGAAGCTCCGCCTCCCACGTCGAGAAAATTCGCCGGGCTCCCGCCGCTCAATTTAATAATGTCCATGGTCGCCATCGCCAAGCCCGCGCCATTCACCATGCAAGCAATGTCGCCATCCAGCTTGATGTAATTCAATTTGAACTTCGAAGCTTCCACTTCCAGGGGCGTTTCCTCTTCCAGGTCACGCAAATCCTTGAATTCCGGATGCCGGTAAAGCGCGTTGTCATCAAGAGTTACTTTCGCATCCAGCGCCACCAATTTCCCGTCGCCCGTCACCACGCAAGGATTGATTTCGATCATCGAAGCATCCGTCTCAATGAACGCGCGGTACAACGCCTGAAAAAATGGCACGGCCGCGCCCGCTTGCTCCGGCGTCAAGCCCAAGCCAAACGCCAATTTGCGCGCCTGATAAGGTTGAAATCCGGTTGCTGGATCAATCGCCTCGCGCAAAATCGCTTCCGGATGATCCTTCGCCACTTCCTCGATTTCCATTCCGCCGGCGGCACTCGCCATAAAAATCGGCATGCCCAGCGCGCGATCCACCAAAATTCCCAGATACAGTTCGCGCTTGATGTTGAGGCCTTCCTCGATCAGCAACCGCCGCACGATGCGCCCCTCTTCACCCGTCTGCGGCGTCACCAATTTCATCCCCAGAATTTGTTCCGCCAGCGTCGAAGCATCGTCTGGAGATTTCGCCAGCTTTACGCCGCCGGCCTTCCCGCGCCCGCCCGCGTGAATTTGCGCCTTCACCACCACCACGGAAGTTCCCAGCCGCTGCGCCACCGCCCGCGCTTCATCCTTCTTGAAAACCACTTCCCCGCGCGGCACCGGCACGCCAAATTTCGCAAGGATACCCTTGGCTTGATATTCGTGGATCTTCATACCGACTCCATCGGCTTCCTGAAGGTCGCCTTGAATAGTGCTAAGATTCGAGGACAATTAAAACGACTTAGTTTACTTGGAACATGCGGCACGGGCAAGCCGCCACATCGCACCCAAACGCGCGACTTGCCGTCACTTTGCTTTCGCAGCGGCGCACTTTAGTGCGCCATGTATGACGCGGCAACCGCCGATCGCGATCACTCATTAGGCCCGCGCCATCGTGGTACGCACAAATGCAAACAAAAAAATGATCCACGAAGCTCTCGATAAACTGATCAAAGACGAAGACCTCTCGCGCACCGAAGCCGAAGCCGCGATGGAGCAAATCCTCTCCGGCCACGCCAGCACCGAACAGATCGCCGCGCTGCTGATCGCCCTGCGCATCAAAGGCGAAACGGTTGACGAGGTCGTCGGCTTCGCCTCCGCCATGCGCCGCCACGCCACGCCAATTTTTCCCCACGGCCGCAAACATCCCGACGAAGTGATCGTGGACACGTGCGGCACCGGCGGCGACGCGCGCGGCACATTCAACATTTCCACCGCAGTCGCTTTCGTAGTCGCCGGCGCCGGCGTGCGCGTCGCAAAACACGGCAACCGCTCCGCTGGTTCGCGCAGCGGCTCCGCCGACGTGCTCGAAGCCCTCGGCGCAACAATCGAACTCCCACCCGAGCGCGTCGCCGAATCCATCGAACAAATCGGCATCGGTTTCCTCTACGCTCCCGCGATGCACGCCGCCACGCGCTACGCCATTCCCGCGCGCCGCGAGCTGCGCGTGCGCACGGTTTTCAATCTGCTCGGCCCGCTGACCAATCCCGCCGGAGCCTCCGCGCAAATCGTCGGCGTCTATGACGCGAGCCTCACCGAACTCGTAGCGCAAGCCCTCGGCGAATTAGGCGTGCAACGCGCGCTAGTGGTTCACGGCGCCGATGGCCTCGATGAAATTTCCATCAGCGGCGATACGAACATCGCCGAATTGCGCGATGGCAGAGTGCGCAGCTACAAGGTTGTCCCCGAAGATTTCGGCCTGCGCCGTGCCCCGCTCGAAGCCATTTGCGGCGGCGACGCCGCACACAACGCCGAAATCATCCATCAAGTGCTGGGCAGCACGTCCCACCCCCACGAACACGGCCCGCACCGCGACATCGTGCTCGCAAATGCCGCCGGCGCGCTAGTCGCGTCAGGCCGCGCTACGGATTTTCTCGATGGCGTGCGCCTCGCCGCAGATTCCATCGACTCCGGCGCAGCCCGCGCCAAGCTCGAAGAGCTGGCAGCGTTTTCACAAGCCGGGGCAGCCCGCGACAGCCAGTCCGCATCCTGATTGATTTTCTGTTCGACTTAATCTTGTAGCTCTATGCGGATTTTCATCGTGGACGGGTCAGCTGAGACTGACGAATCGAGGTCAAGCAGAAAATGGCTAGCTGCTGTGCTCGCCGGCAGATAACAATTGCCGTCCGAACTATATGTCGACGCGCACGAAACTGTAAAATTGCGGCGGCGCGGCGATTGCGCAAATTGCCAGACATTGGCATCCGAAAATCCGCTCTGTGATGGCGCCGGAGGATTCTTCAAGTAGACGCAACCCGGCGAAGGAGGGCACTCGTCATTATAAATGAAGTACGCCGCCACCGGCGCTCTCTCGTGAATGTCAGCTGCGGTCGTGATGGTTTTCCCTTCACCTTCCTTCACCTTCATTCCCGAGCAATACACTCCGGCCACGAATCCACCGGTCGCCACTCGCCCGCTCCAGCCCCGAATATATTTGATTTGCGCCGGGTACATTCGTCCGCCCTCTTCAATATCCAAAAAAATCACGATCTGATTGCCGTTGCCGGCGGAAAATCCCTCGCGCCGCGCCGCCGCCACCGCAACTGCGGCGTCGCGCGCGCCCAGATCGCTGGCATCCACTGGCGGCTGCAGTTCCTTCGCTAAACGTCCGTTGAAGAGGACCAAAAAACCAAATCCGTTTTTCAGCAACTCAGCGCGTTTCCCGATCCAAGAATTCGCCTTCGCGCCAGGAGGCGCGTTCAACCAATAGCCGGAAAACGCGAAAGTTCGGCGCAAACCAGGCAACGCGTCGTCGCCCGGATAATCGTTTGCATCGAAACCAAGGTAGGTTCGGGGCGGGTTTTCTATTCCCGATTGCCGCGACGCGCCAGTACCTGCGGTCCAGGGGAACAGAAGAACGGAGGCGAGCGCCACGCAGAGCAACGCCATCTCGGCAACGCGATATCTGCGCTTCTCCTGGAACGAATGTTCTCTGGGTATCGTCACGAGATCCCGGTTCAGGCGCAACGGAAGAGCCCTACTCAAAACGTCCAGTTACACCACCTGTAGCGGCCGCCTGCATTTCAGGCAGGCGCCTTCCTCAGATGCTTGGCGCCCCCGCTAAATACTCAAAAAATTCTTCAGCAATTCAAATCCCGCGCCAGTCAGCACTGATTCCGGATGGAACTGCACGCCTTCGACGCGCAACTTGCGATGCCGAAAACCCATAATCGTCCCATCGTCCGTCTCCGCCGATATTTCCAACTCGCGCGGCAGCGATTTCCGTTCCACGATCAGCGAATGATAACGCGTGGCAATAAACGGCTGCGGCAACCCGTGAAAAATCGTCCGCCCGTCATGCTCAATCTCGCTGGTTTTCCCGTGCATCAATTTCGGGGCGCGAATCACGCGTCCGCCAAATGCCGCGCCAATCGCCTGATGCCCCAGGCACACGCCCAAAATCGGAATCTTCCCCGCGAATCGCTGAATCAAAGGAACGCTGACGCCTGCTTCCTTCGGCGTGCAAGGCCCCGGCGAAATCACAATCCGCTCCGGCGCCATCTGCTCGATTTCATCCAGCGTGATCTCATCGTTGCGGCGCACAGCAAGCTGCTGCCCCATCTGGCCGAGGTACTGCGCCAGGTTGTAGGTAAACGAATCGTAGTTGTCGAGCAACAGAATCATCTCGCGTTCATTCTCTCACGTCTGACGTATCCCCAAGGCTGAACCACAACTCGCAACGGCGGAGGGCGTGGCTGCAGCGCCTCGAGCCGCGCCTTTCGTAGCGCCGGCGTCCCGCCCGCTCTTTGCCTTTTCGCAATCTCCGTGAAAATTGCCGTTACGCGTTCCTATTCCGCTCGGCTGCCGTTCGTTCCGCGATGCGCGATTTCCAGCGCCGTCAGCAGCGCGCGCGCCTTGTTCACCGTCTCCTGATATTCGCGCTCCGGCACCGAATCTGCCACCACTCCGCCGCCCGCCTGAATATAAGCGCGGCCGCCCTTCGCCACCATCGTGCGCAGCGCGATGCACGAATCAATGTTGCCCGAAAAATCCAGATACATCACCGCGCCAGCGTAAATCCCGCGCCGCGTCGGCTCGAGCTCATCAATAATCCGCATCGCGCGAATTTTCGGCGCGCCCGATAGTGTTCCCGCCGGGAAACAAGCCATCAGCGCGTCAAAACAATCCACATCCGCGCGCAATTGCCCGCGCAAACTCGAAACCAGATGCATCACGTGCGAATACCGCTCCACAAACATCAGCCGCTCGACCTTCACCGAGCCGTACTCGCACACCCTGCCCAGATCGTTGCGGCCCAAATCCACCAGCATGATGTGTTCGGCGCGCTCCTTCGGATCCGCGAGCAGCTTTGCTTCCAGAGCGCGATCTTCCGCCTCGTTGCGCCCGCGCGGCACCGTCCCGGCAATAGGACGATAAGAAATGTTGCGACCTTGCACCTTCACCAGCATTTCCGGCGAACTGCCCACCACTGCAAGTTCGTCGAGCTTCAAATAATAAAGATACGGCGAGGGATTCACGACGCGTAGCGCGCGATAGATTTCGAAGGGATCAGCGCTGGTGCGCGCTGAAAATCGCTGGCTGGGCACGACCTGAAAAATGTCGCCCGCGCGAATGTAGCTCTTCGCCTTGCGCACCGCGGCCATGTACTGCGCTTTCGTGAAATTCGATTCCACGCGCAGCGCCCTGCCTCGCCGCGTGCGGCGCTGCCGCGGCAGCGGACTTTCCAGTTTGCGGCGCGTGCGGCGAATTTCGCGCACCGCGGCATCGTACTTTGCGCGCAAACTTCCAGGGCCTTCCGTGAAAACGTTGCGGATCACCCATACGCGATGCCGCACGTGATCGAACGCCACCAAGCCCAGATAGAACATCATCACGCTGTCGTCCAGGTTTAGGTCGTCGCGCCCGCTCGCTGGAATCCGCTCGACCAGCCGCACCATGTCGTACGCGAAATACCCAATGGCTCCGCCAATCAGCGGCGGCAGGCCCGGCACGCGCACGGGCTTATACCGCTCGGTGAGCTGCCGCAAATACGATATGGGATCAGCCTCGAACTTCTTACCCTTGCCACCTGTTTCCAGGCTGCATTTCCTGCCGCGCGAGCGAAAAACTTCCTGCGGATTCGCGCCCGCGAATGTGTATCGAGCGATATTCTCGCCACCCTCCACGCTTTCCAGCAGAAATGAATATTTCGCGTTATGCGCCAGGCGCAGATGCGCCCCCACCGGCGTCAACAGATCGGCCGTGAACGTCTCATAAACCGGCACCAGATTCCCCTGGCGCGCCAGTTTCATGAATATCTTGAAGTCCGGCTGAATCATCGTCTCGCCATCTTCTCTTCGCGCGTCAGAGCGCGCAAGACGGCGCGGCGCATCGCTTCCACAGGCGCGCGCTCACCCGTCCATATTTCCCACTGCGCCGTTCCCTGCGCGACAAACATCTCCACGCCCGAAACCGTTTCGATGCCCCGCAGCGCCGCGAGTTGCATCAGCTTTGTCACGCGCGGCCGGTAAATCAGATCGAACACCAGCCGGCAATTCAATTCGAGCGCCGCGAGCGGCGAGCGGTCGGCGACTGGATACATGCCTATCGGCGTAGCGTTCACGATTGCGTCAAAAAATTCGCGTCGCAGACGCGACCGCTCTACGACTTCGCCGCCCACCGCTCGCGCCAGCGCTTTCGCCGCCTGCGCACGACGCGCGCAAACACAAACCGACGCTCCTGATTGCGCCAGCGCAAAAGCCACCGCGCGCGCTGCACCTCCCGCGCCGAATAACAACGCTCGGCTGCCGCGCAATGGGATGCGGCGTTCCAGTGCGCGCAGCACGCCCACGTAATCGGTGTTGTAGCCGTACAATTTCGCGCCGCGGCGCACCACCACCGTATTCACTGCACCAATCGCCGCCGCCATCGGATCGCAATCGTCCAGATGCCGCAGAATCGCCTGCTTGTGCGGCAGAGTGACGCTGAACCCCGCAATTCCGAGCGGCTCCACGCTGCGCAAAAAATCGCGCAGGTCACGCACCAGAAACGGCAGGAACACACTGTCCATCCTGCGCGCTTGAAAACCGGCATTCTGCATCACCGGAGACAACGAGTGGCCGATCGGATTGCCAATCACTCCGTACACGCGCGTGTTGCGGCGCAATTTGTCCGCGCGATACAAACCTTTCATTTCATCCAATGTTACTTGGCCTGGAGCAGTGGAATTCTCCACCGCCGCGTACGCCAGCGCGCTTCCCTCGCGCAGGGCCAGCACCCGGGCGGGTAGCGCAACATCGCCCATCGGCACTGCGATCAGATCCTTTCGCCCGCGCGCCAGCCGCAGCACGTCCCTGCTTCGCCCCAGCGAATCGCATTGCACCGCAATCTTGATCGCATCGGGGGCGCCGCGACGCAATTCAGCTGCAACCCGCCGCAAATTCTTGGGCGAGTCCGCGAAAAAATGCGCCGACGCGATCCGCCGGCCCTCACCGAGCAGCACATCCAGCAATTCCGGCGGGCACTTTGCGGAACTTTCAATTTCTAGATCGTACCAAGCGCAGCCCGAGCGCACCGCCGCTGTCAGATGCACCAGCTGCTGCGCAATCGTCCCTCGAAATTTCCCGCCCGCCTGGCGCCGCCGGCAAGTCGCGATCAGCGTCGCGCGCGGCCGCTGCTTTGCAAGCCGCGCCAGGAACCGGTCCAATTCGCCGTCGCCGGATAGCCAATCCAGCCTCAGTTCGACGATCCTTGTAACCCGCAGCGCCTCCGCGAGCTGTTTCCGCATCCCGAAAGCGTCGGCGGCTGCCACCACGGCGCAGATTTTGTCTTTGGCGATCATCAGAAATGTCTTGGATTGGGCCGTATTCGGATCACTGATGCGGGCCTCTGTTCTCGCGAATTCTGAGGCACCCTGGCCTATCGTACAGGTACTACAGGGCTTGTACCATGTGGTGCACAATGTGTAAAGCGGCTCGGACCATTGTCTTGACGGGTTCCAGTACGTCCATTACAGTCCGTACATCGGGCTAATTCTGGGCTAGCGTCTGTGCAGCGGCGCACGATATTCAAAGGAGCAAGCATTATGCGTGGGAAAATTGTCCTTGCCAGTCTAATTTTGAGCCTTTCGGGCGTTGCCGCTTCGGCGCAAAACCCCGCCGCCTCCGCCCCGATCTACAAGGACGTCTATTGCTCCGGCACCATCACCAACGAGTCCGTACCACAGGATTCCTACGTGATCACCGGCGAAGGCTCCAACTATAAGATTACCTTCTGGGACGGCGACTACGTGTACTTGAATAAAGGCGCCAGCCAAGGTGTGAAGGTCGGCGATGAATTCTCGGTGATCCGTCCGGTCGTGGACCCTACGGAAGTGGAGTGGTCCAAGTGGCAGTTCGCGATCATCCGCAAACTGGGCACATGGTGGGAGGACGAAGGCCGCGTGCGCGTCGTTGTCGCGCAGCCCGACACCTCTGTCGCGCAAGTAGAACACTCCTGCAGTTATGTGCAGCGCGGCGATATCCTCTTGCCGTTTCATGAGCGCCCCACGCCGCCTCTGAAATCTGAGGCCAATTTCGACCGCTTCGCACCCTTCAGCGGCAAAGCCACCGCGATGGTGATGATTGGCAAGAACTTTCAAGTGGAATTGGGCACCAACGACGTCTTCTTCGTGAACCTCGGCAGCCAGCAGGGCGTGCGGGTGGGGGACTATTTCCGCATCTTCCGTTACACCGGCACCGAGCATGAGCTCGCGTACGAAACCAAGCGGGCTGCATTCGACAACGACAAGGAAGCTACGGTGTACGGCCGGATCTACGGATTCGGGAGCTCTCCGGAGAAATGGAAGTGGGACAACACGCCTCGCGAAGTTATCGGCGAGGGTATCGTGCTCAGGACCGGCACCAACTCCGCGACGGTATTGACCACCTTCAGCCTGCGGGAGTTCTTCGTCGGCGATTACGTCGAGCTCGAGTAATCCTTAGCCGAGACCGGCGCACTTCGCGGCATTGGCGCGCGGCATTAGCCTGACTGCACGTTTCGTGGCATTACCGGGAAAGCCGCTTCGCTGAACACATCAGCGGTGAACGCCTGGACACGTGTCGCAGAATCCTTCCATGCATAGCGCTCCAAACCCGCCTTGACGCACGTCTCTTCCAGGAAGCGGCGCGGCTGCCAGTTGAACTGAGTGGCTACCTGCGGCAGCAGCACTCCGCGCTGCCTGCCCTGGCTGACGACCAGTCCGTGCTTCCCTGCTACGATCGCCTCCAGCGTCACATCTTCGAGCGCGGACAGAACCGAAACCTCGATGTCAATCTCGCTTAGCTCCGCGCTGATGACCAGCTCGAAGCGAGAATCTTCTAGTGCGGCGGCGCGGGCGCAGTGCGCGACTACCGCGGCTAGCGAGTCGCGGCCTGGGAGCTGGCCGACGCAGCCGCGCAGGCGGCCGCGGCGATGCAGCGTGACAAACGCGCCGGCTGCTTGCTGCAAAAATTCTTCAGCGGGAAAATCCTGCAACGGGGGTTTGCCTGTTACGGCGAGAGTGAGGGCGCTCCGGGCGATCTGCAGGAGCAGCAGCTTCTCGCGCTCAGCGAGTGAGGACATCCTGCGGCTTTTCTTCCTGCTTCACGAGCAGCGCGCCGCGCTGGCGCTGCTGCACGCGAAAATTAATTTGGGCCCAGAACATCTGGAAGTAATGTCCGGCCGACGCCACCGCGCTGATCACCACCAGCCATAGCAACACTGTGCCCACGAGTTTCAGCGCCGGATGATTCGCGGTCAAAATTACGGTGCAGCCCGCCACCACTTGCAAGATCATTTTCACTTTGCCCAGCGGCGAAGCGGGAATGATCAAGCCTTCCACCGAAGCAATCTCGCGCAGGCCCATCACCATGAATTCGCGGCCGATGATGATCACAACCATCCAAGCCTGCATCAATCCCATTTCGACAAGGGAAATAAACGCCGCGGAAATCAGCAGTTTGTCCGCGATCGGGTCCAGCAGAATTCCCAGCGTGGTGATTTCCTTGCGCGAACGCGCCAAGTACCCGTCCATCATGTCGGTAGCCGCGGCCATCAGCAAAATCAGCACACCCAGCACTTCGAAATGAATAGGCAATCCCCAGAAATCAAAATTGGGTTGGCGGGTGAGCAGCACAACGACCAGCAGCGGCACGAAAAAGATCCGCAGGGTCGTCAAGCTGTTAGGCAGATTCATGAGGTCCCCGGAAAAACCCCGGCTCGCGGGCCAACGAGCATTCCAAAGGTTCGATTCACAATACTCCGGCATTTCGGGCGAGTCAACGGCGGCGGCGGGATGTACGGAGAAATTGGCGCGAATGCGGTAACTACGCATTGTTTCCTAGAAAGGCAAATCCCTACGCTAGTGACGTTTAGGGAACATGCCGCCCCAGACCTGTGCATATTCCATATGAGCGTAATATTGGGTGCGGAGGGCGGAGGCGCTGGGTAGTTTGGCATCACTGTCGCGATAAGCACTGTGTTTGCATCGTGATACAGACTCGGTACCAGCCTATGGTATTTAAAATGTTGATTTTGTTGGGCTTTTTCACTGATGGAGGAGCTCCCTTTATCCACAGTGATATCCACAGGGGCTTTGTGGATCGCGTGGATTACCCAGTGCATAACTTGTGGTTTTTGGGCCGGGCGATGTGCGCAAGTCTTGTGCGCGAAATGCGACGAAACGTGTGCGCCAAACCCGTTATTACGACCGATTGGAATGGAACTCCTCCGTTTGTTTTCATTTGGTTGCAGCGATTTCTAATCGCGGAGGAGCCGATTAGAAATGGCGTGATTCGTGAGTGGTGATTGGTGAGTAGTGAGGGGAGAATCGTGATTCG
>Ga0187855_10004450_pt1 | contig 10085 bp, 8 predicted proteins | sample June2016WEW_8_10_2_FD_132969 | JGI IMG/M metagenome (GOLD analysis project Ga0187855, IMG submission 132969) | Peatland microbial communities from SPRUCE experiment site at the Marcell Experimental Forest, Minnesota, USA - June2016WEW_8_10 | ecosystem: Environmental > Terrestrial > Soil >... | reverse complement strand
CTGTGCTGGCGCGCGCCCTGGAAGTGCTGTTCATCCTGCACGCCGATCACGAGCAGAATTGCAGCACGAGCGCCATGCGGGCGGTGGGCAGTTCGTTCGCCGACCCCTATGCCACCACGGCGGCGGCCATCGCGGCGCTTTCCGGACCGCTGCACGGCGGCGCCAACGAAGAAGTGCTGCGTATGCTGGACGAGATTGGGTCCAAAGACCGTGTGCCGGCCTACATCGAGCAGATCAAAGCCGGGCGCGGCAAGCTGATGGGCTTCGGGCACCGCGTCTACAAGAACTACGATCCGCGCGCGCGCATCATCAAGCAGGTGGCCGAGGAGGTCTTCGAGGTGACCGGACGCAATCCCAAGCTGGATGTCGCGCTGGAACTGGAGCGCATCGCGCTCGAAGACGATTTCTTCATCAAGCGGAAGCTTTATCCCAACGTGGATTTCTACTCGGGCATCATCTACCAGGCCATGGGATTTACGCCGGACGTGTTTACGGTGTTGTTCGCGATTCCGCGGACCGTAGGCTGGCTGGCACAGTGGCAGGAGATGTTGCAGGATCCCGAGCAGAAGATCGCGCGGCCGCGGCAGCTTTATACGGGGCAGGCGGCGCGGCAGGTGGTGCGGATCGAGGAGCGGCAGGCGCAGGCCGCGTTTGCAGCGGTAGCCGTCGGATAAGTGGACCCTGGCTTCTTGTGGAGTTTATAGGCACGTGGGGCGGCGCCATGCGCTGCCGCGAGGCTTAAGCCCAGCCCGCCACGCCTGTCCTACCTGGTGTTGGTCAGCAGGGTCACGCCCAGAGTGTCGGCCACGGCGATGTCTCCCTTGCCGCTGCCACTGAAGTCGCCCAGAGCGAGAGCGTACGGGTTTAAGGGGACGATGAAGCTGACCGGCGCCTGGAACGTGCCATCGCCGTTTCCCGGCAGGATCGAGACGGCGTTCGACCAGCGATTGGCGACCGCCAAATCCGCTTTTCCGGAGGCGCTGAAACTGCCCACCGCCACGAACTGCGGACCGGCTCCCACGAGATAGTTCACCGCCGGTTGAAATGTCCCGTCGCTGTTGTTCAACAGGACCGAGACACTGCCATATAGGAGAGATTCGAAGGGCGATGCTTGGCTGGTCACGGCCAAGTCGTCGCTTTCGGGACCGGCGAAGTGGCCCACCGCCACCCAGGAGGGATTAATTCCCACGGCATAACTAACCGGCGGCTGAAAGGATCCGTCGCCGTTTCCGAACAGGATCGAAACGCTGGCGGAGGCCTGCTGAGCCACCGCGAGATCCAGCTTGCCGTCGTGATTGAAGTCGCCAACCGCCAGGGAGCCGGAGCCCGCTAACCCCGGGATTTGCACGGCCGGCTGAAATGTTCCATCGCCATTGCCGAGCAGGATGAGCAAACCGGAGGTCGACGAGCTGGCGGCCAGGTCCGCCTTTCCATCGCCATTGAAGTCGCCCACAGTTATGAACCAGGCATTCAATGCGGGCGTGACCAGACGAGGCCCGAACTGCCCGTGGCCATTACCGAGCATCACGGCGATCGTGTTTGCGCAGATCACGAGGTCGGGTTTGCCGTCGCCATTAATATCGGCGACCTTCACTGTCGCGAGGTGCGGCGCGCGATAGTATGTGGCAGGCTGGAACGTGCCGTCGCCATTTCCGAGCAGGATGGCGATACTGCCTGAGGTTATGTCGTCCGCAACCAGGTCTGGGTGGCCGTCGCCGTTGAAATCCCCCGCGGCGATGGAATACAATCCGCCTCCCGCATAGAAAGTCACGTCGCGCGGGAAGCTGCCGTCGGCTTCCCGCACCAGGACGGTCAGGCTCCCGTTGGCGATCGCGAGATCCAACTCACCGTCGCCATTGAAGTCGGCAACGGCAAAGTTGCCGGAAATCGTGGTTAGTGTGGTGGCGGCCTGAAAAGTGCCGTCACCGTTGCCCAATAGGAGCGAGATGCCTTTGCTCGTGTTTACAACCAGGTCGGCGATTCCATCATTGTTGAAATCGACCGCGGTCAGGAAGCTGGGGTGGGGGCCGGTTACAAATAACATGGTTGGCGGTTGAAATGTGCCGTCGCCATTTCCAAGCAAAATAGACATTGCGTTGAACGGCCTTCCGCCCGGCTCGTCGTCGTCGGCGACCGCCAAATCCAGCTTGCCATCGCCGTTGAAATCGGCCACGGCCAGGTAGGACGGCGCGCTTCCCGCGTAAATTTGCACGGGCTTCCGGAAGGTGCCATCGCCATTCCCGAGGATGATGCTCACACCCTGGTCGTCGTGGTCGTAGCCGCTGTCGGCCACCGCCAGATCCAGGTTTCCGTCGCCATTAAAGTCGGCGGCCACTACGCAACTGGGATAGAAGCCGACGCTGTAAGTCTGGGTCGGCAGGAATGTGCCGTCGCTCGCGCCGAGCAGGATGTAGACCACGTCCAGCCCGGATCCATCGACAATCGCCAGATCCGGGTTGCCGTCGTGGTTGAAATCGCCAATCGCGATGGAGCCAGGCGAGCGCCCCAACGGGTAGTTCACCGCGGGCTGGAATGTGCCATCGCCCTTGCCCAGCAGGATGGAAAGCGTTCCGATGCCGCTGTTGCCAGTGTTGGCGGTTACGGCCAAGTCGGGCTTGCCATCGTGATTGAAGTCGCCTGCCGCTACGGCGACAGGTCCCGTCCCTACAGGGTAGCTGGCCGGGGTTTGGAACGTACCGTCGCCTTTACCCAGGAAGATCGAGACGGTATTGGCGCCGCTGCTGGTGACCGCCATGTCGGGCTTGCCATCGGCATTGAAATCGCCCACGGCAACGGCGGTCACGGTCCCCCCGGTGAGATAGGTCAGCGGGGCGTTAAAGGAAACAGGAGGCGCAGCCCAGAGCGTGGCGCACGTACTCAGCACGCAGGCGAGCGGGCGGAATCGAGGCATGCCTTTCTATAGCATGCCGTCGAAGTAGGCGCAATGAGATTGCGGCGGCGGGAGCCGGAAGCGGTACTGTACTACGCCGCGTCCCGCTCCGCCAACGCGCTGGTAACCTTCGCGACCTTGACGCCCTTAGCGATGCCGAAGAACCGCAAAATTTGGATCTGGATCCACGACATGTCGAACTCGTACCAGGCCAAGCCATGCCGCGCCGAAGTCGGATGCGCGTGGTGATTGTTGTGCCAGCCTTCCCCGAACGTGATCAGCGCCACCCACCAGGAATTGCGTGAATCGTCGCGCGTGTCGAACCGCCGCGATCCCCACATGTGCGTGGCCGAGTTCACCAGCCACGTGGCGTGCAACCCGATCACGACCCGCAGAGCGATACCCCACAGCACCATCGACACGCCGCCGATGGCGAACAGCAGCCCCGCCAGCAGCACGTTCGGCAGCCAGTGGTAATTATTCAGCCAGACGTAGAAGCGATGCTTGGCCAGGTCGGGCGCGTACTTCGACATCAGCCGCGTATTGTTGTGCTTGGCTTCACCCATCAGGATCCAGCCCACGTGCGCCCACCATCCGCCATCGTGCGGGGAGTGCGGATCGCCCGGCATGTCGGGTTTCTGGTGGTGGATGCGATGAGTGGCCACCCAGAAGATGGGACCGCCTTCAAAAGTCAGCGCGCCGCAGACCGCAAAGAGGTATTCCAGGGCCAGCGGCACTTGATAGGAGCGGTGCGTGTGCAGGCGGTGGTAGCCCATGCTGATCCCCAGCCCGGTGGCGAACCACAGAAAAAACAGCAGGACCGCCAGATTGGCCCAATTGAACATAAATAACGCGGCAATAGCCCCTACGTGCAATAGAACCAGCACCAAAGTGGTGAGCCAGTTCAGTTTTTGCTTCTCGGGAAACTCGAGGAGTTCGAGGTTGCGGGGCTGTTCGGTGGATACTCTGGGCGCCATACTTTAACGCTAACAGGGAAACCGTGTTTCCTTTGTAAGAGTTGTGTAATTTCGAGGGTCGCCGTTGGATAACCGAGTGGGGCGGCGCCGTGCGCCGCCCACCCCTGCGTGGACTCTAGAACTGGTACTTCAACCCGAACTGCACGTTGCGCGCGCCTTTCGACGAATTCACCACGCCCACCAGCGCGCTGGAAAGCACGTCGATCTGGTAGCCGGTAACCGTGAAAATCGGCGTATTGAAGGCGTTGACGGCTTCGGCGCGGAACTCCAGTTCTTGCCGTTCCGTGATGTTGAACTGCTTGTGCAGGCTGAAGTCCAGTTGCTTGATGCCAGGCCCCCGTTCCGTGGATACTCCGCAGTCCCCGAACTGGCCCGCTGGCGGATTCCCCATGGTGGACGGGTCACTCCGGACGAGGCTGCGCCGACCCGGTGCCGGGATCTCCGGCCCAGTCCAGCATCGAAATCGGGAAGCCGCCATGCACGGTGAAGATGGTGTCCACCTGCCAATCTCCCAATACCGTGTCGGCCACCTTGTTGGAGCTTTATTTTGGAACTGCTTGCCGTGGCCGTTCGGCAGATCGTAAGTGAGATAGCCGTTAAAGGCGCTCTTCACTTCGTGATCGCAATAGCCGTAATCCGCGTTCACGTCATACACATTCTGCCTGGAACGTCAGGCCCGCTGTTGCGCGCCGATCTGCAGCGCGTTGTAGTTCTCGATGCCGGTGGACGTGTTGAGCCGCACCTGGCCCAGTCCATCGTTCTTCAGCGTCGGATTTCCGGAAAGGTACGGCCCTGGAACCACCGTTCGGCTCCAGGAACTGCCGGCCGGCGAAGTAGATGGCCGCCAGGTGGTCGGTATGCTCGCGAAACGTGGTGTTATTTCCGAACTGGCGTTGCAGGGTGAAGTTCCACTGGTTGGAAACCGCGGAATTGCTGACGATCCACGCCGGATCGCCGGTGCTGCGCATTCGCCAGGCGATTTTTTCCACGCAAAGCAAGCCCACCGTTTACGTGATCGGCTGGTATCGCTGCGACCGCCACACGCTGATGATCCGCCGCTTCCGGCGGTAGGCCGGCCGCTCCCATTGCGCCTCTGCACCCTTTAACGCCGCTTCAACGCTTCCAGCTCTTCCAGTGTGCGCGGCCAATCCTTGCCCAGCAGACGCGAGAGGCCCCGGTCCGCCAACACCTTCCCACCCGTCTGGCAGCGCGCGCAGTAATTGGTCTCATTGTCCGCGTAGCGAATGCGTTGCACTTTTTCGCCGCAGCGCGGGCACGCCTGCCCGTAGCGCCCATGCACGGCCATGCCGTCGCGGAACGCGGTCACCTTTTCCGGGAATTTCCGGCGGGCTTCGGCGCGCAGCCGGTCCAGCCATCGCGTCAGAGTATCGCGCGTGGCGGCGTGCAGCCGCGCGATCTCTTCCTCCGTCAGTTTGCGCGTCTGCGCGATGGGCGACAGGCGCGCGGCATGCAGGATCTCGTCCGAATAGGCGTTGCCGATGCCGCTAAACGTGCGCGGATCGGTAAGCGCCCGCTTCAACGTGTGATTCTCGAAAGTCAGCGCCTCGCGGAATGCCGGCAGATCCGCCGCGAAAACGTCGATGCCGCCGGGGTCGAGCGCGCGCAACCCTTCCTCGCCCCGCACCACGTGCAGCGACGCCCTGCGCTTGGCGCCGGCCTCTGTCAGCGTGAGCGAGCCGTGCGCAAAATCGAACGCGGCCAGACTCTGCCGGCCGCCCAAGTTCGGATGCGGCGGACGCCAGTGCAGCCGGCCCGCGATCATCAGGTGCAGAACCAGCCAAATATCGCCTTCCACGCCCATCGCGATGCGCTTGCCGATGCGCCGCAGCCCGCGCACTACGCAGCCTTCGACGGCCGAGAGCGGGGGATCCAGCGTTCGCAACAAAAAGGGATTCCCCAACCGGACGCGCTCCAAAGTCCGCCCTACCACCAGCGGCTCCAGCGCCTCCACGTACGCCGCTATGTCGGGTAATTCGGGCACTCACTCCTTCCCCAGCCACCGGAGCCGCGCCTCGTAGTGCCGTCCTTCGCTTCCGTAGAAAGTCAGGAAGTTCGGCGACTCAAGCGTGTTATTCACCACCGTCGGGTTCCTGTGGTTCGTCAGGTTATCGATCCCCCCCCGGATGCCAAAGCGGTACTTACGCAGCCGGAAGCGCCACTCTAAGTGCAGGTTCACATTGAAATAGTCCGGATACCGGTAAGTGTCCGGCGATCCGATAAGTTGGCCGTTGTCGTGTTGGATCGAAAACGGGAAGCCGGTACGCTCTTCGAACAAGTAAGCCACTGCCCAGTTCTTCCACCATGTGGGAAGGTATCCCCAGCTCAGAAATCGATTGGGCGCGTCCCAAGGCAGCGGACCCGAGTTGTTCGGCCCCAACAGCAGTGTCTGCTCGAGCGACGGGTCCAGCACCTCGTTCGAGTGTGTACGCGAACGCGTGTAGCTGGCCATCCATTCGTAGCGGCCGCCCACGGTCTGGTGCACGATCGCCTGCGCGGCGTCATACCGATCGTGCCGCGAACTGGTCAGGGTGAATTCCTGTTCCACATACGATGCGTGGTATTGGGCGGCGATTTCCGGGGAAGCCACGATCGGCGCCGGCAGCGTGTTGACGTATGCGAATCCGTCGCCGCCCCGCTTCCTGTGCAGGCTCAATCCGGCGCGAATGTGCCACGGGAACTGACGGTCCAGGCCCAGGCTCCAGTTCTGGTAAAGCGGCGCTTTCAGACGCTCCGCCGGAAGCGTGTAGAACGACAGCGCGTTGGGCAGCAGCAGCGTGCCGTTCGCGGCATAAATGTCGGTCAGCGTGTACTGATCGAGCGGCCGGGTGAATAGCTGGAGGATGGTGGGGTCGTATAGCACCGCAAAGCCGCCCGAGATGCGTGTATTGGGCGAGCCGAAAGGCGCATACGAAAACGATGTGCGCGGCGACCATAGCCAGCGCCGCAGGATTTCATCCCAATCTTCCCGCACGCCTAGTTCGAGGAACAGGTTCTTGCGCGCCTGCCAGTGGTCGGTCAGATACGACGACGCCGTCAGGCTGGGTCGGCTGAGGGTTCCGTCTCCTTCGAACGTGACCGAACGGAGGAGAGTGGAGTTCGCGCCGTAGAGATCGTACCCGGTCCGGGTAATGCCTTGCGCATAGTCCAGGCGGTCCACGTCGAATCCCATTTTCAGATTGTGGGTACCGGCCAGATGCCAGGCGGGCAGGAAAAGGTTCGCCAGATATTGCCCGCGCCGCGAATGTTGCGTGGAATTCAGGAAATTGTTGCCCTGTTCGCCGTTGAGGGTAATGATGTAGATGCCCGTGCCGAACGGGATCAGCCGCGCAAGGGTGAAGGTCTCGGCGAAACCCAGCTCCAGCAGAGTGCCGCGCGCCACATAGATCTGGTCCTTCAGGCCCAGGAACCAGGTGCGGCCGCGTTCATCGAGCGTCGTGGAAGGAGGCGTGAGCGCGCCCAGGCCGAACTCGGTAGCGCGCTGATAATTGAACAGGAAGTCGGTGTAGAGGATGTTTGAAGGCGTCAGATTCACCTGCGTGTGCAGCATATTGCTGGCCTGCAAGGAACTGGCGGTGTTCTGATTCTTGGGCAAGTCCGGAATCACGGTGACGTTGTAATCTCCGTCCAGATTGTCGGAGAACCAGGCGCGCCCTTTAACGATCGGCCCGGAGAAATTCAACCGCGGCGTCCAGTCGCCCAGGTGCAGGCCCTGCGCGGTGCTCACGCCCGGAATGAAGTTCGTGGCCGAGTAGCGGAATTGATCGTCGCCGGTCTGCGTCTTGATCTGCAGCGTACCGGCCGACCCCTGACCGAATTCCGGCGAGTAGCGCCCACTCAGATAGTCGAGCGAGCTCACGGCTTCCACGCTGACGGTCGTCTTCAACGTCCCGGTCAGCGGATCGCTTATGTTGAAACCGTCCAGCAGGTAATTAGTCTGCTCCTCGCGCCCGCCGTCGAAGTGCAGCCCGCCCGTCGCGTCCATTATCTGGCCCGGTATCAGCGTCATGGCTTCGCGCAGGCTGTGCGTGGAAGGATACGGGATATCCATGATCTGAATGCCGGTGAGCACCCGCTCCGACTGAGTTTGCTCCACGTCCACGGCCTCCTCGGACGCTTTCACGTCAACCGATTGCAGAACCTCCTTGGCGTGGTTCAGGATCAGGCTCACCTCGCCCGTGCCGGCGCTCACATCGACGGCCAGGTTGGTCACCGGCAGATATCCGGAGTCGGTGGCGGCGAAGAAATACCGGCCCTCGGTGGACACGCCGATTTTGAATTCGCCGGTGGGGCCGGTAGTGGCGTGCCATTGCTCGCCCGCCTGGTTGCGCAGCGTGATTTCGACTCCCGCGATGCCCGCCTCGTTTTCATCGATGGCGCGGCCCGCCACAACGATTTCAGCGGCCTGCGAGGACATGCCGCACAGCAATGCCAGCGCCAGCCAGAAACATTTCACTAGCCTCTCCTGGTACACATTACCACGCCTTGGAGGGCGGGCAATTCTGCCCGCAGCCGGCTTTCAGCCGGCTCGGGAGCCCTCGTGGCGCACGCCCCCGGCGTGCCGTGTCGGCACTTCTGCCGACACAGGCGAGCTTAGCTCGCCTCTAACACAGGCTGAAGCCCAATGCCGCATAGTTTTTGGGGAGGGGGGCGGGCGCGCCTCCCAGGTGTAAATAGGATTGCATAGCAAAGCACACTCGCCTAACAAAGTACTTGACGTTAGACGATTTCTAAGGATACTCTGGTTTCAGGACATATGACGAACACTCACTCTTCTTCCTCTCCCTCCACTCTCACTCTGTCCACCTGGTTCTAGTACCTCTCTTTTTGGGCTTGCTGCACGGTTCCAGGAACTGCTGCCGGCTCCGTTTCTGGACCAAGCACAAACCGAAGCCGGAAGGAAACGCAACAACAGTGTGTACTCGCCGCTGGTGGTGCTGTGGCTGCTGGTGGCGCAACGGCTCCATGGCGGGGCGTCGCTGGAAGCGGCGGTGATCGAGTTGCTGCAAGGTCTCCCTGCAAGCTTTTGGCCACAGCCTTGTAAGCGCATCCGCGACTGGCGGGCACGCGGCAAGACGCCGTCCAGCAATACCGGGGCTTATAATCAGGCACGGCAGGCCTTGCCGCTTTCTATCGTGGAAAAAAGCTGCGACCACATTTTTGAACAACTCGTGGCCCAAATGAGTCCGTCGGTAGCGGCGGGCTCGCTACGCACCTTCCTGCTGGATGGCTCGTCCATGCGCACGGCGCATACCCCATTGTTGTGCAAGACCTATCCTCCGGGATCGAACCAACATGGAGAGTCACACTGGCCCTTAATTCGAGTCGTGGTGGCCCACGATTTGCAAACCGGGCTGGCGATGCGGCCGGAATGGGGAGCCATGCACGGCGATCAGGCGGTGAGCGAACAAGCCTTGCTGGAAAGAGCGATCCACCGTCTGCCGCCCCATGCAGTGGTCATTGGGGATGCCAACTTTGGCGTATTCTCCGTAGCCTATGCCGCGGTGCAGCGCAACCATCCCGTCGTGCTGCGGCTCACCGCAGAACGAGCGCGGCGTTTAGCCGGCGAGGCTCTGCGCGATGGCATCGACCGTGTGCTGGAATGGAAACCCAGCGAATTTGAACGCAGAGCTCATCCGGAGCTGCCCGCGGACGCCTGTGTCCAGGGACGTTTATTAGTTCGGCAAGTGCAGCCCGACAACGGTGGCGCGGCCTTCCTGCTCGCCTTGTTCACGACCTTACCATCGCCCGTGGAGGAAGTCTTCGCGCTTTATGGAAAACGCTGGTCCATCGAAACAGACCTGCGCACGCTGAAAAGCACGCTGTGTCTGGACCAACTTACCTGCTCCACCCCAGACATGGTGGCCAAGGAAATCGAGATGGGGATGGCCGCCTACAACCTCGTGCGCGCCCTGATCGGATTCGCCTCCCAGCAGAGCGGCGTTCCTCCCCGAGGCTATAGCTTCACCAAAGTACGGCTCATTCTGCAAGCCTTCGCTCCCGCCTTGGCTAACGCGCCCAACCAACAGGCTGCGCAGCGAATCTTGGATCAAATCATGACCTGCGTTCAACAGTCCAAACTGCCACGCCGGAAGCGGAAGCGTCCTTCCTATCCCAGAGAAGTTTGGCAACGGGGCGCCCATTTCCCCAGCCGCAAGAAATAGATCCCATGAGCCATGCACAAAAACTATGCGGCATTG
>Ga0187855_10004449_pt1 | contig 10086 bp, 10 predicted proteins | sample June2016WEW_8_10_2_FD_132969 | JGI IMG/M metagenome (GOLD analysis project Ga0187855, IMG submission 132969) | Peatland microbial communities from SPRUCE experiment site at the Marcell Experimental Forest, Minnesota, USA - June2016WEW_8_10 | ecosystem: Environmental > Terrestrial > Soil >... | reverse complement strand
CTGGGGAGCGCGATACGCCCGGAAACGTGGCGGGATACCGCGATGTTGCAGGCCACGCTCCTTGCCAGGACATTGCGCGGAAACATGAGCAACAACTGCGTGAGACTCCGCAGCCAAGACATTTCAGCAGCCTGGCAGTGAACACACCTCCCGTAACGCCCGGCCTGATAGTGCCCCGGACAAATCGATCCATCGGGCTGGTGGAGCAGTAAGCCATTGGGGCAGACGGATTGATAGCCGTGGTGCTCCAGAACGACAGGTTTGCGGGAAAGCCATGCCAGAGAAAGCGGCAGCAGCGCAGGACCCGCGAGGTGAATCACATCCGCGGCATCGACCAGGCGCTTGAGCGCAAGCACGGACGGCTTTCGCACTACAGGAAACGGTAGCGAACGCCCGTCGAAATCTCCCGCGGGAGTTTCGGTAACCAATGTCAGTTCGAAGCGCGGCCGATTGTCCACGGTGCGAAGTTCGGCCAGCCCCCGGGCCAGCGACAAGACCATGGTCTCAACTCCACCAACATTGGGCGCGAAAGAATGCGAGTACAGGAGCAGCTTCATTCGGAAAGCTTGTGCGCGGTGCCGCGAGCGGAGTCGGCGGATGCCGCGGGACCCGCGGTGGACATCACTGCAACGGACGAATCGGCGGTGCGCCCCACTCGCGTAACGGCCCGCGAGATTGCCTCGACCGTCGCATCGATATTTTCACGCGGAGACCACGACTCCATCCGTACACGCGCGGCGCTCCCCATTGCGGAGAGTCGTGCGCGATTCTCCAACGCCTGCCGAAGAATTGCCGCCAGCGCATCGATATCGCCACATGGATAGACAAATCCCGTCCGGCCGTGGTCGATCAGGTCGCCCGCCGCTCCTACATGATCGCTAGCCGCCACCGGGCAACCGCACAACATCGCTTCATTCACCACGACGCCGAAGGCATCGTAAACCGAAGGCAGCACCATCAGGTCGGCTGCGGTGTAGATCGCGGGAAGCTGGGTCTGGTTGGCGAATCCCAGAAATCGCACGCGCGCGGTGATTCCAAGCGTTACGGCTTCCGCCTCCAGGCTGGCGTGCAGCGGCCCTTCGCCCGCGAAAACTAGCAATCCTTTCGCTGGATTGAACCGAGCAAACGCTCGCAGCAAATCTGCGGGCCGCTTCCACGGTTGTAGCTTCGCGCAAAACAGGACGACGGTATCATCCGCCGCAGCGCCCCAGGACGCCCGCACCGCCGCGCGATCGACGCCCGCCGATTGCGCCAGCCACCAATCGTTGTCCACGACGTAAGGAGTGAGCGTGACGCGATCGTCCGGAAGTCCGAGCGAACGCATCAGATCCCGCGTGCCCGACGATGGCACGATCACCTGGTCCGCCAGCCGAAACAAGAGCGGCCAGGCCACGCGTTTCACCCGCCGCTTCCACATTCGTCCGTCCAGCGGCGACAGCGTGACCGTATCCGTGCCAAACAGAAATGCCGTCCGCGAAGATTTCGCGGCGAGGTATGCAATCCAGAACGTCGCGCGCGTGTAGCTCGCATAGCAAAGCACCGCGTCGAAACGCCCTTCGCGAATTAGTTTCCACAAGCCCGGATTCCGCAAACCAAAGAAACTTTCCGAGCCGGATCCGCGGTTCGGCACATGCACCCACGAATAGCCGTCGAGTAACGGCACGTCCCATTTCACGGTCGCGCCAAATTCCGGATCGTGGGCCGCTTCGGCTCCTCGCAAAGTGCAGTAGGCAACCTGGAGATCGAGATCGTCGCGCGCGGCCATGCGCCGGAAAATCGGTACCTGATATTGAACTGGGTGTGTTCCGACGGCGAGTACGCGAAAACGGCGCTTAGGCATGGTGTAACCCTGATTCATGGCGCGATGCCGATGCCGAAACTGAGATTGTTTTCGAGCGCAATAGATGCCCCAGCCGTGAAGTATACCCCCGTTTCGCGGCGCAATCGGCTGTGCTAAACTGCGTAGGTTCCGCAGGGTAGGCGGTTTACCGTACGTCTCCGCATTGTGAATTGCGCGCACCCGAGCGCCGGAAGCACAGTGCCGGGCAGCCGGAAATTTCACCAAATTTGATCGCTTGACGGCCGCCTGCACGGTGGCGCACTCTTGCGGTCGCGAAATGAAAACGAGGACGTGTCATGTCTGGGCATTCAAAATGGGCCACGATTAAACATAAGAAGGCGGCCACCGACGCCAAGCGCGGCCGTGTTTTTACGCGAGTAATCCGCGAAATCACCATCGCGGCGCGCATTGGCGGCGGCGATCCGAACTCTAATCCGCGCTTGCGCACCGCTATTTTGGCGGGCAAGAACGAAAACATGCCCAATGAAAATATCGAGCGCGCCATTCTGCGCGGCACCGGGCAGCTCGAAGGCGAACAATTCGAGGAAGCTACCTTCGAGGGCTACGGGCCTGGCGGCGTGGGCATGCTCATTCAAGTCGTGACCACCAACCGCAACCGCATCGTGGGCGAATTTCGCCACTTGATGAGCAAGAACGGCGGAAACATGGCCGAGGCTGGGGCCGTGGGATGGATGTTCCACCGCAAGGGCGAGTTAACCGTGCCGAAAGAAGCGGCCAGCGAAGACAAAATGATGGACATCGTGCTCGAAGCGGGCGCCGATGACTTGAAGGACGACGGCTCGGCCTGGTATGTGGTGACTCCGCCGGAAGCGCTGGAAAAAGTGAAAGACGCGCTGGTCAAGGCTGGCATCACGCCGACCTCCGCGGAAGTTGGCATGGTGCCGCAAAACTACGTCAAGCTCACTGGCGCGCAGGCGACGCAGATGGTCCGCCTGGTCGAGGCGCTGGAAGAGCACGACGACGTGCAGCATGTCTACGCCAATTTCGATATCGACGAATCCGAAATTCAGGCGGCCGTCGGCGCGAACTAAGGAAATTCAACGCGTTTTATGCGGCCATCTCGTTGAAGCGAGGTGGCCGTTCTCTTTTGTGTCGTCTTATTTGTAGGCGACATGCGGGGACAAACCTCTGGCAGCCATCGCGCGAAGGCCGTAGACTGTGTTGCGATGATCGCAACGCACCGCGCAAATATTTACCTTCGGGTCCTGGGCGTTGATCCTGCCGCCGCCGGGCCGACCGGCTATGGCATTGTGGAAAGCGACGGCCGGCGCTGCAAAATGCTGCACTACGGCGCGTTCCGCGTCGCTTCAAAGCGCCAAAAGGAATTTTCGGGCGCGGCGCTTCAGGATGTGCACGCGCTGCTTTGCCGGTTAATTGAAGAGTTTTCACCCAACGTCATGGCCGTGGAGTCAGTGTTCACCGCCCTCAATATGCGAACCGCTCTGCGCCTCGCCGAAGTTCGCGGCGTGGTGCTCTTGGCCGCGGCGCAGCACGGCATCACCGTCCACAGCTATTCGCCTCGTGAAGTGAAAGCCAGCGTCGCGGGCTACGGCCACGCCGACAAACGCCAGATGCAATTGATGGTGCGCGCTCTGCTCTCGATGGCCGAGACGCCGGAGCCTGCCGACGCCGCTGACGCGCTGGCCGTCGCGTTGTGCCATCTCCAAGCCGAACAAGCGCGCGTACGATTTGGCCTGCCCGACGTCAAATTGCTGGTAAAATCTCGCTCGCTTCGCGGCGGAACCCGCACCGCGCGCGGCCATGAAACGCCCGCAAGTATTGCCGGCATCTAATAAGGCGATGAAAGTGTCCTTCTTAAACTCCGTTGCGCTGATGCCTGCGGCGCTTTTGTGTTTGGCGTCTGCTCCGTCGATTGCGGCCTCCACATCCGCGCCTCGCGTGGCCACCGCTTCCGAATCCACATCGGCCCCCGCGACCGCCAGCGCCAAACTCACTTTCCGCCGCATTTTCAAATCCAGCACGCCCGAATTCATCGAGATCTCCGTTCGCGAAGATTCCGACGAGTCTACCTATGAAATCCGCCAGCTCGATGACGATCCTGAGAAATCGCCGTTCGAAGTAAGCGCGCCTCTGCGCGCGAAAATGTTCGAGCTCGCCGGCCAGTTAAACCGCTTTCAAAATCTAGATCTCGACGTCCATCGCAAAATCGCCAACCTCGGCGAGAAAACCTTCCGCTGGGAAAAAGGCTCCGAAGTCCACGAAGCCGTCTTCAATTACACGCTGAATACGGCGGCGGCGCAGCTGCTGCAAATCTTCGAAGGCTTGGCGCGCCAACAGGAACTGGTCATGCTGCTCGAGCGCCGCATGAAGTACGACCGCTTGGGAATCAACGACGCGTTGCTGCAATTCGAATCGGACCTGAACCGCAAGCTGCTTCCCGAACCGCAGCGCGCCTTGCCCGCCCTGGACCAAATCGCGAACGACACCCGCTTTGTAGATATTGCCCGCCAGCGCGCCCGCAACGTGGCCGAACGCATCCGCCACGCAAGCTAACTCAAGCCCTCTCCCCCTGCCTCGACCCGTCAAAGCCCCCCATTACGAACAAGGCCCTTGTCAGCCTACCGAACCCGTGCATAGACTCACCAGCTGTAGGGGCACAGCACTGCCGTGCACCATCTTGGCAACCAAATACCAGTCTTCGAGACTCCTTTCGACCGACGCTCCCTAGACCACCGTGCCCGACGATATCCAAACTCAAGCCAACGACAAATTTCCGGTAACGCGGTGGTCCGTCCTGGAAGCCGCCCGCGGCGACGATCCCGCCGAGCGCGAACGCGCTCTCGAAAGGCTTTTCGCAGCGTACTGGAAGCCCGTCTACAAATACGTACGCCTGCGCTGGAACCGCTCGCCCGAAGACGCGCAGGATCTGACCCAAGGATTCTTCATCGAGCTCCTCGAGCGGGCATTGCTCGCCCGCTACGATCCGGAGAAAAGCCGCCTCCGCACCTATTTGCGCGTCTGCGTGGACAGCTTCGTCATGAACGAGACCAAAGCGGCGCAGCGACTAAAGCGCGGCGGAAGCACCTTCCATATTGCGCTGGATTTCGATGCTGCCGAAGGAGAACTCCGCAGTGCAGCGATCGACGCCGCTTCCGTCCCTTCACATTCCGTGGAAGACTATTTCGAGAAAGAATGGATCCGCAGCCTCTTCAACCTGGCCGTCGAAGATCTGGGCAAGCTCTGCGAAGCACGCGGTCGCCGGAAGACATTTCAAATTTTCGAAGAATACGATCTCGACCCCGCAGAAGAGATTTCCTACGACAAGCTCGCGGCAAAATACGGCCTGCCGGTGACCGACGTAACCAACGCACTGGCCTGGGCGCGCCGTGAATTCCGCACTATCGCTCTCGACCGCCTCCGCGAAATCTGCGCCTCCTACGACGAATTCCAGCGCGAAGTCCTCGCCGTTTTCGGCAAACAAGTACGGTAAGGATGCAGGATGAAATTTCTATCCGACAAAGCGCTTGATCGCCTCCGGGACACCGCAAATCTCCCGAACCTGGAGGGCACCCGCTATTCGCTCTTGCAGCGCGTGGCCCGCGGCGGCATGGGCGTAGTCTACGCCGCGCAAGACGGCAAACTCGGCCGACGTGTCGCGCTAAAAGTTCTCGATGCGCCGGAGCGTAGCGGCGAATTAGCGCGTCGCTTGGTCCGCGAAGCGCAAGTGCTCGCAAGCCTCGAACATCCGGGAATCGTCCCCGTGCACGACGTTGGCACGCTCCAAGATGGCCGCGTCTTCTACGCCATGAAATTCGTCGAAGGCCACCGGCTCGACAAACACATTCACGCAGCGCCTTCGGTGTCCGATCGTCTTCGCCTGTTTCTGCGCGTTTGCGATGCCGTGGCCTTCGCCCACGCACGCGGCGTACTGCATCGCGACTTGAAACCTGCCAACGTCATGATCGGCCCGTTCGGTGAAGTCTTAGTCATGGATTGGGGCCTCGCCAAAATTTTGCACCAACCCGTCTGCTCGAACGCCGAAGGCGATTCACAAACCGCCATCCTCAACGCCCCCGCAATGCCGGCAAACGGAGACGACACGACCGAGCACTCCGCGGTCACCGGACAAGGCACGGTCCTCGGCACGCCCGGATACATGTCCCCGGAACAAGCCCGCGGCGACAACGATCACCTGGATGAACGCAGCGATATCTTCTTGCTCGGCGCCGTCTTGCACTTTTTGCTCAGCGGAGTTCCGGCGGGCTCCCCACAACCTGGGTCCCCGATCGACAAATCGCTGGAAGCGGTCTGCGCTAAAGCCTGCGACATAAATCCCGCAAACCGTTACGCTACCGTCACCGAACTCGCCACGGATGTCTCCCGCTACCTCGACGGCCTGCCCGTCACCGCCCGCAAAGAAACCTTCGTAGACAAGACCGCTCGTTTCTACCGCCGCCACAACGTAGCCATCCTGTTGATAGCAGCCTACTTGCTGATGCGCGTCATACTCTTACTCATTTTCCGCCGCCAGCCTTAAAGGAATTCCCTCCCATGTTGTAAAGAACGCTGAACGGGGAGAGAATCTCCGCCCACGGAGGGATCAGCATGAACAAGGTTCTACTCGGAATCGTACTCGGAGCGATCCTGGGAGCCATCGACGGTGCCACATCCTGGTTCACGCCGGCGGTGCGCGCCGGAATCGTAGGCATCATCATCGGCTCGACGGTGAAGGGCATCATCGCAGGCGTCGCCATCGGTTTCTTCGCCCGCAAAGTGCATTCTCTGCTGCTCGGCATCCTGTTCGGTTTGGCGGTGGGGTTCGTCCTCGCCTTCATCATCGCCCAGTTGCAACACGGCTACTACTTCCAGATCATTCTCCCCGGCAGCCTGGTAGGCGTGATCGTGGGCTACGCCACGCAGCGTTACGGAACCGGCCCGACGCCAGCCCCCGCCACAAGATAAACTCTGTCGCTGTAGGCAAACGCCTCCGAGGCTCTCTGGGCAGGGTGCCGCCGGGCCGATTTCTAAATGCCCTGTAGGGGCTGGGCTTGCCCTGCGCGGCATCAGCCTAACCACGCCGCAACATCCACAGCGTTACTCTCCTCGTGCCTGCGCTAGAATGGCGTGCATCGAATAGCCATGAGCGCATCCGCTGGATTCTCCGTTTTCGAGGGCCACAAATATCTGAGCCTCGAAACCTTCAAGAAGAACGGCCAAGGTGTGCGCACGCCCATTTGGTTTGCCGCGGATCCCGCCTCGAATCTCGCAAAGCTGTACATCTACACGGTCGACAACACCGGCAAGGTAAAACGCATTCGTAACAACCCGCGGGTAAGAATCGCACCCTGCGACATGCGCGGCAAAATTCTAGGTGAATGGATCGATGCCGCCGCGGAAATTGTGGCCAAGGAGGAAGCAGTACGCGGGATGTGCCTGCTCAATAAGAAATACTTTCCCTTAAAGCAAATCCTCGGGTTCTTCGCGCTCTTCAGCCGGCAGCCGCGTCTTGTGATTGCCTTACGACCCGGTTGATCTCGACAGAACGATGGAGATCTTTAGCGAGTACCCGCAGAAGGAGCTGCTGCAAGCTGAGCCGAATTCGCCAGCGCGCGCAGCGATTCCGTGTACGGAGCGCGGGCGATCCCTCGTTCGGTGAAGATGGCAGTGATGTAGCGGGCAGGTGTCACATCAAATGCGGGATGTGCGGCATGCACGTCCGGCGCAATGCTTACGCCCTGCATGTGCGTGACTTCGGAAGCGGCCCGCTCTTCGATGGGAATATGCTCCCCGTCAGGAATCGTCAGATCAAAGGTCGAGACCGGCGCCGCGATATAGAAAGGGACGTTGTTTTCTTTGGCCAGAACGGCAATTTGGTACGTTCCGATCTTATTGGCCGAGTCGCCGTTGGCTGCAATGCGGTCCGCCCCAGTCACCACCGCCCCCACATCGCCGGTCTTCAGGAAGTGCCCGACCATGTTGTCGGTGATGAGCGTGAGCGGAATGCCCCCGCGATGAAGCTCCCATGCCGTCAGGCGCGCGCCTTGTAGATAAGGCCGCGTCTCCGGCACCAGAACGTGAAGCTTTCTTCCCTGCTCGACGGCAACCCGAATGACTCCCAGGGCGGTTCCGATGCCGCCGGTAGCCAGCGCGCCGGCGTTGCACTGCGTCATCACGCGACCCTCGCGGGGCATCAATTCGGCACCGTAGCGCCCGATAGCCTCGTCAGTCGCTTTCTTCTCCAAATGAATCAGCTGCGCTTCCGCAACCATTCCCTTTCCGATTCTGTGCAGGTCCGAGGTCTGCGCGGTCAACTCCGCGAATCGCGCTTTCATGCGATCGATCGCCCAAAACAGATCGACCGCTGTAGGGCGTGTCTTAGCCAGAAGATCGCAGATTTTCGTGAACTCAAGACGGAGTTCCGGCACAGTCTTGGCCGGAGAGCGAAGGACTCCGAGAGCGGCGCCCATGGCCGCGGCCACCCCGATTGCCGGCGCTCCTCGAATAACCATCTCGCGAATCGCTTTCGCGACTTCACGGTAGTCCGTGTAGGTGTGATGAATCTCTTGCGATGGCAGACGGCGTTGGTCCAGCATGACCACACCGCGATCTGTCCATTCGATAGGTTGCGCTACGTACATAGGGTTCGTTGTGTCCTGGGAAACCTTCTTATTGTAGCGAAGGCGGCAGCGAAAAACGAATCGTCGCGGATTGATTTTCAGGGGCTGGTTGGAATGCGCGTGAAGCCATGGGTCCCGATAATCGTCGTGACTGCGATCATCGAGTTGTACCCCAGGTGAAGCAGAAAGCTGGCAAGCACAGTCCCGGTGCGGGCGCGGGCGAACGTGAAGACAATGCCCACCAGAATAAGCAGGGCGACGACTCCCCAAGTCCAGCCTAATTGCGCGCCGTGCATTAGGCCGAAGAGCACTCCGGTCAACAGTATGCTGGCTTTGGTGCCCACGCGGAGCCCCTGAGAGTTATCCGCGCCGAAGTGGCGCGTGATGGCGTAGGTGATGCGTGCAAACAGGGGATAAAGATAGCCGCGAAAAACCGTCTCCTCCACCAGCGGAGCAACCAGAACCGCCATGCACATCAGGAGAATCGCATTCTCCCGATTCTTGAACAGCTGCTGGATCGGCATATTGTCTTCCGTGTGCACTCGAGAACTCGCCAGCCCGACGAAAATGGCCAGAGCGCAGCCGCCAAAAAAGTATGCCCATGGCCCGCCCCAGGTTCCGGAGAGTCGCGATTTGAGTTTCTTCCAGCCCAGGGTGCTCCAGAACGGAGCGCCACGAAGCACGCTCAACGTAACGTAGAGAAAGAAGAAAACCGCGGCGTACCACAGAAGATTAGTGCCGAAAATGAACTGCGGCTTGTTCAGCAAATAGCGTTCGAGCTCTTCTTTCGGCAGTGGCTGGTGCGGGCCGTAATAAAGAAACAGCGCGGTTTGCACCACGACGAAGCTGGCCCCTGCGAAGAACAGGAAGACAATAAGATGCGGCCAGTACCAGGAGATCCGCAGATCTTCCGGAATTGCGGGATTTTGGCTGTACCCAGCGGCAGGGGGAAGAGTCGCCGCGTAGGTGATGGGATCACCATCGAGGAGCGGTGGCCCTGAGGGTTCGATAGAGTTCGGCTCCTCCGGAAATTGCGCCGGGAGTTCCGGTTCCGGAGGATTCGGAAGGGGGTCGTCGAAATGGGTCATCGCTTTTTTCCGCGTGCACCACGCGCGGAAGCCTTAGGCCAATTGGATGCCAGCGCCGCTGCAACCAGCGGCAGAAGAATTTCATGGTGTCCGGTGATGGCGTAGCCACGGGATTCCGGCCCGCGTGAGCCAGGCGCGGAAGCTGTAGGGCGCTTGACGACATTCTGCAGCGGCCGGTAGTGCTGCACGAAATCGAAGTTCGCGGTGGTGATCGGCCGCAAGGAAACGCCGAGATTGCGGACCACGGAAACTGCTTTCAAGAAAACCTCGGGCAGCAGCACTGCGGAACCCCAATTCAGGTATACGCCCCCGGGGTGCATTTCTTTCACCAGGGCGCTGAACAAACGGAAATCGTAGAGCGTGGCCACCCCGAGTGAAGCCCCGTCTGCTGCGGGATGCATGTGCGGAATGTCGGTGCCGATTGCCAGATGGATCGTAGTAGGAATGCGATGCTTGTAGGCGCAGGCCAGGACGCTGGATTCCGCATACGGCACGTCGATGATGCCGCTGTTGAGGAACTGCCCAGCCGCCTCGCCGTACCCGATATGAATGCGGGCGG
>Ga0187855_10004446_pt1 | contig 10090 bp, 12 predicted proteins | sample June2016WEW_8_10_2_FD_132969 | JGI IMG/M metagenome (GOLD analysis project Ga0187855, IMG submission 132969) | Peatland microbial communities from SPRUCE experiment site at the Marcell Experimental Forest, Minnesota, USA - June2016WEW_8_10 | ecosystem: Environmental > Terrestrial > Soil >... | reverse complement strand
GAAATAGACGCCCGACCACTGCGACACGTACTTGTTGTGGTCGAGCAGTTTGGTGGCACCGGCGGCCGGGATGTCGCCGAGGCCGCCTCCGCCGTTCATCTCGTACGTCCAGTTCCACCCGTAAAGCGAGGGCTTGGCCACGAGTGTGTGCAAACTGTCGCCGAAGGTGATGGTCGAGGTGACGATCATGAGTGCGAAGACGGTGCCGAGAATGGCCGAGCGCACGGGTACGGCGTTTCTTCCGGTGCCCGGTTCGAGCGCCAGGCGAATACCCGTCACCACGGAGACCGGCATGCTCGCGTTGGCGGCGACCCGCGCCGTGCTGGAACCGCGGACCTTCGCCACGTAATGCCGTGAGGTCGACTGTCGCCGCGCGATCCGAAGTGCGAATCCGACGGCGAGGGTGACCAGGGCCACCAACGCCACGGCCACGCCGATGCCCACAATGGTCCAGTCGACGTTGATGCCATTGGGTAGGTACGGACGGATCGGTCCGAGCAGCCCCAAGGGGGAGAGCGCGACCGCCACCACTCCGGCCAGAATCGACCCGGCGACGATGGCGAAGACGATACCGACGAGTCCGTCAAGGGCGGTCCCCGTGGGCGTGGCGCCGAGGGCGCGAAGGACGGTGAGTTCGGTGGCGTTGAAGCGAAGACGTCGACCGATCACCTGACCCGCGATTACCAACATGGCGAGCGCCGCGATGAGACCGAAGGTCGCGAGGGCGATCGATTCGGGCCGCAGCGTTTGCGCAGCGGTTTCTTCAATCTGCGAGACCGCCGTGAATTCGAACGGCAATCCCTTGGGCAGCGCTTTCGCGATCTCCGCCTCGACCTGGAATTGGTGAGTGGTGCCACCGACGAGTTGCAGGGCACTGATGGACGTGTTCACGCAGCACGTCAGTAGGTGTTTCGTCAAGGCGGGAGTGAACAGGCTGACCGAACCGCTGCCCTGGTCGACTTGATCCTGAAGCAGATCGTGGGGTTGCACCGCCCCGGTGCTGACGAGCGTGGCCCGAAAGCGCAGGGTGGGAACGAGTTTCTTTAACGCCTGTTCCGGACTCAGCGATTCGATGAGCCCGACCTCTTTATTCGAGAAGGCGACGAACCTCACTACTTGACCCAGGTGCAGTCCCAACTGTCGGGCCGTCGCTCCGTCCATCGCGAACTGATCGAACTTGTTGGTATTGGGTCGATGTCCGTTGGTGATGATCACGCTGTCTTGGGTGAACTGCTCGCCGTTGACGCTGCCCGAAAACGACTGCCCTTCCGTTCCCGGCAGTGGTTCGCCTTTCGCATTGAGCGGGATGAGATTCAAGTCAACCAGACTCTTGACGTCCTTGACGTACCGCAGGTGTTCCAGGGTCTTGATCAGCGAGGGGGAGTAGCCCTGTTGTGAGATCGTGGGGTTCGAGACGCCCGTTAGTCCGATCAACTGAGAGGAGTTCGACCGCGCCATGAGGGTCGCGTACGAAGACTGCGTACGGCGAGCGCCGGCGATCGAGGCCATGGAGAGACCCCCCAAGAGGCCCACGAGTAATACGACGGTCAGGTAGCCGCTCCAGCGGACGCGAAACGTGGCGACGAATCGGTACCACGCGACGCGAAAACTCTGCGTCACCCTAACGACCCTCCGGTCCACGTTGGATCGTCCGCATGGCCATCATTCTGACCCAGTTGGCTCACGAAAAGAGGTGGGTAACCGCCCAAAAGTGGTTCGTGGTACTACCCGTGGCCGCTTCGATCTCGACCCGGCGATGTTCCTAGGCTGGATTCATGTTCGGCACTCTCGAGTCGCGGATCGACCCTTCGGCGGAGAAGCCGAGAGCGATGGCGCCGACACTCGATGGTGCGGTCGAGAACGTGGCGTGGGGTGGTGACGACGAGGGACTCGAAGAGGCGCGCGTGCAGACGCGACGTCGCCGTCTTCGACACGTCGTCGTGGTCTTCTTCATGGTCATCGCGGCCGTCACCATTGCCTGGGGTCTCGGCGGTGCTGGTCATCCGAGTCCGCGACCTCGAACCGGCACGTCCAGTTCAGACAGCGGTGGGACGACCGGATCTTCGAACGGCACCGCGCCGATCGTCCTTGACGGTCAAAGCGTCAATACGGTCGTGCCGTTCGGTGCGAAGACCCTATGGGTCTTTACCGTCAACGAAGAGGCGGTCTCGGGTGGCGGCCAAGGCATCGAACTGACCACGAACGGAGGATTGAGCTGGACGGACGCCACGCCACGGGGTCTGAACGTCGACGGCGGTGATCACTGGATCGGCAACTTCGGCGCCCTCTCTGCGACCGATGCCTTCATCGTCTTCGGACACATCGATTCCGGTCCGCAGATCATCGAGATGACACAAGATGCGGGACGGACGTGGTCGAAGGTCGGCACGCTACCGACGCCGCCGGGTGGCTGTGAGTTGCAGTTCGTCAACGTCCACGACGGAACGTGCACGGTATTGGGTGGCGCGCTGGGCTCGATGACGGTCTCAGTTTTCCGCACCGCAAACGGGGGTGCGAGCTGGCGCAAGGTCTACGCCAACACACCCAACACAACCTCAGCGACGAAGGGCGCGATCCCCTTCGCGTGTGACAAGCGCATCGACTTCATCAACGCGCGAACGGGCTTCGCCCTGTTCTTCTGTAACGCCGGAAGTGGAGCCGACGTCGAGGAATCACTGAACGGCGGCTCGTATTGGACAGAGCGTCCGGTCGTACAGCCGTCCGCGGTCCCGGAAGGCGGGGGCGGTTTTTCGGGGCCGCCGGTGTTCGACGGACTCAATGGCGCGGTCCCGTACTCGGTGGGAACCCTCTCCGAGGTGTACGTGACCAACAACGGGGGCCTGACGTTCCATCCCGTCTATCCACCGGACCGCCGCAAGCGGTGGGTGGAGGACATCGCGTCGCCAACGATTTGGCGCCTCACCTACGGCAAAGAGATTCTGGCCACGAACAACGCGGGAAAGTCGTGGTTCACGGTTACGAGTGACACGGTGCTGCAGACCAATGACTACGGAAGCTTGACCGCTCCGGGCGGAATCGTGCAGTTTACGACCCCCAACGACGGTTGGCTGACCGAGAACGAGGCCGCCGTACACTCGCTGCTGTTACGCACGACCGATGGTGGCCGACGATGGCGCACGGTGTTCGTCCCCGGCACCAAGAGGTTGTAGTCCCGGCTACGCACCAGGTCCGACAGGGCTAGTTGCCCGGGCGGAAACGAAGCGCCGACCACACGTCGTCGATGGAGACCTGGCGTACCGGCTGAACACCACTTTCAGCGAGTTGTGCAGCGAGAGAGTCTCGGTTCAGGTCCGTACCCAGTTGGCCGGCCTTCGGGTACGACACCCACGTGAGGCGATCGGCGGCGACAGCGTCAACGATGTGGGGCCGATTCCGTTCAAGGGACGCCCGATCACTGACGAACACGAGGAGCGCAGATCCCTCCTGACTGGTTGAGGCCTTCGGGAGGTGGTCGACGGCGACGGCCACGCCGTCAGGCATGTCCCGTGTCTCGAGAGCCTGCCCGACCCGGAGCTGCAACTTCTATTCCAGTTCCACCGTCGAAGTCTCGCAGTTCTCGATCAGAGCGTCAACGTTGGACTCTGTCGAATCGAAGCCCGCACCTGAGGACTTACGTGCAGCCTCACCTAGCATTGCGGGATGCAGAGGCTAACGCTCGCGGATCGCCGATGCGGATCGACCCGGTGATCGATGCGGGACGCGTACGAGGTTGACGATGATCCGCTGCGAATCGACGTAGGTGTCGTCTGGCAGTTCCTCTCGACGGAGGCGTATTGGAATCGATGGCGAAGCCGCGAGGATGTCGAACGTCAGTGGCGCGGCGCGTGGCGAGTCGTCGGTGTCTACGGGTCCGATGGCGCCATGGTGGGTGGCGCGCGGGCGATCTCCGATGGCGTGAGTGACGCGTACTTGGGTGACATGTTCGTCGTTCCGCCGCATCGCGGGCGGGGACTCGCGAAGCGGTTGTTGTCGACGATGATCGATGAGGGACCGGGGCGTGACTTTCGGTGGATGTTGGTGACCAGTGACGCCCACGGCCTTTACGCGCAGTTCGGGTTCGCCGCTCCCGACGAGCGAGTCATGGTTCGCCCTCCGCGTATCACGAACTGACGGATAGGGCACCCCGATCGTCGTCGACGACGAGGGTCCTACTTGGTCCGGATCACGATGGAGCGCGCGAACTTGTCGTGCAGCGTTTGGTTCCGCCTGTCCCAGGCGACCCACAAGAGGTCGACGAGGTGGGGTAGGTAGAACGCAAAGAAAATCAGAACGTGGTGGTCTTCGCGATGCAGCTGGAGCGTCGTGGGATGGGCGTAGCGATGGAAGTGATAGATGCTTCCCGCCAAGAGCAGTACGCCGTAGGCCACCGCGCGTTTCGCGGCGCGCGAATAGGTCAGTTCGGTGACGCCGTCTTCGTCGACGCATCGAATCGAGACGATGCGCATGCCGATCGTCTGACCGTGGCCGAGCCCGATGAACAGTGAGCCGTAGAGGAACGCGATGACCGTGACGATCGCGAGGCTGGTGTCGAAGTTCGCATTCACCGCGCTCAGGGGTAGGGGCACGATGATGAGGAGGAGGAGGTAGTCGATGGCGTACCCGAGGAAGCGGGTCCAGAATCCCGCCAATCGGAACTCCGTCGGCAGGTCCGTTTCGGTCGGGAAGTAGGGGAGGGGTGCCGGGTTCGCGTACACGCTCGACGTGGGCGAACCACAAGAAGCGCAGACCTGTTGACCCGGAACCTCCTCCGTGCCACACGTGGGGCAGGTCGCCATTTCAGGGTCTCCTTGATCTAGTGATCGTCGTTCGTGCGTAGTTCGTGATCACTTGAACCTTAGAGCCAGAACACTCTCGCAGCGGTCCAGGAGCTTTGTCGACCGGCTCACGTGGTCTTCGAGGCGACGAAGACCGGAATGAGACGTTCGGTCTTCAGCTGATACTGCGCGTAGGGCGGAAAGGCCGCGACGGCGCGCTCCCACCAGGTCGCGCGTTCGTCACCCTCGATCTCGCGCACCGAGACCGCGAACAGGTCCGGGCCGTCCTGGATCGTGACCGACGTCGGATCGGCCTTCAAGTTGTAGTACCACACTGGGTGCTTTGGCGCGCCACCTTGTGAAGCGACGAGCGCGTACTCGCCGTCGTGTTCGACGCGCATCAGCGGCGTCTTTCGGATCGTGCCGCTCTTGTTGCCCCGGCTCGTCACGATCACGACCGGGAGCCCGGTGTCGCGCAGCGTGGTGCCCTCCGTGCCGCCGGAACGTTCGTAGAGATCGACTTGGTCCCGTACCCATTCGGCGGGGCTCGGTTCGTATCGTCCGTCAAGTGACATCGTGGTCCTCGTTCGTCTTGGTCACACCTACTCGGTCTCATATCGTAAAGGTCTGTTTCGGCGTGGTGACACCGACGTCGCCGACGACCGGTGGTCGCTGATGTCATCGGTGCCGTGCGAATGACGCACCGTCCGGCGAGATCTGTACGGATACAGTGGGTAAAACGAGCCGGGAGGGACCGTGACTTTGCGAATTGCGCTCGCGACGACCGTGGGAGCCAGTCGCTCCAAGGTCTACGACGTTCTTCGATCAACCGAAGGTCAGAGGGGATTTTGGACCTCGGACTGTGAACTCGACGACGGCCACGGTCGATTCGGATTCCTTGAGGCCCCCGTCGACCTCAACGTGTCGATCTCACTGGTCGCCGACGAGCTCGTGAGGATGAAGGTCGAGTCGGGCTTCCCGGGTTGGAACGGGTCGACGTGGGAGTGGGTGCTCAGTTCCCATCACGACGAGCCGGGCGAGACGAACGTGCAGTTTCGTCACTACGACTTCGAACCCAGCTACACGGAGTCCGACATGGCCTACACGGCCCAGTCCTGGGCGATGATCCTCGATCGACTGGCGCACTACGTGAAGACGGGCGTGGCCGATCCGTTCTTCGCGAACGACGGTGCGTAGCGTCGTCGAGACGTGACTTTCGCTCGCCGTAGGGATCGAAGACCGGGAACGCCGACGGGTTTCGAGACTCACAACGCGACGACGCTAATCTCATCGTCATCGCCGCCGGTAACGAAGGACGCTCATGGCCATTGACTTCACTCTCGCCCCCGAACACGAAGCGATCCGGATGCGGGTCCGCGAGTTCATTCAGGGGACGGTCATACCGGCCGTCGCTCGACCCGGCGACGAGGAACAGGCGCTGTCACGACGCGACTATCTCGCGACGATCATCGGCCTGCGCGAACAGGCCAAGGCCCTAGGTCTCTGGCTGCCGCACATGCCCCAAGAGTGGGGCGGCATGGGGCTCGGTCACGTGGAACTGGCGATGGTGCAGGCCGAAGCCGGCAAGACGCGCGTCGGCCCCTGGGTCCTCAACTGCATGGCGCCGGACGAGGGCAACATGCACACGCTCCTGCACTGGGCGAACGACGACCAGAAGGAGCGCTACCTACGACCGCTCTGTGAAGGCACGGTGATGTCGTGTTTCGCCATGACCGAACCGGAGGTGGCCGGTTCCGATCCGACGCTCATCCGCACGCACGCCGAGAGAGACGGCGACGAGTGGATCATCAACGGTCACAAGTGGTTCATCTCGAACGCCCGCCGTTCACAGTTCGCGATCCTCATCGCCCGGACCGAACCGGACGTCCCCGAAGGGTCCTCCGGAGCGACGACGGCGTTCATCATCGACATTCCCTCGGATGGTTGGAACGACGTTCGTGAGGTGGAGACGATGCACGGTTCGACCGGTCACAGCGAGATCGTCATCGAGGACTTGCGCGTGAAGGACGAGCAGATTCTCGGTGGTCGCGGCAACGGGCACCGGCTCGGCCAGGCTCGCCTCGGCCCGGCCCGTTTGGCGCACTGCATGCGCTGGATCGCCCAGGCCGAAACGGCCTTGGACATGATGGTCGATCGGTCGATACATCGCTACTCGCACGGTTCGACTCTGGCCGAGAAGCAGGGCGTCCAGTGGATGATCGCCGATTCGGCGATGGAGCTCTACCAGTGCAAGCTCATGGTTCTCCACACGGCCTACAAGATCGACCGGGGTGACGACTTTCGCACGGAGGTCTCGATGACGAAGCACTTCGTCGCCAACAGCCTCAATCGAATCATCGACCGGGCGATACAGGTGCACGGCGCACTCGGCTACTCGACGGACACGCCGCTCGCCTCGATGGCGCAACACGCACGATGGGCGCGGCTCGCCGACGGGGCCGACGAGATTCACCAGATGAGGATCGCCGAACGGACCATCGCGGCCTACAAGGACACCGGTTCGACGGCGTCTGCCACGGGCGGTCTGCCGATATGAGCGAGTTGTTACATTCGAAGTGGACGATCTCGGTCTCGGGTGGTCCGGACAAGGCAAGGACGGTGGGGCGTGGTTGACGAGGACATCTTTCAGCGCATCAACACTCTGGTCGACGAGGAGAAGGTGTTGCGCGAACACGAGACGCCCGAAGCCGTCGCGCGGCTCGCCCACATCGAAGAGACACTCGACCAGTGCTGGGACCTACTGCGTCAGCGCCGCGCCCTGCGTGAGTTCGGTCGCGACCCCGCCGAGGCGCACCTTCGAGACGTGGACACGGTCGAGCGTTACGAGCAGTAGTCCAGTCGGACGCCGACACCGCTACCCATAATGAGCAGCGACGGATCCCGTCGCAACAACTATCCGACGAAAGCTTTCACGTCGGCGATGATCTTGTCTTCCACCTCGAGGCTCCACAGTGAGTCCGCGACGTCAATCGGCAAGAAGAGGTCGGAGATCAGTAGCGTCTCAATGGCGGCGACGCCGAGGTTCTGCACCCACTTCCCGATGCCGAATCGAACCGTGAAGTCTGCCGGAGTCCCGCTGATGGTGATGGTGAAGGCACGCTCGGCCGCGACGATGTCGCGCAGGAAGCCACTCTTGGTCGCTTGCACCACCGTCCCCGCGTCAGTTGGTGGCGAGGTCTGGACCGTGAAACCATCGGCCTTCAGGTACTCCGTGAGGTGTAACTCCAAGTCGGTCAGGTTGGTGCCCTTACCCTCAAAGTGTTCTGACTTATCTCCCAGCATGATGCCTCCTAAAATGGTGCGTTTCATGACCATACTGGCGAGTTCAACAACGCCAATCCGATTATTCCGAGATTCTTACGATGGGCAATTCGCCGCGCGCTCGAAAGACCAACACCTCGGACCGGTCACGAGTGACTATTCGCCACTTTGGACGCCGACCAACTCGGCGTACACGTCGAGATGACCGAGGTGACGCGCGTACTCCTGGAGCACATGGAAGAGTACCCGCTCGAGTGTCGCCGGATCATTGCCATCCCATCGAGGTCCCGGTGCACCGACGTCGACGAGCTCGTGACGACGCACGATCTCACCGGTTCGCTCGCCGCGACGCCGCATCGTCGCGACCAACGAGTCGAGGGTGTCATCCGGGGCAATGCACCAACGATCGCCCACGTGATCGCCCCACGGCTCTTCGACCGTTTGACCTTCGAAACCCCACTCGAGCCAGCGCATCTCGACGAACGTGAGGTGCTTCAGCAATTCCAGAGCGGTCCAGTCGCTCGGCACGACGCTCACCACCAAGGCGTCCGGCGGAAGCGAGGTGACCTTCTCGATGACGCGACCGCGAAAGTAGTCGAGATACGTGAGGAAGACCTCTTCACGCGTCATCACGGGTCCGGTCGGTGTTGGAACGTCCATCGACTCACCCTAAACGGCGACACGCGATTCGCGAGGACCTACAGTTCGTTCATGGGTGAGAGTGATGAGCGTCGGCCGCCGCCGACTGAAGACGTGACGTCCGAGACCGACCGCACGCCGCCGGTGATGTGGCCCAGTGAAGGCAGCGGCTTCGAGGCCGACCCCTTCAGCCCGGCGGGCATGTCACAGCAGATCTGGATCGCGACGGGCAAGCGGCCGAAGAGTCGCGTCGGCATGTGGACCCTTCGCATCGTGTGCATCGTCGTGGCGCTGGCCTTCATCGCGGCCCAGGTGGCGCACTGACTCCACGTGGTCACGTCCTCGACGTCTCCTAGTCTCAGGAGGTGCGCATCCTTGGTCGTGAAGGGATTCGGATTCGGTCACTGATCACGTGGTCGGTCGCGGTGATTCTGCTGATCCTTGCCTCGCTCGGAGCGTTCTCATCGGCCATCGTGCGTAAGGCGACCGTCATCTCGTCGATCACCACGTCTCGATACGGCACGGTTCTGGTCGTGGGCGGAACCGCGAATCGCGGACTCTCTGGGTTCCCGCTCTACGAGTTCAGCGGGGACGTGGGCGATCATCTGGGCTGCGGGACGACCAGGACCGTGGGCTACGACCTCGGCGCCAAGGAGAGCGTGCCGCTCACATGTACCGGACCGGAAGGCGATCTGCTCGCCGACGTCAGCTCCGACGACTGGCCGGCGCTCACGTCGAAGGTCGCCCCGATCGCCGGCCGTGGCGTCGACGCCAAACTGCTCGGGAGGATCGACCGACCGGGCATCGGCGACCAAGTCACCTACGCCGGTCATCCGCTGTACCTCTTCGACCCGTCGTCACAGCCGTTCCGGCCCCAGGGTGAGAACTTCATGGAGACGGTCAGTCCCTTGCCACCGTGGCACGGCTACTGGTACCTGGTCTCCGCGCGCACCGGCGCGCCGTCGCCCGGCGTGGCGACGATCGAAGAGGAGACGCTCCCGAATGGGGTGCACGCCATGGCCGTCGTGGAGGACGGCAACGTGGATCCGATCAAGGTGACGCTCTACGCCGGTGACAGCACGTCGAGTCCGTACTCGTGCGCCCCGACGTGCGCGAACCGGTGGACGCCGGTCTTGACGAGTGCGATGCCGGTCTTGGGACCGGGTCTGGACCACGCCCGTATCTCGATCAACCGGATCGCTCGAGACGAGTTCGACGTCACGTACGACCACTGGACTCTCTACCTCTTTGACCGTGAACGAGTCCGGTTGAACGCGAATGGACGTATCGAGACCGGTGGCACGGCCGGGAACGGCGCCGGGTCACTCGGACCCGATGGTGTCATGGCGGTCGTCCCCGTCCCCAACTGACGCGGCTGCGAGCGCAGCCACGAT
>Ga0187855_10004437_pt1 | contig 10103 bp, 9 predicted proteins | sample June2016WEW_8_10_2_FD_132969 | JGI IMG/M metagenome (GOLD analysis project Ga0187855, IMG submission 132969) | Peatland microbial communities from SPRUCE experiment site at the Marcell Experimental Forest, Minnesota, USA - June2016WEW_8_10 | ecosystem: Environmental > Terrestrial > Soil >... | reverse complement strand
GAGCAGCCAGACGTGAAGCCGGTGCTGAGCTTCGCCTCTAGCGCCGACCTCCGCCGCCGCATGTACCTCGCCTACAACACGCGTGCATATCCCAAAAATACGCAGGTCCTGCGCGACCTCCTCGCCACGCGTCAGCAGCTTGCCACCCTCCTCGGCTATCCGCACTTCGCCGACCTCAACACTGCCGACACCATGATCGGCTCTGCCGCAAATATCACCCATCTCATCGATCAGGTCGACGGGGTCTCGCGAGGCGTCGCTGCCCGCGAGTACGCCCAGTTGCTCGCCTTCGCGCAACAAAAACAGCCTGGCATCACCGCCATAAGCCAGTCCGATAACAACTATTGGCAGGAACAGTACCGGCGCGCCAAATACGACTTCGACGCCCAGGTCGTCCGCCCCTACTTCCCCTACACGCAAGTGCAGTCCGGCATTCTCACCACCGCTGCGCGCCTCTTCCACGTCTCTTTCAAGCCAGTGAAAGACGCCGTCGTGTGGGACGCTTCTGTCGACACCTTCGATGTCTTTGACGCTGCACCAGGAAACGAAGGCAAGCGCCTCGGCCGGATCTACCTCGATATGCATCCGCGCGAAGGCAAAGACAAATGGTTCTCCGCCGGTCCCGTAATTCCCGGCATCGCCGGCCGCCAAATTCCCGAAGGCATGCTCATCTGCAACTTCTCCGGCGGCACTGCAGGCGATCCTGGGCTCATGGAATACAACGAAGTCGTCACCTTCTTTCATGAGTTCGGCCACCTCATGCATCACATTCTCGGTAGCCAGGGCCAGTGGTCTGGCGCAGGAGGATTTAACGTCGAGTCGGACTTCGTCGAAGCTCCCTCGCAGATGCTCGAAGAAATGTTCCACGACACCACGATCCTGCAATCGTTCGGTAAGCACTATCAGACTGGTGAAGTTCTGCCTGCCTCCCTCATCGCGAAAATGAACGCTGCGGCCGCCTATGGCCGCGCCAGCGATTTGCAGTGGTTCCTCCAGTTCTCTACCTACGCGCTTCAGCTCCACGACCGCGCCCCCGAAGGCATCGACTTCGATTCCCTCTGGACGGCAGACACGAGCGCTTCAGCCCTTTCACGCCAGTCGATGGCATCCACTACGCCGAATCCTTCGTTCACCTCGAGGGCTACGCTTCGAACCTCTATACCTACTTGCTCGACAAGGTCATCGCAATCGACTTCTTTGCGCAATTCGACAAACGCAACCTCCTCGACGGCCCCACGGCGATGCGCTACCGCCACGCCGTCCTCGAACCGAGCGCCAGCAAACCAGCCTCGGAATTGGTGCGTGACTTTCTCGGCCGTCCACAGGGCATCGACGCCTTAAGAAACTGGATGAACGAAGAGTTTGAAGCTCCACAAACCGCATTAAAGCAGGGACAAATGTGACCGGCACGGTACACCTCACGGCCCAAAAGTGGGCGGGGTTCGCGAAACCGGCGGCGCGGCGCGCCCGCAAAGAGCACAGGGGCACTGATCACTGGTCACTGGTCACTGGTCACTGGTCACTGGTCACTGGTCACTGTCCACTGCTCGCTGTCACCGTTCCTGTTTCTCTGTCTCCTGTTTCTCTCTCTCGCTCTCTTTCAGTACAATTCATTGCTGTGACCGTCAAAACCGTCAAACCTACTCCTTCAGTGCCCAGCGCATCGTCCAACAAAAAGTCGCCCGTTACCCTCGCAATCGACATCGGTGGCTCCGGCCTCAAGGCCATGCTGCTCGATCCGTCGGGCAAGCCGGTCAGCGAGCGTCAGCGTGTCGACACACCCGCCGTTCCCACGCCGCCACTGGTGCTCGCCGGCCTTGAGGAACTCCGCAAACAACTCCCCGCCTTCGATCGCGTTTCCGTCGGTTTTCCCGGCGTCATCAAGCGCGGCACCACCTACACCGCCGCAAATCTGCATCCCGCATGGGTGGGCTATCCATTGCAGCTTGAACTTGAGAAGCGCTGGAAAAAGCCCGTGCGCGTGGCCAACGATGCGGCCGTTCAGGGCTACGGCGCCATCGTCGGCGACGGCGTGGAGCTCGCTCTCACGTTGGGTACCGGCCTCGGTTCTTCGCTCTTCACCGGAGGCCGTCTCTGCCCCGGCCTCGAGCTCGCCCACCATCCCTGGCGCAAGGGCAAAACCTACGAGGATTTCCTGGGCCGTCGCGGACTCGACAAATACGGCAAAAAGCACTGGAACAAGCTGGTGCAGGATGCCATCGAACAAACCGCAAAACTCTTCAACTGGGATCACCTCTACCTTGGCGGCGGCAACACCAAGAAGCTCGACTTCGAGCCCGGCAAGAATGTGAAGATCGTCTCCAACGAAGCAGGCCTGCTTGGCGGCGTCGCTCTCTGGCGGGAGTGGGACTGAGTCCGGAACATCAATTGGAATCAGCGAATCTTCATCGAGCATCTGCGCGAAATCTCGTCGTTATCAACTTCATCGAAATGCGCTTACCGGTACTTTTGTCATCCTCCGAGTGACTCGAATCACTTCCATTCCGCGCACATACCCCTCAGATTAGAAACAAGCAGACGCTTCAGCAGAGAATTCCACCAGGCCTGCCGCCGGCCGCGATTCCTTTTCGCTCCCGGTTTTCAGGATGGACTCTGCAAGAGGGAAAAATGATTTCTGGTCCAAGCGGTGCGGTTTCCGCAATAGAATTTGTTCGCAAAATGCAGGGCAAGTCTCAGGCAGCCCTGATTAGAGCCAGCGACAAAGAGCAATACGTCGTTAAATGGATGCACGGCCCCAGGTCCACCGTCAGTGTGCGGCTTGAGGCACTGCGTAATTCCGTATATCTATACCTCGGTCTTCCTGTTTCGACATGGACCCCCATCGACATTCCTGATGAACTCCTCGACGCCCATCCGGAGATGTGGATCAGTTCGCCGAAAGGTATGATCCGCCCCAACGCGGGCGTGCACTTTGCATCGCGCCTGGTCTCGCCTCCCGGCGGCGCGTTCTATGAATTCCTTCCTACCCGCATGTTTTCGCGCGTCACCAATCGCTCTGACTTCTGGGGCGCCTATGCGGCCGACGTGTGGACCGAGCGCTTCGAAATTCGTCAAGCTCTCTTCGTTCCCGATGATGCGCCGTCCAGCCTCAGGGCCATCTTCATCGACCACGGAAGTTCGTTCGCTCTCCTGGGTTCGAAAGAAGTGGCTCGACTGACCTCTTGCCTCTATTCCGACCGGCTTATCTATCCCGAGTCCGAAATGGTTACCGGCCTCCACGACTGGATTGAACACATTCGCAAACATGGCCACGAGGCAGTCATGAAAGCACATGACAGCCTGCCTCCGGAGTGGATCACTGCTTCCGTCATTGAAAAGGAGTCCCGGCTCATCGAACGCATTCAGGAGTTGCGCGACATCGTCTTCCCGTCAATCTCGCGCTTTTCCTCGGCCGCGAGTCGAAAGACCGGCAGATGCTGCAGCATACGCGTCCTGCTGCGCGCCGGCACAATTCTCTGATCGAACAACCATATGCGGTCGCCCTGGCATTGGGTGCCCCAGGTCCGGGGTCCCCGGCGACAGGTCTTCGTCGCTGGGGTGGAGATCTCGCCTTTGAGACCTGGGAAAGCACGAACCACGAAGAGAGATTTCACCCGCCGAGTGACCTACTGCTTGCCACGCAACTCCCGCTCAGCTTCGATCACATTCTCCGGTCGTCCAAGATCGCGCCACTCATATTCATCCGCTCGAAACGCAACGATCTTCTCACCCTGACCCGCAAGACGCAGATACGCAGGAATGATCGAAAAGGCTCCGGTCTCATCGATCATCGTGAACAGCCGCGGAGATATCACATGAATCCCGGAAAATGCCAGCGCCTGCACAGAGCCGGCAGACCGCACCATCTCCGGCGTTCCCTCCCGCCCCAGCTTGCGTCCGCATAACAACCCCTGCTCGTCAAACAACAAAGGCCGCGATGTCATGCGATCCTGCACCGCCATCGTTGCCAGCGCATTCTGCTCCCCATGGAAGTGCACCATCCGCCGCAGATCGATTGTGCTGATCACGTCCACGTTGTGCAGCAGAAAGGGCAACGCCGCATCCGGCCCATCCTCGAGGAAAAACCACGCCGCCTTCTTCAACCCACCGCCCGTGTCCAGCAACTCCTCTTCGTGCGAAATCTCGATCCGCATCCCGAAGTTTTGGTTCGCCTCCAGATAGGCGCGAACCATCTCCGCAAAGTGATGCGTATTCACGATCACGTCGCGCACACCAAATTCCCGCAAGCGCGTCAGTGTGATCTCCAGTAGAGTTCTTCCGGCAATTTCCACCAGCGCTTTGGGACGGTCATTCGTCAGCGGCTGCAGGCGCGTTCCCAGCCCGGCCGCCAGAACCATTGCCTTCATCGGCCCATTTTCTCCAACTCCACGTGGCGCACGACTACCGTCACTCCGGCGCTTCCCCGCAGATGCTTCGCCAACTGCTCGGCCAGGTAAACCGATCTGTGTTGGCCACCTGTGCACCCAAACGACACCATCAGATTCTGGAAGCCCCGACGCTGATAAGTCGTCACACTCTCATCCACCAGCGCGATTGCATTCGCAAGAAAATTCCCAACGCTCTCCTCGCCCTCCAGATACTCTTTCACCGCCGCATCCTTGCCCGTCTGCAACCGAAACTTCTCCTCACGCCCCGGATTCGGCAAGCTCCGCGCATCGAAAACAAATCCGCCGCCGTTCCCTGACTCATCCTTGGGCATCTCGCGATGAAACGAGAAACTGAAAATCCGCACCGTCAACACATTCTCCGGCGCAGCCAGACCCTGCAGCTTCTCTGATGCCGACAGGCTTCCCAACGCCTCCATCAGCGCAGGCAGCGCAATCGGCAGTTTCACATTCGCGGCCAGCCAGCGCAGGTTCTTCAGCGCGTACGGCACACTCTGCAAAAAATGCGCCTTGCGCTCATAAAATCCTCTGAAGCCATACGCCCCCAGCGCCTGCAGAATGCGCACGTAGACGTACGCGTAGTAGTGCTCCATGAAGGCATCGCGCTTCAAATCGATGAAGCCGCCAAGGCAATCGAGGTAATAGTCCAGCAGCTCCTGGCGAAGCGCCGGCGGCAGATCGGCCTTGCCATCGTAGAGAAGCGAAGCGATGTCGTACTGCAGCGCGCCCCTGCGCCCGCCCTGGTAATCCAGGAAAAACGGATTCCCTTCCCGCAGCATCACGTTACGCGATTGAAAATCCCGATACAAAAAATATTCATGCGGGGCACCCAGCAAAAACTTCGTGAGCCGTCCGAAATCCGCCTCCAACGCCTGTTCATTGAAAGCCACCCCCGCCAGCCGCAAAAAGTAGTACTTGAAGTAATTCAGGTCCCACGCAATCGATTGTCTGTCGAAGCTCGCGCGCGGATAGCATACCTTGTAATTCAGATCGCGGCCCGCCTCCACCTGGAATCTCGGCAACACGGCGACAACTTTCCGGTACGCCTCAATCGCTCCCGGCGCAATCGTGTCACCATCCCGATGAGCACTCAAATACTCAAACAGCGTCGTGTTGCCAAGGTCTTCTTCCAGGTACGCACCCCGGCTCAAGTCCTCCGCATAGATCTCCGGCACCGGCAAACCCTTTCGCCGAAAATGCCGTGAGAACTCGATAAACGCGACGTTCTCCTCACGCACCGGATACAGAATCCCAATCGCGCTTGAAGCCCCACCCGTAAGCCGCACAATAGCCCGCCCCGAGCCGCCTAGCTGCCCTTGCAGCGGCTTTACCTCCTCGGCTGGTGTTTTGAAATGCCGCTCAAAAAGTTCTTTAAGAACTTCCATCCAACTCTTTCCACCAATGATTGAAGCTGCTCTCCAATCATACCCAGAGGCCGGTCAACGTTGGCTCAAAGTCGGTCGTGGGGGACCCTCTTCGTGCACCGTGCTGGACGCGTAAGCGATGTCGAGATGAAAGATCCGTCCGTCCGCGCTCTTAACCGTGGCCGACCGAATCGTCGTAGCCTCCGTCGAATCGTAGGTGTAGGAATAAACGCCCCCATCGGCCATGGTCTGCCTCACCAGCAAGCCATTGGCATACTCATTGCGCATCAACACACGCGGTGCCGTCTTCGCATTCGGCGCTTCGCTGAACGCGAGCAGGTGCTGCGTACCGTCGTATTCATAGCGACAAACCTCGCCCGTCGAGTACGACACGCTCGTCAGCCGATTTTGCCCATCGTAACCATAGTGCACTGTCCGTCCGCGACTATCGGTCGCCTCGGCAATCCGGCCGTCGCCTTCATACTGTATGCGTATCCAGCTTTGATTCGGCGATGTCAGGCGCATCAACCTTCGGCCATCTCCGCGCTCGAACTTGAGTTCCTGTCCCTGAGCATTCCGGTAGCCCGTGAGATAGCAAAACACCGTCGGGCTCATGCAAGGAAGATACGTCTTCACAGTGCCGTCGAAGCGTTTCAGGTCGTAGTGCTCAAAAGGCGTCGGCCTCCAGCGCATCTCGTAGAACCCGCTATTCCCGGTGTCCACATACTTCACCAGCGACAGATTGGAGAGCCAGCGCGGCTCGCGCACCAGGTCGATGCGCGAGGAGTCTGCCTGCACCAGCGAAATCGTGATATTATCCGCCGACGACAGATATTCGTCGTAATTCACAGTCCCGCTGATGCCGAATGGGTTGTTTCCCTTCCATCCATCCCGCGTCACGCGCTGAAAGGCAATCGGAATCGTGTCCGGCAGAAAAAAGTCCGTGCGCTTGTCCATCAGCAACCCAAGCCGCAAGTCCAATTCAAACCGCTCCACCCCCTCGTATTCGTCCGGATCCTCAACATCGGCGCACCTGCGAATCAGCGGTCCCGCCTTCGGCCGCATTCCCTGCTTCGCCGAGTACTCGAAATAAATGCAGGGTTCGTCCAGCACCTGCCCGGCAGCCGAACGCGCTGGATCGAGATCCGATTCGTAAATATCCTCCGACGGCAAATCGGGATCAAGCGTGTCGTGCAGCAGGCTGCTCCGATCTTCGTTCACCGGCAAATGCCAGTAAAGAATCGCTACATCCTTCAGCAGAATCCGCCGCAGGCGCGCTTGAAAATGCTGCTCCGCTCTTTTCGCATCCGTCTTCTGGTCGCGACTTGCGTCAGGGTCGTATCGCCACCGCTCGCTATCCTGCATGCCCTCCGCCGAAATGATCGCCGCACGCTCCATGTCCCGCTGCGTAAAGGACGACTTCCAAAGGAGGTGATCGGAATACATGTCCGCGTCCGTGAAGCCGATAAGGTAGGCATTGGGATCGGCAGCCAGCTCCGCGTGATCCCGCTTCATCTGCTCATAGAGCGCTTCCGCCACGTACTGCCCCCGCGCAGCGTCCCACGCCGATTTGTCCACGGCTGCAGCTGGAAGTACCCGCACGTCCACCTTGTACTTCGTGCGCAGCCACAGCGCAAAATCATCCAGGGAATACGGTGCCTTGTGGTCCCCCATTTGAATCAGATAAATAGTCCCGCTGCCGTTCAGCTCGTTCGGTCCCGCCACAGGCCCGTCGTGCCGCGGATAAAGCGGCTGCACTGGGTTTGCCGCCGCGTGCTTGGCGCGCTCCATCATGCGATGGCCCGCCATGACCAGCAGCCACGCGCCCACGGCGAGATAGGCAACCAGGCCGATGATCAGGTATCGAAGAGCACTCGATTTTTTCGTTTCGCCGAAGTAGCCCGGCGGATATATGCTGCCGCATCCCGGACAGCGGTTCTCCACCACCGGTTGGCCGCATCGCGGGCAGATCGCATTGGGCTGCATGCGAGCAAAGTTACCATGCGACTGCGCGCATGGAACCTTGAGGCCTCCCCGTTCGCATTACTTGGGAGATCGCTTGCGTAGCTTCAGAAACCAGCCGGCGTCCGCCGGAATCTGCAGCAGGCCAATTCTCAGCCGACCGACTCGCAAAGAAATCTACTCGCGCTCGACTCGCGGGCTTTTACCGCCAAGGAACTTCCTTGGCTTCCGGCATCAAAAGCATGCCCATAAGAAGAAAGAAGGCTGCTCCCACCACCAAGAGGGTGAAGCTTCCCGCAGCGTAGTAGAGTCCCTTCACGGTTCTGCGTTGAAGCCGAAACGTTCCAACTCTCATCTGGCCCCTTTCCAATTCACTTTCTTGGGGATGTTTCCCCAGGCAATCAAAGCGTGCAAAGCGATCATTCCAACTTGCGCGGTTCAATTTCGCGGGCTTTGCCGCTCGCAGTGAGGAACGAACAGCCAGCCCGCAATTTCGCATTCGATTCGCATCTTCGCGGTATCGATGTGGGCAGAGCTCGTTCTGGGGGAAAGGGTTGCACTAGATTAGCACAACCCTTGAGGCATAATTCAAGAATTTCTTCGGAAAACCTATCTAAACCACTTAAAATAATACCCTTAACCGCAAGCATGTAGAATTCGCTCGCATCATTCAACTCTTGAGGCGGCATTTATGAGGCGGGCTCCACTCGATCAGGTTCAGTTAAACCCCGTCTCTCGGCACCCAGCTCAGGATGCGTCTCGTTCAGAAGCTCCTGGAGCACATTCTCGATCGCATCGACCGCATCCCGTACCGGATCCGTTACGTGAGGATGAGTGGCAAATACAAGACACTCAATAGCCTGCAGAGAATTTCTGATGCGATCGTTCATCCATCGGATGGTCTCGAACCGCCGCATCATTTCGATCGTCTGCTGCCGCTTGGCAAGTTGCCACCGTAAAGTGAACAGAAAAGTCAGCACCAACGCCAGCGCGCTTCCAACTACCCGGACCGGGCCATTGTCATGCATCCAGTCGTCGTAAATCAGCCATTGCAGCAGGATCGCAATCGAGAAAACCGAAACCGCAGCAAAAAACGAAACCAGCCAAATCGACGCGTAGGAGGGAATTTTTCGGAAAAGGGGAAGCTCAACTCTCAACTTCATCGAAGTGCACATGCGCCAATCGATCAGCGACAAGTCCTGAAAAGAACCTAGCACAGTCCTGAAGAACACATGCGGCCACATCGCGAAATCATCGTCTATGCCAAACAATGCGAAATCCCAATCCTCCGGGACACACAAACCATCGTACCCAGCCAGACCGCGCGAGCCCTCATTTCGCAGTCAAAGCGGTGCTACCCTTTCCTTGGTTGGAGTCGATCGTTGCGCCAGGCTCGGCGATCGCGAGTGCAGGAAGAGGGAACGGGTGAAGTGGCGCCCGACAAACATCGAATTGGACGGGCGACTGGAATGGTGGCGTCGAGTGCGGCCTAAGTTTAGCGCTGCATTTGCCTGCTTCGTAGCCCTGGCATGTTCTGTGGCCAATGCCCAGCGCTCCCCGAGCCCGCTGCCCACACTTCTCACAGCCCACCAAGTCCATAGCCTCTCCCCTGAAGAGGCAGCACGGCAGTATCCGGTTCACCTGCGTGCGGTGGTCACCTACTACGATCCCTACATCGATGCCAGGCACGGCGCCATGTTTGTCCACGATTCGTCGGGCAGCATCTTTGTGGCTGTCCCTTCCCGGCTCGTGCTGCCTCTCCGCGCCGGCACTCTGGTCGACGTGACTGGGGTAAGCGGTGCCGGGGACTACGCGCCCATCGTGCAGCGGCCTCAGATGCGGGTCCTCGGTCAATCGCACGTTCCATCAAAAGCTCCAGCTGTCACCATGGCCCAACTGCTCACTGCGCCGGAGGATGGCCAATGGGTCGAGGTGGAAGGCCTGGTCCACGCAGTGCGCATGACCGCCGGAAACGTGATCCTCGATATCGCCACCTTGAGTGGACCGCTGAGCGCAACAACCCTCCGCGAGCCAGGCAAAGATTATGAGAGCTTAGTTGACGCGCTGGTCCGGGTCCATGCCAATTCAGCACCTGTTTTTAACCGGCACCGCCAACTGGTCGGCGTCCATCTCTTCTTTCCTGATCTGGGTCAAGTAAAAGTAATCGAGGCCGCCTCGGCCGATCCGTTTGCAGTGCCTGCGGTGCCAATTCCCGATTTGCTCCGGTATTCGCCAAATCTCCAATATCGTCACCGGGTCCACCTGCAGGGTACTGTAACGCTGCAGTGGCCGGGTCAGATCCTGTGCATACAGCAGGCCACCAACGGCCTCTGCATGCAGACCGCGCAATCGACCCAGGTCAATGTGGGAG
>Ga0187855_10004436_pt1 | contig 10106 bp, 13 predicted proteins | sample June2016WEW_8_10_2_FD_132969 | JGI IMG/M metagenome (GOLD analysis project Ga0187855, IMG submission 132969) | Peatland microbial communities from SPRUCE experiment site at the Marcell Experimental Forest, Minnesota, USA - June2016WEW_8_10 | ecosystem: Environmental > Terrestrial > Soil >... | reverse complement strand
TGGCAGGGTATTTGGGCGGTTGAGACGAAGCGCGAGCCGAAAGCAATGCGCACTCCCTTCAGTCTGGCGCTAAACGTGTTGGTATTCCTCGGTGGTTTGATCGTGCTCGTCCTCGGAATTAAGTATCACAGCGGACCGCTCATTGCCCTGAGTCCCATTGGCCCCTTCATTGCCGCTGGCAATTTGCGTTACTTGCTGCGGGGTCCACAATCGCGGATGCACTGGTGGTATAAGCATCTTAGCTCGATGTTCGCCACGGGCATCGCCGGTTACACGGCCTTCCTGGTGTTCGGTGGGGCGCGCTTGCTTCCTTCGGTCGCGCGAAGCCAGCTGTACACAATTTTCTGGGTACTGCCAGCCCTAATCGGCGTGCCTGTCATCTTCATGACGGTTGCCTACTATCAACGCAAATTCGACGAAACTGGCCGCGTATCGGGCGTTTCCTCACCACATGTACAGCTGGATTCCTAAACCGACGCGCGAATTCCAGCTGCGCGGAATTGGAAGCTCGATGGTGCCTCCCGCCCAATTCCGGGCGAATCACGGGCAACTCGGAAGTAATCTCTCCGAGGATCCGATTCCACATCCCTAGTTAGTTGCCTTACCGGACAAGCGGCGGTTTTCAAAGCATTACTTGTCCAGTTTCCGCGTTTTAGATACCGCCTAGCGCCCGCGTTGCCATCCTTTCACGATCTGACCGAGCGCCGTGCCGATCTCACGCCACGACTTGCCGGTTGCGATGCCCGCGTAGTATTCCGCTTCCAGTTTGGCGCGTTGTCCTTGCGTGATCCACTGTTTCAAATGCAACTGACAGATTTGTTGCCATGCATCCGGTGCTTGAACGGCAACTTTCTTCGCAGCATTCTCTGGCGGCGTGTACGCGTGATTTTTGCGGCCATTGACGTATTCTGGCTGGCCCGTGGCTGCGGCCTTCGGCTTTGGCTCGTCCGTCTTTCCGAACGCGTGGTTCAGTTTTCCACCAGGTCCGTAAGGGCGATCTTGCTTCGGTTGAGGCTTAAAGAAAATCCTGCCGAACTGCGGATTGTTAATTATGTTTCCCAAGGCTAAATCCAAGTTGTGACTCGTTACAGGATTTCCGCGCATCCATCCGAGAAGACTGGCGACGTTGGTGTAACCTTCTTCGCTGCCATCAAGGCCGATCAGGAGCTTCTGGCCCTTGACCCACACTTTGTATGCGTCGATCTCTGCCGGACTCAATTTCCGTGCGAGATCATCTGCCTTTTTGTATGTCGGGCTCTGCATTTGAAGTTGGCCTTTCACTCTCGCGAATGAAGCCGACAACGCCTGGGGTGTGATATCGGAATCGCGATTGATGATCGGGTTGCAAAGAATGTCCGCGTTCTTCACGCCGACATCGCCGTCCGTGATGATTTTATTCTCCGAAGCAAATTGTGCGTATGCGTTGACTTCGTTCTGGGTGATGCTAGTTGATGTTCTCATTGTAAATCTCCTTTACTGCTGGCCCCGAAGGGCGGTGTTAAGTTGAAATTGACCGTACAGTCTTGACCACTTGCGAAGTTCGTCTTTGGAAGCCTTGATCAGCGCCTTGCGATCGATACACGCGGGCAACGGTTTGTATCCCGCGTATTGATCTCGCTGTTTCTGTGCCTGGAGAGATGCGTCCGCTTGGGCCTGTTGGCTTGCGGCTAGCTGAGCTTGAGTTTCGTAGCGTGCCTCAGCCTTCAGTTCGAGAGGCGAAGCGGTGCGTAGCCATTTATTGCGCTGCAGAGCAGCTTGTTCCGCGTATGCCGCTTCTTCCGCTGGGCTGGCACCCGCCCAGTGCTCGATACCAATCCCAGACTTGTGAAGTTTTTCGTTTGCATCGCATTCGCTCAAATTGTTCTGACGGCAGACTAAGGCGAAGTCGGCACGGCGTTCTTCATCGCTCTGCGTTGTCGGTGGCGATGACCAAGCGAAGCGCTGGGGATACTGCTGGGCGAGCGCGATATAAAGTTTCGCACTTGGCGTTTCCCGTGCATTGAGCAGTGACTCCAGGAGGTCGCGGTTCGCCTGCACCAGTGCCAAACGCTTACCGTTTATCAAAGCGCAGCAAGCATGTGTCCATGCACCTTCCGAGATTGATGCGGTACGCATCTCAGCGATGTGTTGGTTTGCTTGCTCAGTCGCCTGGGCCCGCGCCTTCTTCGTGATGGCATCATCCAGAATCGTTTCAAGATCGGAGACGCTTTGTTGCAGCAGGCGCTGAGCGGCATCGGCGGGTGCTCCGGTTAAGTACGGCAAGATTCGTTCAACTAACAATCGCTTCTGATTCATTGTGTTCATAACTGCTCCTTAGCCCTTGGGCTGGTTCCAATCGGCAGTCATTTGCTGCCGTTCAGATATCTCTGCGCGTCCGGTGGCACGTACATGAAATGGATCGCGTCTGGCTGTTGCTGCGGAGTCGGTGTTGGTAGTGCCCGTGCAGGTGCCGCCTTGTGTTCAGACTTGGGTTCCTCGGGCTTCCTGATCTTCTTCAGCTTCGGGAGGGTCGCGAGGTCGAGTTCTTTCTTGGCGCCGGGGAGAGCCTGCCAACACTCATCGAAGCCGCCGCAGTGTTCCACCCAGTAATCTTTTCCCAGACCCGGAGACAGTTCGGCGGTTTCTCGATTCACGTAGGGTGCTGCACCGCCATCAGATGAGTTGTATCCACCACGGAACCCCTCGTAGTTGACCCACGCGTTGAAGACACGGCGCTCTAGATCATGAAGACTTTCGTTTTCCTGTACGTCGGGGCAACTAAGGGCGCGGGCCATTTCACGGGCAACTTCCAAGGCCTCCTCAAGCGTGCTTGCATCTACACCGGGACTGATCTCGCCCAACATGCACTGATTCCGCTCGGTACGGCGGGCGATGCCTTCTGCGTTCATGCGATCGCCTTTGACCTTCTCCAAATGAGCTTGCATCGCTTGATGAGACTGTGCTTTCTCGCGGGCACGCTGGCGTTGCTTGCGCTCCAGGTTCGCCTTGCGCCTCATCATTTGCTCCGTCGTCGGTTGTTCGATTCGTTGCATAGAGTCTCCTGAATGTTGTGAGTTGGTGATGGGCTGGCAAGACCTCCTGCGGATGGCTCCCTGCTTCCCATGCCGAAATCGGACCCGAAGCGAAACGTTTTTGAATTTCATTCGTATAGTAATTGTGGGTGTTCGAGAGGGAGTCCCTTATGACGTTGAAAATGGTGATCGCTCCACTGACATTTGCAGTTCTCACCCTCTTGCTTGTTTACACGCAGCCAGATGTTTCGTGTGTAGTGACGTTTTTGGCTAAGATCGCCGCCAACATTTCGCTTTAGTCGTGAAAATGACGTACTGCCTGATTCTTCGGAGGGTGTTTCGTGAACAAAAAGCTCTGCTTTGTGTTTGCTGTGTTGATGACCGTTCCTACTGTTTTATTCGGTCAGGAAAAATCACAAGCGCAGTCCGTTCCGCCAGCGAATCCGATTACGACGAGCGAAAAAGGTCTTTACTCGTTTGTGAGCGGAGCGGTCGTCCGTGCAGCGGAGAAAATGCCGGAAGAAAATTACTCCTTCAAACCTACGCCGGAGATTCGCAGTTTTGGTCAGCTCGTCGGCCATCAAGCCGATGAGGCATATTTTTTCTGCTCACAGGCCCTAGGTGAAGCAAACCCAAGGCAGGGCATCGAGAAAACGACGACCTCAAAAACGGATTTGGTGGCAGCGCTCAAGGACGGAGTTGCGTACTGTAACAAGGCATTCGGCGGCATGACCGATGCGAAAGGCAGCGAGGTCGTAAAGTTCTTCAACTTCGATATGGCTAGGCTGACGTTGCTCTCCCTCAATACGGCTCACATGGATGAGCACTACGGGAACATGGTGACTTACCTGCGACTCAAGGGAATCGTGCCTCCGACCAGTGAGAAACCTCCGGCACCGGCGCAAAAGTAAACCTCGAATCCGCCACCTTGCGACTTATCTCCAGTGACGGTCACACGTCGCTGAAGGGGTGCCACACCGCCGCGCTTCCAATCACGGCTAAAGACCGGGTGGGGGGACTGCGGCTCCGGCACTGCCCCGGGGTGGTCATTTTGTTTGCGATCTCAGGGGACACATAGGGTCACTCAAGGCACGTTTTGCGTCGTGACTTGCGACCTAGTTCCGACTGCGTTCCTATCGAACACTTGTTAGTGACTCAACTCGTTTGTTTGCAGCGGTGACTGTCGTTGCTGGACTACTTTTGCGCTTCTGTACTTGCATCAACGCGTGGGAAGCTCCATGGCGAAATCGCGATCCTGGTACACGTCTGAACGAAAATATCGGCGTGTAGAGGCTCCCAACGCGATCGCTGCATGTGACGTGCGTCTATGTCGAAAGATAACCTTCCTTGGACGCAAATTCCGATCCGCGGCCACCAGCAATGTGATCGGTTTGTTGCACTTGCAGCGATCTGTGCTGGAATGTGACCGGTAACGCTGAGAAAAAGTGTTTACGAAGGTTTTTCTAGGGATGCGCCGACCACCGTCGATTTTGTGGTTGAACCAGCGTCCACAGGGAAAAGAAGTGTCACCAAACTCTCTGTACCCTAGGCACCCAACGATATTCGCTAAGAGATTTTACTATAGCTATAACATAACAAATGGCTTAACCATTGCATGATATCAACCTGCAAGGTGTCTGAAGGCTTGTTTGCGAGGAGTTTGGTGCCAGCATTCTTGGATAATGAACAAAGTAAAACACTTACGCCCAAAAACAAGTGTCACCAGAAGTGTCACCAACTTTCCCCGCGTTGACACCAAACCCCACGCGGAGTCTGGTGACGGTGTCACCAAAGCCCACGAGGAGCCTGCAAGCATTCTTAGTCGTCATCTTCGGGCACCCGCATCAATACCAGTGACTTCGGATCGTTCGCCTTGCCCGTCCCTTGCTCCATGGTCCAGCGACCGTGAAGTAAACCTTGATAGACTTTGTTCCACAATGAGGTGCCGTATCTTTCTGGATGCATTCTGCGATTAAGCTCCCGATGCGTTACGCGACCCGCGTTGCGAACTAGAAGATTTATGATCTCACTCTGAAGCTGGCCCTCCATGGTCGCCCCTTCCGGCACTTGCAAATAATGCTTCACGGCAAGGTCGTATTGCGCTACTGCCGACGCGCGTTCTAAACAATCGTCGTCGATCTCAGTCTTACCAAGGTCAACAGCAAAATAAAGCGCCAGCTTGGCAACGCGGACGCCCATCCGGTTGTTCACTGCCGCCATCCGGTCGAGTAAACCAAAGAAATCGTCAATCTCGAACACGCCTTGCTGGACTGCCTTATCGATGCGCTTTTTTGTTTCTTGGGCGCCCGCTACAGTGTTCACGAAGACGTAGTCCTTGTTCACCGGCCAGGTCTTTGGATCAGGCTGGTATAAATAGAACCAGCGCTCATCCATACCTTCACCGGCTTTCAAGATTGGTCCCATGTTCGACAAGAAGGTCTTCTCTGCGTTGCATGCAATGATGCTGGCGCAATAAGAACCCGGTGGAAAATCGAAGTTTTCCTTACGTGCCTTGATGGTGTTGCTAAATTGACCGGACTCGTACATGGTCATCAAGTGCTTCGCCATCGAACTCGCCTCGATCTTGACCTTCGATGTCATGACGCCTAATTCGTCGTAAAACAAGACGGCATTTTTGCAGTTAGTGCGAGCCATCTCCATGCCGAGACCTTCCGTGCTACCAGCGGTCCAGATGAGTGATTTACCCTCTGCGTTCCTAGCGCCATTACCCTGGCCGATGATACCGACGCTGTTGAGATATTCGATTGCATCGTTCACGCAAGACGACTTGATAACCCGACCCTTTTTACCGATTGCCACCATCCAAATTGAAGGAATCAGCTTAGGCTTGGATTTGATCGTCACCTTCAGTGCTAGATAGTTCAGCATCAGCGTGATGGCGGGCATAAACATGAATTCAGGGAATCGAGTATTCACCGCGCAAATCGGTTCGATGAACCCGTCATAAATGGAGGTACCCTTCATCACCCAACTCGGAAACTTCGGATAAGGAACCTGGGCAATCACGGGAATCTCAACGGCTGCTGCCGGTTCAACACCCCCGATCACCGGAACCGGGCTTGCCTGGCCGACAGGATACTTGCACGCTGACTTCGCCTTGTTCTCGCACATTTCGACGTAGTCAGAGCCATGGCCAATGCAGCGCTTCTCGCACACGGTAACCAGATTGTCGCGGATTTGGTCGTAGTCCATACCGGCATTACGGAGCAGGCAGGCGATCCTGAATAACTCCGTGTCATGGCCGCCGTGCGGAATCGGAGGTCCATCAGGAGACGCATTTACGCGCACGCTCTCGCTAGAATTAGTTTTCAAGAACCATTCGATCAGCCACTCTGGCGCTTCCACCAGTGGCGCATTCACCAAAATGGTGTATGGCATCTGCGTTTTTGGATGGATTGAACCAGGGCCCACGACATATCGATTGTCGGCGCGAACACTCCAAGCTTCCTTCGCATCGATCTTTCCTTGGAGGTTTCCCATTTGGATCGATGCGGCGTTGTGCTTGAAATAAAAATGTCCGCGCATCTCCGACGACTTCACCGTGAAGGTCTTCGGTATTTTCTTTCCGGTTTGCTCTTCGATCACCTTATGGAAATTCGGCGCGTCCACTTCGAAGAACCACACCCCGCCTGGCACAGCCTTCGCCACGCTAGCTACGTTCGCTTCGGGATATTGCTCTCCCCATTCGGCGATTTGTTTTGGATCGGTACTGGCAAGCTCTGGCCAATCCGGGTGGAATGCGACCTTGGTTGCCGGTCGAAGTGGTATGACCGGCACTCCAAGTTCAATTAACACGCAAGCTGCGCGTTCGAATGGTGATTGTTGTTGAGGAGCATTCATCATTCACCACCCTTCAAACAAACTAGCGCTCCGATCCCCGCCTGGACAGCTACGTCCGATGGTCGAATCTTAACTGCTTGCGGCTTCCTGCCCAGCCGAACGGGATCGGCAAGTTCGAAGCTCACCATCTCCCCTAGCTTGGGCTTTCGTTCTTTTCCTTCTGCCCCCTCTCTCAAAAAATTAGTTACGTGGAAGAAATACTGCTCACCGGAAGAGTCCGTTAAGAACCCAAACCCGCGATTTTCTATGAATGTTGTTACTTGAGCGACCATCTTTACTTTCCTTTTCCGACTGTGTCGGAATTTTCGGCGGTTAATCCACCAAAACTCTTGAACTTCGCGTTCAAAACCTCAATCGTGTGCCGAACTCCATTTCGCACTCTCGCACTTCGCGCTGTGCCCTCCATCAATACCGTGGTTGCCCGAAGCGCCTGTTCATCCAACGCATGATCGTTTTCTTCCGCCGCAATCTTGGCGACACGGCGAATCGTTAACGCGGTCATGACGGCGTCCAAGCGAGTGAAGTTAATGGGAATGTGCGTCCCGGTTATCGCGTCGACATCGACTTGGAGTTCGTACAATTCGCCAAGCACTGCGAGTAAATGAGCGGCGTCTTCATCGCGGAAATGCTTTCCCGGCTCGCCGTTTATTGCTTGCAAGAAACGCGTCAAGCCAACGCCGGCGATCCTACAGAAGTTTTGCGCAGCGCAGCCTAGTTGGGTCAATGTGCGTTCGATCTTCGCCTCGTTGGAATGTGTGGCTAACATATCTCTCCATGAAAACCTTCATTCGATAAATTCGAACCAAAGAAAAAGCCGAATATTTCCGAGGAAATACTCGGCGTGATGTCGGAACAGCGCCTGAACCCAGCGCCTAAACTACCCCTATGGCGAACCTAATTACGACGTTGGAGGCATCAAAAACGGGTCAAATGACTTGGTCTGAGACAAAATGCGTGGTTGTCTCAAGTCTCTTCAATCTCTCCTCTCCATTAGTAGCGTGTAGTGAGGCACCAATTAAGTGACAGCTTTCTGATCCGCGCCTACCCCCCTCATGAGAGGCTTGTAACCGGGCTCCTATTTCTGCATTTCCTAAGTCGTTGACTTTAAATGGCACGCCCAGCGGAACGCGAGGAAGAGGCATCGTCTCCCGAAGGTGTCCTGGGTAGACAAATGCCTAGGTTTGTCTCAACAATCTCGTTAGTCCTCCTACAAGAAGCGTGTAGTCGGGCACCTATTTTTATGTCGCTGATTTTAAACGGTTTAATGAATTAACGTGCAGTTCCCGGCCACAATGGACCTGGGTCCGACAAATTACGCTGATCGCTGCCTCAATTCAACCCGCCCTAGGTCGTCCTCGGGCCAATCCTCAAATCCTTCCGGCGCATCGGCAAGCTCCTCGCCGTCAAACTGGTCGATGGAGTGTATCTCCGAGGTATGCGGCCTCGATCCAATTCCGTTATGTCAGCGGGATGCCATTCTCGATCAAAGAACGCGTGACGCAGTCGAGCACTGGTAGCGTCCGCACTCGCTTCGCTCCACGGCGAGCAGTTTTCCGTTTCGCGGCTTTAATCATTGGCGCTCCGTTTGGTCCGTCTCGTCCCCGCCCCCAACATTGAGGAATGGAAAGTCTTCTCGTCTCCGCGATCACAGCTAAGAGCCGTTCCAGCGAAGGTATCTTGCCCTCGGCCTTCAATCGTTCCACCTTCGCTGCAAATTGTGTCGCACCTAATTGGCGAGACGTTTTCTTCGCGGCTTTCATGGCCCCTTTCACTGATTGCTTCCCCATAAAAACACATTATCAAAACTTGCAAATAGTGCGTTCGTACTGCAAGTACTGGTTAGGCTTAAGGATTGTAGTTACGGATGTTCCCGCGGCAGGATGGAAAAGGACCAAGCGCTAGAGGCTCGGCTTAATTAACTGGCTTCCCCTTCCCGTCGTAATTCAACATTGCGGCTTCTTCCGCAGCGCACTTTCGGGCTGCGTCAGCGTAGCCAACCATATTCTTGAGACGGGGAACCCTCTTGAACTCCTTGTCCAGTAGGTCTCTCAGCTTCGACTTCTCTTGCTCCGACATTTCCTGGACGTCCTTGAGTAATTTCTGCGCCAACTGTTCCGTTGTCATCCCGTGGGTTCGCTGAACTTTCCGTTTCGCGACCTTTTTCATTTGCGCTCCTTCAATGGGCGCTCCAAGGTCTTCACAAGCTGGACAGTGTCGCGAATGTCGCCGTTCATTTCCACGATCACTTCTATGTCGGTGTACGCGACCCCGTCACCGTCTACGAAGCCTGGCAAGCGAAAGACGACAGAGGACGTTTGTTCCTTGCTCATCGCACCACCAGGCCGAGGCCACGAGCACCCTTGATGACGTCCTCAACGTAATGCGGTTCGAAGATCATGGTTGGCCAGTAAGGTTGGTAACCATTATCTGCGCCGATGTTTTTGTTGGCGAAGGCGATCCCAGCCTTCGTGTTGGGACGGAGAAACACGATGCTCCCGTGATTCGTCACCGTGAAGTCGTCTTTACTTTTGGTCGGGTGGCGATGCTTGTACGGAATCTTCTTCATTCATCCTCCTGGGCTGGCGTGCCGCCGAACAGAATGAAGAAAAACCAATCCATCAAAGTGTAGTCTTTCGTGCTCTCTGGTTCCGTTTGCGCGTCGAAGCGAATCATGAGTTCACCGTGACCTCAAACCCGCGTTTAACAGACCGTTCTCCTTTCTGAATAGACGAAATACCGGCGCAATCGTGCGAAGACATCAATCCTCCTACGGGAAGAAGATGCCCTCGAAATATTTGGGAAGGACTAAGGCGGGTTTGCCCGAAGGCCATATCCCTTCACATTTCGAAGGATGGCACCGTTGGCCTTGAGACCACGGTTGCCGGGCGGCTGAAATCGCCGCCACTCTTAATACGCAGACAGCATAACTCGGCCTGAATTTAGATTAAATAGTACGTAAGTACTGAGAAAGTTTGTGACGAAGATTCTGCGTAATAGCCGAGTGAATCGCGGCATGATCACGAACATCGAGCCGGGCGATTGCGAACGCGACGATCGAACTATCGGCTCTCAGTCTTTTTCTTGCAGCAATTTCCCTCAACATTACTCACCACAAGGCCATGGCGGGCAGAAGCCTCTACCGCCCGCAAGGTCAGGTTGGCGATGCGCATTTCTTGCGGGCCCGGGTTTGCCTGATAAACGAACATCACTGTTTTTGGTCCAATGGGGCCTAGG